>Ga0307374_10002289_pt1 | contig 34232 bp, 34 predicted proteins | sample OX3MG_FD_202532 | JGI IMG/M metagenome (GOLD analysis project Ga0307374, IMG submission 202532) | Soil microbial communities from Risofladan, Vaasa, Finland - OX-3 | ecosystem: Environmental > Terrestrial > Soil > Coastal area > Acid sulfate soil | place: Finland: Risofladan, Vaasa | collected... | reverse complement strand
GGACGAGATCGCAAATCTCCTCAATGCTCGACCTCGCAAGACCCTGGGGTGGGATACTCCAGCCGAACGGTTCAACGAGCTTGTCGCGGTCACCTCTTGAATTCGCCGCCGGCTGCTCTGCGGGTTCCACAATCGCCTCCGGAACCAGCGACCACCCCCACCCAGGAGGTAGGGCGCCCCTGCCGCCCGCAAAGGCCAGGGATGTTGGTGAGTCTTTCGTTTCTATCGCTGAGTCCTGCTGGAACGGATCGAGCGCCGAACGTGTCGATACGGCCTTCACCGAGAAGTTGCAAGCCGAAGTTTTTCTCGATTGAGGTACTTTCGCGGGCACCTCACCTCTTCCTGGTGCACCCGACGATGCGGCACGCGCTGCTCGTGCCCCGTACTGTCGCAGTTCAGTCGAGACGGCGTTCCGATCTGCGTTATTGCGACCCACGAAGCTATGGTCGTGGCCAGAACCACCCGGGGAGGAACCGATGAAGGACATGAAACTCGGACTGCAGCTTGGCTATTGGGGATCCGGACCGCCGACCAATGCGCCGGAGTTGATCGCCGAGGCCGAGCGCCTGGGATACGACTCGATCTGGACGGCGGAGTCCTACGGCTCCGATGCCCTCACTCCCCTCGCCTGGTGGGGGTCGAGGACCGAGAAAGTGCGCCTCGGAACGTCCATCTGCCAGCTCTCGGGCCGCACCCCGACGGCCATGGGGATGGCTGCTCTCACCATGGACCACCTGTCGGGCGGGCGGTTCGTCCTCGGGCTCGGCGTCTCTGGCCCTCAGGTCGTCGAAGGCTGGTACGGCCAGTCGTTCGAGAAGCCGCTCGCCCGCACTCGCGAGTACGTCGACATCGTCCGTCAGGTCCTGGCCCGTGAAGGGGTGGTCACCAACGACGGTCCCCACTATCCGCTCCCCTACAAGGGCGGAACCGGTCTCGGCAAGCCTCTCAAGCCCATCGTCCATCCACTGCGGAAAGACATCCCCATCATCTTGGGAGCCGAGGGACCGAAGAATGTGGCCCTCGCCGCGGAGATCGCCGAGGGCTGGTTCCCGATCTTCTTCTCTCCCAACGCAGTCAAGGCCTTCGAGCCCTCTTTGGCCGAGGGATTCGCCCGGCCCGGCGCCCGCCACACCGCCGACGACTTCGAGGTCATCGCCCTGGCCACCACCGTCATCGACGACGACATCGAAAGGGCGGCTGACGCGTTCCGCCCCCACATCGCCCTCTACATCGGGGGGATGGGAGCCAAGTCGATGAACTTCCATTTCGACGTCTTCGCCCGCATGGGGTACGAGGCCGAAGCCCGCAAGATCCAGGAGCTCTACCTCGAGGGACGCAAGGACGAGGCCGCCGCCGCGGTCCCGACCTCACTGATCGAGGACACCGCGCTCATCGGTCCGAAGGAGAAGGTACGGGACGATCTCGACCGCTGGAAGGAGTCCATCGCCACCACGCTGCTGGTGTCGGGAAGTACGGACACGCTGCGGACCATGGCGGAGTTGGTGCTGTAAAGGTCGCCGTGGCGCCAGCTGACTGATTGATTTAGAGCAACTTCAGCCTCTTGGCGCTCACCCTCTTGAGGTGCAAATGGCACGCACAAGTGGGCCGTACCGTTCAGCTCGGTGACTCAACTTCCAATCCCTGGTACAGGGCGGCATCCTTCAGACGAACGTCGTAAGTCATGAGGACCCCGAGGTCCGGGCCGATCACCAGAGCTGCGGCCAGGTGGACTGCATCCAACGAACGAAGTTCGGCAGGCACGAGTTCAGCCGCATGATCGAGCAGTGGTTCGTCGACACGGACAAGGCGGATCCCTCCGAACAGGCGGCGGGCCCTCCCGACAAGATGATCGTTTCCGGAACGACGGAGGGCGCGCACCGACTCGGTGCGCAGGAGCGTGGATGACGCCCGCGCCGGCCAGCGCCCAAGACGAGAACGGAGTGCCTCCGACTCGGGTTCGGGGACAATGAGCTTCACGAACGCAGAGGTATCCAGATACGCAGCCCTACCGCTCATCGACACGCAGCTCTTCAAGTGCCTCTGACGGGAGGATGGGTCCACGGGCGTCTCCCGGGAGACCCAACTCCTCGGCAATATCGAGCAGGTCGCCGATAGCTTCCGTAGCCCGACCCTCGAGCACCAGTTGGTCCAGGATCCCAGGTCGGAGCGGCACGATCCGGGCAATGGGGTGACCGTGGTCGGTGATCTCGACCGTCTCACCACCGACAACGCGCTTGAGCACGGCGCTGGTCTGTTGCCTCAGCTCCCTAATTCCAACACTGTTCTTCATTGTGTACACACTGTAACACTTTACTTCTCAGGCACCAGGCCGGAGAGGAATCCACCATCGGAACGGGAGATTCAGGGTGCCCGTCTGCAATTGTGGAGGCCGGGCACTTGCCGCTCGGGGTCGCGGGTAACCAGCGACAACGCATCCATCCGGTTGCGCCGATGGTTCGGGAAGGTTCCGCGGTGTCGCACACTGACGCCAGATCATCGTTGTGATGTCGCCAACGTCTTGCGACGAGAAAGCGATCGATACAGATCCATTGTGCTCGGGTGCACCGAGTCGAACGGCTCCACGTCGTCGGCAACCAAGCGGACCAACTCCGACATTACGGACTCGACGCCGGCCGGATTCCCGGCGCTGTCCGCGGCCCGCAGAAGCATGCGGTACAGGCGTTCGTCGTAGGGGCTGACAAGAAGGCCCTTCCGGGCCGCCCACTCAGCGCCGCCCGCGTCGCCTTGTTGGAGATATGTGCCGGCCAAACGTCCGGCAACATCAACAATTGTCGCCTCCATCGCCGGCGCAATCCCTTCGAGAATCGGCCAGTCCGAGGAGCGAAGCCCATCAAACAGCCTTCCCCTTACGAGTTCAAGCGCCTCCCTCCATTGTCCAGCACTATTCCCATCCGCCAACACCACAAATCGGCCCCAGTCAGTACCTACTGATCCAGCCAACCTCAAGCGACCGTGTGCCTTAGGAAGATGGTCACGACCGTCCCGGTCATGACCCAACGATCGCCTCGCCACCGATGCCGTCGAATGAAGACTCGAGGATGCCATGAGCCGATCCGGCCAAAGTGCAGTGGCCCATGCGTCATTCGACGCTCCATTGGGATGCATGGCCAAGTAGACAACAAGTTCTTTGGCCCAGGCTCTGGTGAACTCATGCTCGGCGCCACGGACTCCAACGGGTCCCAATACGGACACTTCAACGTCGATTCCCTTGGCAGTCGGATCCACGGGGGCCCGATCGACTTCAGAGCCCGCACCCTTGGGATCCGGCTGATTCGCATCCTCATGCCTTCCAACGGAGGACCCCGGAGGCTGAGATGGCATAGGGATCGACAGGGAAACATAGGGCTGGGTGCTGGTGCCTGCCGGCTCAAAGTCCCGAGCGGTGTCCACCAATTCCCCGATGTCAGCAAACTCGGTTGAGGTAACGCGCTGAGGAACCGCAACTGAGCTGAAGAAATCGATCGAAGGTGAGGGTTGGTTGTTTGAGACATTCCAAATCCGGCTTGTCATGTGTCCCGATCCCGGAGCAATGATCGCCAAGCCGGTGCGGGGATCCGAGGCTGCGCTTACAAGTTCGGCATACTCGGCGCTTCTGTCTCGAGGACCGCAAATTACAATTAGGGGGTCCCACGTGTCCGAGTCTTCGAAGGTGCGAGCATGGGAGAATGATCCATAACTCGAAGAGCGAAGAAGCGCTTCGCCGTTCGATCGACGGAAACGGACCCGGTGAAGGACCATTTCCAAATCGGAGCTACTGGCTACTCGATCGAAACGAGTGAGTTCGTTCCCAAAGCCGACGAGCACCAAATCGAACTGGCCGGCCCAATGCGACGTCGCCATCTCCAGAGCAAGCGCCCGAACAACGCCCTCACAGTCCGTTGGTTCTCCGACCAGCGCCAGCGAGCCGATCGCTTCGACGTTGACCAACTGGGGTCCGTTTGGCCCGTTTCCAATACTGACCAAGGCCGGAAATGGGTTATGGCCACCGGCCAGAGTGCTGAATATCTCCTCCTTCGCTATGAAGGCCGACGGTCGACCAGATCGAACCTCAAACAGACGAGGGACCGTCCCAGGGTCCATCGGTCGATCCAAAACCAGTTCGATGTGATCAGAATGAGCTTCAATGCCACGGACAACGGGTACCACCGTCCCCCGCTCGATGCATACCTGCCTGAAGAGTTTGAGGGACTCGTCTATGGCGCGGAGGATATCCTCACCACCTCCAATTCGGAGGCGACGCTCCATAGCCGCGAGTGCTGCGTTCGGGAGTTTGATGAGACCTCCCTCAGCTCGACGGCGTTGCTGGGCCCGGCGCATTCTCGAGAGAAGACTGACAACTCCCGCTCCCAACAGTCCGGCGCCGACGAGGGGAAGGGGCGCTTCCCCCATTCGCTGCGCCTCGGCGATCCAGCCGTTCGGATCTCCGATCCCGTGTTTAGCGGTCGGGGTTCCGACTTTGACTCCGCCAGGTTGTGCAGTCCCGAATGCAGACAACTCAGCGGTTGAGTCAACGGCATCGAAGTCTGCCTCCGGTCCGGATCTGGTGATCGAAGGGGGAGGAAGGACGAGTTTCCATCCAGGCTTGACCCAATGTGATTTGGTCAGCGCCTGCCCGTCGTTTTGGCGAACTGAATAGTTAAGATCCGCTAGTTCGCGCCAGCGCCGCGCCGAACCAAGCTGGTCCTCCGCAATTGACCACAGCGTTTCGCGGCCGCTCACCGTATGAACCCTTCCTGGGACAGGTTGGCGTTCAGCTTCGAACATGGCTCCGCTGGATGGTTCCCTATGCGGTGTATCTGGGGTTTCCAACGATGACAACACCGCGTCGGACGGAGGTGCGCCGTTGGCAATTGGCTGCATCATGCCGAATCCATAATCATCAATCACTCGAAGGCCGAGAATCCCCGGCGTTCGAGCCGTCGACGCGAACGTCGATGCTCGCGGCCCGGGCGTTGACGTGGGCAAGGTTGTTGCCATCGAGATCATCGCCAGCGACGTCCCTACCAGGCAGGCGGCCATCGCTTGCATCGTCCGGCTTCCTGGGAGGCGTGTCGGGGATCGTCCGGTTGCCCACGAATGAATCTCGATGACTATGCAGACTGCCATCCATGCCCACGCCACCCAGGCCAGCAGCAGCGCACCATGCACCAGCCAGCTGGTGACGATGTGGGTATCAAAACCCTGATGGGTGGCCAGGACCACCCACAATCGGTGAAGGCCACCCCTCGGAACCGGAGAGCCCCCCTCGGAGATCAGTAGCAACGGGACCACTACCAGAACCGCGATCAGTGCCCCGATGGCTAGGAGGGTCCTTGTCACGGATCGGGCCTGTTGGCCCTGTAAACCGAGCTGACGTTTCAACTAATCCTCCTTGGTGACGCCGTACACGTTGACCGCAGATGCAGTGGCAGACACCGGCAGCGTCGAAATGTCCACGATTCCCAAGATCGAAGTGGGTATCCGGTACCTCACATTGACGGTGACCTTGCCGTCAGCGACCGATGCAGTCCCAGGATGCCCAGTGCTCACTGTGTATGCCTCGGCGGCTGCAATTGCTGCTTGAGTGTCAATAGCCACCGATCCAGCTCGTAGTCCGTCGACCGACAACGCTCCTGCACCGGCTCTCGCCGCCTGCTCGGCTTCGTCGTACGCTGCCTGTTGCGCGTTCATCGCGCTTCCCCCATCGAGTACCAGTCCCATCAACGCGAACAGAGCCACCGCGAAGAAGGCCAGAAAGGCGCTGATCGAGCCCTCTTGACGTTGCGACCCACCGGCCTGGTTGGGACGAGACTGACGAGCTCGCCCTCCCGGCACGGTGCTTTCGTCGTCGACCCTGTGGCTCCGATCCCGCCCAGACCTCGTCATTGGACCGACCTGTAGGGGTCGACCGGTGCACTTGACGATTCGCTAATGCTCGTAGAACCAGGAACGCCGGGTACCGAAAGATCAGAGAGAGCGACTGTACAGGTCACGGTAACTCGCACATCGCCCCCGGGATAGTACCGACTCACATCGGTCACGACATGGGCGTGGGCACACGCGTGTGTTCGACCGCTCGTGCCAACCACTGCGCTATCAATGGCAGCGGACTGCGCGCTCTGGGCGTTCGGCATCACCGAGGCAGCCTGAGCACCGGCCCGCGCTGACTCGGTCACCATCTGTCGCGCTTCGGACACGCGCCCGAAGACCAATATGCACAACGCAATGAGGAACACCACTGGCGTGAGCACGACGAGTTCGACCACGAGGCTTCCCGAATCACCCTTGCGGCGCCTCCCCGTCATTCCGAACCCCGGAATTCCTGAATCGGTCCCACCTGCGTTGCCGACACCGGAAGCGAGAAGCCCGGAAGGACGGTCTGTGCCTTCCCGGTGACAGTAATCTCCACCAGGTCGCCGGGAAGCACCGAATATGAAACCGCCGATGAAGAGACGTCCGAACCCGGCCCGTTCAAGACCGATCGAGCTCGGTCAGCTCCCTCGGCGGGTCCTCCTCCAATCGATCGAGCCGTACGATCGCCCGTCGACGCCGCCAACTGCGCAACCTGAGCGGCATGAGACCACAGTGCGAGTTGAACCACGATGAGGAGCAACAGCATGAATACCGGAATGACCAGCACCGCTTCGATGACAGTCGAGCCACCGTCAGATGCTGCGCGCCGGATCATGACATTGCCGGCTCGGCTTCCGTCCGCCCGGCTTCCACGTGTGATGGGTGCTCTATGCATAATCATCGCCGGCGAGGACAGTAGCCATGAGCTCAGATCAGTTCAGATTGATCGAATTGGCCTTGGCGGTCACTTTGGCCACGATGATCGCACCCACGGCAAGGGCCAGCGCCGCGAAGATGGCGGTGAGGATGACTTTCTCAACTGCGGTGCCGGCTTCATTGAATCCACCTGCGACTCCCGCCCTCGCCCGCAGATAAGCCCAGATTGCCACGATCTGTATCGGCATGTTCGTTGCTCCTCTCGTTGGTTGTGATTCAGTAGGCGCGCACGGAAACGCTTCCGATCGAGTGACTGACATTGAGGCCGGATCTCTCCACGCAGGTCACGATCAGAAACCGGCCAGTATCCGACTGAAGGCCGGGTACCCAATGAAGAGCAAGAAGCCGATCAGCAGCAGGCTTCCGGGCAAAAACAGGCGCTCGGTCATGGCATTTGCGGAACTCTCTGCTTCTGCCTGCTCGTGTCGACGGATCGATACTGCCCGGGCGCTGAGGGATTGTCGGACCCGCGCCCCTTCAGTCCCCGCGAGTTGCAGTGTGGCCGACAACTCGATCAATTCGGGCACAGCGAGTTCATGACCCAGGTCGCTCAATGCCTCCCATGCCGTCGCCCCGGTGTCCCGAGCCAGCAGTAACGCTTTCGATATTCGCTTTGCCGCCCAGTCGGAACTCACCACAGATGCAGACAAGAGGCTCCCCTCGATGCCCGCGCCACCAGCCAAGCTGAGAACCACCAGGTCGACGTATGTCCCGATGATGGTTCGGAAGTGCTGCCTCCGTTCTTGGGCCTCTGCTTTCAGCATCAGCAATGGAACTGTGGAACCCATGGGGATCATGACCAAGGCGAGCAGCAGAGGAAAGAGCACGGACACCGAGACACCCACGGCCTCACAACCCGCCCATAAGACCGGCGGGGCCAACACTCCGATGCCTGCAGCGGCAATTACTCGGGATGCAAGCTGCGCCGGAGACGTCATGGTGATGGCAAACGAAGGCGATAGGCGCTTCCATCGGGGGTGTGCGAAGAGGCCTCGAGCGGAAGCGCTATCCACCAACTGTGAGGAGATTCTTCTGAACAGACCCCGGGGAGCCTCTTCAATTGGGACCAGCTGGACCGGCCGCGATCCGACGCGGGCAATTGCCTCCAACGAGGGGCGTGTTGCTCGGAACCCATATACCGCGCCGACACATCCGACGCCAGCAAGAAGCCCAAGCACGACCGCTGAGGTCAACGTTGCGCCACCTCTCGCCCGAGTAGTCGAACAGGCGCCGGCGGTCTGGCAAATACCACCATCAGCGTCAGACCCATGGCATAGAGCGCACCGACAATCAAAAGCACGACTTGGCCGACAGCGCTCCCATAGGGAGCCAGGTATGCGTGGGCGAGCACGGTGAGCGCAACCGCGAATCCAATCGAAAAGACCAGAACCGTCCGAACTCCACTTCGTATCGAGGCTCGACTCGTCTCGATACGAAGCCGTAGCGCGACTTCCTCGCGAGTTGAATCGGCAAGCGTAGCCAGTAGATCCCCTAATCGCTGGGCTCGGGCGGAAACAGCCAGGATCAAAGAGCAGATGACTCGATCAGCGCAGGGATCAGCGAGCTCATCTCCGAAGCGAAGCAAGGCCTCTTCCGGATGCATCCCTGCGCTGATTCTTCCCGAAAGCGCCACAGCCGGTTCGCGAATCGAGAGAGGGCTGAGGGGAGCGGTGGCCATGATGGCCTGACTCAATCCGGCCGAGGCCGCCAGCGTTCCTTGGAGCATCTCAGTCCAGGTGGCGATGGCCTCGATCTTCGCGACCGAAACCGACGCTGCCGTCTGCCCGAACAGCTTGGGCAGCCCGTAGACGGCGACTCCGGTAATGACACACGCGACCGGCCAACCGGTCGCGATCGCCGCGAGCAGGCCCGCCGCACACGCAACGGCAGCCGGTGCCAATATCGATGCCTTTAGCGCGGATCTGGCTCGGGGCATCGTGTCACCTGACGTACCCCCGACCCCGTACGACCGTACAATCCCGATGACGCCGAGTCCGAAGCACAGCGCACAAAGGAATGCGATTGCGATCATTGCCAGGCACCGATCGCCCGGGGGCTGGCCATTGCCTGATATCCGAATCGGACGAGTTCACTGAGGGTCTGCGGCCGAAGTGGTGATCCGGCCACGGCGCGCCGGTCGGAACCTGGGCGATATACCTCATTCGAAATCACCTGGACCCCTTCGGCATCCACGACTTCCCGAATGGAGGAGATGAACCGATGTCGATTGACCTGTGCTGCAAACTGGGTCCACTCGCCACCCTGATATGAGGGTTCCGGTCGGTCCCAGCCCCGTCCCATCCCGACTAAGCCAAGGTCCTCAGCAGATCCGCTATCGGAGTCGCTGTCGAGGAACACCACAAAGTGAATGGCTCCAGCGATGAGAAGATTGGTTGCTTCAAGCGGAAGGTGCTCCGGAGCCTGCACCGCGTAGGAGGCGACGCGTCGGAACACGCCATCCGATGAATTGGCGTGAATCGTGCACATCGAACCGGATCTGCCCTGGCTCATGGCATTCAACATGGGGAGAATCTCGTCTCCGAGCACCTCTCCGACAATGACCCGGTCGGCATTCATGCGAAGGGCGCGTCGCACCAGGTCGGCGACCGAAATCACACCCTCACCCTCCACGTTGGCCGATCGTGCCTCGAGCGCGACGATGTCTGGATGGCGATCTGGCATGTTTTCGAGGCCGAGTTCAAATGCCTGCTCAATGGTCACGATTCGCTCGCGAGGTGAGATCTCTGCGGCAAGCGCTCGCATCAGGGTTGTCTTTCCTGAATTCATCGCCCCGGCCACAACGATGTTCTTTCGCGCTCGCACCGCTGCGCTCAGTAGGGATGCAATTTCCTCATCCAGCGTTCCAAGCCCAATGAGCTCTTCGATCGACAGATCGGCGAAACGGTGACGCCTGATCGACACGCAGGGTCGAGTCGACACTGCCATCAGTGCTGATAGTCGGCTTCCGTCGGGAAGACGGAGGTCAAGTTCGGGGCGACCCATGTCGAACCGGCGCTCCGACAATCCGAACCGACTAGCCGCGGATCGCATCATCTCGACGAGCTCGTCGTCGGAGTCTGCGACGGGTTCCATTATTCGCTTTGACCCGTCAGCGAAAGTCGCCCACACTTTGTCGCAGCCGTTGATGTCGATATTCTCGATTCTGGGATCATCGATAAGTGCCTGAAGCCGACCCATACCGAAGAGGGCGTCGAGAACCGACTGGGCCAGCATCTGCTCTTCCACAACCGTCGGCGCTATTTCACCAGTATCGGGTCGTTCGACGGCCAAGGTGTCTAGATGGGCGAATATTCGCTGGCGGGCATATTCCCGGCGATCCTCACCCTGAAGGTCGGCATCGTCCTGCGCCGCGAGGTCCTCGGCCACCAACCGACGCAGCGAACCGGCAAGATTCCCAGTCATTGCTGATCCTGAAGGGACAGCGCTCGCTCCGACGTTTGGGCTCCGGTCCTGGCTGCCGGCGATCCGGAATCCTCGCCGTCCGGTGGCACACCATGGCTGGACGCGTAGCCCCGAGATGTGGCGCCTGTCTTACCCTGCTCGGGCATTCTCGGTGCGGGCCCAGCGATCGTCGCTGCAAGTCGGCGGGCGGATTTAACCAGCTCCGACCGTGCGAGCCGCCGTTCCGATCCGCGTCCGGCCGTGAGGACCGCCGCAGCGCTCGGGTCTTCAGCAATCTCGATGATGTCGCTTACTCCAGTAAAGCGTTCGATCTCAGGTAGTGAATAGGGTCCCTTCCCCACGACCACAAGCAAGAGGCTGCCTCCGCACAGGTCCCGCACCCTACGGACCCGGTCCCGCGCGTGGCCGATGGACGCCGCATCGGAGCGCATTACAACGCAGACAGTTGCCGAATGGCCTAGCCATATTTGAGTTTCCGATGACTCAAGATGCAGGCGTCCGAGATCAACGATGACGTCGGAGTTCGCTCTCTCGGCGACTTCGCACACAATGTGTGCCGCTTCTTGTCCAGATCCGCGCCCGATGACGTCGGAGCCATTTGCTTGGGTTCCCACGAGGACCTCGAGTCCTCCCGGAAGGTTCTGTAAGTGGTCCTCGATGGATCGAACCACGTCACCTCGACGAGAGGCAAGCGCCAGTGACAGCCAACCCGTCCTTGTCGAGAGACTGAAACGCCACGCCAGGTCGCCACCATCGGAATCGCACTCGGCAACGACTACTCTTCGTCCCGCTGGCCACGTGGCCCCCACCAGGCAAGCCAACGTGGTGACCCCGGGTGAACCCTTCATCGATGCGAATGAGATAAGAGTCATGAGCCAGCACCTGCCCGCGGAAGAAGGACCAGGCTGACCTGATCGGCCGCGGCCGCCACGGAGACTTCGGCGGCAACGGTCGAAGACACGTCGATGGATACAAGTTCAGAAGTTGCTCCCGACGAATTTGGTGGCGGAGATGCAACGCCGTAGACCCTTGCGCTCGGTACCAATACCCCGGTCGTGGTGTCCGATCCACCCGATGCCGTGGGGGTGGCGGGCGCCGGCGTTCCTGGAGTTCCGGTTTGGATAACCATTACTTGGTCACCCGGTTCCACTCCCGCTGAAGGAAGTTGGCCATCCTTCAGCGCTATGCCCACGACGGCATCTCCTGATGCGAGCGGCTGAGCAATCGAGACGTCCGCCATGGTGAGTAGGGATCCCGGGACAAGCGCCACCGCCGCAAATTTGCCAACGATGTTCCGGGCCTCTGCAACTGGAACCGGGGACACAGTCCCAGACACAACCACATTTGCCTCTGCAAGATCACTAGTCACGATTCGCTGACCCGGTTGCACGGACCGCACGATTGCGATCACGGCGACCTGATGGTTGGCGCGTGAGTAAATGCTCACGAAGATTGCGATGCTGGCAAAGACGACCGCCACCGATGCGACGGCCAGGACCGGTCTCCGGACCCGTACTGGTGACGGGAGTCGATTTGGTTCTGTTCGGGGTTCACGAGTAGATGGAGCTGGTTGCTCGAGGAGGGACGTCATGCTGCTACCTCGCTATGGGTGATGTTGGTGCCAGGGCGGTTCCTGCTTCACGAATTCACACTTTGCACTTGCTCGACTCGAAGACTCGCAGCCGACGTGGTCGTCAGCGACGGAAGGTTGCCGCCACCGGGCGCGCCCTGGGCGGTCCATGCCACCTGCCACGCGACCGTCGCAGTAACCCGGAAGGCGCCATCGTCCGGGTTTCCATCCGGCGTCGGCTGACCTCGTGACGTTGTCGAATAGGTATACGAGCAGGACGTCTGTTGTGCCGAGGAGGGCAGATCGGTGCGATATGGCATTCCCGGACCAGCACAATCGAGTGCATCCCCATCACCAAGGTTCCAAGTGACAGATATTGGCGTCGCCGTGGCGGTAGCGGTCACACCACCGACGGTGGCGCTCACTGCAAAGGGATGCCACAGGGCGGCATCGATCCACAGCCATGTAGGCAGGTTGACCACCGCGTTGGTCGGCGGATCGAAATTGATGGTCGGTGAAGGCAGATTGAGCGAGTTTTCAGCCTGCAATGCGACGGCATACGGGTCAACCGACGGAGGGGCGGTCGGTGGGGTGGCGCCGCTAGAGATCCAGAGGTTTGTGGTGGTAGTTCCCCCAGCGCTATTGGTACACAGGATGGAAAACCAGCTGCCCGGACCGGTTACTCCCGGAGGTGGGCCCAGTAAATTGTTCAACGTCAGGACGTCGGTGGTACAGATCGGAACGAAGCCGGCCGAGTTAGTTGCGGCGGCAGTCGAAGTATCACCGGCTGCGACTCCGGAGGTTCCTGGTGAGAAGGTGGAAGTCGAGGCTCCGACCGAGATTGTACCGCCGGCGTCCGCTCCCACTGCCCGACCCGCGTATGCAGAGGTGGACTGGTCGATTATTACCAGGCAGGCAATCGCCAAGATAGCAACGGACCTTACGAAATTGCGCATTTGTCCGCCTCAACGGTCTGGTCGGCCTGTTTCCAACCGTTTGACGTCAGTTGCATCACTGAAGTGACCAACTCGTAAGCCGCTTGTCCTGCAACTCCTGGTACTGGCTTGCCCGTTTTTGCCACGATTCCGATCTCCGCGTCATGAATACAGGAGGCAACTTCAGTTCCCGTCGGTCCCCTCGCAGTGATATGCGGGTGACCCCAATCAGTCCGTCCTTTGGCAATGTCACCTTCCGCCCGTAGCTGGGCAAGGTTGGCCCGAACGTTGTCCAAAAGGGGCGAAACCATGGTCGCAGCCAATTCCGGGGCGTTGGGATCGGAGGTCAGGGCGGCATCGTGAAATGCCTTTTGAGCGGCCAGCCACGCCGAGATGATCTGCCCGTCAGCCGCGGTTGTCGAACTCGTGACCGTACTGCCAGGGTCCGATTTGGTCGTCGTTGGCGCCGACGACAACGGGGACGCGCTACACGACGTCACCGACAATGAACACACTGCCGCACAAACGACCAACAGGAAACGTCTGGTTGATCCCGGCGGCAGTCTCAACTCCCAATGACGTGTACCCAGCACTGATTGCGACAGTACGGTCGGCGCTTCGCAATTATCAATAGACCATTTACAAATGCCGAAAATTGTTTCGAGGTGGCCTGGGCAACTAATTGCACTCGGCGTGCCAAATGTTGTACGAGATCGCGGGGGATCGAACACGCGACTTACATTTGCGCCTCCACATTGCGAGGCAATTTGCCCAATACCTTGCAGAGAACCTTGCTAGCGAGCTATTCCCACGGCAGTTGTCTATCCGGCGCGATCACTGAATGGTCAGAGGGGATCTGCTCAGTCAGACACCTCGGCGCCCGTTCCCTACGGAATCGGTGACCGTCCTTTGCCGGGAGGACCTGCAAACGCCTGGGCGATCGCCAGCCACTCATGCGCCAGAGGACCGCTGACAGCCAGCGAGGTGTCGGCAAGGTTCCGACGTTGCGTCACCAGCAGGCAGAAATCCTCGGCCGGCCCGGTCACCGATGAAACAGGTTCTCCGTCGGTCGGCTCACCGACCTCCCAGGCCCACCTCTCACCAGAAGGGGCCACCAGGACGACGCCGATCCTCCCGGGGGGGACCTCCTGCCCCCGATTCAGGTACGAGAACGGCCGGGCCCGCACGCCGATGTGGGCGATGTGGCGCAGGCGACTGGTCGGAGTCCGCTCAGCTCCCAGCGCATCGACTACGTCCTGGCCGTGGGCCCAGGTCTCCATGAGTCGGGCCGACACGAACGACATTGCCCCCATCGGCGGCCCGAACCACGGAACCCGCATCCTCGGATCTGCGACGGCCATGGCTTCTGCCATCCCCCGATGCGCCGTCTCCCACCAGTCGACCAGCTCGTCGCCGTTCATCGAGCGACCACGGGTCAGGTGCCCCTCCATCGGGTCCCCGGTCTGCGCCATGAACGCCTCGGCCATCAGGGCAAACTTCTGCGGCTCGGTGACGGCCAGGTGGGCGGCGGCGTCGAAATAGGCCAGGTGGCTGATCTGGTCCCGCACGGCCCAACCCTCCGCCGGGGTCGGTACATCCCACTCGGGGGCGTCGCTGGCCAGCGGCTTTACGATCCGGAGGAGGTCCTGGTGCTCCGCCTCGTGGTCGTCGAGCAGATCAGTGAAATCGGACATGGGATGAGGCTAGGGCAGCGGGAGCGTCAACCGGGTCCCGGTCTAATCGGCCGTGTCCATCCAGGTCCGGTTGGAACCGATCACCGTCACCTCGGGATGCGACCAGATGAATCGCTCGACCGAATCCAGTACCTCTTCCACATGTCGGGTCGACCCCGCGACGGCGGCGAAGGCCAGCTCGGAGCGCTGCCATTGGTCTTGGTAGCCGACCTCCGCCGCGGCCACCCCGAAACGGACCTTGGTCGTCTCGACCAGATGCTTGATCACGGTTCGCTTGGCCTTAAGGGAGGCGCTGTCGGCGAGGTGGAGCTCGATGGCCAGGGCGCAGACCTGCATCCGGTCTCTAGCCTGCCGAGCCCGGATCAGGATCCATCAACGAGGCCGCGACGATGCGCGTAGGCGACGGCCTGGGACCTGTCTCGGCTCTGCGTCTTGGCGAAGATTCGATTCACATGGGTCTTGACTGTGGCTTCGCTCACGAAGAGATCGCTCCCGATTTCGGCATTTGAGCGTCCGGCGGCGATGAGCCGGAGGACCTCGGCTTCCCGTTCGGTCAATCCGTCCGGAAGGGAACCACTTGCGACCCCCGTTTCGGGCAAGGTCGCCACATCCACTAGTCGGGCCTGGACCGTTGGGTCAAGGACCGCTTGGCCTGAGGCAGCAGCTTCGAGGGCGCGGCGGATGTGATCCCGTCCGGCGTCCTTGGTGAGGTATCCGATCGCCCCCGCCCGGAGTGCCCCGACAATGGACTCGTCGTCGGCGTATGTGGTGAGCACCACCACTTGCGTCTCGGGATGGTCGGCGCGGATTCGCTTCGTTGCCTCGACACCATCCACTCGAGGCATGCGCAGGTCCATCAACACGACATCCGGGGTCAATTCCGAAACCACATCGATCGCATCTTGTCCGTCGGAGGCGGACCCGACGACATCGATACCCGAAAGGGTCTCCAGCAGCGTGACCAGACCTTCACGAACGACTGTCTGGTCATCGACCACGACGACTCTCACGCGGGCACCGCCACCTGGACGGTCCAACCCATCGCATCGGGCTCGGCGAGAACCTGGCCACCCAGCAGTTCAATCCGCTCGCGCATGCCTTGGAGGCCGAATCCGCCGCCTGTTGCCTTCAACTCACCTGGGGGTTCGGCGTCAGGACAGAGCCCGTTGGTCACCCTGAGGGTCGTCCGCTTGGTGTCGAAGTCGAGGCGGATCGACACCGCGGCCCCCGGCGCGTGTTTCCGGGCATTGGTGACGGCCTCCTGGGCGGCGCGATAGAGCGCCAAACCCGCATCGGCTCCGAGTGGGCGAGGCGTGCCGGTAACGGTCAGCTCGGCTCCGTCACGGGCAGCCATCGACTCGAGTTGCTCGGCGAGAGCCACCGGCTCGTCGCGCAGCGCGTGCACTGCCTGGCGGGTCTCCTCCAGCCCTTGGACCGCGTGCCGCCGAGCCTGCTGGACCAGCTGACGGGCCTTGGCAGTGTCCTTATCGTCCTCCAAGAGTGCGTCCGCCGCGTCCAGCTGGACGGACAGGGCCCCGAGGGAATGGGCGAGGACGTCGTGCACTTCGCGACCGATCCGGTTGCGTTCGGCGAGCGCGGCGGCTCGATCCCGCTCGGCGTCGGCCCGGATCCGTTCGGCGAGGAGCTCCTCGGCTTGAAACGCCCTCTCCACGTATTGCCGGCGACTGGCGCCGAGCGTGATCCCGAGGGCCACGGAGACCGTTCCCTCGAAAATGAGGACACCCGGAGCCCCCGCCAGCGAAGCAGCCACCGCCAGCGCGCCGATGCCGATCGCTCCCGCGGCCGACGCAAGCAGTCCATCCAACGCAATCGCGGCGCCGAGCCCGGCCACCGCCATGAAGGTGATGGCTATCGGCGCCAGCGGCGCCAAGGCGCCGCCGGACGCCGCCAACAGACCAACGAAGCAAAACGTGGTGCGGTCGGAGGGTCGGAGCCGACGGCAGACCATCCAGCCCAGCCAGCCGACGCCGGCTCCCACCATGAACATCCCCTGCAGCAGGTGGTCGGGCCTGACGCCCTTCGCTGGCTGCTGGTGTGCCGTGGCCCAGAGGAGTGCGCCCAGGGCGGCAAGGCGACCGGCGCTGAGAACGCGCTCTGCCCTCGTCCCCATCTGGGCTTGGCGTTGGGATGCCGGGGTCACGGACACAATGATCCCATCCGGGCTCCGTTCCGTGCGCCTTCGAGGGTCAGGCCGCCACCTGGGGGCGGAGAAGGCCGCCACGCTCGATGACGGCACCCGTCCGCCGAGTCTTCAGGTAGAGGACGCCGGTCCGGCTGACCACCTCGGCCAGGGCCATCAGCACGAAAGCTGCAACCCAAGCTGACCCGGAGGTGATCTGGTGGAGAGCACTGAACCGGGCGATCGCAGCCTGCCCGCCGTGCCCCACCCACAGGGCAAAGCCCATCCGGGCTCCGATGCCAACCACCCACAGGATGGCCGCGACCAGCCCGGCCTTGGCGAAGGCGGTGGCACCATCACGCCGGACAGAAGTCAGCAGCCCCGCGCCCGATCCCAGGGCGGCACCCACACAGGCGAATCCGACGATCAGTACGAGGTCGTTTCCGGCGGTGGGGATGGCGTGAAGGAACTGGAGGGCCACGACGACGGTGGCCACCAAAGGAAAGGCCAGACGGGCCCGGGTCACCTTGTGCCCCCGGATCTGGAGGACGACCAAGGCGATGAGACTGATGTTGATGAGGTAATCGGTGATTGTCATACGTTCAGTATCTGAAATCGAAGCCCGACGAGCATCAGCCCACGGGTGGATCTGAGGGTGGATATGCCTCTCCACCCTGGCGGACGGCGCCGACTGGCAGCGGTAGGTCCCAATCGGGTGATCCGGAGCCCGGGTGGCGGGTTCGCGGGTTCAACCGATGGCTCTCGACGTACCGAACATCTCGTCCAAGGTCACCGGTTCGAGCTTGCGGTCGCTGATGATGGCTTGGATCTGGTCGAACAGGGACAGGATGGTCGGGTGGTTGAGGTGGCCGAGCATGATCGTTCCCGGCGTCAGATACTGCTCTGCCAGCGAGATCAGCTGTTGCGGGCTGATGACCGTCGAGTCTCCGAAACTCCCGTTCCACATCAGGATCTGGGTGTAGCCGAGGCTGGCAGCGACATCCTCGACGTGTTGGTTGTAGTAGCCGTAGGGCGGCCGGAAGTAGGGCCTGGACGTGGTCCCGAAGGTGGTCTGAATCCATTCATCGTTGCGCTGAAGCTCATCGGTGATGGCCGCCGCCGAGAGGCTTCGCAGGTCGGCGTGGTCCCAGGTGTGGTTACCGAACTGGACCTGTTTCGCCGCCACCATCGGGCGCACCATTTCTACCAGCGGTGGGGTCCACAGTTTGGTGTAGACCCCGTTCGGGTTGAAGGTGATGTGGATGCCAGAGCTTTGGGCGAACTCGACATATTTGGCGATGCAATCCGCACAGTCTCCGTCGTCTACCGTCAGCGCGATCTGCTGGGTGCCTTTCGGGCCCTCGTACACGAGCTTGGGTGTACCAGGGTGAGGTGGCGGGATGGCGCCGAGCACTTCGGGCGGCCCCGCGTCAGGGTCGGCGAGGATCGGCGCGGGTGGAGCGATGGGGGTAGAGCTCGCCGTTTGGTCGCCCGAAGTTGTCCGGCTTCGAACCACCGCATGAACTCGACTTGTGCAACCGGCCAGGGCCAGAGAGGCCCCGGTGGCCAAGAGCGTCAGGAAGCCCCTCCTGCCGAGCCGTGCCTGGTGACCACACCCATGGCACGGTTCATCTGAGGTGCTCACGGCGTCATACTACGTACGGGCCAGCGGTCCCATCGGCATGGTTCGACCCGCTGGGAAATGAGTCCCAGCCGGCCCTGCACCAGTCTACGACCTCGTTCACCGGTCGTTCACCGGGCGTTCACGGCCCTTCGAGCGACGGTCCACGGTCGGTCCACGGTCGGTCCAGCGGTCGGTCCAGCAGTAGTTGATTGGCCGACCGGTGGCGGAATTCCCGAATCCGCAAACCCGTCCTCGACTCAGCGTAGGGTGGGTCGCTCTCGCCCTGGCGTGGACGAATCTCTGATTCTCATGTCCGAAAACGAATCCCACCTCCGACGTCGAAAACCCCCTGGCCCGAAGGCGCCGGCGCGCCCCCACCGGGTTGTCAGAGTGGCCGTCACCGTGGTGGTCCTGGCGTTGTTTCTTGCTCCGGTCGTCGTCGTCACCTACCGCGTCTCGGTACCGGGCTCGGTGGCAGCGGATTCGGCAACGACCCCGCCGACTGCCCCGACGCCGAACCCGGAGTCGCCATCCAACGAGCCCTTGTCCACCCAGCAAAGCGAACCCCGGGCATCGGACTTCAATAGCGCGGGATTCCAATCGCCGATCAAGGTGGCGTCGTCGAACCTGATCGCCACCTTGAGCGGCCCCACCCCCGGCTACGCCGATCCAACCACCCCAACGGTGCTCGAAACGATCCCGGCATCCTGGTCGGGGGCCACGCTGGGCCTCCCGGTCATCGCCCAGCAGGGTCAGAGGGCGGAAGTGCGCCTCCTCCAACGCCCCAACGGAGGGACGGCGTGGATCCCACTGGCCAGCGTGGCCTTGACCCATACCCCCTATCACCTCTATGTGGATCTCTCGACCAATCGCTTGTTGCTGTACAACGCGTCAAAGCTGGTCCTGCGGGCCCCCGCCGGGCTCGGAGCTCCGCCAACCCCGACCCCGGTAGGTAGCTATTTCGTCGCGCTGTTTGCCCAATCCCCTAGCCCGGGCTACGGACCCTTCGTCATCGTGACCTCGGCGATCGCCGACACCATCACCGACTGGGAGCAGGACGGCAACCCGATGGTCGCCATCACCGGCCCTCTCGACACCGAGGCGGCCATCACTGCGGGCGGAGGCGCGGTCTCTCGAGGATGCATCCGCCTCCTGGCCGCCGACCTGGCACGGCTACGAGATGTGCCGGCCGGCACCCCGGTCGATGTGGTCGCCACCCTGCGGCCTCCGGCATTGCCCAAGACAAAGGCGTCAAGCGCCGATGCTGTCGGGCCTCTGGCCCACCCCTTTGCGATAGCAGCAGCCGAGACGACGGGAGCCACGCAAGGGTAGGGCTTGCTGCCGGCCGGGATGCAGCCCGGGCCCACAGGTCGAGGGCAACTGTCGGGGCGCCGGACGCGCTGCCATCGGGGGCAGGGTCAGAGTCGCGGACCGATCATCGACAGGACGTCTTCCCAACCAAGGCCGACCGTCTCGCCTACAACCAGCTTCGACGCCCGGTTCACCAGCACGAAGAAGGGGTAACCGAGTACTCGGTAGTCGATCCATACCTGGTCGCTCATCACCACCGGTACCCGGATACCCGCCGCCGACGTACGTACCTCATCGGAAGAGAGGCTTTCAGGTCCCTTGGTCACAGCGACGACCGAGGTGCCAGTCGGAACCCCGGTTGCAACCGGGTCCTCCAATCCTCGCCAGAACTCCTCGCACCCGTCGCAGTCGGTGTTGAGGAAGGCCAGCATGAGCTGTCCTTCATGGTCGGCGACCCGGATTTCGATCGGATCACCTGACGGACTCACCCCGATGATATCGGATGCCGGCCACGGCGCCGGGGTGTCCACGGAGCCGGCCGGGATGGGTCGGAGGCCGGCCAGAAACTCGGGGTCGGAACGAGGATCTGCGGACCTCCACGGCTGGTTTGCCGCCTGCGCCTGGGCCTGCGCCTGGGTTGGCGCAGGGGCCGTTGGCCGGGCCGCGTCCACGCCGGCCGCCTTGACTGCCGGGGACGTCTCGCCGGCCGGTGCTATTCCGGGATCGGGGTTCCGCCCTCGACGATTTCGACGGTCTCGATAGCGTTGCCATTGCCACACCACCGGCACGACACCTCCTCCACCGTCTCGTCGAGCACCTCGACATCTTCCAGGGTGAGCTCCCCGCCGACAGAAAAATGGTGAAATGCCCTGGTCCGTCGGTTGGTGACCACGCTGAACCGGGTCAGGTTCCCGCAGGCGGCGCATCGGTATCTGATGCTCGGGGCCGGAGCGACGCCCGGGGCGCCCGAGGTGTCTGGCGAGGCAGGAGTAGCCGTGGGTGAGTCAGCGGTCACGCCCCTTACGGTAGCCGCCGCACGTCAGACCCTGATTCCACCTCTATCGAACACCTGTTCGCTACAGTGACGCCATGGCGCTCGCGGTGCAACGGTCCTTCGACGACCTGGGTACCCCGCTCAGCGAAGTGACCTTCGTGGTTCTCGACGTCGAGACCACCGGCGGCTCACCGACTGCATCATCTCTCACCGAAGTGGCGGCGGCTCGCTATCGGGGCGGCGAGATGCTGGGCACCTACCAGACGCTGGTCAAGCCGGACGAACGGATCCCACCGTTCATCACCGCCCTCACCGGCATCAACAACCTCATGGTGGCTGACGCTCCCACCGTCGGCGCCATGCTCCCGTCCTTCCTCGAGTTCCTCGGGGGCGCGGTGGTCGTGGGCCACAACGTGCGCTTCGACCTTTCCTTCCTCAACCAGGCCCTGGTCTCGACCGGTCGTGATCGTCTGCAAAATGCCACCGTGGACACCCTCGCCCTGGCTCGGCGCCTCGTACGGGACATGGTCCCCAACTGCAAGCTCGGGACCCTCGCGGCCAGCCTCGACCTCACCCACCGGCCGTCGCACCGGGCCCTCAACGATGTACTGGCAACCGGCGATCTCCTTCACAACCTCCTCGAGCGGGCGGGCTCGTTCGGCATCCTCGGCCTCGAGGAGCTTCTCGATCTCCCGCGCCTGGTGGGCCACCCCCAGGCGGCCAAGCTCCGGCTCACCACCCGACTCCCCCATCGTCCCGGCGTCTACTGGTTCACCGACGCCGCCGGCCACGTTCTCTATGTCGGCAAGGCCACCGACCTCCACGCACGAGTCCGGTCCTACTTCACCGGAGATCGACGCCCCAAGATCGGACGCCTGCTGCGCCAGCTCCACGCCATCCACTTCCGGGTGTGCCCGGGCCCGCTCACCGCCGCGGTGATCGAAGGCCGGCTGATCCGGGCCTGGTCCCCGCTGTTCAACCGCACGGGCAAGGTGAGGCGCAAGGATCCCGGGACCCAGGCCCGGCCGGAACCCACAGCCACCTCGCTCGGGCGGTCGCGCGGCTGGCCCGGCCGCCGTCGGGAATGGACCAGCGACGACCTCGGCGGAGACCCCACCGAACTCCTCACACCGATGGCTCACGAGGTGGCGCATCTGGCCCAACAGCAGAGGTACGAGGAGGCGGCCCGGCTGCGCGACGAAGCTGACCGGCTCCGTCACCTGATCGGCCGACACCGGCGAGCCGAGTCACTCCGCCAGGCCGGGCGTGTGCTTCTCATGGTTGATGGCGAGGGGGTGGTGGAACTCGACGGTGGCCTGCTCACCGCGACCGGCACGATGTTCGAGTCGGGCACGGGTGGCTCGGGTGGCACGGGTGGCACGGGTGGCACGGGTGGCACGGGTGGCACGGGTGGCACGGGTGGGCAGTCGAGTTCTGAGGGGTCAGGCGATGCCGCCAGTCCGGTGCTCGCCATGACCCACGATGGGCACGAAAACGAGCGGATCATCGTCGCCCAATGGCTGCACGCCCACCCCGAGCGGATCCGGGTGCTCGAGGTCGAGTCGGCCGACGGCATCTCGATGCCGGCGGATCGGATTCCCAGACTCACGGATCTGTGCGGCCGCAGCCAAGGGGAAGACTCCCTGGCGTCCTAGATTCCGAAGTGGCGCGCCGAGATCAGGAGATCGCGTCGGCGCCGAACAACGAGATGGCCTGGGCGGCGACGTAGAGCTCGGCGATGCCCCGGGGGTCGGCCAGCGAGCGTCCGGTCAATTCCTCGATACGCCGCAACCGGTTCCGAACCGTATTGCGGTGGCAGAACAGCAACGAACCGCTCTCGTTGACGTTCCCTCCAGTGGTGAACCAGGTCGTGAGCGTGTGCAGCAGCATCTCGCCCTCCTCTGCCGGAAGGCGGACCATGGCCCCTAACAGGACCTGGGCCGCCCAGGCGGTGACATCTGGGGAGGCGGCGGCCAAGACCGACAGAGGATCGGCATCGATCGTCTCGACCCCGGGTTGCCCGGCAGGAAGGCTTCGTCTGGCCATCTCCGCCTCGGACAGCGCCCGGGGTGTCTCAATGGCGTCCTCATAGGGTCGGCTCATCCCGACCCGTCCCATCGCCAACGTCCGCAAGACCTCGGTCACCTGCTTCGGGGATTGCCGGCTGACGGCTACGATCCCGACCTGCTCATCGGCTCGAAGCCTCCAGGCCGAATGCACTCCGTGCTGGTGGAGGACGTGTTCCACCCTCGACAGCCCCTCGATCCCGGCTTCGGGGGTTTCGGCAGAAACCGCGACATAGGGCCCCCGGTCGGGAAGATCGAGGGCCCTGAGGCTTCCGTTGAGCACGTTCCATTCCGCCCGACGACCCTCGAACAGCGCATCCAGGAGCAGGGTCCGTTGCCGCTCATCGCGGCGGGCGAGCTCGGTCAAACGGTCGTGATATGCCTCGGTCACCGCACCCGAATGGGCGTCGATCGCCGTCCACACCTCGGTGGCGGCTCGGGCCAGTCCCTGCCATTCCTCTTCGCTGCCGTTGGACGCCTGCTCGAGCATGGCGTCCCAGATCACGGTGAAGCCGAGCCGGAAGGCGTGGAGCACCGATCCGACCGGAACGCCCTGCTCGGCGCGACTCCGGGCGGTCTCCCGAGCGGCGTCGCTGCGCACCGGCCGCTGGGCGGCCAGATCGGTCAGAGTGCAGAACAGGTTCTCCTGACAGCTTCGGTAGAGCTGTTCATGGCTGACGTCCAGGTAGCGCTCGTCCGCCCTCCGGATCAGGGCGACCAGGCGATCGGTCATGACCGGGACGGATTCGAGGAGCTTGGCGGCCAGGTTGCTCACAACCGTTTCGCCGCCGAACACGGTCGAGAAGTCGACCACTTCACTCTGCGAGCTCACCGCCAGCAGCCTATCCAAGGGGCCCGGGCCGCGCTCCGCACAATCCGAGGCGGCCAAAAGTGTGCGACCGACCATTGCGATTCGCGAAGTGGTGGGCTAATACTTCACCTAGGGGCGTTCACTATGCCCGACAGCGAGACCCAGGGGGGACTTCGGTGCGATTGACGATAGGCGCGGCTCAGCCGCGCTCCTCCTCGAAGACGCCCTCGCCCCGAAGGGTATGACGGTCTTGACGGAGGGATCGTCCGCGGATGCCGGGCTGTCCGTTGTCGGGGTGAGCGTTTCGTTCGGCGGGTTGGAGGTGTTGACCGATGTGTCTCTGCGGGTGCTTCCCGGAGAGATCGTGGGGGTCATCGGGCCCAATGGAGCAGGAAAAACCACCCTGTTCAACGTGATCTGTGGCTTCGTGGACTCCAATGCGGGAACCATCACCTATAACGGGCGCCGGATCGATGGCCACAAGCCGCACCACCTGACCCGGTTGGGCATCGCCCGAACCCTCCAAGGGGTTGGTCTCTGGAGCGGCCTCAGCGTCGTCGAGAACGTGATGACCGGCGGTCAGGCCCGGGTGCGGGCCGGGCTGGTGACCTCGATACTCGGACTGTGGAGATCCAGTCAGGACGAGACCCGCCTCCGCCGACGGGCCACGGAGCTGCTCCACGAACTCGGGGTCGGCCAGTTCGCCCAGATGCATCCCCGCGCCCTGCCCTACGCGGTGCAGAAGCGCGCGGCGCTGGCCCGGGCTCTGATGGCGGATCCGACCCTTCTGTTACTCGACGAGCCGGCCAGCGGACTCTCTCAAGGGGAGATGGACGAGCTCAGCGCATTGCTGATCAACCTCCGCTCGTCGGCCAGTGTGCTTCTTGTCGAGCACCACATGGATCTGGTCATGTCCACCTGCGACCGACTGGTGGTCCTCAACTTCGGACAGGTCATCGCCCAGGGGACCCCGGCGGAAGTGAGCGCCAATCCCGAGGTGACGACTGCTTATTTGGGCGACGAGGTCCGGGCCGTGGGAACGGGAACGGGAACGGGAACGGGAACGGGAACGGGAGTGGGCACGGGCGCGGGCGCGGGTGAGACCGATGCTTGATGTGGAGGAGCTCTCGGTCTCCTATGGCGCGGTGCAAGCGCTCCGAGGGGTGACGTTCCAAGCCCAGGACGGTTCGGTCACCGCAGTGCTGGGAGCCAATGGTGCCGGCAAGACGACCTTGCTACGGACAGTGTCCGGTCTGGTGAAACAACAGTCGGGCACGGTCAGCTACGACGGAGTGAAACTCAGTGGTCTCAGCGTCGAGAACATCGTGCGGCTCGGGGTATCCCATGTCCCCGAAGGCCGAGGGGTGATCGAAGAGCTCACCGTCGAGGAGAACCTCCGGCTCGGAACCCTGTGGCAGTTCAGTCATCGGCAGCGTCGGTCGGTACTCGACGAGATCTACGAGCTCTTCCCACCGCTGGCCGAGGGAAGAAGTCGAATGGCCTCCACCTTGTCCGGGGGAGAGCGCCAGATGTTGGCAATCGGCCGCGCTCTCAGCTCCAAACCCACACTACTGCTGCTCGATGAGCCCTCCTTGGGGCTGGCTCCGCTGGTGACCGCCCAGATCATGGCGCTGGTCCGGAGACTGGCCCGTGAAACCCGGCTGACGGTGGTCCTGGTCGAGCAGAACGTCCGCAGCGCGCTGTCGATCGCCGAAGAAGCGGTGGTGATCAATCTCGGAAGGGTGGTGATCGCCGACCGCGCGGCCACTGTCGCGGCCGATACCCAGCTTCGACACCACTACCTGGGATTCTGACGAGAGAGGAGGAGCCCACGTCATGAGCCTGTTCGTCAATCTCACCCTCAACGGGATCACCAACGGGATGATTTTCGCGGCGGTGGCGCTGGGCCTGGTGTTCATCTGGCGGGCCACCCACATCGTGAACTTCGGGCAGGGGTCGATGGCCATGTTCACCACCTATCTCGCCGTCACCCTCCTCGACCGCCACCTCAACTACTGGCTGGCCTTCGCGGCCGCCCTGGTCGCCGGTCTGGTGATGGGCGCGGTCATCGAGACCATCCTCATTCGCCCGCTGGCCGGCAAACCCGCACTCAACCCGGTGATCGTCACCCTCGGGCTGTTCATCCTGCTCGAGGGCATGGCCGGGTCCATCTTCGGGATCGGCAGCCGGAGCTTTCCTCCCGCGTTCTCCCAAGCCGGGCTCACCTTCGGTCACACGAAAGTTGCCTTCTCCCACTTCGACGTCTTCATCCTGATCGCGGTGGTGGCACTGATGCTGGGCACACTGGCATTGTTCCGGGCGACCAGTCTGGGGCTGCGGATGCGGGCGGCCGCTTTCGCTCCCGAAGTCGCCCGGCTCCTCGGGGTCCGGGTCGGCCGCATCCTGACGCTGGGCTGGGCACTGGCTGCGGTGGCCGGTTCATTGGCAGGTCTGTTGGTCGCCCCCACGGTCTCGTTCTCCCCCAATTTCATGGATCTCGTGCTGGTCTATGCATTCACCGCCGCGGTACTGGGAGGGCTGGACAGCCCGGTCGGTGCCCTGGTCGGCGGGTTGGTCACCGGCTTGGCCCTCTCCTACGTGGGCGGGTATCTCGGATCGAGCCTCGAACCGCTCGGGGCGTTGGCCATCCTGATGGTCGTGCTCTCGGCGCGCCCCGAAGGGCTCTTCTCCCGGCCGGCGCCGAGGCGGGTCTGACCGGATGTCCTCGATTCCCGACCAACCCGGTGTCACGTCCGGCGCAGCGACGCCGCCGGCTTCGGGCCCCACGGTCACCCCGGTCACCCCGGTTTCGGAGGGCAAAACAGGAGCGCCGGACGACAAGCTGCCGGACGGTGTCCTGTCGGGAAGTGGCGAGCCGGGGGCCAATGATCTCGATGCACAGTGGCCCGCGGGCCGAGATCCGATTCGGCTCTTGGATGCCCGCTGGCTCCGGCTGCCGCGTCAGCCCCTGCTCCGCCATCTTCTCTTCGGCGCGGTGACGGCGGTCGGCTTCTATCTCCTCACCTCGTCGCTGAGCGCGTTCAACAATTTCCGGATCGGGGAGATCGCCCTCTACACAATCGCATTGGCCGGTCTCAGTCTGCTCACCGGAACCAACGGACAGATCTCCCTCGGACAAGGGGCGTTCATGGCCGTGGGCGCCTACACGCTGGGGGTGTTGATGACCCACACCCACTGGCCGCTGGCAGTCGACGTGCTGGCCGCCATCGTGCTCAGCGGAGCGCTGGGGGTGGTGGTGGGCATGCCCGCGACCCGGCTGAAAGGCCCCTACCTGGCCGGCATGACCCTGATTCTGGCCCTCGCCCTCCCGCGGATCGCCGACAAGTACACGGTGTTCTTCGGGGGCGACCAGGGGCTGACGGTGACGGCTCCGACGCCCCCGGGAACCATCGATCCGCAACGCTGGTTGACCTGGATCCAGCTGGCCGGGGCCATCATCGTCCTCATCCTGTTGGCCAACCTGACCCACAGCCGCTTCGGCCGATCGTTCCGCGCCGTCCGCGACGACGAGATCGCCGCCGGCCTGTCCGGCATCCACGTGGCCCGGACCAAAGTGCTGGCCTTCACCGTGGCCGCCAGCTGCGCGGGGCTGGCCGGCGCCTTCCTCGGCCTATCGATCGGAGTCGTCAACACCGGCGAATTCTCGCTCTCCCTCTCCATCTACCTACTGGCCGGCATGGTCCTCGGCGGGGCCGGGAGCATGCTCGGCGCCTGGTGGGGAGCCATCGTGATCGTCTTCATGCCCGGGTGGTCCAATTCGATCGCCAACAGTTTCAACCTGGGAAGCGCGGTGGCCGCCAACCTGTCCCTGGTCATCTTCGGGCTCGTTCTCATCGTGGTGATCATGGTGGTGCCCATGGGGATCCAAGGAGGGATCGGCTGGCTTGCCCAGCGGGCTCTTTCGTTGATTCGAGGTGTGGGACAACCCCGGGGATCCCGCGCGCCGCCCGATATCTCGACAACCCCCGACATCACGACAGGAGGTGGATGAGATCAGCCCGATCGGCAGCATCACCAGGTCGATTCGGCCGTAGGCCCGATTAGAGACACGTTACATCGAGGAAAGGATCATTGCATGAACAAGGACCGGCATACCAAGAGGGAGCCCCGACACGTCGGCCGAAGGCGGATCGGCCTTGTCAGTGTCGTACTCGCCGCCGGGCTGTTGGCGGCTGCCTGCAGCAGCAACTCGAGCTCGAGCACGACCACCACGGGGGGCGGTTCGAGCTCCAACAACGGCGGGGCGACAGCACCCGGGGTGACCGCCACCAGCATCACCATCGGCGCCACCACTCCCCTGACCGGACCGGCGGCCCCCGGCTACTCGGAGATCGCCGCGGCTTCCAACGCGGTCTTCAAGTGGGCCAATGCCAACGGCGGGGTGAACGGGCGTCAGATCAACTACATCATCAAGGACGACGGGTACAACCCGGTCAACACCGTTACCCTCACTCGGCAACTGGTCCAGCAGAACAACATCTTTGCCGACGTCGGTTCCCTGGGCACGCCAACCCAGCTGGCGGTGGAGCCCTTCCTCAACTCCAACAAGGTGCCCCAGCTGTTCGTGGAGTCGGGCTGCAATTGTTGGTCGCAGTCCAACAGCCCCTGGACGTTCGGGTGGCAAACGAACTACACGGTGGAAGGGAAGATCCTCGGCCAGTACATCAAGCAGAATTTCGCCGGTCAGAAGGTGGGCTACCTCTACCAGGCTGACGAGTTCGGCCAGGACTTCATCAAAGGTCTCGACCAGGAGCTACCAAGCACCTCGGTGGTGTCTCGACAGAACTACGACGCCGCCACCCTGGCCGGTCCGATGAGCAACCAGATCGCGGCACTGAAGGCCGCTGGTGCCCAGGTGGTCGCCCTGGCCACGGTTCCAGCCGCCACCGCCCTGGCCCTGCTCCCGGCCGCGTCGATCGGGTACAAGCCACAATGGGTGGCCTCCAACGTGGGAGCTGATCCTCCGACGGTCGGCGCACTGCTGAAGTCCTTCTCGCAAGGAGCCGCCGGGACCACGCTGTTGGACGGGATGGTCTCGGACGCCTATGTGCCACCGGAAGCCAACACCAGCAACCCCTGGATCCAGGCCATCCAGAACGTCCTCACCAAGTACGACCCTGGTGCTCCACTGGACGGCAATACCGAATACGGAGTTGCCCTCGGGTACACCTTCATCCAGGCACTGCAGAAAGCGGGACCGAATCTGACCCGGGCCGGAATCGTGTCCGCCATCGAATCCAGCGGCAGCACGTTCGTGTCGCCAGGGCTGGTTCCGTTCACCTACTCGAACAGCGTCCACTTCGGGTACTCGGGAGCCCAAATCGCCACCATCAACGGCGGAGCGGCCACCACCACAGGCCCGGTGTACACCTCGACCATCAATGGACCGATCAAGGTGTTCACCGGGACGACCACACCGCCGCCGGCCTCGCTGCTCGTCCTATCGTCAACCTGACGTAGGAGGGACAACTCGGGACCGCCACTCTCGAGCGGTGGGGGTGCTCTCCGAAAGGTGACGCCCCCGCCGTTCAAGTGGGGGGTGGCGGCGCGGCTTACGCCTCGGCGGCGGATGCCTCCCGGGTGACCCGCACCAGGGCGTCGAGGACCTTCGAGGCGCGCCCGTCGTCGATCACCTCGCAGGCCAGGGCCACGCCCGCCGGGAAATCGACAGACTTCCCGATCACCACCAGCGAGGCGGCGGCATTGAGGACCGCAATGTCCCGGTGGGGTGACGGTGCACCAGCCACCACCCGGCGGATGGCCTCGGCGTTGACCGAGGCATCACCCCCCCGTAGGTCGTCGAGGCGGGCCGGTGCGAACCCCAACTCGGTCGGGTCGACCCGGAACGTCGTCATCTCGTACTCGGTTCCGCTACCGGTCAGGTTCCGCCGCAGTTCATGAACGGTCGACGGACCGGTGGTGCTCAGCTCGTCGAGGCCGTCATCGCCGTAGACGATCATGGCCCGCTCGGCCTGGTTGGCGGCCAGCACCCCGAGCATCTTGTCGGCCATCGAACGGTCGCTGACTCCGACCACCTGGTAGCGAGCCCGACCCGGGTTGGCCAGGGGCCCGAGGAAGTTGAAGACGGTGGGGATACCCAGTTCCTTGCGCACCGGCCCGGCATAGCGCATGGCCGGGTGGAACCGAGGGGCGAAGCAAAAACCCATCCCCACCTCTTCGATGCATCGGACCACACCGGCGGGGCCGAGGTCGGCCACCACCCCCAGGGCCTCCAGGACGTCGGCCGCCCCAACTGCCGATGATGACGCCCGGCCACCGTGCTTGCACACCTTGGCCCCGGTGGCGGCCACCACCAACGCGGCAATGGTCGAGACGTTGATGCTACGCAAGCGGTCGCCGCCGGTGCCGCAGGTGTCAATCACGTCCATTCCCTCGGGCAACGGCAGTGGCAGGGCGTGGGAGACCATGGCCCGCACGAACCCGGTCATCTCCTCCACCGACTCGCCCTTAGCCCGGAGGGCGATCAGCAGGGCGGCGATCTGCGGTGGTGACGCCTCTCCCGACCACACCTTCCCGAGTACTGACTCGGCTTCGTCGGTCGTCAGCGACGTACCGGCGAGCAGACGGCTCAGCACCCCGGGCCAGCCGCCCAGCTCTTCGAAGTCCACCGGCACCGTCAATCCCACCACAGGTCGTGAGCGAGCACCCCCCGGGCGATCAGCCCCAGCTGCACCTGGGAGGTCCCCTCCACAATGGTCAGCTGTCGGGCGTCGCGGTACCAGAGCTCGGTGGGGTGATCCTCCATGTACCCGGCGGCGCCCAGCAGCTGGACGGCCAGGCCCGATGCCCGGACGGCCAGCTCGGTGGCGTAGTACTTGGCCATGGAGAGGAAGGGCACGTACTCCTTGGTGAAGTTGCCCTGATCCACCAGCCAGGCCGACCGGTAGGTCAGCAGACGGGCGGCCTCGATGTCCACCGCCACCTTGGCGATCTCCCACTGGATCCCCTGGAAGTCGGCAATCACCCCGCCGAACGCCTCACGCTGCTGCACGTAGTCGGTGGCGTACATGAGCGCACCCTCGGCCAGTCCGATCCCCCGGGCAGCCACGATCGGACGCATGGCGTTGAGGCCGAGCATGGCCAGGCGAAAGCCGCCGACCTCGCCGATCACGTTCTCGGCCGGGACCCTGACGTTGTCCAACACCAGCTCACCGGTGTCCACCCCGTGCACGCCCATCTTGCGGTCGGTGCGTCCCACCGAGACGCCGTCCCACTTCCGCTCCACGATGAAGGCGGTGATCGAATCGTGCTGGCGGGATGCAGGGTCGCCGGTCTTGGCGAACACGGTGTACCAGTCAGCCTCCCGCACCCCGGACATCCAGCATTTGGTGCCGGAGAGGATCCAGCCACCGGACCCATCGGGGTCGGGGACGGCCTTGGTCCGCATCCCGGCCACATCGCTCCCGGCCTGGGCCTCGGACAGCCCGAAGGCAGCCCGTACCTCGCCGGTGGCGATCCCCGGCAGGTACCGCTTCCTCTGATCGTCGTTGCCGGCGATGAGGACCGGGCCCACCGGTAGCCGGGTGAGCAGGAGCATCAGGGCCGCCGAGTTCGAGTACTTGGCCACCTCCTCGATGGCGATGGTGAGCCCGAGAATCCCGGCCCCCGAACCGCCCAGCTCGGTGGGCAGGCACAGACCCAGCAGATCAGCTTCTCGGAACGCATCGAAGAGGTCCTGGGGGTACTCGCTGGTGGTATCGATCTCCCGGGCCCGGGGTTTGATCTTGTCCTGGGCCAGGCGGCGCACGCTTTCCTGGAGGGCGGTCAGTTCGGGGGAGAGGTCGAAGTCCACGGACGCCGAGGCTACCTGAGGCGCAACCGCACGTCGGTTGGGGCGTACCCGGGACCAGCTGTTCAGCTGCCATCGGGTGAAGGCGCGATCTCCCCCCGGCCGGCCTGTTGCAGATCGGCAGGCAGGCGCACCCCGGCGGCGTCGGCCACGACCTGGACCTGGGTCCGCCATTCGATGATGGCCAACCGCTGGGCGTTCTGAGTGTCCGGCAGGCCGTCGAAGCTTCCGCGGGGAAGGTCGGCGGCCAACACGCTCAGATAGTTGTCCTCGAGGTAGTAGGTGTTGGCATAAGGGGCATTCAGCTTGCGAAGGGTGGCGTTCTGAGGGACGAGAGACTCGGCCGCCACCACATAGCTGGCGAAGTGCTGCTCGAGAACCGACATCTGGTCGCCCGCAGCCTGCGGGGTAATCGTATGGGCCCGGTAACCGTCGAGGATCGGGTCGGCACCCTGAAGCAGCCGGTTCACCGGCAGCCGAACCCGTTCCACCCGGGCCACATAGGCGCGGAGGTCGGTTGCCGACGGCGCTCCGGAAGCGGGTGACCCACCCGGCGGGGTCGAACTGGCCGCTCCCCCACAGCCAGCCAGAACCGTGGCCAGCCCGCCTACTAGCGCCCAGGGGGCGAGCCTTCGGCTCAATGGCTCAATGGCTCAACGGCTCGGTCGATCAGTCGATCAGTCGATCAGTCGATCAATATCCGTAGCCCATGGTGGTCGGCGTGGTGGTCGGCGTGGTGGTCGGGGGCGGTGGCGGACTGGTGGTCGGCGGACTAGTGGTCGGAGGACTGGTAGTGGGTGGAGCGGTGGGCGGCGGAGAGGTCGGGGCGGGGGTCGTCGCGGCCGGTTGCTGGCCGGCGGTGGTCGGGGTGATGGCCGGCGTCGACGGTGGCCGGGTGGTGGTGTTCGAACCGGCCGCCACCCCGGTGGTGGTGGGAGCCGCCACCGGGGTGGCAGAGACATTCACCACGAACCACTTCCCCGAGACCCCCTGTCCGGCAGTGGAGCCAGCCGTCTTGTCCCCGCTGAAGGTGTACAGCGGGGACCCGTTGTAGGTGACCTGGGCGGTCCCGTCGGCCCGCTTGGAGGTAGCGAAGACGCCCACCACACCGCTGGCTGCTTTCGGCTGCGAGCCGGCGGTGACGACAAGTGGGGGCCAGAGTTGGGCACAGGCACCGGTGCACGAGCTCTGCCCGTTCTGGTCGGCGGTAAAGCGGTACAGGGTCGCTCCCGCCGGGTTGACCAGAATCCTCCCCAGGGTGGGGTTGGTCGTCGACCCAACGATGGTGGCGGGCACCGTGGCTGCCGTCGATCCGGTGCTCGCGGTGTTCGACACGGCGGACGTTGGCGACGAACCACAGGCGGCGGCCACCAGTCCCACCGAGAGAATGGTGCCGAGTGCCACCCGCCTGGATGCGGATCGGGCGGAGAGCCGCGCCCACCGTTCGGCGTGGAGTGCTGCCGGCCTGCCACCGATGCCTTCCGAACCGTCCACGTCTTCTCGGGACGGTCCTCCGGACATAGCCCGTTTGCTTTCTCGGTCCCGGATCCCGTGGCTCATGTCGTGGTCCTCCGTCGTAGTCGCTACGCGTCGATGGATGTGCGTCCTGCCACTGGATACGAGCCGAGCACACCATCTGTTCACCGGATCTTTCGATGAGTCCACCGGTGGTGGCGGCCTCCCCACCATGGCCCCCACCCCACGGGCCCGTCGGGCAGGGAGCCGTGAGCGGGCAGCTGCGACATCGAGGGTCGGGTCCTCGGTGCGCCGGGTGTTCAGTTGGGGCCCCATTTCGGGTAGAACGGAAGCATGTCGAACCTGGACGCCACAGACACACAGCCGATCTCCCACTCCGGGACCTTCAACCTGGGCGAACTGACCGTGCACCGCCTCGGTTTCGGGGCGATGCGCATCACCGGCAGCGGCATCTGGGGCGAGCCGGCCGACCGGGCCGAGTGCGTCCGGGTGCTTCGGCGGGCCGTCGAGCTCGGTGTCGATCTCATCGACACTGCCGATTCCTACGGGCCCTACGTGAGTGAAGAGATCATCCGTGAGGCCCTTCATCCCTATACCGACGGTCTGATCATCGCCACCAAGGCCGGGCTGGTGCGAACCGGGCCCAACATCTGGTGGCCGGTCGGTCGCCCCGAATATCTCCGCCAAGAGTGTGAGATGAGCCTCCGGCGCCTCGGCGTCGACCGGATCGACCTTTTCCAGCTCCACCGCATCGATGCCCAGGTGCCGGCCGAGGAGCAGTTCGGGCTGCTGGCGGACCTCATCGCCGAAGGCAAGGTCCGCCACATCGGGCTTTCCGAGGTGTCGGTCGAGGAAATCAAGGCGGCTCAGGCAATAGTGCCGGTGGTCAGCGTGCAGAACATGTACAACCTGTCCAACCGGCAATCGGAGGCGGTGCTCGACTACTGCGAGGCCGAGAGCCTGGGATTCATCCCCTGGGCCCCGATCGCCTCGGGCCACTTGGCCAATCCGGGAGGCGCGGTCGACCAGATCGCCGGCGCGACCGGTGCCACCGCGTCACAGATCGCCCTGGCCTGGCTCCTCCACCGTTCCTCGGTCATCCTTCCCATCCCAGGCACATCGACGGTCAGCCACCTGGAAGAGAACTGCGGAGCCGCCACCGTGAAGCTCAGCGACGAGCAGTTCAAGACCCTCACCGCCGCCGGCTGACGAAACCGTCGAGCCGAGCGTCAGTCTGATTCTGGTTCCGGAGTTCGTACTGCGGTAGGGCTGCAGTGTTTAGGCGACCGGGGGGATGGGCGCGATCACGAGCTCGGCACGCCGAACACCAATGGGGCCGACCGGACGCCGGCGATCACCGGCGAAGCAGTTCGCTCCACCGGGCCGGCTGACTCCACCGAGCCGAACCGGCCCAGGAGCTCTTCGAGCACGATCCGGCCCTCCAGTCGGGCCAACGCGGCTCCGATGCAGAAGTGAGCGCCGAATCCGAACGCCAGGTGAGGATTCGGGTCCCGGGCGCTCTCGAACCGGTCACCTGACGGTCCGAAGACGACCTCATCGCGGTTGGC
>Ga0307374_10002288_pt1 | contig 34237 bp, 25 predicted proteins | sample OX3MG_FD_202532 | JGI IMG/M metagenome (GOLD analysis project Ga0307374, IMG submission 202532) | Soil microbial communities from Risofladan, Vaasa, Finland - OX-3 | ecosystem: Environmental > Terrestrial > Soil > Coastal area > Acid sulfate soil | place: Finland: Risofladan, Vaasa | collected... | reverse complement strand
GGCTACTCCAACCTCCGCTACCTGCTGCTCAAGGCCCAGCGCATGGCCGCTACCAGGACCGAATTCGTCCCCTTCCTAAAAGCCGCTTAAAATGCGCCTCTTGTCAGATTCTCGTCCAGAGCCCATTTTCGATCAGCATAGCCGAATATTCCTCCATTAGCCGGCCGACCGCCCTCTTCACCGCTTCGTTCTGCTCCAGTCTGAGTAGCTCCTCAAGGCGCGCTCCCGAACCCTCAGAGTCCACCTTCTGGACAAGACGGATCGCTTCGCGCAGCTTGATCTGCCCCTCCGACCTCAACGCCAGGTTGGTCATACGCACAACAAATTCTGGAATCGGCGAGCTCGAAGAAACGTCCCCGGCCAATCGGAAGCAGAGTTGACAGATCAAGCATTTTGGCTACACTCCGATTTCGGAATTACCTTGCCCGCCGCGCGTGGTAGGGAGGACGGGCCGAGAGGGCTGGTGCCGACTCGTGAACTCGGTGGGTGAAGCCGGCGCCACCGAGGGCGGATTCGCAAGCGCCTGTAGGTTGCCGTGCGCGGGTCACAGTTCTCGGAGCTAATTAAGCGCCGTGGTACGTCGAATCCTCAAAGGTTCATGCTTAGCCGACGGGGGCGGCGACGGCGTGGGGGCGGTCCTGGTCGAGCAGCAGGCGGACAGTTTGGGCCAGGGCCTCGGGGGCGAAGGGCTTCTTTAAGAACGGCAGGGGGACGGAGGCGGGCTCGGCGTAGCCGGAGATATAGAGCACGCGCAGGCCGGGGCGCTCGCCCACCAGTTTTTGCGCCAGCATTTGGCCGCGCATGCCGGGCATGACCAGGTCGGTGATGAGCAGTTGGATGTCGCCGTGGTAGGCGCGGCTTACGCGCAGGGCGTGGTCGGGGCGGCGGGCCTCGAGCACGTTGTAGCCGCGGCCGCGCAGCACCTCGAGCAAGAGGCGGCGGAGGTCGTCCTCGTCCTCGACCACCAGCAGGGTTTCGCCGCCGCCCGAGGCGCGGGCGGGCTCGGCCGCGGGCCGGAGGGCGGGGGCGGCGGTGGCGGCGCCGTGGGCGGGCAGGTAGACCTGCATGGTGGTGCCGCGTCCCCACACCGACTCGACCAGAATGGTGCCGCCGCTCTGGCGGGCGATGCCGAAGACGGTGGGCAGGCCCAGCCCGGTGCCCTGGCCCTGGGGCTTGGTGGTGAAGAAGGGCTCGAAGATGTGGGCCTGGGTCTCGGTGCGCATGCCGGTGCCGGTGTCGCGCACCGCCAGCAGGACGTAGTCGCCGGGGGCGAGGCCGGCGTGGGGGCGGACGAAGACCTCGTCGAGGGTGACGTTGCTGGTCTCGATGCGGATGCAGCCGCCCTCGGGCATGGCGTCGCGGGCGTTGACCACCAGGTTCATCAGCACCTGGTCAATCTGGCTGGGGTCGGCCTTGACCGAGCGCAGGCCGGGGGCCAACTGCACCGACAACTCCACGTCCTCGCCCAGGGTGCGGTCGAGCAGCGGCTCCAGGTCGCGCACCACGGTGTTGAGATCGAGCACGCGGGGCTGCAGCACCTGCTGGCGGCTGAAGGCGAGCAACTGGTGGGTGAGGGTGGCGGCGCGGTCGCCGGCGGTGCGGACGCTGCGCAGCTTGTCGAGCGCATCCTCGCCCAGCGGGGTCTCCAGCAGCATGTCGGAGTAGCCGTTGATGACGGTGAGCAGGTTGTTGAAGTCGTGGGCGACGCCGGCGGCGAGGCGGCCGATGGCCTCCATTTTTTGCGACTGCCGGATCTGGCTCTCCAGGCCGCGGCGGGTGGTGACGTCGGTGAAGGTGACGACCAGGCCGACGGGCTGGCCGTTGCGCTCGACCGGATAGCTGCGGTACTCGACCGGGATGCTGCTGCCGTCCTTGCGCCAGAAGACCTCGTCGTCCACCTCGATGCCGCGGCCCTCGCGCGCCGCCAGGAAGCTCTTGCACTCCGCCGCCGGGTAGCGGCTGCCGTCGGCGCGGGTGTGGTGGATGAGGGCGTGGATGGGCTGGCCGAGGAGCTGCTCGGCGGCCTCGAAGCCGAGCAGCCGCACCGCGGCAGGGTTGCAGAGGATGCACTTGCCCTCCAGGTCGAGGGCGTAGATGCCCTCGCCGGTGGAGTCGAGCAGCAGGCGGAGGCGCTCCTCGGACTGGCGCAGCTCGGCCTCGGCGCGCTTGCGCTGGGTAAGGTCGCGGATGAAGGCGGTGAACAAGCCGGGGGACTGGCCCGCCACCCGGGTGAGGGTGAGCTCGGCGGGGAACTCGCTGCCGTCGGCGCGGCGGGCGGTGAACTCGAGGTGGCGGGGGGGGGAGGACTCGGACTCGCCGGCCAGCACCGCCAGCGGGACGCGGCGCAGGCGGGAGTCGGTGGCGAGCAGGTCGGCGCCGTACATCTCGACGGCGACGCTGCGGCGCATGGCGAACATCAACTCGGCGGCGGGATTGAAGTCGGCGATGGCGCCCTGCTCCTCCAGGGTGACGATGGCGTCGGCGGCGGAGGCCAAGATGGCGCGGTTGCGGGCCTCGGAGCGGCGCAGGGCATCCTCGGCCTGCTTGCGCTGGGTGGCGTCGAACAGGGTGGAGCGGGTGCGCAGGAAATTGCCGCGCAGGTCGCGGATGGCGCTGGAGCTGACCACGGCGGGCAGCAGGGAGCCGTCCTTGCGGCGCAGCTCGACCTCCAGCTCGTGCACCGCGCCGGAGCGCAGGGAGTCGGAGAAGTGGCGCTCGAAATCGGCGCGGCTGGCCGGGGTGAGCAGGTCGGCGAACTTCAGCCGCTCCACCAGTTCGTCGCGCCGGTAGCCCAGCCAACTCAGTTCGGTGTCGTTGATCTTGACGAAGCGCCCCGCGGCGTCCAGGGAGTGGTAGCCGCAGGGGGCGTGGTGGTAGAGGTCGCTGATCTCGTGGGCGTAGGCCTGCAGGTCGGCGCGGCTGGTGTCCAGCCGGTCCAGCGCGGTGGCTGCCTTCCACACCAGCGTCAGGAAGACCACGAAGCTGAGCACCACGAAGATCAGCGAGCCCACCCAGGTGGCGTAGGGGTGGAAGCCCCGCTGCTCGCTGCGGATCCAGGAGAGCAGGAAGGGAAACACCAGCACGATGGGGACTAGGCGGCGCATCAGCCAACCGGCGGAACTGGGCTCACGAAAGAAGGACACCGGCCGCTGCTGCGGCTCTATCGCCAGCCAGCCCACCGCCAGCAGCAGCAGGCACAATCCGTTGGCCGGGCTCATCACGCGGGTGTCGGGCCCCAGCGGCGACCAGGGCAGCGAGAGCAGCTTCTCGATCACCGTCACCAGGCCGGTGAAGCCGGTGAGCAGGGCCAGGGTCACCGCCACCGCGCGGCGGCGCGGGGGCAGCAAGATCGCCCCCGCCAGCAGCATGACCAGCACCATGGTGGGCGAGAGCCGCCCCGGCCAGCCGCCGGTCACCGTGGCCCAGCGCTCCAGGAACACGCCGCCGCTCCAGACCAGGGTGGCCAGCGCGGCGGCGCGCGCCGCCGGCGGTTGCGCCGCGGTCAGCCCTAGGCTGAGTCCGGCCAGTACCAGGCTGAGCGCCGTGGCGGGCACCACCCAGGCCCAGTGCGCGCCGGTGAGCACATGCGGATGCTGGCTGGCCGCCGCCGCCCCCAGCGACAGCAGGCCAAAGCCGGCGCTGGCGCCGGCCGCCAGCCAACTCGCCGCGCGCCAGCGGCGGCTGGCCACCGGCGTCCAGGCGCAACGTGGAGCCAGGCCGGTCATCCCGCCGACACGCACCCCGGGCGGCGATCCAACAGCGCCCGAATCGCCGCCAACAGCGCCTCGGGCGCGAACGGCTTTTGCAGATAGCCCCAGCCTTCGCGGCGCCCGGGCAGCAGGTCTTGGTGGATCATGGCCTGTTCGGTATAGCCGGAGACCAGCAGCACGCGCAACTGGGGGTGGCGCAGGCAGAGCTGGGCGGCCAGTTCGGGCCCGGTGAGGCCGGGCATGATGACATCGGTGATGAGCAGATCGAGCGCGGCGCCGGCGGCCGGGGCCCGGGCCAGCGCCTGTTCGGCGTCGCCCACGGCGGCGCAGACGCGGTAGCCGGCCTCGTGCAGCACCTCTTCCACCAAGGCGCGCACCGCCGATTCGTCCTCGGCGAGCAGCACGACCTCGCCGCCGCCCGTGTGCCCGGCGGCGGCCGAGCGGGGCGGGCTGGCGGCCAGCGGCGCATCCACCCGGGGAAAGTACATCTTGAAGGTGGTGCCGTGGCCCGCCTCGCTGTAGAGTTCGATCCAGCCGCCGTGCTGCAGCACCAGCCCGTAAACGGTAGCCAGTCCCAGCCCGGTGCCCTTGCCGCGCGGCTTGGTGGTGAAAAAGGGCTCGAAGGCGTGCAGGCGGGCGTTGGCGTCCATGCCGCTGCCGGTGTCGCTGATGGCGAGGCGCACGAAGCGGCCGGCCCGCGCCTGTACGTGGCGGCGGGCGTAGGCCTCGCCGATCTCGACGTTGTTCATCTCGAGCAGCAGGTCGCCACCCTGGGGCATGGCATCGCGCGCATTGATCGCCAAGTTCATCACGATCTGGCCCAACTGCCCGGCGTCGGCGCGGACGTGGCCCAGCCCGGGCTGGGCGAAGCGGTGGACGCGCACTTGCGCCCCCAGGGTGCCGCCCAGCATGGCCTCGGTCTCGGCCACCGCCATCTCCAAGTCTAATACCACCGGTTCCACCGCCTGGCGGCGGCTGATGGTCAGCAGTTGCCGCGTCAGCGCCTCGGCGCGCTGCCCGGCCTGGCGGATGCGCGCCAGGCTGGGCCGGGCGCGGTCGTCGGGGGCGAGCTTGGCCAGCAACTGGTCGCCGTAGCCGTTGATCACGGTCAGCAGGTTGTTGAAGTCGTGGGCGATGCCCCCGGCCAAGCGGCCGATGCCCTCCAGTTTGGAGGTTTGCCAGAAGCGCCGCTCCATCTCCTTGGCCTCGGTGACGTCAATCACCGTGCTCTCGTTCACGTCCTGGCCGCCGTCGCCCCCGGGGATCAGCACCGTATTGGCCAACACCCAGATGGCTCGGCCGTCGTGCCGCCGCAACTGCAGCGAGCGGTTGACGTCGGTGCCCGCCTGCCGCAACTGCTCCATCAGCGCCAGGCGGTCGTTGGGGTCCACATAGAGCTGGCTGGCATCGCAGGCGAGGGCCTCGGCCATGGAGGCGAAGCCGAACATGCGCACGAAGGCGGGGTTCGCCGCCACCGTCGTGCCCGCCATGGTGCTGCAATGCACACCGGCGATATTGGCGTCGAAGAGCGCGCGATAGTGCGTCTCGGAGGCGCGCAGCGCGGTCTCAATGGCCTGGTGGTCGAGAAACTGGCCGATCTGTTCGGCCAGGCTGACCAGCACCGGCTGCGAATCGGGGTCGGGCACCACGCCGCGGGCGGCGATGAACTCCAGCAGTCCGATCACCTTGCCGCGGAAGGGGATGGGACAGCACACCCCGGTGCCCAGCCCCGCCGCCTGCGCCTGGCGCCGCAGCAGGAACTCCGGGTCGGCGCCCACGTCCTCGATCCACAGCGGCGTCGCCCGCTGCCAGGTGCGCCCGGCCAAGCCGCGCTCGGGGGTAAGCTCGAGCTGGCGGGAGGCCGCCTCCAGCGCCTGGGAACGTTCGGGGTGGCGCTGCCAGCTCGCCATGATGCGCATGCAGGGGGTGGCGCCGGCCTGCAGCCGCCAGCACACGCAATAGTCCCAGCCCAGCTCGCGCCCCATCAGCGCCAGCGCCCGCCGCAGCGAAGACTCCGCCCCCCCCGCCTCCGCCAAGATGCGGCTGACGGCGTACTCGGTTCCCAGTCGGCGCGCCAGCGCGCTCAACTCGCCTAGGTTCGCGGCCGATTCGGTCATTGTGGCGATGCCGCCCGCAAGCCAACGCTCATCCTGGGGGGAAGTGCAGCCATTCTCTGCTTATCGGCATTCGCCGGTCAAGCATAATAACGGCATGGAAGAAGAAGAATTTCGCCGTGCTGGCTATGCCCTGGTGGACTGGATCGCCGCTTACCGGGCCGGGGTCGAGTCACGCCCGGTGCTGTCGCAAGTCACTCCCGGTGCCATTCGCGCCGCCTTGCCTCCCGCCCCCCCCGCCCAAGGCGAAAGCTTCGACGCCATCTTGGCCGACGTGGACCGGGTCTTGATGCCGGGCATTACCCATTGGCAATCGCCCAATTTCTTCGCCTATTTTCCCGCCAATAGCTCCGGCCCCTCCATCCTGGGCGAGTTGCTCTCCGCCGGCCTGGGGGTGCAGGGCATGCTCTGGGCCACCAGCCCGGCCTGCACCGAGCTCGAGACCCACGTGCTGGACTGGCTGGTGGAGATGCTCGATCTCCCCCGCGCCTTTCTCTCGACCGGCGAGGGCGGAGGTGTCATCCAAGATACCGCCTCCAGCGCCGTGCTCTGCGCCCTGCTCGCCGCCCGCGAGCAGGCCACCGCCGGGCAGGGCAACGAGGCCGGCCTCGCCGGGCTCCCCCGCCTGGTCGCCTACGCCTCCTCCCAGGCCCACTCCGCGGTGGAAAAGGCGGTCAAGATCGCCGGCCTGGGGCGGCAGCAATTGCGCCTGCTGGAGGTGGACGAGGTCTTCGCCCTCCGCCCCGAGGCGCTGGAACGCCAACTCCGCGCCGACCGCGCCGCCGGGCTGCAGCCCTTCTTCCTGGCGGCGACGCTGGGCACCACCTCCTCCAACGCCATGGACCCGCTCGCCGCCCTCGGCCCCCTCTGTCAACAGCACCAGCTCTGGCTGCATGTGGACGCCGCCATGAGCGGCACCGCCGCCCTCTGCCCCGAGTTCCGCTCCTGGTTCCGGGGGATGGAGTTTGCCGACAGCTTCGACTTCAACCCGCACAAATGGATGTTCACCAACTTCGATTGCAGTTGCTTCTATGTGCGCCGTCGCCAAGCCCTGATCCGCGCCCTCAGCATCCTGCCCGAGTACCTGCGCAACCAAGCCACCGCCTCGGGCGCGGTGTTCGACTACCGCGACTGGCAGATCCCGCTGGGCCGCCGCTTTCGCGCCCTGAAGCTCTGGTTCGTCATCCGCCACTATGGGGTGGAGGGCTTGCAGCGCGAAGTGCGGCGCCACGTCGCCCTGGCCCAGGAGTTTGCGGCCGGGGTGCGCGCCGACCCCGCCTTCGAACTCGCCGCCCCCGCCCCGCTCAACCTGGTCTGTTTCCGCCACCGCGGCGGCGACGCCGCCAACCAGGCCATCATGGACCGCCTCAACCACAGCGGCGACTTGTATCTCACCCACACCCGGCTGGCGGGCCAGCTCGCCCTGCGCATGAGCATCGGCCAAACCCTTACCCAGCCGCGCCACGTCGCCAACGCCTGGCGGCGCATCCAAGAGGAGGGCCGTGCCTTTGCCGTCTGATTTTCCCCGCCGCATCGTCTGCCTCACCGAGGAGACCACCGAAACCCTCTACCGGCTGGGCGAGGGCGAGCGCGTGGTGGGCGTCTCCGGCTACACCGTCCGCCCGCGCGAGGCGCGCCAGAAGCCGCGCGTTAGCGCCTTTACCTCCGCCAAGTTCGACGCCATCCTCGAGCTCCGCCCCGACTTGGTGCTCACTTTCTCCGACCTCCAGGCCGACATAACCCGCGAGCTGGTGCGCCGCGGGGTCACGGTGTTCAACTTCAACCAGCGCAGCGTCGAGGAGATCTTCGCCATGATGCAGACTCTGGCGCGGCTGGTGGGCGTCGCCGAGCGGGGCGAGCTGCTGGCGGCCCAACTGCGCGCCGGCTTGGCGGCCATCGTCCGCTCCGCCGCCCGCTTTCCCTTCCGCCCGCGGGTGCTGTTCGAGGAGTGGAAAGATCCCCTCATCACGGGTATCCTTTGGGTGGAGGAGCTGATCGAGCTCGCCGGCGGCCAGCCCATTTTTCCGGAGTTGCGCCACCAGCAAGCCGCGCCCGGCCGCATTGTGGACCCCGCCACCGTGATCGAACGCGATCCCGAGGTCATCATCGCCTCCTGGTGCGGGCAGAAGGTGAACAAGGCGGCCATCCGCAACCGTCCTGGCTGGGGCGCGCTGACCGCGGTCCGCGCCGGCCACGTTTACGAAGTCAAGTCCACCTACATCCTGCAGCCGGGGCCGGCGTCGCTCACCGAAGGCGTGCGCCAGCTCCACGCCATCCTGGCGCGCGTGGCGGGGGTGGCGGTGCCGGCCGAGCTGCTTCCGGAAGAAAAGTGCGATCCCGAGCTGGCCGCCGCGGCCGTGCCCCTGCCATGCCCTACCGCCTGATCACCATCGGACGCGAGTTTGGCTGCGGCAGCGGCGAGTTGGGGCAGCGCCTGGCCGAAAGCCTGGGCTGGAAGCTCTTCGACCGCGAGCTGATTGACGAGATTGCCCGAACCGCCGAGCTCGACCCCAACGCCTGCCGCCGCACCGACGAACGCCTCGATAGTTGGCTGCACCGCATCGGCAAAGGCTTGTGGAACGCCGCCGGGGAGAAAGGGCCGGCGCTGGTGCCCGACCAGAGCCTGGATGCCGAGGGCATGGCTGTCCTCACCCGCCGGGTGATCGAAGACTTGGCCGCCGCGGGGCAGTGCGTCATCGTCGGTCGCGGCGGCAACTACCTGCTGCGCGAGCGCCGCGACGCCTTTCACGTCTTTCTCTATGCACCGCGCGCCTGGCGCATTCGGCGGCTGCAGGGGCAAGGCTTCGACCTGGCTGCCGCGGCCGCCCTGGTGGACCGCAAGGATCACGAGCGCCTCGCCTATATCCGTCGCCACTTCAACGAGGCCTGGCCCGAGCCCCACCTCTGCCACCTCATGCTCAACGCCGCCCTCGGCCCGGACGCGCTGGCCGCGACGGTGCTAGCGGCGCTGGGGCGAGGGAAATCAGTGCCCAGCGGACAGTGAACAGGGGACAGGGGACAGGGGACAGGGGACTGCGACTCGTGGCCAGTGGACAGTGAATAGTGGACAGGAAACGCGGGGCGTGCGCCTGGCGAGGTTGTCGCTGGCCCCACTGTTCACTGTCCACTCGCGGCGACGACCGAGCCGACTCGGAGGAGGCGATATCGACGTCGAGGGGCGGGGTTGCCTACCAGGTCCCGACCCCTCGCCGGCAAGCAAAGCCTCGCCTCCCGAGCCACCTCGACCGCCTCGAAGCGGCCGAGGGGGCCGCGACCATCGGGAGCGGGCAGGGGCGGAGCCCCCGAGTAGGAGAGGCGCAAGCCACTGGCCACTGCTGAGTTTCGGGGCGCGCTACTATATCTCCGTGATTCCTGTGCGCCGCATCCTTTGGGTTTTTCTCGCGCTGGGGCTGGCGGCTCCGGCGCAAACCGTGGCGGGGTCGCTGGCCTCGGATTTGCGCAACTTTGTGCAGGCGCCGGCGGTCGCGGGCTACGAGCAGGCGCTGGCCGACCACATTGCGCGGGAGCTGCAGGCGTTTTCGCCGCGCCGCGACAACTTGGGGGACGTGATCGTGAGCTTGCGGCCGTCAGGCGGCGGCACGGCGCCGCTGCGGCTGATTGCGGCGCCACTCGATGAGCCGGGGTATGTGGTCAGCGGCATCACTGCCGACGGCTACCTGCGGCTGCAGCGGCTGCCGACGCGCGGCGCGTTTCCGTTGTTCAACGAGTTGGCCAACGCGCAGCCGCTGCGGGTGGGGACGGCGCAGGGAACCTGGATCCACGGGGTGATGACGGGGCTTTCGGTCCATTTGCAGCCGGGGCGCATCGGGGGACCCAACCCTGACGACATGGACAACCTGTACGTGGATATTGGCGCCCGTTCGGCCGCCCAGGTGCGAGCCGCCGGGGTGGACATCCTGAGTCCGGTGGCGCTCGACCGCCGCTTGTACACGCTGGCCGACGGGCAGCTTGCGGGCTATTCGATCGGCGATCGCTACGGGGCGGCGGCGCTGGTGGAGGCGCTGCGGCATCTCGAGCTGGACCAACTAGCGGGACCGGTCGCGATTGCCTTTGTCACCCAGCAATGGACCCATGGCCGCGGGCTGGCGCGGGTGCGCGCCGCGCTCGAGCCGGAGACGCCCGCCGAGACGATATTGGTGGGGCGGGCCGCGCCCGCTCCCGGGCGCGGCCGCGGCGCGCCCGCGGCCAATCTCGCGTATTGGAACATTCCCGTGGCCTATGCCTCGACCCCGGCGGAGATGGTGGACGGCCACGAGCTGCAGGGCTTGATCGCGCGACTGGAGACGGCGCTGGGCGAGACGCCGGCGGCGGCCGCGTTGCCCGCCGCGGCGCCGCTGCCGGAGCCGCCGCTGCCCGCCCGGCCGACGACCGCGCCCACGCCCACCGCCGTTCTGCAGGCCTTGACGGCGCAATACGGCGTCAACCCGCACGAAGTCCGCGTCCGCCATGCCATCGAGGCGCTGCTGCCGCCCTGGGCCCAGCCCACCACCGACGACGCCGGCAACCTCATCCTGCACTGGGGCGATGCCGGGCCGAATGCTCCCAAGCTGCTCTTCGTCGCCCACCAGGACGAGATCGGCTTCGAGGTCACCGCCATCGCCCCCGACGGTCATTTGGAGCTGCGCACCCGCGGGGGCGGCATTCTCTCCTATTACATCGGCCATCCCATCCTGGTCCATGCCGCGAACGGCATGCATCCCGGCGTGCTGGAGTTGCCCGAGGGCTGGCAGGCGCGCGGCTTCAAGCTCGCGGGCCGCATCCCGCTGCGCGCCGACATCGGTGCGCGCTCGGCGGCCGAGGTGGCGCAGCTCGGCATCGCGGTGGGGGACTCGGTGACGATCCCCAAAAAATACCGGGCGCTGTTGGGCACCCGCGCCAGCGCGCGCGCCTTCGACGACCGCGTCGGCGATGCCGCGCTGATCGCCGCCGCCTGGGCGCTGGGCCCCAGCCTGCCGGGGCGCGACATCACCCTTGCCTGGTCCACCGGCGAGGAGATCGGGCTGGTGGGCGCCAGCGCCCTGGCCCAGCGCCTGGCCGCCGCCGGCCGCACGCCGGACTACGTCTTTGCCATAGACACGTTTGTCAGCTCGGACACGCCGCTGGAATCCCACCGCTTCGCCGACACGCCCATCGGCCAGGGCTTCGTCATCCGCGCCGTGGACGACTCCAGCCTGAGCCCCTGGCCGCTAGCGCGGCGGCTGCAGGCCATGGCCGTCGCCGCCCACATTCCGGTGCAGTTGGGCGCCACCGGCGGGGGCAACGACGGCAGCGTCTTCTTGCCCTACGGCTCGATTGACCTGCCGCTGGGCTGGCCCCTGCGCACCTCGCACTCCCCCGGCGAGGTGATCGACACCCGCGACCTGGACGGGCTGGCGGGCATGATCGCGACCCTAGCGCATGACTGGTAGGAGTTCCATGCCCTGGTCCGGCCTTGGAAACCATGCAGGGCCCGCTACGACAGTTGCTCGGCAGGGTTTGTTTGAAGTTCCAGGCTTAGGTAGCTACAATAACCACATGGCGAAGGCGCCGACGGTGGGATCGCGGGAGCTGAAGACACGGCTGGGGCGCTACCTGCGCCAGGTGCGCGCGGGCCAGACGCTGATCGTGACCGATCGGGGCGAGCCCATCGCCGAGCTGCGGCCGCTGCCCGCCGCAGCGAAAGAGACCGACGCCGAGGCGTGGGCGCGGCTTGTCCGTAGCGGCTTGGTCGCACCCTTCGAGGACCGTCCGCTGAAGCCGTTCAAGCGGATCCGCATCCGCGGCAAGCCCCTGTCCCAGACCATCATCGAGGACCGCGAGGACCGCATCTGAGTCCATTTCTTGACTCCAGCGCTTTGGCAAAACGCTACCTGGACGAGGCAGGCGCGGATACCGTTGCGCCATGGCTGCGGGCACGCGGCGCTGCCATCAGCCGCTTGGCCGAGGTGGAGGTGGTGTCGGCGCTGTGTCGGCGCGAACGCCAGGGAGATCTCGGCGCCGCATCCTTAGGGCGCTTGCTGGCAATGTTCGACGACGACCTGCGGGCGTTGCGGGTGATCGAAGTGGTGCCGGAGGTAGTGATGCGGGCGCGCGCATTGTTGCGCCGGCACCCGCTGCGGGCCAGCGACGGCCTGCACCTTGCCAGCGCCCTGGCGCTGCAGGCAGCGTGGCTCGAGCCAGTGCAGTTCATTTGTTACGATCGGCGCTTGGCGGCGGCCGCGCGGGCGGAGGGCTTTGCCACTGCGCCGTGAGCGCATGTCGTGCTTGACAACCGCGCAGACAACGCTGGCCTTGGCCCCCGCCGTTCCTGTATGCTTTGGGCGCCACTCTCGGAGGCTTCCATGCGCCTGCGCCGCTTGCTCTTCGCCCTCGCCGTTGTCCTCGCCGCCCTGCCCTGCGCCGTCATTTCCTCAATGGCTTGGGCCCAGGGGCCGCAGTACTCGTCCGCGCTTTGGGGCGGGATGCACTACCGCCTGATCGGGCCCTTCCGCGGCGGGCGCGTCACCGCCGTCGCCGGGGTGCCCAGCCAGCCCAATACCTTTTATTTCGGCTCGAGCGGGGGCGGGGTGTGGAAGACCACCAACGCCGGCTATAGCTGGACCAACGTCTCCGACGGCTACTTCGCCGTGAGCTCGATGGGGGCGCTTGCCGTTGCCGACTCCGATCCCAACGTGGTCTACGCCGGCACGGGCTCGGCGGCGATCCGCAGCAATGTCTCGATCGGCCACGGCATTTACAAGTCCACCGACGCGGGCAAGAGCTGGAGCTTCATCGGGCTGCGCGACGTCGGGCAGATCGCGGTGATCTGCGTGGATCCGAGCGATGCGAACCTGGTCTATGTGGCGGCGCAGGGGGATCCGTTCGCCGACGGCGCGGACCGGGGGGTGTACCGCTCGCGCGACGGGGGGGCGACCTGGCAGAAGGTGCTCTACGCCTCGCCGGCGCTGGGGGCGACGGCGCTGGCGATGGACCCGGCCAACGCCAAGACGCTGTACGCCTCGCTCTGGCACGGGCTGCGCAAGCCCTGGACCATCATCAGCGGCTCGGAGGCGAGCGCGGGGGCGGGCATCTACAAGTCCACCGACGGCGGCGACCACTGGACCAAGTTGGGCGGCGGGCTGCCGGAGCAGCTCTTTGGCAAGAGCAACCTGGCCATCTCCCCCGCCAACCCGGAGCGCGTCTACGCGCTGATCGAGGCCAAGCCGGGCAGCGGGCTCTACCGCTCCGAGGATGCCGGGGCCACCTGGACGCGGGTGAACGCCGCCGCCAACCTCATCACCCGCCCGTTCTACTACGACACCCTGGGGGTGGATCCGAACAACGCCGATGTGGTCTACGTGGGCGACGAGGGCTGGTACAAGAGCAGCGACGGGGGGCACAGCTTCCGGACGGAGCGGGTGCCGCACGGCGACAACCACGCGCTTTGGATCAACCCCAAGAACTCGCTCGACATGATCCAAGCCAACGACGGCGGGGCCAACGTCTCGCTGGACGGAGGGCAGACCTGGAGCAGCCAACTCAACCAGCCCACGGCGGAGATCTACCAGGTGGCGGTGGACAATCAGTACCCGTACCGCGTCTACGGGGCGCAGCAGGACGATGAGACGGTCATTATCCCCAGCCTGCCGCTGGGCGACAACCAGCCGTTCCGCACCGGGCCGGGGTGCGAGACCGGGCCGATCATTCCCAGCCCGCTTGACCCCAATGTGGTTTACGGCGGCTGCAAGGGACAGTTCAGCCGGCTGAACCTCCACACCCACAACGAGCAGCAGTATTGGATCGGGGCGCAGTCGCTGTACGGCAATGGCGGCAAGAGCCTGATCTACCGCTTCCAGCGGGTCTCGCCGATGGAGGTGTCGCCGCACGATCCGCATGTGGTCTATTACGGCTCGCAATATGTGCACCGCTCGCGCGACGGCGGGGTGACGTGGCAGACCATCAGCCCGGACCTCACCGCCGATCCGCCAGGGACGCCGCAGGACGCCAGCGGCACGCCCATCACCCGCGACGCCACCGGGGAAGAGATCTACAGCGTGATCTACAGCATCCGCGAGTCGCCGGTCGAGCCGGGCGTGATCTGGACGGGCTCCAATGACGGGCTCATTTACGTGACCCGCGACAATGGCAAGAGCTGGAAAAACGTGACCCCAGCCGGGCTGCCGCCGGGCGGACGGGTGCAGAACCTCGAGCCCAGCCCGCACCGCGCCGCCACCGCCTACGCGGCGATCTACCGTTACCTGCTGGGCGACTTCGCGCCCTACCTTTATCGCACCGACGATTTTGGAGCGCACTGGACGCGGCTGACCGACGGGCACAACGGCATCGCCGCCGACGAGCCCACGCGGGTGGTGCGGGAAGACCCGGTGCGGGCGGGGCTGCTCTACGCCGGCACCGAATTTGGGATGTACGTCTCGTTCGACAACGGCGGCCACTGGCAGCCGTTCCAGCTCAACCTGCCGGTGACGCCGGTGACCGACATCAAGCTGGCGCACGGCGATCTGATCCTCTCGACGCAGGGGCGTTCGGACTGGATCCTGGACGATTTGGGTCCGCTGCGGCAGTTGACGCCGGCGGTGGCGGCGGCGCAGGACTATCTCTACGTCCCGGAGACGGCGGTTCGCTCGGGTGGACGCGGCGGCTTTGGCTTTGGGCGCGGCCCCGCCGGGCCGGAATATCCCGCGGTCGGCGCGATGATCGGCTATTACCTCAAGAACGCGCCCAGCGGCGATCTCAAGCTCGAGATCCTCAATGCCCAGGGACAGGTGATCCGCACGATCACGAGCGCGGCGCCGGCGGGCGGGCGCGGCGGGCGGGGCGGCTCTTTCGGCCGTGGCGCGCCGGCGCGGCTGGACAAGGCCGCCGGCATGCACCGCTTCACCTGGGACCTGCGCTACCCGGGCCCATGGCAGAGCGCGGCGCAGCCGGAGGGCCCCAACGGCCCCACCGCGGTGCCGGGGCGGTATCAAGTGCGGCTCAGCGCCGACGGCTGGAGCCAGACCCAGCCGCTGACGCTGATCGAAGATCCGCGCAACACCGCCGACGGCGTCACCACCGCCGACCTGCAGGAGCAGTTTGACCACAACCTGCAGGTGCGGGCGCTGGTCAGCCAAGTGAACCAACTGGTGGCGCGGGTGCGCGCCGCGCAGCGCCAGCCGCCGGCGGGGGCCGACCCGGCCAAGATCGCCGCACTGGCGGAGCTGCTGATCACGCCGGCGATTCGCTATAGCCGGCCGGGGCTGCAAACCCAGATCACCTATCTTTACGGGATGGACAACAACTCCGACCAGAAGATCGGGCGGGATGCCATCACCCGGCTGGCGACGCTGCAAAAGCAGCTCGCCGCCGCCGAGGCGCAGGCGCAAGCGGCGCTGGGCAACCGGTAAAGGTCAGGTCACGGGGGTCGCACCGGTTTGCCTGTCGGCAAAATCGGCGCGAAGGGCTGCGAAATTCCGCAGGCGGCCCGCCCCCGGGAAGCGAATGCGGCGCGGCCCCTGCAAGGCGCAGCGCCGGCATGGGGCCTCGGGCCCCCAAGCCGGCGCGAGCACAAGCGGGACGCGCGGCGCAGCCGCGCAGGGGCCCGCGCCAAGCATGAAGCCGCGCAGCGCCGGCATGGGGCCCCGGGCCCCCAAGCCGACGCGAGCACAAGCGGGACGCGCGGCGCAGCCGCGCAAGGGCCCGCGCCAAGCAAGAAGCCGCGCAGCGCCGGCATGGGGCCTCGGGCCCGCAAGCCGGCGTGAGCACAAGCGGGACGCGCGGCGCAGCCGCGCAGGGGCCCGCGCCAAGCATGAAGCCGCGCAGCGTTGGCATGGGGCCTCGGGCCCCCAAGTCGGCGCGAGCACAAGCGGGACGCGCGGCGCAGCCGCGCAGGGGCCCGCGCCAACCAAAGATTGGCGCTTACTGCGTGGCGCTGGCGGCGGCGCCCGGCGCGGGTAGCGCCAGGGCCTCGGCCAGCACCTGCCAGAGGCGCTCGCGGGTTTCGGCGCGCAGGCGGGCCGGGGTGGTGTAGCGCACCACCAGGGCGTAGCCGGCGCCCTCGGGGCGGAGGTGGACGCTGGGGGCGGTGCTGCCCCCTGCCTGGCTGGGCAAGTGCTGCCACTCGGCGTGGGCCCGCTCCGCCTGGGGGCGCAGCTCCTGCTCCAGCGCCGCCGCCACCCGCGTCAGCGCCGCATGGGTATCGCTACCGGCCGACAGCGCGAAGACCAGCTCGTCCCACTGCCACTGCCCGCTGGTGGAGTAGTTGAAGTAGCTGCCTTTGAGGGCGAAGTTGTTGGGGAAGAACACGCGGCGGCCGGTGGGATGGCCGGCGGTGATCCAGTTGCCGGTCTCGAGCAGCACGGTGCGCAGCAGGTGGATCTCGATCACCTCGCCGACCACGCCGTTGATCTCGACCCAGTCGCCCAGGCGCACGCCGTGGCGGCCCATGAGCACGAACCAGCCCGCCAGGCTGAGGATGGCATCGGCGAACACCAAGGTGAGGCCCGCGCCGAAAAAGCCCAGGATGGTCACCAAGTTGGGCGGCTGGCCAAACAAAACGAACAGCGCCATCAGCCCGGCCAGCAGTTGCGAGGCGAGGGTGAGCAGGTGCTGCAGGGTGGTGGCGCGCTTGCGGTCCCAGCGGGGATGCTCCAGCAGGCGGGACCAGCCCTGCAGCAGCAGGAAGAGTCCGGCGACGATGGCGAGCAGCAGCAGCGCCTGGCCTAGGGCCTGGTGGAGGGCGCGCTGGCGCTGGGCGGCGACCAGCGGCATCCACTGGGCATAGGTGTCGGCCAGTTCGGAGGCGGCGTCGGCCTGTTGGTCGAAGCGCGAGACCTGCTGTTGCTGGCGCAGCAGGTTGCGCAGCGCCTGCACGCGGGCGGCGGCATTGTCGGGGCCGGGGACGTGCTCGGTGGCGGTCAATTGGGCGTGCCCCTGGTCGTGGGCCACCAGGATCTGGGCCACCGCGGCGTGGGCCGCAGCCTGGGCCGCTTCCAGGCTCTCGATCGCGGCGCTGAGCTGCCAACTGCGCTGCAGCGCGCCCACCAGGCCGCGCGACCGGGGCGGCGGCGCGGCGCTGGCGGCGGCCATGCGGGCGTCGGCGGCGTGCATGGCCTCGTGCTCCTGCTGCAGTTGCTGGATACGGGCGGTGCCGCCGGGGCCACTGCGGGCGGCGTCGGCGGTGGCGTCGCGCAGGCGGGCCTGGTCGAGCCCGAGTTGCGCCTGCGCCACCGCCAGGGCCGCGGCCGCGTCGGGCTGGTTGGGAGCGCGCCGCAGCGTGGCGATCTGCGCCTGGTCGGCGCCAATCTCGGCCGCGATCTGGTCGAGCAGGGCGGTGGTGGCGGGCGAGGGCTTGTTGCCACCGATGGCCGCCAATTGCCGCAGGGCGATGATAAAGGACAGGTCCATCACAGCGTCGGCGGCATGCTGCGCTTGCGTGCCCAGCGAGCGCTCGGCCGGGGTCTCGGTCTGCGAGGCCAACGTACGCGCCTGTTGGTAGAGCCGCTCATCCCGGCGCAGGGGCCGCATCACCGCGGAGCCGAGTTGCGCGCCGGGTGCGATCGCCGGCGGCGGGGTGCGGGTGGTGAGGCGGTAGCCCAGCAGGCAGGCCGCCGCCAGCCCCGCCAGCAGCAGCCAGCGCAGCGGCCAGCGCCGCTTGGCCCTGATTCGGCGGGTTGCTTCCGGGCTGCTCACCCTGCCATTGTCGCTGCTTTTCTAGCCTTGGGCCAGCGCCACCGCGATCCCAGGGAATTCCCTGAGAAGCTGCCGGTCCATGGTCACCAGCGGCACGCCCAACTCCATCGCCAGCGCCACGTACTCCAGGTCGTAGGCGGTGCACGGGGAAGTTCTCACCAGCCGCAATACGTCCTCGGCCACCACTTCGTGGCTGCGACCCAGCATCAACTCCGCGGCCACTCCGAGGATCTCCAGCGCGGTCTCCCAACTCATGCCGCTGCGCCGCAACTCGCCCGCCAGGACGCTCAGAAACTCCGAGCGCCACAGTTGCGGCGCGTGCCAGTGCGGATCCCGCTGCAGTTGTGCCTGTGCGGCCGTGGTGTGCACGCCCTCGATCAACAGATAGGCGAGCACGTTGGCATCCACCACGATCATGCGCGGCCCTCGCGTTTCCAGCGATCGAGGTTGTCCTCGCTCAACCAGACGCCTTCGGCTTTCTGCCGTTGGTGCAGCGCGTTCAGCGCTTGCAACCGCGCCTGCAGTTTTTCGCCGTCAGGCAGCGCCGCCCGCAGGCATTGCAGGATCTCCTGGTTCAGGCTGCGCCCATGCTTCGCCGCCTGCGCCTTGAGCTTCAGGCGCAAATCGTCGGGGACGTTCTTCAGCGTGATGGAAGCCATGCTCCATTATAGAACCGTTTCGGTTCCATTTCAGTTGCATAACGGTTGCACTTCAAGCCTGCAGGCCGAAGCGGGCCAGCAACTCGCGCCGGCCCTGGCGGGTGAGGGTCAAGGCGCGGCTGTCGAGTTCCAGGACGGCCCATCGGCGTTGCAGGACGAGGGCTTGCAGGGCGGCGCCGAGGGCGCCGCCGAGGTGCGGCCGGCGTTCGCTCCAGTCCAAGCAGGCGAAGGCGAAGCGGCGACGAAGGGCGCGCGTGGCCTGGACATTCATTCCCAAGGTTTCGAGTGCCTGCGCGCCCTTGGGGGTCAGGTCGCAGGCGCGATCGGCGCCGGCCGCGCCCACCAGCCAGCCCAGCGCCAGGAAGCGGTCATGCAGCGAGACGCCCAGGGCCCCGGCGATGTGGTCGTAGCAGGTCCGGGCGGCGCGCAGCCGGTGGGGGGTGTTGGGCATGAAGGCGGCGCGGGCGCCGCCGGCGAGCACGCTCAAGGCCTCGAGGGCGGCGGCCACCGGGGCGCCGGCCAAGCTGTAGTAGCGATGCTTGCCCTGGGCGAGCACCTGAACTAGACGCTGCCGCTTCAGCCGCGCCAGATGGGCGCTGGCGGTGGAGGGGGCGACGCCGGCGATCACCGCCAGCTCGGTGCTGGTGCGCGCCCGGCCGTCGAGCAGGCAGCCCAGCATGCGGGCGCGCGCCGGTTCGCCAATGGCCGCCGCCATCCGGGCCACGGCCAAGTCGGCATGTCCTTCGACATTCATACTTTGATCTGCAACGAAGTGTTCCCGCCAAGAAACAGCATACTGCTCCCCTGTGCCGAACACCAAGCCCACCATCCGCCGCATGAGCCGCCGCCAGGCCCTGGGGCTGATCGCGGCGACGGGAGCGGCGCTGACGCTGGCCGACGCGGTCGTGCCCACCGAGCGTCGCCAAGGGAGAGCCGCCATGACCATTACCTGCATCATCCGCTACCAGATTGACCCCTTCCAAAAGGACGCGTTCCGGCAGTACGCCGCGAACTGGGGCGGCATCATTCCGCGCTGTGGCGGGCACTTGGTGGGATATTTTCTTCCCTACGAGGGCACCAACGACGTGGCCTGGGGGCTGATCGCCTTCGACAGCCTGGCCGCCTACGAGACCTACAAGAAACGCCTGGCGACGGACCCGGAGGCGCGGGCGAATTTTGCCATGGCGCAAGCGAAGCGGCTGATCCTGCGCGAAGAGAGGAATTTCGTGGAGGTGGTGGACGGGACCTTCGGCCTGGCCTCCACCCTAGGAAAATGAGCCTGTAACCCTTTCCGGCGGGCGCGGTTATAGTGCGGGGGAGGGAACCATGCTGCAGGATTTGCGCCACGCGCTGCGCCTGCTTCGCCGTGCGCCCGGCTTCGCCCTGGCGGCGGCCGTGACCTTGGCGCTGGGCATCGGCGCCAACACGGCCATCTTCACTTGGGTGAATGCCGAGCTGCTGCAGGCGCTGCCCTACGACCACCCCGGCCAACTGCTGGTACTCAACGAGCGCGCCAACGGCCGCACCGTCTCCGACACCTACCCCGATTTTCTCGACTGGCAGCGGCAGAACCGCGCTTCTGGCGGCGCCTTTGCCGGTATGGCCTGGTTCCAGCAACGCGGCTTCAACCTGAGCGGCGCCGGGTTGCCCGAACAGGTGAACGCCGCCGACGTCTCGGCCAACTTTTTCACGAGCTTGGGCGTGCGCCCGCAACTCGGCCGCGACTTTGCGCTTGACGCCGACAGCGCCGCCACCGCGCCCGCCGCGATTTTGAGCGAGGCGCTGTGGCAGCGGCAGTTTGGGGGCTCGCCCGAAGCCATCGGCAAAGTCGTCAACCTGGACCAGCGCGCCTACACGGTGATCGGGGTGCTGCCCGCTCGCTTCCGCGACTACAACCAGACCGATGTGTTTGTGCCGGTGGGGCGGTTCCTGAAGGATGTGTCGGACCGGGGCGCCCATGACGACGCCGAGGTGATCGCGCGGCTGGCGCCGGGGGCGACGGAGGCGGGGGCGCGGGGGCAGATGGAGGCGGCGATGGCCAGCCTGGCGCGGGCCTATCCGGCCACCAACGCGGCCGAGGGGGCGGTGGTGCGGCCCATCCGCGAATTGTTTGTGGGCAACGACGCCGGCATGCTGTGGCTGCTGTTGGGGGCGGTGGGACTGGTGCTGCTGATCGCGTGCGCCAATATCGCCAACCTGATGCTGGTGCGCACCGCCGCGCGCGGGCAGGAATGGACGATCCGGGTGGCGCTGGGGGCGGGGCGGGCGCGGCTGGTGCGGCAATTGCTGCTGGAGAGCCTGGTGGTGGCGGGGCTGGGGGGGCTGCTGGGGCTGGGATTGGCGGCGGCGGCGCTGCGCGGGCTGCGCCCTCTGGCCAGCGCCGCGACGCTGCGCATGAACGGGCCGGTGCTGGCGTTCACCGCCGCGGTGGCGCTGTTGGCGGCGGTGCTGTTTGGGCTGGCGCCGGCGCGGCAGGCGGTGCGCACCCGCTGCGCGCTCTCCGCCCGCGGCGCGTCGCCCCGGCGCTCGGGCCATGCCTTGGTGGTGGCCGAGGTGGCCTTGGCGCTGATGCTGGCGGCCGCGGCCGGCTTAATGCTCAAGAGCTTTTCCCGCCTGATGGCGGTCAACCCGGGCTTCCGCCCGCAACAGGTACTGACCTGGGGGGCCAGCCTCGTCGGGCCATGCTATCAGACCCCGGCGGCGCTGCTCGGCTACGAGCGGCAAGCGCTGGCACGGCTGGCGGCGCTGCCTGGGGTTGCCGCCAGCGGCTTGGGCACCAATCTGCCGCTCAGCGGCAACCACAGCCGCGCCGATGTGACCATCGCCGGGCGGCCGTTGCCCGCCCAGGGACATTTCCCCCATCCCGACCTGCACAAGATCAGCTCCGGGTACTTGGCGGCGCTGGGGGTGCCGCTGCTGCGCGGACGCGACTTCAATGCCGGCGACGGCCCCACGGCGGCGCGCGTGGTGCTGGTCAACGCGCAATTCGCCGGGCGGTATTGGCCGGGGCAGGACGCCCTGGGCCAGCAGATCTGGCTCGGGCATCCCAGCCCCACGGGCAAGATCGCCACGGTGGTGGGGGTGGTGGGAGACACCAAGCAGGACGGCCTGGATGCCGCCACGCGCCTGGATGTCTACCTCCCCTACCAGCAAAGCCCGCCGGACACGCCGCAATTTGTGGTGCGCACGGCGTTGCCACCGCTGAGCCTGGTTGCCGCCGTGCGCGCAGAACTCGCCGGCCTGGATTCCACCGCGCCGCTGGTCGGCATGGAGACCATGAACCAGATGGTCGAGGCCTCGGTGGCCAACCCGCACGCCACCTTGTGGCTGCTCGGGATCTTCGGCGGGCTGGCGCTGCTGCTGTCGGCGATCGGAATTTACGGTGTGGTGAGCTACTCCACCCAGCAACGCACCCAGGAGATCGGGGTGCGCATGGCGCTGGGGGCGGACCGCGCCGCCATCGCCCGGCTGATCGGGGGCGAGAGCCTGCGCCTGATCGGCGGGGGCATCGCCCTGGGCCTGGCGGGCGCACTGGCCGTCGGCCATTTTTTGGCGTCTCTGCTCTTCGGCGTGACGCCTACGGACATCCGTGTCCTGCTCGGGGTGACCAGCCTGCTGCTCGGGGTGGGCTTGCTGGCCAGTGCGCTGCCCATCCACCGCGCCACCCGGCTGGCCCCCTGGCGGGCCCTCCGCCGAGAATGAGGGAACCGGGGGGGCTGCGCTGCCGTAGATTTCGGCTAACCCCGGGCCTCGCATGGCGTCCAAGCTCACTGGTCACAGCCATGGCATCTGATCTCAAGTTCGCCCTCCGCATGTTGTTCAAGGCGCCTGGCTTCACCGCGGTGGCGCTGCTGACGCTGGCGCTCGGCATCGGCGCCAATGTGGCGATCTTCACGCTGGTGGACGCCACGATGCTGCGACCGCTGCCGGTGAGCCACCCCGAGCAGTTGGCCATCCTCACCGACCCGACCGACAGTGGTACCAGCTACGGCACCTCGGGCGGGACCCGGAGCCTGCTGGGCTACTCCGAGTACCTCTCGCTGCGCGACCACAACCAGGTTTTCAGCGGGCTGCTGGCGGCGGAGAGCGACACCCAGAAGCCCGACCTGGAGTGGGGCGGCGACGCGGCGTTGGAGCCGGCGCAGACGAAGCTGGTGAGCGCCAACTATTTTTCGGTGCTGGGGATTTCCGCCTATCGGGGGCGCATCTTTGCCGCCAACGAGGGGGTGAAGATCGGGGCCGATCCGGTGGCGGTGATGAGCTACGCGTACTGGAACCGGCGCTTCAGCCGGGACCCGGGCGTGGTGGGGCGGAGTTTCCGGCTGCACGGGTTTCCGTTCACCGTGATCGGCGTCACCCCGCCAGGCTTTTTCGGCGAGAACGTGGGCAACCCGCCCGACTTGTGGCTGCCGATCACCATGCAGGCAGAGGCGTGGCCGGGGCGCGACCGGCTGCACGATCCGCCGGGGGTGTCACGCATGATGTGGCTGCAGGTGATCGGGCGGCTGAAGCCCGGCGTCACGCTGGCGCAGGCGCAGGCGGCGAGCAACGTCATCTTTTTGCAGTCGGTCCAGCGCCAGGCGGCCGAGGCCAACGATCCGCAGGGGCGGCGCGACATCCTCAGCCAGAAGCTGGTGTTGGCGAGCGGGGCCCAGGGGGCCTCGGGGGTGCGGGGCGAGTTCGCCGATCCCTTGCTGGCGCTGTTTGCGCTGGTGGGGTTGGTGCTGGTGTTGGCGATCGTGAATCTGGCCAGCCTGCTGCTGGCGCGCGCCGCCGCGCGGCAGAAGGAGCTGGGGGTGCGGCTGGCGCTGGGCGCGGGCCGGGGGCGCATCCTGCGCCAACTGCTCACCGAGAGCGTGCTGCTGTCGGTGCTGGGCGGACTGCTGGGGGCGGTGTTGGCGCTGTGGGGCGAGCGCCTGTTGCTGGGGCTGGTGACCACCGGCAACCAGACGATCACGCTCGATCTCTCGCCCGACGGGCGCGTGTTGGGCTTCCTCGCCGCGCTCTGCCTGCTGAGCGGGGTGCTGTTTGGGCTGGTGCCGGCGTGGCGGATGTCGCGCCTCAACCTCAACGCCACGCTGCAGGCGCAGGGACGGGGCGGTTCGGGGCGCACGCGGCACGTGCTGGCGCGCTTCATCCGCGGCGGGCTGCCGCTGGGCAAGGTGCTGGTCATCGGCCAGGTGGCGCTCTCGATCGTGCTGCTGGTGGGGGCGGGGCTGTTCGTCCGCAGCCTGCAGAAGCTGCAGAACGTGGCGCTGGGCTTCCAGCCCGATCATCTGCTGTTTTCCGGGATCAACCCGGGGGCGTCGGGATACAAGGGGCCGGCCGGGGCCATTTTCCTGCACCGCTTTCTCCAGCAGGCGGCGGCGGTGCCGGGGGTGCGGCACATCGCCTTCACCGAAGACGGCCTGTTCGCCCACAGCGAGTCGGGCTTGCCCATTGCGGTCGAGGGCTACACCGCCGCCAACGGCCAGCCCGGCGCCGGCGCCTGCTTCGATGCGGTATCGGCGGATTATTTTCAGACGGTCGGCATCCCCATCGTGCTGGGCCGCGGCTTCACGCCGCAGGACGACAGCGGCGGGGTCAGGAACGCGGTCATCAACCAGACCATGGCGAAGCAGTTCTTTGCCGGGCGCAACCCGCTGGGCATGCAACTGCATGATCTCTACCCCGACGACCAGGGCGCCAGCTACACCGTGGTCGGAGTGTGCGCCGACGCCAAGTACAACAACTTGGACGAGAAGACGCCGCCACGCTTTTACCTCGACATCTTCAACGGCATTCCCACCGACGCGGTGGAGGGGGCGAACTACTTCGTGCGCACGGCGGGCGGCGACACGGGGGCCGTCACCGCCGGCCTGCGGCAAGTCATCGCCGGCCTCGACCCGAAGATCCACTTGTCGAACTTCCTTCCCGAGGGCGAGATGATCGGGGAGTCGTTGACCCGACAAGCACTGCTGGCCAAGCTGAGCAGCTTTTTCGGCATCCTGGCGCTGCTGCTGGCGGCAATTGGGTTGTACGGGGTAATGTCGTACGGGGTGGCGCGGCGCACGCCGGAGATCGGGGTGCGGATGGCGCTGGGGGCGGCGCGCAGCTCGGTGATCGGCATGATCCTGGGCGAGACGCTGTTGCTGGTGCTGTTCGGCATCGTGCTGGGCATCCCCGCCAGTTTGGCGGGGGCGAAGGCGGTGGCCAGCCAGATCCATCTCTTCGGCCTGGCCTACTACGATCCCGCCTCGCTGCTGTGGGCGACCGCGATCCTGGCGGCGGCAGCCTGCGCGGCGGGCTTTTTGCCCGCGCACCGCGCCAGCCGGGTGGATCCGCTCACCGCCCTGCGCGAGGACTAAAGCAGCGGCGGCGAGCCGGCGGGCGGGGACGGCCATGCTGGGGGATTTGGCGGAGGGGAGGCGTATTTTGGCGCAACTCCACGTTTGTCCCATCGCCAAGCCCTAGATAACAGGCATCCTGGGAAGAAGGCGGGACTGCGTGTTTTTCCCCAAGTGGGGGCGCGCGGGGATAACACGGGATAACAGCGGCGTGTGGGTGTTCACCCAAGAGGCGTTGCGCAAATTGCTCAACACCATCATATTTGTTTGCTGTGCCAAAATAACTTGACAACCCGTCGTGCGATGATCCAATACTGTGACTGGGGGCGGTCGAATGAGAAAAGCCACCGAATATTCTGGGCGATGCGCGGTTGCAGTTGGGATGTTGTTCCTGAGTGCGGCGCTGCGGGCGCAGCAGAAGCCGGCGGCGCTGCCGGCGGGCTATGCGGGGGCGGCGGCCTGCCGCTCCTGCCACACCGAGCGCACCCACAGCTTCCAGGCGAACCCGCATGCGGCGGCGGGAGCGGTGCTGGCGGCGGAACGGCAGGCGGGGCGGCCGCCGGTGGTGGGCTGCGAGGCCTGCCACGGCCCGGGGCAGGCGCACGTGACGGCGATGGAGGCGGCGGGGGGCAGCGACGCGGCGGTGGCGGCGGGGCTGCGGCAGCATCCCATTGGGAGCTTCGCGCCGGGCTCGGCCGCGGTGCTCGACAGCCAGCCCTGCCTGGGGTGCCACCAGGGGCGGCGGGAGACCGAGCACTTCGCCCACTCCACCCACGCCGACAACAAGGTGGTTTGCCTGAGCTGCCACAGCATCCACGCCGCCCGGACGGTGCGCACGCTGCTGCGGGCGGCGCCGCCGGCGCTGTGCTACCAGTGCCACGTGGCGCAGAAGGCGCAGTTCAACCTGCCCTTCCACCACCGCGTCAACGAGGGGCTGGTGCGCTGTTCGGACTGCCACAACCCGCACGGCAGCTTCATTCCCACCCAGTTGCGCACCGCGGTGGCGCAGGACCAGGTGTGCTTCACCTGCCACGAGGACAAGCAGGGGCCGTTCGTGTTCGAGCACGAGCCGGTGAAGACGGAGGGCTGCCTGGACTGCCACAGCCCGCACGGCTCGCCCAACCCGCACCTGCTGACGGTGGCCAACGTCAACCAGCTCTGCCTGCAGTGCCACACCGCCTCCAGCTTCAGCGGGGCGCCGGGCACGCCCAGCTTCCACAATCAAGCCACGCAATTCCAGGCTTGCACCCTGTGCCACACCCAAATCCACGGGTCGAACCTCGACCCGGCGTTCACGCGGTGATCCCATGTCCCCAACCCACAAACACGCGAGTGGCAGAATTGTCCGCTTGGGGTTGTGCGCCTGCGGCCTGTTGTTGGCGGCGGCAGGGCAGGAGCAGCAGCCCAGCACCGGCATCAACTGGCGAGGCTACAACGTGCAGGAGTCCACGGCGGTGGGCGCCCGCAGCGCGGTCTCCAACGGCAGCGCCGCCAACTACGACACCCTGGTGAACCTGCAGTCGGGGGCGCGGCTGTACGATTTCAGCCTGGGGATGCGGTCGCTGCAGCCCGCGGGCGGGCTGTTCGACAGCCTCTCGCTGTCGGGCTTCGGGCTGGGGGGCGACCCCAACACGGTGGTGCGGCTGCAGGCGGCGAAGGGGCGCTGGTACCGCTTCGACGCCACCTACCGGCACGACCGCTACTTTTTTGGCTACAACCTGTTGGCCAACCCGCTCAACCCGGCCAGCTCGAATCCGGCGCTGCCGGTGACCACGGCGCTGCACAACCTGGACTACGCGCGGCGGATGGGCGACTACCACCTGACGCTGCTGCCGGAGGGACGCTTCCACATCCGGCTGGGCTACTCGCACCTGGCCGAGAGCGGACCCTCGTTCACCACGGTGGGGGCGTCCATGGCGCCGGCGGTGGCGGAGGTGGGCACGACGACGCCGCTGTTCCAGGGCTATGCCACCTCCACCGACCTCTACCGCGCCGGCTTCGACTACTTGGTGGCGCGGCGCACGCGGGTGAGCTTCACCGAGGTGGTGCAGCACACCAAGGGCGACACGGCCATCGAGGACCAGAACTTGCTGTATCAGCTCTCGAACGGGACGCCGCTGGACCTGGGGGTGGTGTTCAACACCGGGGGGGGGACGCCGTGCGCGGCGCCGATCGCCAACCCGGCCACCACGCCCGCCACCGCCAACCCCGCCTGCCAGGGGCTGATCGCCTACACTGGCGACCAGCGCCCGCGGTTGACCATGCCCACCGAGCAGTTCGGGTTCCAGAGCGGCTACTTCAGCAAGCTGGCGCTGGAGGGCCTGTTCAGCTACAGTTCGGGGGTGAACTCGGCGGCCAACAGCAGCACCGCCTGGGCGGGGCTGAACACGCGGCTGGGGGCGCTGGGCAACCGCACCAATGGGCAGGACCGGGCCAAACGGGTGCTGGTGGACGGCGACTTGGCGGCGGTGTACCAGATCACCCCCAAGCTGCGGCTGAGCGACGACAGCAGCTACAACTCCTTCCGGCTGCCGACGCAGTTCGGCTTCGCGGTGCTGAACCAGTTCGCGCAGGGCGGGGGCGCGATCACGCTGCTGTCGCCGCCGGCGGTGTTCTCGGCGGCGAGCTGCCCGGCGCCCTACACCGCCGCCACCTGCCCGCAGCACACCAGCTCGGCGCCGGCGGACGCGGCCCAGGGCACGGCGCTGGAGTACCTAGGGCAGAACCTGGCGACCGAGACGGTGCAGATCGGCTACAACTTTTCGCCGCGCTGGGGCGGGCAGGTGGGCTACCGCTACACCTACCGCTCGATCTACGACTACGCGGCGGTGGACTACGCCGCCGAGACCTTCGATCCGGGCGGGGCGACGGGGGCGCGGGCGGCGGCGCGGGGCGACTGCGCCCTGCCCAAGGGGGGGAGTTTCCCCGCCTCGCTGCCGGCGGGCTGCGCCCTGCAGGCCGACGGCGCGGTGGTGTTCAGCGGGCTGACCCCGGCGAGCGACGCCAACCACCTGCAAGCGGTCGCCATCCATGGCAACTCGGTGCTGGCCAGTGGCTGGGCCCAGCCCACGCCGCAACTGCGCATCAACGCCGGGGTGGAGGCCTTCACCGCCGACCAGGCCTATACCCGCATCACCCCGCGGCAGTGGCAGCACTACACCGCCCGGGCGCAATACCAGCCCATCGCCGCGCTGCAGCTCAGCGCCAGCGGCGACGCGCTGGAGAGCCGCGACAACGTGGCCGAGGTCAACAACCGCAACCACAACCGCAATGTCGGCTTTGCCGCCACGCTCTCGCCCCGCTCCAGTTTCGCCCTGGACCTGAGCTACAACTACAACAACACCTACACCCAGGCGCTGGTGTGCTACGCCTTCACCCCGGCCGCGGCCGGCGCCAGCGCCTGCCCCATCGCCGGCTCGCCGGTGGGGCTGGGCTCGCTCTCCACCTACTCCGACCAATCGCACTTCGTCAACGCCGACCTGATGGTGCAGCCGATGGAGAGCCTGACGCTGCGCTTCGGCGTGGCCAGCAGCTTCGTCAACGGAGTGCCGCTGTTTTTCAACCTCAGCGGGGCGCCGCTCGGCAATTTTCTCAACCCGCTGACCCCGTGGGGCCCGCTGCGGTTCAACTACCAGCAGCCCTATCTGTCGCTGAACTATGCCATGACTCCCCACCTCTCCTACCGGGTGGACTGGCACATGTACAACTACTTCACCCACGGCAACCAGAGCCCGGCCGGGCTGGCGCCGCTGGGGGGGCAGAACTTCGACGCCAGCGACGCCGACTTCAGCATCCGCTTCACGATGTAGTCTTTCCAGGAGACCACACCATGATCCCCACCCGACTTTCCTTGGCCTTGTTGATTACCGCCGCGCTGGGCTCCAGCGCGCTGGCGACGCGGGCGCGCGCCCAGGGCGCCGAGGACCTGTACCTGCACAAGTGCGCCATCTGCCACGGCAACGATGGCGCGGCCCACACCATGAAGGGGCGCAAACTCAAGGTCAAGGACCTGCGCTCGGCCGAGGTGCAAAAGCTCACCGACGCGCAGATCACGCAGGTCATCGCCAAGGGCAAGGCCCCCAACATGGACGGCTTCGCCGACGATTTCACGCCCGCCCAGATCGCCGATCTGGTCAAGTTCGTGCGCTCGCTGGCCAAGCCGTAGCCAGCGCCGGGGGAATGCCGTGAACCTTGCCACCGCGCTCGTCGTCGCGCTCATCGCCATCGCCTTGGCGCTGGCGCTGCTGGTCACCCTGCGGGCCGAACTCACGCGCTCGCCCGGAGGCAAGATCCTGGCCTTCATCGCGCTGTTCCTGCTGCCCGGGCTGGCGGTGTGGAGCGGCTTCAACCAGCATATGCAACTGGCGGAGAGCACCCAGTTCTGCCTCTCCTGCCACGTCATGGCCGACTACGGCCACAGCCTCTATGTGGACGACCCCAGCTATATCCCGGCCGTCCATTTCCAAAACCGGCTGGTGCCCCGCGACCACGCCTGCTACACCTGCCACACCGACTACACCCTGTTTGGCACGGTGCACTCCAAGCTGCGCGGCCTGCACCATCTGGAGGTCGAGTACCTGGGGACCATCCCCGCCCCGGACAAGATCCGCCTCTACACGCCGTTCAACAACCGCGAGTGCCTGCACTGCCACCTCGGCTCCCGCACCTTCGAGGAGGAGAAAGCGCACCAGCGCAAGCCCGGGGAAATGGCCCAGATCAAGGACAACACCCTCTCGTGCATGACCAGCAAATGCCATGACACCGTGCATGCGGTGGACACCCTGAAAGACGCCAGCTTCTGGAAGCCGGAGAACTAGCCATGTCCCCCGAACGCATCGAACCGCGCATCCGCCTGGCCGGCAGCCTCATCATCGCCGGCTTGCTGGTGCAGGCGCTGAGCCTGCTCAAGATCCACCCGCTGGCGTTCGTGGCCTTTCTGGCGGTCGGATGCCCGCTGGTGCTGGCGGGGGTGGTTCTGTTCCTCTACGCCCTGGTGCGGCCCGAACCCCGCTCCTAGTGTAGTGCCCTACACTGTGGCTCGCCACTTTTTGCCTGGGTCGCTCCCGTTGGTCGCTTGGAGGGCGCGCTTCGATTCCGGGCAAGGGACGCCCGCTAGCGCTCAGGGCGTCTCCAAGCACCAAGGGCGACGTACCGCGCCGGTGTTCGGAAACGGACACTGCCCCCTCAAAACTGGACATATGCGCCCGCCCGTGGGCGACCTCCCCGGGCAGCCGCTGGCGGGCACCTGGGGTCGAACGGGTGCAGGTGTAAGGGAATCCAGGGTGCAGGAGCCATTCCCGCCGATTGGTCCTCGGCGTGCTCCCTTAGCCAAGGAAGACAGCCCATGCGGACCTTTAGGAACGACCTTCGGATTGGCTTTCGCCGCCGGCGCGCCCTGGGCTTTGGGAGTATCCCGACTTGCTAGGGCGTTTTCACAAACAGGCGCTTGGCGAGCAGCACGTGCACGCCCACGCTCTGGTCTACCAGTTCGGTGATGTGGACGTTGCCGGCCACGCTGCAGAGCATGTAGGCGTCTGCTTTGCTGAGGCCCTTGGTCGCGGCCAGAAAGTTGATCATCTCCTCGGTGGCCTGCTTGGTGGCGGCCACCAGGTCTTGGTTGAAGCCCATGCTGATGTACTGGGTGGGCGTTTCCGCCCGGGGCCATTTCTGCTGGGTGTTTTTGATGAGCTGGAAGCGGAAGGTGCCCTGCAGGGAGGTCTCGAGCGCGGTGATGTCAATCTCGCCGTCGCCCTGGCCGGCGTGGCCGTCGCCGACGTAGAAGAGCGCGCCCGGGGTGAACACCGGGAAAAAGACGGTCGAGCCCGCCACCAGGTCTTTGTTGTCCATATTGCCGCCCATGAGGTCGGGCGGGGTGGAGCTGTGCTGGCCGTCGGCCAAGGGCGGCGCCACCCCCATGCTGCCGAAAAACGGGTGCATGGGCACGTCAATGCCGGGGGCGAAGTGGGCGACCATTTTCTTCCAGTCGAGCGGAATGATCTTGGTCTGGTGCTGGCCGGGGAAATACTCGGGCAAAAACCCGCTGCGCGGCCCAAACGAGTTGTAGGCGTAGGGAATGCGGCCGGTGATCTTGACGATGGTCACCGCCAGGGTGTCGCCGGGCTGGGCGCCTTGGACGTAGATGGGCCCGGTGAGGATGTGACCGCCCGGTCCGCGGTCGGCGCGCGGCACGTCGGCGTAGACTTCCTTGAGCGTGGGCTCGATCTGGCGGTCGGGCACGCCGGCGCGGCTGAGGCCGATGGGGCTGTTGGTCAGCAGCGTGTCCACCACGACGGTCTGTCCCGGTCGGATGGTGAGCACGGGCTTGTCGGCGGCCCAATAATGGCCCCAGGTCACGGTTTTGGCGCTGGCCTGCAAGCGCAGGGGCGCCTGCGCCGCCAGCGCCATCGGAGCGAATGCCGCCAACGCGAGCACAGTGCGGGTCTTCATAGCCACCCAGCTTACCTCATTGGATCTTCACCGACGTGTATCTTCATTGCCGCGTAGGCATCTATAAGGACCCATCATGTTCTGGAGCGACCTCAAGTTCGGCCTGCGTCTGGTGCTGAAGGCGCCCGGCGCCAGCATGATCGCCATGCTGGCGCTGGGGCTGGGCATCGGCGCCAACACCGCCATCTTCAGCGTGGCCAACGGCATCCTGCTGCACCCGCTGCCCTACGCCCATCTGGGCCGGGTGGTGGACATCGCCGAGGTCGCCCCCCACCGCCCCCCCACCCAGACCAACAGCGTGTCGGCGTACAACTACGGCGCCTGGCAACAGCAAGCGCGGTCGTTTGAGGGCATCGCCGCCTACCGCTACGACCCCATGAACCTGAGTGGGGCGGGCACGCCGGCGATGGTGATGGGGGCGAAGGTTTCGGCCAATTTCTTCAAGCTGCTGCCCTCGAACCCGTTGCGCGGGCGCACCTTCCTGCCACAGGAGGACCAGCCCGGCAGCGACCGGGTGGTGATCGTCAGCCGCACGCTCTGGCAGCACCAGTTCGGCGGCGATCCCCAACTGGTGGGCCGCACCATCGAGCTCGACCAGCAGGCCTACACCGTGGTGGGGATCATGGGACCGGACGCGGTGATGCCGCAGACCGCCGAGCTCTGGATGCCGTTGGCGCTCACCCCGGCGCAGCGCAACAACCGCACCGACCATAACCTGCACGTCATCGGCGAGCTGCGGCCGGGCATCACCCTGCCGGTGGCGGCGGCGGAGATGCAGACCATCGTGCAGCGCACCGACGCCGCCTACCCCGACACCAACCGCGGCTGGGGGGTTTACGTGCAGACGCTGGCGCAGCGCATCGTGGGCAGCGAGACCGCCAGCTACGTCTTTTTGTTGATGGGCGCGGTCGGGTTCCTGCTGTTGATCGCCTGCGCCAACGTCGCCAACCTGCAGTTTGCGCGCGCGCTGGGCCGCAGCCAGGAGCTGGCGCTGCGCACCGCGCTGGGCGCCGGGCGCCAGCGCCTGATGCGGCAGTTGTTGACCGAGAATATCCTGCTCGGCTTGGGCGGGGCGGTGGTGGGGACGGCTTTTGCCAGCGTCTCCATCCGCTTGATTCTGGCTTACATGCCGGCCGATGTGGCGCAGTGGATCGGCGGTTGGAACCGCATCCACCTGGACAACACCGCGCTGCTGTTCACGCTGGGGATCGCGCTGTTGGCGGGCATCGTGGCGGGGGTGGCGCCGGCCTGGCACGCCTCCCGCCCCGATCTGAATGGAACCCTGAAGGAGGGCGGCCGCGGCGCCATCGGGCATTCGCGCCGCCGCCTGCGCACGGCGTTGGTGGTGGTGCAGATCGCTTTGGCGCTGGTGCTGCTGGTGGGCGCCGGGCTGATGGTGCAGGGCTTCGGTGCGCTGTTGAACGCCAACCAGGGCTTCCAATCCTCCAGCCTCCTCACCGCCGCGGTCAATCTGCCGGGCATCCCGCAATACGCCAAACCCAGCGCCCGCGCCACCTTCTGGCAGCAGTCGCTCAACCGGCTGGGGGCGCTGCCCGGCGTCTCCGGCGCCGCCACCGCCACCTACCTGCCGCTGGGCAACGACCTCAGCACCAGCGGCTTCAGCGTCGAGGGCCATCCCATCGCCGACGCCAGCCAGGTGCGCTACGCGGTGCAGCAGGCGATCAGCCCGAACTTCTTGTCGCTGCTGCATATCCCGCTGATCTCCGGGCGCGGCTTCAGCGATGCCGACGGCGCCGACGCCCCCGGCGTGGCCATCGTTAGCCAGCACTTGGCGGCGCGCTATTTTCCCGGGCAGAATCCGCTGGGGCAGCACGTCAAGCTGGGCCGCGACGACTCCACCAGCCCCTGGCTCACCATCGTCGGCGTCGCCGCGGATGTGTCCTGGAATTGGGGCGACCCCAACCCCGAGTCCACGATGTACCGCCCCTTTGCCCAGGCGCCCACCGCCTCGGCCTTCTTCCTGCTGCGCGGCGCCGGCGGGGGCGACGTCACCGCGCTGGGCAACTCCGCCCGGCAGGCGGTGGCCGCGGTGGACCCGAACCAGCCCCTGTTCAGCGTGATGTCGCTGGAGGAATCCATCCACGAAGCCAGCGTCGGCCTCGCCTACGTCTCGGTGATGCTCACCGTGGCCGGGGTGCTGGCGTTGATCCTGGCGGCCATCGGCGTCTACGGCGTGATGGCCTTCCTGGTGAGCGAGCGCATCCACGAGTTTGGCATCCGGCGGGCGCTGGGGGCCTCGCGGAGCGCCATCGTCGGGCTGGTGCTGCGCCGCGGCGCGGTCATGCTGGCCTGGGGCTTCGCCCTGGGGCTGCCGGTGGCCTACCTGCTGGCGCTCGGCCTGCAGAGCCTCATCGTCGGCATCAGCCCGGGGGATCTCGCCACCTACTCGGCCATCTGCCTGGTGCTGGCCGCCATGGCCGCCATCGCCTGCCTGGTCCCCGCCCGCCACGCCACCCGGGTGGATCCGCTGATCGCGCTGCGCCAACCCTAGGAGCCAAAACAGCGTCGTTCGACGCGAGCCCTGCGGCAACCCTGGACGGCGGGGCGGGGCGGGGCGGGGCAGGGAAAAATTTTGTTAGTCCTGCTACAATGCGGCCCATGGCCGATCGCAGGGCGACGATTGCCTACCACTACCGCCAAGCGGACCGCAGCGATGTGCGCGATATGGCACGCATCCGCAGTGTGGACTTGGGCTCGGAAGACTATTGGCTCGGGCACATCGGCAGTTACTTCGACCGCACCTTCCACCCGGAAGAGGCCTTGGGGCCGCGGATGGGATATGTGGCGGCCAATGCCAACCACGAACTGGTCGGTTTCGCCGCGGGCCATCTCACCCGCCGCTTTGACTGCGAGGGCGAGCTGGCCTGGATCAGCGTGCTCACCGACTACCGCGCCCAGGGCATTGGCGCGACGCTGATGCGCTTCATGGCGTCGTGGTTCGCCCTGCAACGGGCGCGGCGCGTGTGTGTGGACGTCAGCCCGACCAATGCCAACGCCCGCCGCTTCTATGAGGGCCTCGGGGCCGTGCCGTTGAAGCGGCACTGGTACGTGTGGGACGACATCACCTTGCTGGCGGTCCACATGCCGACTGCCGGAGACTAACCCACACCTTTGGGCGGAGGCGGGAAGACCGCAAGCGCCGGCCGCGGAGCGTATGCGAGAAGATGCGGGCGGGTGGGCGCAGGGCCATGTTCCCGGCATTCCTGATAGACTGCGGCTGATGGCTTCCCCCGAGTCTACTGTATCCTGCCGCTATCGCCAGGCCAGCAAGGGCGACGTGCCGGACATGGCGC
>Ga0307374_10002286_pt1 | contig 34264 bp, 30 predicted proteins | sample OX3MG_FD_202532 | JGI IMG/M metagenome (GOLD analysis project Ga0307374, IMG submission 202532) | Soil microbial communities from Risofladan, Vaasa, Finland - OX-3 | ecosystem: Environmental > Terrestrial > Soil > Coastal area > Acid sulfate soil | place: Finland: Risofladan, Vaasa | collected... | reverse complement strand
CCGTATTCGACGATGCCGTTGCCGTATTCGACGATGCCGTTGCCGTATTTGACGATAGTGCCACCGGGCTGTTGCTCAAGGTTTCATCCGTCGACAAAGTCATCGGCGATGCCGTTCTCGGCTCTACGCGTTGCCGGGTAGGCCGCGGACCGGCCCTCGTAGGTCTTTCGACCGAGGAGCAACATGTCGGCTCCGCGATAGGGGGTGGCCAAGAGCCCACGTCTCGTCGTCGACGGTGGGTGGCGAGAAGTCCATGATCGGGGTCCGGACCGCTACCAGCCCCGGTCGATCCACTCCTGGAGGTGGGGGCTCTCGTTGCCGATGGTGGTGTCGGTCCCGTGACCTGGCAGGACCAGGGTCTCGGGCTTGAATCGGCGGAACAGCCGTTCGTCGATGGAGCGGATGATGGTGCCGAAGTCGGCGTTCTCGAAGCTGGTGTTCCCCGGACCACCGGGGAAGAGGGTGTCGCCGCTGAACAGCAGCGGCGTGTCGTGCAGATAAAAGGACACCGAGCCCGGGGTGTGGCCCGGATTGGCGATCACCTCGAGCCGAAGCCGTCCCACCTCGAGGACGGCGCCGTCCTCGAGCAGCAGATCGTAGGAGGGGAGCATCCCGGCGTCAGCGGCGGACACCGAGACGGCATAGCCGGCGTCGCGGACGGCGGGGACGGCCTGGATGTGGTCCCAGTGGCCGTGGGTCTCGACCACCTGCCGCACCCCGAGCTCCTGGCACATCTCGAGCAGCATCTCGTGCTCGTTGGCCGCGTCCACGAGCACGGCCTCTCCTGTCTGCTTGCACCGGATGACGTGCACGTTGTTGTCCATGGGACCGACCACGACCCGGTGGACCTCGACCAGGCCGTCCTCGTAGTGGAGCACGTTCTTCCTCCTCGGCGTCGGGTGGATCGGGGGTCGTCTCCGGGTGCCATCTTATTGACTCGGTGGTCAACAACGGCCCCCGTCTGGTAGACAACCAGCGTCGCCAATCCGCCCGGGGACCCGACATCCCGGGGACCGTCGAGGGGGATCGAGCCATGAACTTCGCCTTCAGCGAGGAGCAAGAGGAGCTGCGCAGCTCCGTGCGCCGCTTCCTCGAGGACAAGTCGCCCATGACCGAGGTCCGGCGGCTGATGGAGACCTCCGAGGGCTATGACAGCGCCGTCTGGAAGCAGATGGGCGAGCAGCTCGGCCTGCAGGCCATCGCCATTCCCGAGGAGTACGGCGGCGTCGGCTTCGGTTACGTGGAGCTCACCGTCATCTTCGAGGAGATGGGAGCGGCTCTGCTCTGCGCTCCCTACTTCGCCACCATCGCCCTGGCCGCCAACGCCCTGCTGGCCGGCGGCGACGAATCGGCCAAGAAGGACTTCCTCCCCGGGATCGCCTCGGGCGAGACCATCGCCACCGTGGCTCTGACCGAGGACACCGGACGCTGGGACCTCGACGGCGTCACTCTGGCCGCCAGCGGCAAGGGTGGCGACTGGAAGCTCGACGGCCACAAGATGTTCGTCATCGACGGCCATACGGCCGATCTTCTCCTCGTCGCCGGCCGGACGGCGAAGGGCGTCAGCCTCTTCGCCGTGCAAGCCGACGCTCCCGGTCTCACCCGGACGGCCCTGGCCACCATGGACCAGACCCGCAAGCAGGCCCGTCTCGAGTTCGCCGGTACTCCGGCCCGGCTGCTCGGAGACGAGGGCGCGGCCGGTCCGGCGCTCTCGCGCACCCTCGACCTCGCCGCCGTGGCCCTGGCCGCCGAGCAGGTCGGCGGGGCCCAACGCTGCCTGGACATGGCCGTCGACTACGCCAAGACCCGTATCCAGTTCGGCCGACCGATCGGTTCGTTCCAGGCCATCAAGCACAAGTGTGCCGACATGCTCCTCGAGGTGGAATCGGCCAAGTCGGCGGCCTATTACGCCGGCTGGGCGGCGGCCGAGGACTCCGAGGAGCTGCCGGTGGTGGCCAGCCTGGCCAAGTCCTACTGCTCCGAGGCCTACTTCCATGCCGCGGCGGAGAACATCCAGATCCACGGCGGCATCGGTTTCACCTGGGAGCACGACGCCCACCTCTACTTCAAGCGGGCCAAGTCCTCCGAGTTGCTCCTCGGCGACCCCAGCTACCACCGCGAGCTCCTGGCCCAGCGCATCGGTATCTGAGCCCTCGGCTGAATCAGCACCGACCATCCGGACCCGGCACCGCTTCTTCCCACGAGGGACCGAGTCGACGGGGCCGCGGTGCGGTTCGGACCGAGCAGATGGTGCCGGTGAGACCGAGCCGATGAGACCGTGCCGGTGAGACCGTGCCGATGAGACCGTGCCGATGAGACCGTGCCGATGAGAGTGGGTCGCGGTGACCTGGTCGGTGAGACGGCATCGGGTCGACGGACGGGGGCGGGCTGATGGCACGGTCATGGGACAGCTTCGCCGGCCCGGCCGGTGCTCTCGGAGTCCACGTGGCACCGCCGGCGACGGCCTCGGGCCCGCCGGGCGCCGTTGTCGTGCTCTGCCACGGATTCCCTCTCGGCGCCGACGCGGCCGAAAGCACCGGCGACAGCCTGCCCGCCCTGGCCGATCGATTGGCCGCCGAGTCGGGTCGGACCGTGGTGGCCGGCTGTTTCCGGGGGATCGGGCCCTCGGCCGGAGACTTTTCGCTCGACGGTTGGCTCGAGGACCTTCAGGCCTTCGTCTCCTACGGTGCCGATCTGGTCTCCGGTGGGGGAGTCTGGCTGGTGGGATTCGGCACCGGCGGGGCCCTTGCCCTGTGCCTGGCCGCCGGCGACCAACGGGTCCGGGCGGTGGCGGCCTTCGGTTCCCCGGCGACCTTCGCCGACTGGGCCCAAGACGTCGACGGGATGCTCGAGTTCGCCCGTCGGGTGGGGGTCGTCCGGTCGGCCGGATTCCCCCCCGACGTCACCGCTTGGTCCCGGGGGTTCTCGACCCTGCGGCCGGACGAGGCCTGTGCCCTTCTTCCTCCGCGCCCGGTCCTGATCGTCCACGGTGTCAGGGACGAGGAGGTTCCCCTCTCCGACGCCCGGGTTCTGGCCGATGCCGTGGGGGCGACCGTCGAACTGCGGGTCATCGGGGGTGCAGGCCATCGGCTCCGGGCCGACCCGCGTGCCATGGCCCTGCTGGTGGGATGGCTCGAGCGTCAGGGACCGTGACAGCCCGACACGGGCCATCCGGTCAGGGGGCCAAGGAGGCGTCGATGCTGGTCCGCAAAGCGCGCGCCGATGCCCGGGGGTCGTCGGAGCCGGTGAGGAAGCGGACGACCACGAAGCACCGGGCCCCGGCGGCGGCCAGGCCCGGGATGGTGGCCGGGGTGACTCCGCCGGTGATGAAGACGGGCCTGCCCGCCCTCTCGACGGCATAGGAGACGTAACCGAGGCCGGTACCCGGGCGACCGAGCTTGGTCGGCGTCGGCTCCACCGGCCCGGCCGAGACGTAATCGACGGGCTCCGCGACACTGGCGTCGAGCTCGGCCGGCGCGTGGGTGGAGAGACCGACGATGAGCTCGGGACCGAGGATGCGACGGGCCAGGGCGGGCGAGGCATCGTCCTGGCCGACGTGGACACCGTCGGCTCCGACCTCGAGGGCCAGGTCGGGCCGGTCGTTCATGATGAAGGGCACACCGAGGTCGGCGCAGACCCGGGCGGCGAGCTTCCCCCGTTCGACGAGGGGACGGGCGTCGAGCACCTTGTCGCGTAGCTGGACGACGTCCACGCCTCCGTGGATGCAGGCGCTCAGGAAGGACGCCAGATCCGGTCGGTCCCCCGTGCAGAGGTAGAGATTCCGATCGGCCAACGACCGGCGGCCGGCGATCTCGTTCTGTGTTCCCGTCACCGTGCGGCGGTACGCGCCGCCGGCCTCTTCGCCACCGCCGTCCCGGCTGTCTTCTTGGCCGTCCCGGCTGTCTTCTTGGCCGCCCCGGTCTTCTTGGCCGCCCCGGTCTTCTTGGCCGCCCCGGTCTTCTTGGCCGCCCCGGTCTTCTTGGCCGCCCCGGTCTTCTTGGCTGCGGCCGTCTTCTCGGGAGCCGGAGTCTCGGCGGCGGCGGCTTTGTTCTTGGCCTTCATGTCCTGCTTGAAGGAGCGGACCAGGTCGAGGGAGTCCTGGTCGGTGATATCGGCGACGGAGCGGTGGGTGTCGGGTTCGCCGTAGGGGGCGGAGACCTGCTGCCATCCGGGCGGGCTGACCGAGAGCTGCTTTCCGAGAAGGGCGACGAAGATCTTCGCCTTCTGCTCGCCGAAGCCTGGCAGTCGGCGGACCCGTTCGAACAGCTCCGGGCCCGAGGTGACGTCTTTCCAGACGCCGTCGGCCCGGCCGCCGTAGCTGTCGACGAGGAGCCGGCAGAGCTCCTGGACCCGGGCGGCCATCGACGCCGGGTAGCGGTGGAGAGCCGGCCGGGCCGAGAAGAGAGAGGCCAGGGCCTCGGGATCCAGGGCGGCGAGTTCCTGGGCGTCGAGATCGTGGCCCAGTCGGCGACGGAGCTCGGCCGGCCCGGCGAAGGCCCACTCCAAGGGGACCTGTTGATCGAGGACCATGCCGATGAGCAGTGCCAGGGGGTCCTTCGAGAGCAGGGCGTCGGCGTCGGGGTTGCCCGAGAGTCGGAGGGTGGCCATGGGAAGAACTGTAGATCGCGATGCACGGCCCGCCTGTTCCCTGAGCTGGCCTTTCCCCGCCCAGTGGGCGGAGCTGCCAGTGCTGCAGGCACCCTGCCGATCCGTTGTAGCAGACTGCTACGCTATGTAGCAGATTGAGACAGAGTCTCGTGCAGGCCCCCTTGGAGGCACCGATGTCCGCTGACCGCCCCACCCGCGTGGCCGCCGATCTCCTGGACTCCGCCGCCTCCGAGGGTCGGCGGGAGCGCCGCTCGGCCAAGGCGCAGCTCGACTACTGGACGCGGCTCGGCCGGGCCGTCTCTCTGCACCAGAGCGCAGCCCGGCGTCGGGTCGAGGCGGTGCTGACCGGGGAGGCGGAGATGGCCGAACTCTCCGATGAGGAACGGCTGGTCGCCAACGCCGAGATCGATCTCGCCGTCGACCGGCGCGCCGGTGCCACCCGGATCGGCGAGCACCTGGCCGCCGAGGGGATCACCAGCGTCGCCCTCGACGCCGAGGGCAACCTGGTCGAGCACCGCCCAGACGGCACCGAGGAGGTCGTCACCGTCGCGTCGACGGTGCGGTGAGCCGGCTCGATCTGGTCGTCGGGCCCAACGGTGCGGGAAAGTCGACCTTCATCCGGCTGATCCTCGTTCCCGCCTGGCCGGCGGCGGCCGTCGTCAACGCCGACGAGATCGCCCGCCAGCGGTGGCCCGGGGCGCCCGCGGTCCACTCCTACGAGGCAGCGGCCATCGCCGCGGCGACGCGGTCGCGTCTCATCGAACTGCGCCGGCCGCTCGTGGCCGAGACCGTGTTCTCCCATCCGTCCAAGCTCGACCTCATGGACGAAGCGCGCCGCGGCGGCTACTACGTCGCCCTGCACGTGATCATGGTCCCCGAGGATCTCGCCGTGGCACGCGTCGCCTATCGCCACGCGACCGGCGGCCACGACGTGCCGGAGGAGAAGATCCGCGGCCGCTACCAGCGGCTGTGGGAGCTGGTGGCCGTGGCGGTGGGCAGAGCCGACGCGGCGACGTTCTGGGACAACGCCGGCATCGACGGGCCGCTCCCGGTGGCGGCCTTCATCGGGGGCCTGTCGGTGAAGAGCCCGACCTGGCCGTCGTGGGCGCCCACGGCACTCACCTGGCGCTGGCCGGGCTGAGCCTGAGGGTCAGGAAATCGAGGGTGGAGGAGACCGCCGAGGGCTCAGAGAGCCCAGGGGTCGGCCGAGTCGGGGTCGATGGCGTAGGCGGCCATGGCGTCGGCGACCTCTTCGGGCTTGGCTTCTCCCGTTCGGGCCAGGGCGGCCAGGACGGCGACGACGATATGGGCGGCGTCGATCTCGAAGAAACGACGCAGGGCCGCCCGGGTGTCGGAGCGGCCGAAGCCGTCGGTGCCGAGAGAGGTGAAGGGCCGGGGGACGAAGCGGGCCACCTGGTCGGGGACGGCCCGGAGATAGTCGCTGACGGCCACCACCGGGCCGGCGCCGGCGGCCAGGGAGGCAGTGACGAAGGGGATCCGGGCCGGGTCGGCCGGATGGAGCCGGTTGGCCCTCTCCGCCGAGAGGGCGTCGCGGCGGAGCTCGGTGTAGGAGGTGACCGACCAGGCGTCGGCCGAGACCCCCCAGTCCCGGGCGAGGATCTCCCGGGCCTCCATGGCCGCCTGCCACATCGGCCCGGAGAAGAGAATGCTGGCCTGGCGGGGGGCGGCCGGCGAGGAGAGTTCGGCCGGAGGGGCGAAGGCGTAGAGGCCGCGGAGGATGCCGGCCCGGACGCGTTGGCCGTCCTCGCCGGAGGGCAGGGGGGGCATGAGGTAGTTCTCGTTGTAGAGGGTGAGGTACCAGAAGGAGTCCTCGGGCTCGGGACCGAGGGTGGAGGCGACCGCTCTCTCCATGATGATGGCGATCTCGTAGGCGAAGGCGGGGTCGTAGATCCGGGCCGCCGGGTTGACCGAGGCCAGGAGGGGGGAGTGGCCGTCGTCGTGCTGGAGGCCCTCACCCTGGAGGGTGGTCCGGCCCGCGGTGCAGCCGGCCAGGACGCCCCGGCCCCGGATGTCGCCGAGCAGCCAGGTCAGGTCGCCGACGCGCTGGAAGCCGAACATGGAATAGAAGAGGTAGATCGGCAGCATCGGTTGGCCCCAGGTGGCGTAGGCCGTGGACAGGGCGATGAACGAAGCCATCGATCCGGCCTCGGTGATGCCTTCTTCGAGGACCTGGCCCTTGATGTCCTCGGCGTAGCGGAGGATGAGGTCCGAGTCGACGGGGGTGTAGCGCTGGCCTTCGGGGGCGTAGATCTTGGTCTCGGCGATCAGGGGTTCGAGGCCGAAGGTCCGGGCCTCGTCGGGGACGATCGGGGCCACCAGCCGGCCGATGGCCGGGTCCCGGACCAGGTTCCGCAGCAGCCGGGCGAAGGCCATGGTGGTGGAGACCTCCTGGGTGGCCGAGCCCGCCGTCAGGTCACTGAAGACGGTTGCCGCCGGGGCCGGGGCGGGCTTCGGCCGGACGAGCCGGGAGGGGACGGGACCGGCCAGGACCTTCCGGCGGGCGGTCAGGTAGTCGTGGGCGGCCGAGCCGACGGGAGGCCGGTAGTAGGGGGGCTGGTCGGCGTCGAGGGCCGAGTCCGGGATCTCCTCCTGGAGGTAGAGCCGGTCCCGCAGCGCCAGCAGCTGGGGCTTGGTCATCTTCTTGATCTGGTGGGTGGCGTTTCTGGCCTCGATCTCGGGTCCGAGGGTCCAGCCCTTGACCGTCTTGGCCAGGATGGCCGTCGGCTGACCGGTGGGGGCGGTGGCCGCCTTGTAGGCGGCGTAGAGCTTCCGGTAGTCGTGGCCGCCGCGGGGGAGGGCGAAGATCTCGTCGTCGGAGAGGTGCTCGACCAGTTTGCGGAGCCGGGGGTCGGGACCGAAGAAGTGGTCCCGGATGTAGGCGCCGGACTCGGTGACGTACTTCTGGAACTCCCCGTCGGGGGTGGTGTTCATCTTGTCGAGCAGGACGCCGTCGACGTCCCGGGCGAGCAGCTCGTCCCACTTCGATCCCCAGACGACCTTGATGACGTTCCAGCCCGCTCCCCGGAAGGTGGCTTCCGCCTCCTGGATGATCTTGCCGTTTCCCCGGACGGGGCCGTCGAGGCGTTGGAGGTTGCAGTTGACCACGAAGACCAGGTTGTCGAGGTGCTCCCGGCCGGCCACGGAGAGCGCTCCGGTCGAGTCCACCTCGTCGAGCTCACCGTCACCGACGAAAGCCCAGACCCGCGAGGCCGAGGTGTCGGCCAGCTCCCGGTTGAGCAGATAGCGGTTGATATGGGCCTGGTAGATGGCGGTGAGGGGGCCGAGGCCCATGGAGACGGTGGGGTACTCCCAGAAGTCGGGGAGCAGGCGGGGGTGGGGATAGGAGGGGAGTCCCCGGCCCGAGACCTCCTGGCGGAAGTGGTCGAGCTGGTCCTCGGAGAGCCGGCCCTCGACGAAGGCCCGGGCGTAGATGCCGGGGGAGGCGTGGCCCTGGAAGAAGACCATGTCGCCGAAGCCGCCGTCGGACTTGCCCCGGAAGAAGTGGTTGAAGCCGACCTCGTAGAGAGAAGCTGAGCTCGCATAGGTGGCCAGGTGGCCGCCGATCCCCTCGGAGCGGTGGTTGGCCCGCGTCACCATGACCGCCGCGTTCCAGCGGATGTAGGCCCGGATCCTGCGTTCGGTGTGCTCGTCGCCGGGGAACCAGGGTTCCTGGTCGCGGGGGATCGTGTTCACATACGGGGTGGAGACGGTGGCCGGGAAGTCGACCTGGAGCGAGCGGGCCCGTTCGAGCAGCTTCATCAGTAAGAAGCGCGCCCGGGGCCGGCCCTGGGCCTCGACCACGGCGTCGAAGGAGTCGACCCACTCGGCCGTCTCCTGCGGGTCGATGTCGGGGAGCTGGTGGGACATGCCGTCGAAGAGCATCGGCTCCAGCCTAGGAGCGGAATTCTCCCCGGGATGCGATAAAACCCCCGATGTGGTGGCCTCGGGCCGGCCCCACCCGTCGGTGAGGGCGCCCCGCCGGTGGGGGGCCGGTGGTGAGGGGGTCCTCAGATGGTGGGGGCGGGAGGATCGATGGTGAAGGTGGTGACGTAGGTCGGGTGGGTCCCGGCCTCGACGTCGGCGATGACCTCCGAGGTTCCCGCCGCGCAGGAGCGGCCGACGAAGACGAAGGTGGCGTTGCCGTCGTCATCGAGGGTGCTCGGGAACGGACTCCTGATGGTTCCTCCCGGGAAGCTCTCGAACCCGACGCCGTTGGGGGGGAAGGTCCCCCAGAGGTACCCGACGAGGCAGCGGCTCTCGAGCTGGGCGCCTTCGATCTCGACCGGTTGCTCGGCGTAGACGGGGTCGGTCTCGACGGTGAAGACGGCGTAGACGTCGGAGTCACCGGAGTTGGCCGTGTCGCCGGTCGCCACCTCTCCGGTGGTGACGGTGCCCGAGCTCGTCGGATAGGCGAAGAGCCCGGGCGGGGTGACGTTCGGGGGATCGAGGGTCAAGGTGCCGAGGGCGGTGTCGAAGGGGGCGACGGTCATGTCGGCCTCGATCACGTCGGTCCCGGGGGCGCAGTTCTCGCCGAAGAGGCTGGTGGTGGCGTTGCCCTCGTCATCGAGGATCAGGGCGATGACGAGGGGGCTGGGCTGGATGTTGAAGGAGACGTTGAAGCGCGGTCGGGCGAAGCCGTCGATCGCACAGCTGGCGTCGAGCTGGGACGAGCTGAGATCGACCAGGTCGCCGGCGAACGACGGGGACGCCTCCACTTGGACGACCACGGCGAAGGCCGAGCTGCTCGTCTCCACCACCGGGGAGGGGTCGATCTGGATGGTGATCGGAGCCGACCCGGCGCCCCCGGCGCCGCCCCCCGCCGCTCCGGCGGAGCAGGCCGCCAGCTTCTTGGCTTTGGCCGGGTGGGCCGCGCACCAGCCGGCCGAGCCCTTCTTGACGGCCGAGGCCGACCCCGACAGACCGACGAGGGGCGTGGCCACCATGAGGGATAGGACAAGCAGCTTGGTGGGCAGTCGGCGTCGACGCATCATCTCTATCTCAGATGGTGGGGGCCGGGGGGTTGACGGTGAAGGTGCCCGTGTAGGTGCTGTGGACCCCGGCACCGACCTCGGCCATCACCACCGAGGGACCGGCGGCACAGGAGATACCCATGAAGGCGAAGACGGCGTTGCCGTCGTCGTCGACGATGTCGGTCACGGAAGTGGCGGTGGAATTGGCGCCGGCGCCGTTGGTCCAGACGAAGCCCCGGAGGCAGCGGGCCTCGAGCTGGGCCGAGGAGATGGAGATGGTCTGCTCGGCGTAGACCGGGTCGGTCTCCACGGAGAAGACGGCGTAGATGTTCGAGTCACCTGAGGCGGCGGTGTCACCGGTCTCCACCTCGCCCCCTGGCCTTGGCCGGATGGGCGGCGCACCACTTGGCCGAGCCGACAGGGTTCTTGGCCGCCGCGGCCCTGGCCGCCCCGGCCGGGGCGGAAGAGGTCAGGAGGGGCGTGGAAATCAGGACAGCCAGGGCGACGATCTTGGCCAGATTCCGCCTCAGTTTCATGGATGACCCGTCTCCGTGGTTGTGATTGCCCGGCAATCTTCCCCTGAGTGGTGGTCCCACCGCCTCATCACCGATGATGAGCCTCTCACTGAGGGCGTGAAACCACGCAGCGTGGGCGTAGCGGGAGACCGATAGGCGGTGAGGCCGTCGGCCAAATGGGGGCCCCCATCGGCCTTAACTCTTGATGGACCGCGGCGTCCGCGCTCTCTCACGCTTTTGCGTGCAACAGATCGGCTGTCCAGGAAGTCTCTAGGTTATGGTCCGAAACGATCCGGACGGGGCCTTCCACGACTTCGTGGTGGCCGAGGGGCCGGTGCTGTACCGGCTGGCCTTGCTGCTGTCGGCCGATCAGGCCGCTGCTCACGACCTTTTGCAAACGACCATGCTCCGGGCCTGGAAGGCCTGGTCCCGCGTATCGACGGCAGACGACCAAGGGGCCTACGTCCGGAGGATCCTGGTCAACGCGGCCAGGTCGGGATGGCGGCGCCGCTGGCGACACGAATCTCCTGCGGGATCGGTCGCCGCGCCAACCTCGGAGGGCGACGGCTATCAGAGGGTCGAAGACCGGGAGCAGCTCGTGGGGATGCTCCGGAGGCTGCCGGCCCGCCAGAGGGCCGTCGTCGTGCTGCGCTACCTCTGCGATCTCGAGGACAAAGCGATAGCCGACATGCTCGGCTGCTCAGAGACGACGGTTCGCAGTCAGATCAGCCGGGCGCTCACGAAGTTGCGGATCACCTACCCGGACCCTGTTCCGCCAGCACCGCGGCCCGAATCACCACAGGAGCGATCATGACCACGTTTTCCACGGAAGACGATCTCCGTACGGCGTTGCGCCAGGAAGCGACCCGAGCCGCCCTTCCGGGCGAGGATCTCTGGGTCGCCGTCCGGCGGCGGATCGTTCGCCGGCGTCGCTATAGGTCAGGGGCCACGCTGCTGGTCAGCGCCGGGGCCGCGGCGGTGGTGGTGAGCCTGGTGGTGCCGACCGGACCCCCCCCGTCACATCGGGAGCTAATGACGCCCCTTTCCTACCAGCAGGCCTGCAGCCGCGAGCCCAACGTCTGTCGACCGGGCACCACTGGCGCCGTACCGGCGGTGCTGTACCGGACCCTGCACCTGCCAGGCGTGGCGCCAGGGCAGAGCTGTCCGGCCACGCCCGGAGGGAACTCGAGCAATCCCTACGTCGCCGGCCAGCAGTACGGTGCCGGTCCGGTGTGGATGGAGCTCGGCGACCGTGGCCATCCCAGTCGCGGCATCAGTGTCCTCGGCAACCCCGACACCCCCGGCTGGCATGCGGCGGAGAACGTATGGCTGGTCGCCCCCGGCTACCAAGGCCCCTTCACCGTCCGGGGAGCACGGATCGACGGCCGGGGCACGGTCGGGTTCGGCGGCGCGCCGACCAGCGCGGCCTTTGTCGAGCCTCCCGCACCCGACCCGAATAGCTCCAGAGGGTGGAGGTTTCCGCCGGGAACCATCTGGGTGACCACCCCAGGCTGCTATGGCTTCCAGATCGACGGGACGTCGTTCAGCGAGGTGGTCGTGATCGACATGCGGGCACCAGTCTCGAGAGCGACGCTCGGCCTCGGGAGCTGAGGGTCGACCGTCTCTCGCTGGCCGGGCGATGGGCGGCCATTAGCTTGGTGGACCCATGTCGCCTCCGAGCAGCCGGTCCGCCGGGCCGCCGGTCCCCCGGGAAGGGGAGACCGTGATCTACACCGACGGGTCCTGTCTCGGAAATCCGGGTCCCGGTGGTTGGGCCTGGGCCGTGGTCGGCGGTGGCTATGCCAGCGGGGCCGACCCGCTGAGCACGAATCAGCGGATGGAGATCACGGCCGTGCTGCGGGCCCTCGAGGCCTCGAGCGGGCCGGTGCTGATCATGTCCGATTCGACCTACGTGGTGAACTGCTTCCGGGACCGCTGGTACGAGGGGTGGAAGAGGCGGGGATGGCGCAACGCCGCCGGCAAGCCGGTGGCCAACCGCGATCTGTGGGAGCCGCTTCTGGCCCTGGCCCTCGATCCGGGCCGGTCGGTCCGCTTCGGCTGGGTGAAGGGGCATTCGGGCGACGCCATGAACGACCGGGTCGACCTGCTCGCCACCGAGGCGGCGGCCCGGCAGAAGGGCGAGGCGGCAGAGTTGTTCCGGGGCTGAGAAAGGTCTGGTCAGGTCGGTCGGGCTTTTGGCGGCTCCGGCATGGCGGCCCGTAGCATGCGGCTCATGGAGCTCACAGGATCGTCAGCGGTGATTACGGGTGGTGCGTCGGGACTGGGCGCCGGGACGGCGCGGACGCTGACCGCGCTCGGCGTGCGGTGCACGATCTTCGACCGGAACGAGGACGGGGCCAGGCAGCTGGCCGGTGAGATCGGGGCCAACTCCATCGGCGGCGACGTGACGAACCCCGAGGACTGCCGGCGGGCGGTAGAGCAGGCGGCCGAGGGGGGAAAGCTGCGCATCGCCGTGAACTGCGCCGGGACGGGCTGGGTGGGCCGGGTGATCAACCGGGACAACACGCCGCACGACCCGGGGGCCTTCACGTTCATCCAGCAGCTGAACGTGCTCGGGACGTTCCATGTGATGACCATCGCCGCCTCGGTGATGGCCGGGACCGAGCCCCTGGCCGACGGCGAGCGGGGGGTGATCGTGAACACGGCCTCGGTGGCCGCCTTCGACGGCCAGGTGGGACAACTGGCCTACTCGGCCTCGAAGGGGGCGGTGGTGGGGATGACCCTGCCCGCGGCGCGCGACCTGGCCCCGGTGGGGATCAGGGTGGTGACGATCGCCCCCGGGCTCTTCGACACGCCCCTGCTCGGGATGCTCCCCGACGAGCAGCGCGATGCGCTGGCCCAGTCGGTGCTGTTCCCGAAGAAGCTCGGCCAGCCGATGCAGTACGGGGCGCTGGTCGCCCATATCGCCCAGAACAGCTACCTGAACGGCGAGGTGATCCGTCTCGACGGTGGGATCCGGATGCCGCCGAAGTGAGCGGCCCGACACCATGAAGTACGTCGAGATCGGTGGGGCCCGGATGTCGGCCATCGGGCTCGGGACATGGCAGTTCGGGTCGCGGGAGTGGGGCTACGGCAACGAGTACGCCGAGGGCGAGGCCGTCGAGATCGTGCATCGGGCTCTCGATCTCGGGATCTCCACCTTCGATACGGCCGAGATCTACGGCTTCGGCCGGTCCGAGCGGATCCTCGGCCGGGCCTTGGCCGGCCGGCGGGAGGAGGCCTTCCTGGCCAGCAAGATCCTGCCCGTGCTGCCGATCGGGCCGGTGGTTCGGCAGCGGGCCCGGGGGAGTCTCCGGCGGCTCGGGGTGGCGAGTATGGATCTCTACCAGATCCATCAACCGAATCCGGTGGTGCCCCTCTCCTCCACCATGGCCGGCTTCCGGCAGTTGGAGGACGAGGGACTGATCACCCACGCCGGGGTGTCGAACTACGGACTGGGCCGCTGGCAGGCTGCCGAGGCGGCGCTCGGGAGGCCGGTGCTGTCGAACCAGGTGCCGTTCAATCTGGTCGATCGGAGAGCCGAAAAGGAACTGTTGCCGTGGGCGCAGGCCAACGAGCGGCTGATCATCGCCTACAGCCCGTTGGCCCAGGGCCTGTTGTCGGGCCGCTACCACGCCGGGAACCGGCCGACCGGGATGGTCCGGATGAATTCTCCGGCTTTCCTACCCGAGAACCTGGCCTTGGCCGAGCCCTTGATCGACGCCGTGAGGAACGTGGCGACTGGTCACGGGGCGACGGCTTCGCAGGTGGCATTGGCCTGGCTGATCCGTCGACCCAATGTGGTGGTGATCCCGGGGGCGAGCTCAGCGTCCCAGGTGGAGGCCAACGCGGCGGCGGCCGAGCTCGAGCTGACCGACGAGGAAGACGAGATGTTGTGCCGGGCCTCCGACGAGTTCCATCCGAAGGGATGGCGGGAGGTCTGGCCCGAGTTGGCCCGGCAGAGGTTGGCGGCGATGGCGGGACGGTGCAAGGGCGCCAAGCCGAGCGGTCCGGGCTCCGGTCCGGAGCCCGGAGAGTCGTAAGGAGATGGTGGAGAAGCGGTTCTTCACGGTGGAGGAAGCTCGGGCCTATCTGCCCCGGTTGCGGAGGATCCTCTCGCTGTTGCGGAGGTCGGCCGATCTGAGTGTGAAGGCGGGGAGCAACGGGCACGCGGCGGTGCGGACGAAGGCGACGGCCGACGACGCCCCCCTCGATCTCGATCCGGGGCAGGCTCTGGCCGAGTTGGAGGATCAGGGGATCGTGCTCCGGGATCCGGTGGTGGGGTTGGTTGATTTCCCTTGTCTCCATCCGAGCGGCACCGTTGTCCAGCTCTGCTGGCAACTGGGGGAGGACGATCTCGGTTGGTGGCACCTTCCGGACGCGGGATTCGGCAGCCGGAGGCCGCTGCCGTTACCGCCGGAGTTGTAGGCCGGGCCGGTCCCGGATCCGTCTTCCGGAGGGTGGGAGAAGTCTTTTCAAGCCGGTGGAGGTGGTTCCCCGGCTGAGGTGCCCCCGGTAGGCTGAGCCGCAGATCGCAGAGTCTGGGTGGGTGGGCCCCACAGGAGGTGGTGACGACGACCGGCAGTACGGAGTTCGATGTCGTCGTGATCGGGGGCGGTCCGGCCGGCTACGCCACCGCCCTGTACGGCGCTTCGGCCGGTCTGTCCGTCGCCGTGATCGAGCGGGACAAGATGGGTGGGACCTGTCTGCACCGCGGCTGCATCCCGGCCAAGGAATTCCTGGAGACGGCCTCGGTGCTGAGGACGGTGGCGGGCTCCAAGGAATTCGGGGTGGAGAGCGGGCAGCCGGTGTTGGATTTCTCGGTGAGCCAGGGCCGGAAGCAGAAAGTGGTCGACACTCTCTTCAAAGGCCTGGTCGGGCTGATGAAGGGTCGGGGGATCGAATCGTTCAGCGGATCGGGCCAGTTGCTGGCCGACCGGCGGGTCCGGGTGACGGGTGGCGACGAGACGATCGAGTTGTCGGGCCGGAACGTGGTGTTGGCGTCGGGTTCCGTACCGCGGACGATCCCCGGTTTCGAGGTCGACGGGCGGGTGGTGATGACGTCCGACGAGGTGCTGTCGCTCGAGAAGGAGCCGGCCTCGGTGGCCATCATCGGCGGCGGGGCGATCGGCTGCGAATTCGCCTCCATGTTCAGCGACCTGGGCAGTCAGGTGACGGTGCTCGAGGCGCTGCCCACGCTGTTGACGGGTTGCGACGAGGACCTGATCGGGGTGGTCGGACGGTCGTTTCGGAAAAGGGGGATCGCCGTCCATAGCGCAGTGAAGGTGAGCGGACACAGTCCGAACGGCAACGGGACGACCGTGAGCTTCGGCGACGCGGAGTCGGTGACCGTGGACGCGGTGATCCTCTCTGTCGGCCGCCGTCCCTTGACCGAGGGCCTGCTGGCCGAGGGGACCGGGGTGGTGGTGGACGAGCGGGGTTTCGTACGAGTCGACGAGTACATGCGGACCGCGGTCGACGGCATCTGGGCCGCCGGTGACGTGGTCGACACCCCGCAGCTCGCCCATGTGGGCTTCGCCGAAGGGGTGGTGACGATCAAGGGGATCCTCGGTGAGCCGGTGATCCCGGTCGACTACTCGCGGGTGCCCTGGTGCATCTACTGCCACCCCGAGGTGGCCTTCGTCGGGATGAGCGAGGGGCAGGCCCGGGCGGCGGGGATCGAGGTGGTGGTGAAGAAGGACCCGTACGGTGGGAACAGCCGGGCCCGGATCATCGGTGACACCGATGGCTTGGTGAAGGTGGTCTGTGAGAGAGGTGCCGACGGCCGGGCCGGCAGGATCCTGGGCGTCCATATGGTCGGGCCCTGGGTGACAGAGCAGCTGGGCCAGGGGTATATGGCGGTGAACTGGGAGGCGACGGCGGACGAGATCGGCCAGTTCATCCAGCCGCACCCGACGCTGTCCGAATCGTTCGGCGAGACCGTGATGGCCCTGACGGGCAGGGGGTTGCATCTTGGCTGACGTGGTGATGCCGCAACTCGGGGAGACGGTGACCGAGGGCACGGTGACGAAGTGGCTGAAGGCGGTGGGGGAGACCATCGAGCGCGACGAGCCCCTCTTCGAGGTGTCGACGGACAAGGTCGACTCCGAGGTGCCGTCCCCGGCGGCTGGGGTGCTGGCCGAGATCCGGGTGCCCGAAGGTGAGACGGTCGACGTCGGGACGGTGCTCGCCGTCGTCTCCGACGGCGCCGCCGGGTCGACGACGGCGCCGGCCAGCGCCGCGGCCGCCCCCGCCTCTGCCCCTGCCCCGCCGGTCTCGGCCCCACCGGCCCCGGCTCCATCTCCCGCTCCCGCTCCCGCCCCACCGGCCCCGGCCCCATCTCCCGCTCCCGCCCCACCGGCCCCGGCCCCGGCCCCGGCCCCACAGGCCGTGCCGGTAGCAGCTGCTGCGGCGCCGGCCGGAGGTGGGTCGGCTGCCGAGGACCGGGGTGGGCCTGGGGCCGGTGACGAGGAGGTGGGTGGAAATGGCAGAAAGGGAGCCGGGAACCGGATCCTTTCGCCGGTGGTGCGTCGTCTGCTCGATGAAAACGGACTCGATCCGATCGAGATCGCAGGAACGGGACTCGGGGGCAGGATCACCCGGGGCGACGTGCTGGGGTTGATCGACCAACAACGCTCCGGTGGGGCCCCGGCCCCGACAGGGGCACCGGCAGCGGCTGGGTCGGTTCGACCCGCCGGGGCGGTGACGACGACGGCCCGGGCCGGGACCGACGAGATCGTGCCCTTCACCAACATCCGGCGGCGGACGGCCGAACATATGGTGCGGTCGAAAGCGACGTCGCCGCACACATTGGTGGTGCTCGAGGCCGACTACGAGCCGATCGAACGGGTGCGGCGGGCGCACGGGGCGCGGTTCAAGGCCGAGGAGGGTTTCTCGCTGACCTACCTGCCGTTCGTGGCCCGGGCCTGTGTGGAGGCGCTGCACGAATGGCCCGATCTGAATTCGTCGGTGGGCGATGACGCCCTGATCGTGCATCATCAGGTCAACCTGGGGATCGCCGTCGATCTCGATCACAAGGGTCTGATCGTGCCCGTGGTGCCGGCGGCTGAAGAATTGACCCTGAGGGGACTGGCCCGACGGATCCACGAGCTGGCTGACCGGGCCCGGACGAAGAAGCTGACGGCCGACGACATCTCGGGCGGAACCTTCTCGATCACCAACGCCGGGCCGTTCGGGACGTTCCTGACGGCACCGATCATCAACCAGCCCCAGGTCGGGATCCTTTCGACCGACGGGGTGAAACGTCGTCCCGTGGTGGTGACCGGTGAGGATGGGACCGAGGCCATCGCCATCCATTCCACCGGCTTGCTTTGCCTTTCGTGGGACCACCGGGCGGTCGACGGCGGCTACGCCGCCGCTTTCATGGCCCGGATCGTGCAACTGCTGGGCAGCCACGACTGGGCCGCCGAGCTCTGACGCGGCGGGAGAACGAGGTGTTTCGGGTCCGTTGGCTCGGTCGGGTGCCCTATGGGGAGGCCCATGCTCTGCAGGGGGCGCTGCACGCCCGGAGCCAAGACGACTACATGCTCCTGCTCGAACATCCCCACGTCTTCACGGTCGGGGTGCACGGGGATCCCGGTCACCTGCTGGTTGATCCGGCCTCTGTGGGGGCGACGATGGTGCGGACCGACCGCGGCGGGGACGTGACCTACCACGGGCCCGGTCAGGTGGTCGGTTATCCGATCGTGACCGTGCCCATGGGGCCGGCGGCGATACCGGGTCATGTGCGGGCGGTCGAACAGTTGGTGATCGACGCTCTGGCCGAGCTCGGGCTGGCCAGCGGACGATACGAGGGGTACCCGGGTGTGTGGATCGATGCCGGTGGGGCCGATGCCCGGAAGATCTGCGCCATCGGGGTACGGGTGAGTCGGGGTCGGTCGATGCACGGACTCGCCTTGAACGTGGATCCCGACATGGAGTGGTTCGACCGGATCATCCCCTGCGGTCTGCCGGACAAAGCGGTGACGTCGTTGGCGGCCGAGGGTATCGGGGCGTCGGTGCCAGAGGTGGTGGGTCTTCTGGCCAAACACGCCGGCCTCCGGTGGGCTCCCGACGCAATGGTCGATCGGCAGGACGTGATCTCGACGGTGGATCACCGGTCGGGCTCGCTGTCCGGGCACTCGGCGAGCACCGCGCCCGGGGTCGGAGGTCGGCTCCGGATCCGGCTGCGTCAGGCCGGTGTCGATCCCGAGAGCGGTCTGGGCCTGGCGGAGAGGAAGCCGCCGTGGCTGCGGGTGGCCGCCCGGATGGGTGACGACTTCTTGTCCTTGCGGCGGACGATGCGGGATCTCGATCTGGTGACGGTGTGCGAAGAAGCGGGCTGTCCGAACATCTTTGAATGCTGGGCCGACGGGACCGCCACCTTCATGATCAATGGCGAACGCTGCACCCGGGGCTGCGGGTTCTGTCTCGTCGACACCCGGCACCCTCTGGCCGTCGACCCCGATGAGCCCGAGCGGGTGGCCGACGCCGTGGAACGACTCGGGCTGCTGCACGCCGTCGTCACGGCCGTCGCCCGCGACGATCTCGCTGACGGGGGAGCGAGCGGTTTCGTGGCCACCATCGACGCCATCCGCCGGCGGTCTCCCCGAACCGCGGTTGAGGTGCTGGTGCCCGACTGCAAGGGGAGTGTGGAGGCCATCGGCGCATTGATCGGCGCCCGACCCGATGTCTTCAATCACAACCTCGAAACGGTGGCCCGGTTGCAACGGGCGGTCAGGCCCTCCGCCGGCTACGGCCGGAGCCTGGCTCTCTTGGCCCGGGCCAAAGAGGCAGGGCTGACGGTGAAGTCGGGTCTGATTCTCGGGATGGGCGAGTCCGAAGAGGAGGTGGTGGGCGCGTTGGCCGATCTCCGGGGGGTGGGGGTGGACATCGTGACCATCGGGCAGTACCTCCGGCCGAGCGCTTCTCACCTTCCGGTGGCGCGGTGGTGGGAGCCGGAGGAATTCGACCGGTTGCGCGAGAGAGGCGAGGCGATGGGCTTCGCCCACGTGCAGGCGTCACCGCTGACCCGATCGAGCTACCACGCCCGGGAGGCTGCCTCCGCCGCCCGGCCCGGCGCCGGCGCCGGCGTCTCGCTCGGTGAGGTGCGGGCGTGAGCGGATCGGCCAGCGGTTCTGAGGCCAGCAAGGCCCAGCGGATCGAGAAGGTCCGACAGCACATGGCGGCGGGCGGGGTGGACGCCTTGCTGCTCTCGCACGGTGCCGACCTGCCCTGGTTGACGGGTTACCGGGCCATGGCGCTCGAGAGACTGACGGTGTTCGTCCTGCCGCGTGACGGTGACGCCGTGTTGGTCGTGCCTGGACTCGAGGCGCCGAGGGTGCCCGAGGGATCGGGGGCGTTCAGCCTGCGGCCCTGGGCCGAGACGGAAGACCCGGTCGACCTGACCATTGCTCTGCTCGGTGGAGCGACGGGGACTCTCGGCATCTCGGACCGGGCCTGGGCGACGTCGTTGCTGTCGTTTCAGGAGCGTCTCCTGACGACCCGGTGGGTGGCTGCGTCGTCGGTGACGTCCCCGCTGCGAGCCGTCAAGGACGCCGAGGAGATCGGCCAACTCCGCGCCGCCGGCCGAGCGGCGGACCGGGTGGCCGAGCAACTCCAGACCGGTGAGATCGCACTGGTGGGCAGGACCGAGGCCGAGGTGTCCGAGGAGATCGGGGCCCGACTATTGGCCGAGGGGCACCGGCGGGTGAATTTCGCCATCGTGGGGAGCGGGCCGAACGGGGCCAGCCCTCATCACGAAGCGGGATCGCGGCGGATCGGGGCCGGTGAGCTGGTGGTCTGCGACTTCGGAGGGGAATACGAGAACGGAGACGACGTCGGCTACTGCTCCGACATCACGCGGACGGTGGTGACGGGCGTGCCTTCCGACGAGGTCAGCGAGACGTATGCCGTTCTGCTGGCCGCCCAGCAGGCGGCCGTCGGGTCCGTCCGGGCCGGGGTGCCGGCCGAGCAGGTCGATGCCGTGGCCCGGAGTGTGATCGACGAGGCGGGCCTGGGGGAGTACTTCATCCACCGGACGGGGCACGGGATCGGGATCGAGGAGCACGAGGATCCGTATCTGGTGGCCGGGAACCGGACGCTGCTCAGCGCCGGCCATGCCTTCTCGGTGGAACCGGGGATCTACTTTCCTGGTCGCTTCGGGATGCGGCTCGAGGACATCGTGGTGGTGGGAACCGACGGACCCGACCCCCTGAACAGGGTCGACCACTCCCTCGTCCAGGTGGACGCGTGAGGAGCGAAGGGCACGTCGGTCGGCGTCTCGAGAAGAGGGATTGATCCGGTGGATCTCGGCATTGATGGACGGGTGGCTCTGGTGACGGCGTCATCGCGAGGACTCGGTCGAGCGAGCGCGCAGGCACTGGCCGCCGATGGGGCCCGACTGGTGCTGAGCGCTCGGGGCGCGGAGTCACTGGGCCTGGCCGAGCAGGAACTGCGAGCCGCCGGGGCCGAGGTCTTCGGCGTGGTGGCCGACATCACCGATCCCGAGGTGCCCGAGCGATTGGTGTCGGCCACCGTCGAGCACTTCGGGCAGATCGACATCGTGGTGGCCAACGCCGGAGGTCCGCCACCGGGCCGGGCTCTCGAGATTGACGACGATGGCATCCGCCTGGCCGTCGAGGCCAACCTCTTGAGTGCAGTGCGTCTGGTCCGGGCGTCGGTGCCGCACATGCGGAATCAGGGCTGGGGGCGGATCTGCTGCATTTCCTCGTATTCGATCGTCCAGCCCCTGCCCGGACTGGCACTGTCGAATACAGCCCGGGTCGGATTGTGGGCGTGGGCCAAGACGGCGGCGGCCGATCTGGCCGCCGAGGACAGTGGCGTGACGTTGAATCTCGCCTGTCCCGGACCTCACGCCACCGAACGGATGCAGCAGCTCACCGGCGGCGCCGGCGGCGGAGGCCCGATGGGCGATCCCGGCGATTTCGGCCGGGTGGTGGCCTTCCTCTGTTCCCGCCATGCCGGCTTCGTGAACGGTGCCGCCGTGGTGGTGGACGGCGGAGCCACCCTGGCGCTGTAACCGGGGGGGGCCGCGGCGCCTCGCCTCGAGGACCGAGCGGGCGGTGATCGAAAGTCCGGTGGGTGGGAGCGAGGTCGCCGACCAGTTCACCCTCCTGGGTGAGAACGACAGGGGTTCCGACGTCGATCTGGATGTCCAGATGGGAGCCGAGTGGAATGCGTCGGGGGGTCTCCCGGGTAGCGGCGACCGTTCACGAAGACGGTGGGTCCGACCGGTGACGCGACGGGTGGACGGGGATGAGGAAGGCGTAGGGCGATGCGAGGCCGGGCTCAGGCCACGAAGTACTTGGCCCGGGGGTGGTGGCAGATGATGGCGTCGGTGGTCTGTTCCGGGTGGAGCTGGAAGCCGTCGCTCACGACCACGCCGATCCGGTCACCGCCGAGAAGATCGACGACCTTGGCGTTGTCCTCGAGATCGGGACAAGCCGGGTAGCCCCATGAGTAACGACCTCCTCGGTACTGCTGGCGGAAGAGGCCGATCAGATTGGGACCGTCTTCGCCGGCGAAACCCCACTCCTCCCGGATGCGGCGGTGCCAGTACTCGGCCAGCGCTTCGGCCATCTCGACGCCGAGGCCATGGAGACGGAGATATTCCGAGTAGCGGTCCTCGGCGAAGAGGACGCCGGCCGCCTCGGAGACGGCGGGTCCCATGGTGACGAGTTGGAAGGCGGCGTAGTCGAGCTCCCCCGATTCGACGGGTCGGAAGAAATCGGCGATACAGAGCCAGGGTTCCTTCTTTTGTCGGGGGAAGGAAAAGCGCTGGAGCTCGGTGCGGCGGGTCTCATCGGTCCACAGGACGAGGTCGTCGCCCTCGGCGTTGGCGGCGAAGTACCCCCAGGCCACCTGCGGGATCAGGAGATCCTGCGCCTTGGCCCTGTCGAGCTCCTGACGAAGGACGGCGCGCACTCTCTCTTTGAAGGCGGGATCGTCCTCACCCGGTTCCGGGCGGTAGCCCCACTGGTTGCGGAACAGCGCCGTCAGGTTGAGATATCCGGCGATGTCGTCGAGGGCGATCCCCTTGGCCATGCGACGACCGAGAAAAGGTGGTACGAAGACCGGGTTGTCGGTGACGGCCTCGGGCGATCGGGCCGGACGATCGGCCACGGCGGTGGCGGCGTCGATCTGGCTCTTGCGCGGGGGGAGCTTCCGGCCACCGAGCTCCCGGCCGAAGGCGGGGTCGTCCTCACCACTGCGGAGCAGTTCGACAAGACGGTCCATGGTGCTCAATCCCTCGAAGGCGTCGCGGCCGTAGAAGACGCGGCCCTCGTAGACCTGGCGGAGGTCGCGTTCGACGTAGGTGCGGGTGAGCGCCGCTCCGCCGAGGATGACGGGGATGTGGGAGAGGCCACGTCCGTTCAACTCTTCGAGGTTCTCGCGCATGATCAGGGTGGATTTGACCAAGAGACCGCTCATGCCGATGGCGTCGGCCTTGTGTTCCTCGGCGGCCTGGAGCATCTCGGCGATGCTCACCTTGATGCCCAGGTTGACCACGTCGTAACCGTTGTTGGTGAGGATGATGTCCACCAGGTTCTTGCCGATGTCGTGGACGTCGCCTTTGACCGTGGCCAGGACGATGGTCGCCTTGCCGCCCTGGTCGACCTTCTCCATCCTCGGTTCCAGATAGGAGACGGCCGCCTTCATGGTCTCGGCCGATTGGAGGACAAAGGGCAGCTGCATCTCGCCGGAAGCGAAAAGCTCGCCCACCGTCTTCATGCCGGCGAGAAGGAAGTCGTTGACGATGGCCAGGGGGGAGTGCCCGGCGGAGAGAGCCTCTTCGAGGTCGTCTTCGAGACCATTGCGTTCACCGTCGACGATCCGGTGCTCGAGTCGGCGCTCGACCGTCCAGTCCGTGCGGTCCTCGGCCTCGACGGCACCGGCCGAGACGCCCTCGAACATCGTCAGGAGCTCCGACAGCGGGTCGTAGCCTTCCCGGCGGCGGTCGTAGATGAGATCGAGGCAGATTTCCCGAGCCTTTTCGTCGATCTTCGACAGAGGAAGGATCCGGGCCGCATGGACGATGGCGGCATCGAGCCCCGCCTCCACGCACTCGTGGAGGAACATCGAGTTGAGGACGTGACGGGCGGCAGGGGTGAGACCGAACGAGACGTTGGAGAGGCCGACGATGGTGAAGACCCCGGGGAGCTCCGCCTTGATGCGCCGGATCCCTTCGATGGTCTCGATTCCGTCCCGGCGGGACTCCTCCATGCCTGTCGAGAGGGGAAGGACGAGGGGATCGAAGATCAGGTCCGACGGCTCGAGGCCGTAGCGACCGACGGCGATGTCGTGGATGGCCTTCGCCGATCGGAGCTTCCAATCCGCGGTCCGGGCTTGGCCCTCGGTATCGATGCAGGTGCAGACGACCGCGGCGCCGTACTCCCGGGCCAAGGTCAAGAACCGGTCGAGCCGGGTTCCGGGATCATCACCCTCCTCGAGGTTCACCGAGTTGAGAATGGCGCGCCCCCCGATCCACCTGAGAGCTGCCTCCACGACGGGCGCCTCGGTCGAGTCCACCATGAGTGGGACGCTGGCCTGGGTGGCGAAGCGACTGATGACTTCGTTCATGTCCGAGACGCCATCGGCGCCGGTGTAGTCGACGCAGACGTCGAGGATGTGGGCGCCCTCCTTGATCTGGTCGCGGGCCACGACGACCGTCGAGTCCCAGTCCGCTGCCAACATGGCGTCGCGGAACTTCTTGGAGCCGTTGGCGTTGGTGCGTTCGCCGACGACGAGAAAGGAGGTGTCTTGATGGAAGGGGACCGGACTGTAGATGGAGGCGGCGGCCGGCTCGTACTCGGGATGGCGCGGCGCCGGGGTGAGGTGCCGGCAGCGTTCGACGACGGCGCGGAGGTGGTCGGGCGTGGTGCCGCAGCATCCTCCGATCACGGTGACGCCGAGCTCGCTGACGAAGCGCTCGAGGTGGTCGGCCAGGGCCTCGGGGGTGAGGTCGTAGTGCATGGCGCCGTCGACGACGGTGGGGAGTCCGGCGTTCGGCTGGACGGCGACGGGGAGACGGCAGTGTTGGGAAAGGTGACGGACGGCTTCGCCCATCTCGGCCGGACCGGTGGCGCAGTTGAGCCCGATGACATCGGGCCGCATGGCTTCGAGAGCGGTGAGGGCGGCGCCGATCTCGGTTCCGGGAAGCATCCGACCGGTCAGCTCGATGGTGACCTGAACCTGGAGAGGGACGCGGCGACCGGCGCCCAGCATGGCCCGCTTGCAGGCGTTCACGGCCGCCTTGGCCTGGAGGAGGTCGAAGACGGTCTCGATGATCAGGATGTCCACTCCGCCGGCCAGGAGCGCCGCCGCCTGCTCCTCGTAGGCGTGGCGGAGATCGACGAAGGGGATCTGGCCGAGGGTGGGAAATTTCGTTCCCGGTCCGAGGTTTCCGGCCACCCAGCGTGGTTGCTCGGGAGTGGAGATTTCGTCGACCGCCTGCCGGGCGATGCGGGCCGCGGCCAGATTGATATCGCCGACGCGGTCCTGCAGGCCGTACTCGGCCAGAACGATCCCGAAGGCGCCGAAGGCGTTGGTCTCGATGACATCGACTCCGACCTCCAGAAAGGCACGATGGACGGCTGCCACCTGGTCGGGACGCGAGATGACGAGAGCTTCGTTGCAGCCTTCGAGTTCAGGGCCTCCGAAGTCCTCGGCACTGAGTCCGGCCAGTTGCAGGGTGGTCCCCATGGCGCCGTCGAAGATGACGACCCGGTGGTCGGCGGCATCGAGATAGGCCGCGCCCCGAACGTCGAAGGGCAGGGCATCGACAGCCAGGACCGGCGGCAATTGCTGGTAATCGTCGGCCACGGTGGTGCCAGTCTAGAGAGGCGGGGGGAGACGGCCGGTAGCATGCGAATTCGTGGTCAAGATCTATACGCGCAAAGGTGACGACGGCACGACGGGTCTGTTGTACGGGGGCCCGCGGGTCTCGAAGAGCTCACCGGTGATCGAGGCGAACGGGGTGGTGGACGAGGCCCAGGCGGTGATCGGGGTGGCCCGGGCCGAGGCCGTCCCCGGTAGTGAGCTCGACGTTCTCCTTATCGGCCTGGAACGCGACCTCTGGGTTCTGATGTCCGAGGTGGCGACGGCGCCGGCCAACCGGCGGAAGCTGACCCCGGGGACATCGCTCGTGACGGCCGAGATGGTGTCGGCCCTGGAAGAACAGATCGATGAGTTGAACGGGCGGTTCGAGATGCCCACGGAGTTCGTGGTGCCGGGACAGAACCGGGTGGCGGCTGTGCTCGACGTGGCTCGGACCGTGGTGCGCCGCGGGGAGCGGCTCGTGGTCGGCGCCATGGCCGGCGTGGACTCGCAGGTGGGTCCCTATCTCAACCGGCTGTCGGACCTCTTGTGGACGATGGCCCGTTGGCAGGAGGGCGAGCATCTGCTGGCCCGTCACACCGATTCCCGGGCAGAGACGTCGGGTAAGGCAGAGAAGTCGGGTAAGAAGGCGACCGAGATCAAGGAGAACGGCAGCGGATGAGCGCAGACAGCCCAGCACTGGAGGTCGTGTTCGCCTCCGACCACGAGGAACTGTCCCAGCTGCAGGCGGATCCCGTCGCCTCCATCGGTGTCCTGGTCTTCTCGGGCGAGGACGGGCCGGGTCTGGTCGAGGGGACGCCTGACGCTGTTCCCACCGGGTCAGCCGGTGCCACGGTCGCCGTCGAGCTCGATCGCGCGTTAGCCGAGCGACGGGGCTTCACCGGCAAAGCGGGCCGGACTCTCGTGGCCCTCGGTACCGCAGACTCTCCCGTCGTTGTCTTCGTCGGCTGCGGAGACCCGAAGAAGGCGAACCTGGAAACGCTCCGACGGGCGGGCGCCGCCTTCGTCCGGGCGGCGGGCCGTTGCGGCTCTGGGCTGCTGGTGTTGCCGGCGGGCGTGACCGGAGAGTCGGGAGAGGGGGCCGACCTGCGGGCCGGCCAGGCGGTGACCGAGGGCGCCTCGCTGGCGAGCTACAGGTTCGTCGGGCACAAGAGCGAGAACGACGATGGGCAGATCGACCGGCTGATCGTGTGGGGCCCGGGACTTGCCGCCGACGCCGGTCGGCGGGGGATCGAACGGGGAATCCGGATTTCCCGGGCGGTCTGCCTGGCGCGGGATCTGGTGAACGAGCCACCGAGCTCCATGACGCCTCGACGTCTGGCCGAGATCGCCCAAGAGCAATGGGGATCGAGCGGGGAGCTGACCTTCGAGATCTGGGACGAGCAGAGGATCGGCGACGAGCGACTTGGTGGACTCCTCGGGGTTGCCCGGGGATCGGCCGAGCCGCCGCGGTTGCTACGGGCGACCTATGAGCCGTCCGATCCGTTGGAGATCGACGGTCATGTCCCCCATGTCGTGCTGGTCGGGAAGGGGATCACCTTCGATTCCGGCGGCCTGTCGCTCAAGACGGCCGGCGGGATGACGACCATGAAGACCGACATGAGCGGTGCGGCCGCCGTGATCGCCGCCGTCTCGGCCTGCGGCGATCTCGGGGTTCGGATTCGGGTGACGGGACTGACACCGGTCACCGAGAACATGCCCGGAGGTCGGGCGACGAAACCGGGCGATGTGCTGACCATTCGCAACGGCAAGACGATCGAGGTCCTGAACACCGACGCCGAGGGCAGGTTGGTGCTGGCCGACGCGTTGTCGTTGGCCGCCGAACTCGAACCCGACGCCATCATCGACCTCGCCACCCTCACCGGTGCATGTGTGGTGGCTTTGGGTAATGCCGTGGCGGGACTCTTCGGCAACGACGAGGGCTTTGTCGAACGGGTGACGGCGGCATCGGCTCGGGCCGGAGAGGCGACCTGGCCCCTACCGCTGCCCGACGACTACCGGAAACACATCGACTCCGATATCGCCGACATGAAGAACATCGGCAAGGCGGGCGAGGCGGGGGCGATCTCCGCCGCTCTGCTCCTGGCCCGGTTCGTCGACGACCGGCCTTGGGTCCACCTCGACATCGCCGGTCCGGCCCGCTCCGACGAGAACGACGGAGTGCTGACCAAGGGCGGCACCGGATTCGGAGTCCGGACACTGCTCGAATTGCTCGACGGCTACTGCCAATGAACGGCTACGGCCAATGAGCGGTCTGAGACGGCTACCCCGAATGGCTCGGATGAGAGAGCCGGGATTCGCGTTCTGAGAGGTCAACCCAGCGGGCGTCGGCCAAACGGGCCAGAGAAGCCAGGCGAATGCGATCCCGGGCCCCGAACGGCCAGGCCGGTCGGCCGACGAGAAGGGTGAGGTCCCACGCGGCCAGGTGGACCCAGGCGATGTCCCCGGTTTCGGAGGGCTTCCGATTCGATGCGCGGAGATGCGCCGCCAACCACGGCGCCGCCGGAGGCTGGCCGGCCGCGGCCATGACCAGCTGGTCCTCGCTGTCGATGATGGCGACCCATGAGGCGTCGAGCTCATGACGGGTGCGTGAGGCCAGGGCGGCCAGGACGCCGTGGGTGGTCCGCTCTTCGAGGATGGCGGCGGCCGTGTCGTAGGCGTCAAGGCGCTGGTCGGTGACGCCGGCGGCCACGGGATGGACGGTGTCCACGGTGACGCCGTCGACCTCGGCGATTTCCACCAGGAGCAGGGGAACCAATTCGGCGTCGGGGAGTTCGACCACGAATTCGTCGAGGGCCCGACCGTCTCGGCGGCGGATGATCTCGACGGAGACGACGTCGCCCCGGACCGCTCCTATCCGGCTCGCCACCGCGCCAAGGGCCCCGGGTCTGTCGGGCAACTCGAGACGGACCAGAAAGGCGGCCATGGCATCAGGCTACGCAGGCCAGGTGAACGGTGTGTTTCGGCCAGGAGTCGCCCCCGTTACCTTCCGCGCCCCACGTGGTTCTCTGACGCCGCAAAGCGGTAACAGCGGGCAGGGAAGGAGAGAATGCTTGATTGACGGGAAGGGGTGCCCTAGACCGGAGAGAGCGGAGCAGGCGACGGCGGATGTCGGCGGCCCGGTCACCTCGGGAGGTGGGGAGATATGAAACGCGAATGGCGGCGGCAGCTGCGAACCCTGTCCTGCGCCCTCGGAGCAGCCAGCGTGGTTCTCGCCACGGTGGTCGCCACCGTGGCGGTCGACCCGGGCGTGGCGTCGGCGGCGAGGCGGCCTCTCTGTGTCGGCACGGCGGACAATCCGGGTGTCCTGGCCGGGAGCTTCCGATCGGGAGTGCGGATCGAAGGTGTCTGCACCGTGAACGGCGGGCCGACGGTCGTCCGGGGAGCACTGACGATCCTTCCCGACTCAACCCTGGTGGCCGCGTTCGCCCTGAACGACCTGACGGGGAAAGGCTCCTCCCGGTTGACCGTTCTCGGAGGCATCTCCGTCCGCCCAGGGGCCACCTTGATCCTGGGATGCGACCCCGGATCCTTCTCGTGTATCGATGACCCGAACCCGGACGCGCCGACGCTGTCGGCTGCCGAGACCGTACGCGGGGTGATCAGGGAGTCGAGTCCGCTCGGGGTGATCATCCACGACGCCACGATCAACGGAAACGTGAGACAAACGGGCGGCGGTGGAGATGGCAGCTGTGCGGTGCCGACCACCGGAGTCTTCTCCCTCTTCCAGAGCCCGGTCTACAGCGCCTATGAGGACATGACGATCCACGGCAACCTGACGATCACGAACGTGAAGACCTGCTGGATGGGTGTCGACCGGGTGGTGGACTCGGGCAGCGTGACCCTGACCAAGAACCAGACCGCCGACCCCGACGCCATCGAGATCCTGTCCAACACGATCTCGGGCGATCTGAAGTGCGCGTCCAATACGTCGGTCTGGGACAGTGCGGAAGCCGCTTTCGGTCAGACCGGCCTCTATCCGCGGACGCCCGGGCCCAACACGGTGAACGGCAGTCGGCTCGGTCAGTGCGTGCTGGCCAGCCCCGCCACCGAGGGCGGTCCGCCCGGTCCGGGACCCTTCTGATCAGGCCCTGACCGGAGGTGCTGCGGTCGTGGCCCGAGTGGCGGCGATGGCGGCCGCGCTCCGCTTTATCTGAGAAGGGTTCGTGGATCAGGTCGTAGTGTGACGCGGGTCCGTGGATGACGGAGGCGCGTGCATGGGGGAGCTGGTCAAGGAGCTGGGCCGGATCGTCGGTGAGGACAATGTCCTGACCGGAAGCCAGGTTCATGACGACTACAGCCACGACGAGGCTCTGACCTCGCGTCCGGTCGTCCCTCTGGCTCTCGTCCGCCCCTGCTCCACGGCCGAGGTGGCCGAGATCCTGAAACTGGCCGACGCCGACCGGGTTCCCGTGGTGGCCCGGGGGAGCGGGACCGGACTCTCGGGGGCGTCGGTTCCCCGGGCGGACGGGATCCTGGTCTGCTTCGAGCGGATGAACCGGATACTGGAGATCGACGGCGACAACCATGTGGCCGTCGTCCAGCCCGGGGTGACCCTCGAAGAATTGGACAGCGAGACGAAAAGGCACGGGCTCGTCTACCCCGTCTTTCCTGGCGAGAACTCGGCCTCGCTCGGAGGAAACGTGGCCACCAACGCCGGAGGGATGCGGGCCATCAAGTACGGGGTGACCAGGCATCAGGTTCTGGCCCTCGAGGCTGTTCTGGCCACGGGAGAGGTGATCCGGACCGGGGGGAGGTTCGTCAAGTCCTCGACCGGTTACGACCTGACCCAGCTGATCGTCGGTTCGGAAGGGACGCTCGCCCTGGTCACCGAGGCCAGCCTGAAGCTCTATCCCCGGCTCGCCCACGCCTCGACGGTGCTCGTCCCCTTCGGCAGCCTCGAGGAGGTGACCCTGGCCGTGCCCCGGATCGTGTCCAGCGGTGCGGCGCCGATGATCCTCGAGTACATCGACATGTTGACCATGGCCGCCATCACGGCCAGCGCCGGCCTCGATCTCGGAATTCCGAAGGAGCTGCAGGAGACGGCCGCCGCCTATCTGGTTGTCGTTCTCGAGAACGGCCAGGAGGACCGTCTGGAACAAGACGTGGCCAAGCTGGCCGAACTGTTGGTCGGCCTGGGCGCTCTGGAGATCTACGTCCTGCCCCAGCAGGCCGCCGGTCAACTGATCGGCGCCCGGGAGAAGGCGTTCTTCGTGGCCAAGGCGCACGGAGCGGATGACATCATCGACGTCGTCGTTCCCCGTGCCGCCATCCCCAGATTCCTGGCCAAAGCGGCGGAAGTGGCCAACAGCCAGGCGACCTTGGTCACGGGATGCGGTCATGTGGGGGACGGGAACGTCCACCTCTCGGTCTTCCAGGCCGATCCTGAGATCAGGGCGGACGTTCTGCGGGCCATCTTCCGGGCGGGAATGGACATGGGCGGGGCCATCTCGGGGGAACACGGCATCGGAACGGCGAAGAAGCGGTACTTCGGGGAGCTCGAGGACCCGGCCAAGCTGGCGCTGATGCAGAGGATCAAGGAGGCATTCGATCCGCACGGGATCCTGGGCCCCGACGTCCTCTTCGACCAACCGACACGTCAGGTGGGTGAGCGATGAACGGGGCACAGAAGCTGATCCGGACGCTGGTGGACTGCGAGGTGAACGTCTGTTTCAGCAACCCGGGGACGTCCGAGATGCATTTCGTGGCCGCTCTCGACGAGGTTCCCGAGATGCGGGCCGTCCTCGGGCTCTTCGAAGGAGTGGTGACCGGCGCGGCCGACGGCTACGGCCGGATGACGGGTCGGCCGGCGGCCACCTTGCTGCATCTCGGACCCGGACTGGGCAACGGGATCGCCAATTTGCACAATGCCCGGCGGGCCCGGACGCCGATGGTGAACGTGGTGGGTGACCATGCCCGCCATCACCTGGAGAACGACCCCCCGCTGACCGCCGACATCGAGAGCCTGGCCCGGCCGGTCTCGGGCTGGTACCGCTCGTCGGCCAGTCCCGGTGCCTTGGCGGCTGACACCGTCGAGGCGGTGGCCGCCGCCTGCGGCCCGCCCGGTGTGGTGGCCACGCTGGTCGTGCCGGCCGACGTCTCATGGCTGGAGGCCGCTGGTGCTGTCGTCTCCCCCCGGCCACGATCCGGTCCCCGGCCTGTGGCCGACGAGGTGGTGGCCGGGGCGGCCAAGGCGCTGATGTCGGGTGAGCCCGCCGTCATTCTGATCGGGGGCGGCGCCACTCGGCGGCGGGGCTTGCTGGCGGCCAGCCGGGTGAGCGAGAGGACCGGAGCGAAACTGCTCTGTGAGACCTTCCCGGCCTCGCTCGAACGCGGTGCCGGCCTGCCGGCCGTCGAACGGCTCGGCTATCTGGCCGAGTTCACGGTGGCGCAATTGGCCTCGGCCCGGCATCTTGTCCTGGTCGACACCGTTGCCCCCGTCTCTTTCTTCGCCTATCCGGACGTTCCCGGCTATCTGGTCCCTGAGGGCTGCGAGGTCCATGTGCTGGCCGAGGCCGGTGCCGGCGAGGACGCCGCCGGAGCACTCGAGGCGCTGGCCGAGATTCTCGGGGCACCGACCGACGGGGCGCGTCTCCAGCCGTCCGAGCGGCCCGGCCGGCCCACCGGTCCGTTGACGGCCGCCTCGGCCAGCGCCGCCATCGGCGCTCTGCTTCCCGAAGGGGCCATCGTTTCCGACGAGGCCAACACCTCGAGCATCTTCATCCCGGGGGCGACGGCCGGTGCGCCTCGGCACGACTGGCTCTGCCTGACCGGCGGGGCCATCGGTCAGGGAATGCCGGTGGCCACCGGCGCCGCCGTGGCCTGTCCGGACAGGCCTGTGCTCTGCCTCGAGGCGGACGGCAGCGCCATGTACACCCTGCAGTCGTTGTGGACCCAGGCGCGTGAGGGACTCGATGTGACCACCGTGATCTTCAACAACGGTTCCTACGCCATCTTGGAGATGGAGCTCTCCCGGGTGGGCGCCGGAGCACCCGGACCACGGGCCCAGGGGATGCTCGATATCGGCCGTCCCGATCTCGACTTCGCCGGCCTGGCCCGGGGGATGGGGGTCCCGGCGTGGCGGGCGACGACGGCGGAGGAGTTCACCGTTCAACTCGAACGGGCGCTCGGCGAAGAGGGACCCGTCCTGGTGGAGGCGGTGCTCGAGAGAGTTGATCGATGGTGATCGTGGGCCAGGTCGGCCCCGCTGGCGTCGGACGGGCCGCCGGCGGGGGAGGTCTCAGCCGAAGGCGTCGACGTGTTGGACGCGGCCGGAGTGGCGGGTGAACAGGACGTCGTTGTACCCCTGGCCGGGACCGATCATTTCGAAGGTGAGGGGCGGGACGAAAGAGAGATAGAGGGCCCGGCGGCCCGCCGCCGTCCTGTCCGTCGGCGGAGGGGCGGCGTGGAGGGTGTGACCGAAATGGACGGTCACGTCTCCGGGTTCGGTGGTGAGGGCGACGACGGGGAGACCCTGCACCTCCGACGCAGCCGGCAGTCGCGACGTTCCCCGGTGGGACCCGGCCAGGACGAGGAGCTGGCCGGAACCGGCGGTGGCCCCGTCGAGCTGGATGCCGATGTTCAGCATGGGGCACTTGACCGGGTGGCCGCCCATGCCGCAGTCGCGGTGCCAGGGCAGGTCGGCCAGGCCCGAGGTGGCTCCGGGCACCTTGATGACCACACCGTTGCCGTCGAGACGGTCGGGCGCCTGGCGAAGTTCCGGCCCTCCCAGAGCGCCGATCCGTCGGAAGCGTTCGTCGGCCCCCAGACCGGCGATCAGCGGCGACTGGTCGTTCAGGTAGTTGACCCGGTTGCAGACCTCGACGCCGTCGAGGCTGGTCCACCAGGAGCGCTTGTCGTCGGGTCGGGCCCGGTCGATGCCGAGGGCGACGTCGGTCCGCAGCGCCTCCAGCTCGCCGGCCGTCATGACGCCGCGCAGGTGGATGAAGCCGGCTCGTTCGATGAAGTCGCGCAGTGCGTCGTCGGAGTCGTCGAGACGGAAGGTCCGCTGCAGATCGAGTGGCCGGCCGGCAGAGTCGATCACCGGGGGAGGATCGGTCAGGTCGTAGATGGGCTGTCCGTCGAAGGCCACCCGCAGAGCCGGCTCCCAGCGGGCCAGGTGGCCGAAGCTGCCCCGGGGAAAGGACAGCCGGTCGGCATAGAAGAGGGCGAAGCAGGACCTGAGCTCCCAGGCGAAGGCGGTCCAGTCGTCCGAGCTGAGGGCGACCACCGTCTGGGCGTCGTCGTCGCCGGGGCTGACGGAGAAGCCGTCGGGGGTGGGGGTGTAGGTGTACGAGCGGCCGTCGTCGAGCCGGAAGGCGATCGGCCGGACCAGCGGCAGATCGGCGGAGCAGAAGATCCGGGGCCGTGCGCTCAGACGGTTCGGGAGGTCCTCGAGGTGGAAGCGATCGAAGTCGATGGGGCCGAAGCGGTCCGGGGTCACGGCGGCAAAATTAGTCGCCCCCGGGCCGAGACGCTCGGGCACCATCCCGCCCGGGGATGACGGGCTCGGCCGGGGCCGTCGGTCAGGGACGGCGTCCGTTGGCCATCAGGTCGCCCGAACCCCACTGACCGAGGGAGTTGAGCTGGACATGATCGCCGGTCGCTTCCACGATCTGGCCCCCGCCGACGTAGATGGCGGTGTGGTAGACGGTCGTCCAGTCCGTCTGGCTGGTGCCCCAGAAGACGAGGTCGCCGGCCACCAGGGCCGAGAGGGGGACAGGACCGCCGGCGGTGTGGAATTGGTCGTTGGCCACCCGGGCGAAGGAGACGCTGGCGGCGTGCTGCCAGGAGGCGAGGGCCAGACCCGAACAGTCGTAGCCGGTCGGGCCGTTGCCCCCCCAGATGTAGGGCTTGCCCAGCTGTTGAAAGGCGAAGAGGACCGCCGCGTCACCCGGGGTGACGGCGGAGAACATCAGTCCCATGGTGGGCGGGGTGCCCGAGGCGTCACCGAACGGATTGGCCGTCCCGTTCTGGTCGATGATCCAGTAGCCGTTGCCCGACGGGCTGGAGGCGATCCGCTCGGTCGGCTCCGGTGAGGGGTTTGCCCCCATGGAGCCGTAGAAGCCGGCATCGCCGAAGGTGAAGATGCCGCCGTCGGCCGCCACCTCCCAGTAGCCAGCGCCGTCGGGGGTGGAGGCCATGCTGACGATGGGTTGGTTCAGACGGATCCCCCCGGTGGAACCGAAGAACTTGGCATCGCCGAAGGTGAAGACACCGCCGTCCGAGGCGAAGAGCCAGTAGCCCTGGCCGTCGGCCGTGGGGGCCATGCCGATGATCGGCCGGTCGAGC
>Ga0307374_10002285_pt1 | contig 34273 bp, 33 predicted proteins | sample OX3MG_FD_202532 | JGI IMG/M metagenome (GOLD analysis project Ga0307374, IMG submission 202532) | Soil microbial communities from Risofladan, Vaasa, Finland - OX-3 | ecosystem: Environmental > Terrestrial > Soil > Coastal area > Acid sulfate soil | place: Finland: Risofladan, Vaasa | collected... | reverse complement strand
GGTCGCGGGGTTCGTCGGCGGCTGGACGCTGTTCCACGACGTCCTCGCGAAGCTGAGCGGCCCGGTGAGCGCGGACACGATCCGCGTCGCGGCCCTCAACGTTGACGTGCCGGTGGGCGACAGCATCAACGGCGGCGGCGTGAAGTTCGCCGGCGCCGGCGCTCTGGACGAGGGCCAGAACACCCGGGCCGCGGCCGTGGTCGGCCAGTGGCAGGCGGTCGACCTGATGAAGACGGTGTATCCGCCGGCCTACGCGACCGGCGCCCCGATCACTGCGCCGTAGAGGGGCGGAGCTTACTTCTCCAGCGCTCGCTGGACCAGGGTGATGTCCATCCAGCGGTCGAACTTGTGGGCCGCGTCGCGGATCGTTCCAACCACCTCGAAGCCCGCCTTCGCGTGTAGGGCCAGGCCGGCGCGGTTGTCGGTGGCCACCGTCGCGACGATGGTCCGGTAGCCGAGCCCGCGCGCCTCTTCGATCAGCTCGGCCAGCAGCGCCTGCCCGATGCCTCGGCCCTGGTGGACGGGATCGACGTAGACCAGGTCCTCCACGATGTCGAATCCCCGCTGGTTCCACGGGAAAAGGCGCGCCCAACCGATCACGCCGGTCTCATCGGTGGCGACGAGCAGCTTGGAGCGTTTGCCGTGAGCCTCCCACCACTCGGCCGCCTCCTCGGTGTCCAGGGGCTCCGAATCGATGGTCGCGAACGTCTGGTTGACGGCCCAGTTGTAGAGCCCCACGATCGCGCGAAGGTCGTCATGCGTCGCGGGTCGCAGCTCGAAGGCGCTGCTGCTGTTCGGCCGGGCTCGCGCCACGCCGCCATCCTTGCGAGCAGAGGGCCTGGCCTTGGCCATGGAGACCATTATCCGCGCATGGTTCCGGCGCGCGGTCTGGTACGTTCCGCGCGGTGAAACCCCTCATCACGCTGCCGCTCCCGGGCCCCAAGGCGGCCGCCCTGATCGCCCGGGACTCCAAGGCGATGTCTCCCAGCTTCACGCGCTCGTACCCGTTCGTCATGGAGCGGGGAGAGGGCTGTTGGGTCACGGACGTGGACGGCAACCGGTTCCTCGACTTCACGGCCGGGATCGCCGTCGCCTCCACCGGCCACTCCCACCCCAAGGTCGTGGCCGCGGTCGTGGAGCAGGCCAAGCGCTTCCTCCACATGTCAGGCACGGACTTCTACTACCAGTCCGAGATCGAGCTCGCCGAACGCCTGGAGGCACGGATCCTGCCGGGCACGCCGGCCAAGGTGTTCTTCACCAACTCCGGCGCCGAGGCGATCGAGGGCGCGATGAAGCTAGCGCGCTTCACGACCGGCCGGCCGAGCTACATAGCTTTCATCGGGGCGTTTCACGGCCGCACTTTCGGCGCCCTGTCGCTCACTGCCTCCAAGGCGAGCCAGCGTCGCCGCTTTGCGCCCCTTTTGTCGTCCGTCTTTCACGCGCCATTTCCAAGCGCCTCGCGAGGAATCACGACCGACCAGAGCATCGACCGCATCGAGGAGCTCTTTGCCACCGTGGCACCGCCGGAGAGCGTCGCGGCGGTCTTCGTCGAGCCGATCCAGGGCGAGGGCGGATACCTCGTGCCGCCGAGTGACTTCCTGCCGCGCCTGCGCGAGCTCACCAAGAAGCACGGGATCCTCCTGGTCGCAGACGAGGTGCAGTCGGGCATGGGCCGCACCGGCAAGCTGCTCGCCATCGAGCACTGGGGTGTCGAGCCCGACATCGTCTGCCTGGCCAAGGGCATCGCGTCGGGGCTGCCGCTCGGCGCCTTCATCGCGCGGGCCGAGCAGATGAGCTGGCCCCCGGGGTCTCATGGCAGCACGTTCGGCGGCAACCCGGTTGCGTGCGCCGCGGGCCTGGCCACGCTCGACCTTATCGAGGGCGGCCTGATGAAGAACGCGACCATGGTCGGGGCGATGATGCAGGACGGCCTGCGTGAAATCGCGATGTCACACCAGCACGTCACGGACGTGCGCGGAATGGGACTCATGCTGGCGATCGAGCTCAAGACGTCGGAAAAGGCCGCTCAGCTCGTGCAGTCGGCTTTCGAGAAAGGACTCCTGCTCCTGACCGCGGGCAGCCGGGCTGTGCGCATCTGCCCGCCCCTGGTGCTGAACCCGGAAGAGGCGGCCACCGGCCTGGAGATCATCGCCTCAGCCCTCGACTGACGCGTCAGCGATGGGCTGCATGGCGGTGGCGGCCGCCCGGTCGTCGCCCGCCAGCGGCGTCGCGGTATGGCCACGCTGGTCGTCGATCACCCTCAGAGTGGCCTGGATCTGGTCGATGACGGGAGGAAGCGAGACTCGCGCGAGCTTGGCAAAAGGCGTGGCAAACGTTTCGGTCAGAGTTTTCGTGGAGGCGACGTCGCCGGCTTGCGCGTAGCCGACCAGCGCCGCAACCCTCGTTGCCCACAGGTTGTCGAACTCGGTCCCGGCGGCGTTTCCGAGCAGCTGGCTGAAAGCGGTGCCGAGCGAGTCGGCGTTGGCCGCCAGCGCCGTGGTCGCGGCCACCTTCCCGGAGTTGTCTCCTCGCACGATGGCGTCGGTCGCCATGGTCGCGAGGTAGGCGTGCTCCTCGAGCAGCGTGTTCACCAAGACGCGCCGATCCACCGCGGGGACGGACGGGTCTCCCGGGAATTTGTCAGGAAACTTCTGAGCGATTCGCGGAGCGAGAGCGTCGCCCAGGCGCGCGGACTGCGTGAATGCCGCGTGCAGGTCGGGGTAGGTCGAACCGGGTCGTTGCGCGGCCTGGTCGTCGATGACCGCCTTGTCCTCCAGCACCTGCTGGCTCATCAGCTGGCTGATCGGGTCCTGCGGGAGCTGAGTCAGCGATGTGATGAGCGCGGCGAACTGCGGCACGAAACCGTTGTTCAGGCCCGACATGGCCCCGTTGGCCTTCGCCTGGTTGTGCGTCACGATGCCGATCGCGTAGTCGACCAGGTATCCGTCCTCGATGCTCCAGGTCTTTGAGAGCTCGTCGGCTGCGGCATTGCCAAACGCGGAGCGGAAGACATCGGCGAGATCCGCGCTGTTGGTGGTCAGCGCGGTCGTGTAGCCCGCATACGAATCCGAGTGGGTCACGGCCGCCGCGGACTGCTTGGCGACCAGCATCACCTGCTCGCCAAGCAGAAGGTCGAGTTCGGTGCGCAGGTCGGCCGCCTTGGACGCGGCCGGGTTGCCAGAGCCGGTGGGCGTTACGGTGCGTGCGGCGGACGACGCGCTCGGGCTCGACTGGCTCGAGCACGAGATCAACGCAAACGCGACCGCCACCGCCGCGAGCAGCCTCAATCCGTCGCCATCGTAATGGCCGTCTTACGATGGTGCGACCTTGCCCGAGTGGCTGCTGGTGGACGGTTCGAGCTTCATCTTTCGCGCTTTCTACGCGATTCCGCAGACGATGCGGGGCCCCGACGGGACTCTCACCAACGCGGTGCGAGGATTCATGGACAACCTGGCGCGCCACATCACCGACCGCCGGCCGCGGCACGTCGCGGTTACCACCGATGAGGACTGGCGGCCGGACTGGCGCGTAGAGCTGATCCCCAGCTACAAGGAGCACCGGACCGCCGAGCCCATACCGCCGGCGCTCATCCCCCAGATGCCGATCATCATGGATTGCCTGGCCGCGGTCGGGATCGACGCAGTGGGCCTGGAAGGCTACGAAGCGGAAGACATCATCGCCTCGATCGCCTCTAAAGTCAGCCCGCCGATCGAGATCCTCAGCGGCGACCGCGACCTGTTCAGCCTGATTCGGGGCCGCGACGTGATCGTCCTGTACCCGGAGAAAGGCGGCCTCGCAGTGGTCGATGAGTCTGAGGTCGAGCGGCGTTACTCGATCCCGGGTCGCGCGTACTCGGATTTCGCGATCCTGCGCGGCGACCCCTCCGACGGCCTGCCGGGGCTGGCCGGTGTCGGGGCCAAGAAGGCCGCCGACCTGGTGCGGCGCTACGGCTCGATCGGCGCGATGCTCGATGCAGGGATCTTCCGCGCGGGGGACGCCGACTACCTGGAGAAGGCGCAGCGAGTGGTGCCCCCGGTGGCGGATCTCAAGATCGAGATGCCTCGCGGCCGTCGCGACCGCTGGCCCGAGGACCCCAGGAGGGTGGAGGATCTCGGCGCCAGGTACGGAATCGCGAGCTCGTTCGAGAGGCTGATCAAAGCGCTCCAGTCCATGCCGGCGCTTACAAACGCCTGATCCTCGGCGTTCGCTGATCTGACAACCTCCGGTCACCGTATATCCGGTCATGACGCTGACGTGGATCCGGTTTCGGCGCCGCCGCTCGAGCCGTTACATGATGTGGGGTTGTGGAAACAGGGCTCTGCGTCACATGCCGGCACTCCCGGAGGGTGCCGGGGAGCCGGAGCACGTTCTGGATGTGCGAGCGGTCCTTGACGGACGGGTCGTTCCCGCGCTACCCGAGGCTGCCCGTGCTCCGGTGCCGCGGCTTCGAGCCTGAGCCGACCAAGCCGCCGCCGCCGCCGCCGCCCGCATGACCGCCATCGCCTGAACCGCCAAAGGGCCGATCATTGGCCGGCGCCCACACGGAAGCGCGGCTTTTGCAACGACATCGGCTCGGGGCGTGTTAGGGAGACAGATGGAGGCGAGCGAGAAGGTCTTCGAGCGGATGGTCAATGAGCACCAGGACAGGATCTTTGCGCTCGGGTTCGCTCTGACCGGCAACCGCCACGACGCGGAGGAGGTGGCCCAGGACACGTTCCTGCGCGCCTACCGCGCGCTCGTGACCTACCCACCCGAGCGCATACGCGATCTCAAGCAGAGAGCCTGGCTGCACCGGATTGCGCTCAACGTGGTCCGGAACCGGGTGCGGGGCGTGAAGCCCCTGCTGGTCGAGCTGAACGGCAGCGAGCCGGACCGCTCGGCCGGTCCGGAAGAGGACGTGATGCGGCGCGCTGACATGGTCGACCTGGCCGCGCGCGTGGCGGGCCTGCCGCCGCGCTTTCGCGAGGCGGTGGTCCTCCGCCACGTTCAGGAGCTCTCGTACGAGGAGGCGGCGGCCGCGCTCGGCCAGCCGGTCGGGACGGTGAAGGCGAACGTCCACCGCGGACTGAAACTGCTCAGAGGAGACGACGATGACAACTCTCACGAATGACCTGAAGCTACTTGGCTCGGTCAGGGCGCCTCGAGGTTTTGCGGACCGGCTGCTGGCTCACGTCGGGATGGCCGACTCATTCGCCCGCTTCAACACCGTGCTCGGCCCCGTCTACGTAGCGTGGAATCGCCACGGTGTTTCGGCGGCGGCGCGCATGGCCTCGGCGGACGAATTCGAGGATTGGTTCCGCAAGGACGTCGGGCGGCAGCTCGCTCCGGCGCCCGCGCCGCCGGACCTGGCGGAGAAGATCACGGACGAGCTGCACGGCAGGCGCCGTCTCCGCTTCGACCTACGCGGTCTCACGCCTTTCGAGCAGGCGGTGCTGCGCAAGACTCTGGAGATCCCCCGCGGCGAGGTGAGGCCGTACGGGTGGATAGCACGCGAGATCGGCCACCCGGCCGCGGTCCGGGCGGTCGGGACCGCCCTGGCCAACAACCCGATCCCCTATTTCATCCCGTGCCATCGCGTGGTTCGCACGGACGGCAAGATCGGCAACTACGGTGGCGGCGGACCGGAGGCGAAGCGTTCGATCCTGACCATGGAGGGCGTGCAGCTGACGCGCCTGGAGGATTTCGCGCACCACGGTTATCGCTACGAGGGCGTACGCACCACCAAGGTGTTTTGCTTCCCCACCTGCTACCACGGCAGGGCCGCCAGAGAGCGGAACATCGTGCGGTTTCACGACGAGGCCGAGGCTCGCGCGGCTGGCTACCGGCCCTGCAAGCACTGCCGCCCCGCGGCCGCCTAGTCTTCCAGCGGCGCGACGGTGGCGCCGAGGGCCGAGCCGGCGCGGTGCAGGCGGTGCGTGCGCGACAGTCCGCCGTCGAAGTTGATCGCCCTGCCCCCGTGGTAACGCTCGGGCGTGGAACCGCGGTGGGGGGTGTGGCCGAATACGACGCGTCGGGAGCCGGTCAGCTCGAGCCAGCGCTCCAGGCGTTCCGGTTGCGTGGCGAATGCGCTGCGGCCGCTCAGCGCATCCCAAAGCCGCGCTTCGCCCGCGGAGGCAAGCAGATCGCGAACCGTCGAGTTGATGGCGGCCACGGGGTCGGGGACGTCGATCGAGATCAGCCCGAGGCAGTCGTCGTTGCCGCAGTGCTGGAGCAGCGTGCCGTCCGGCAGCCGCATCAAGGCCGGGCGCTCGCGGATCCACTGTTGGAGAGGCTCGTCCCCGGCAAGCTCCGCCAGGTCGTGTGGCTGCCCGCCGATCCCGACCCAGAAACCGACCCGCGTTGAGTCGCGGAGCGCCCAGAGCATCGCCACCTCGTGGTTCCCCAGCAGGACGTCGGAGTTGGGGCGGTCGCGCGCGAAGCGAAGGGCGCCGACCCCGAAATCGCCATAGTCGACGAGGTCTCCGAGAAAGATCGTGTGCCAGTCGGAAGCCGGGTAGGGCTTCAGCGCGGCGAACAGGCGCTTGAGATCTCCGTGCACGTCGCCGACGATAAGGACGGGAAGTTCGGCAGCGGCCACGTCCCCGATCGTAATCGGGCCCCGGAGGCGGCCATTCGGGCGTCGGTTAGAATTCGATTCGGTCCTTAGGGGCGTAGCTCAGTCTGGTCAGAGCATCGGTCTCCAAAACCGAGGGCCGAGGGTTCGAATCCTTCCGCCCCTGCCACTCACCTCAACGCTTGCGGCCCCCCGCCGCCCGGCCCTTTTCCAGGATTCGTAAAATCAAGCGACCCGGTTAGACTCCAAGTTTCGGAATCGAGGCGCCGGCCTCGAGGTCACGCCCTGGGCCGCTAGCTCAACTGGCAGAGCGCCGTGCTGATAACGCGGAGGTAGGTGGTTCGAGTCCACCGCGGCCCACCACGCATCGTCGGTACATGGGTCGTTCCACACTGGAAGTGACTTACGGCTCGCCATTATTGACCGTCAGCCTGCGGTCTTACCCGGGCGCGGCACGCAGCACCTCGAGAACCTCCTCGCCGTATCTGCGCACCTTTGACTCTCCCACTCCCGACACGCGCAATAGCTCGGTCAGAGTGGCCGGCCGTGCCACCGCGATTGCCGCGAGCGTGGCGTCGCGGAATACCACGTACGCGGGCACGCCGCCGGCGCGGGCGGTCTCGAGCCGCCATCGTCGCAATCGATCCAGCGTCTCTACCGGGACGTCGGTGGCCCCGACGCCCATCGGCTCGGCCGGCAGCGTGAGCGGTGGGGTGGTCCGCAGCGCCAGCGCGTCTCGGCCGGCGGACGTGATCTCGACGACCGGGTATTCGCCCGAGCTCTGACCGGCGAGCCCGGCCCTGATCAGCTCGGCGAGGAGCTGTCTGATCCGATCCTCCTTCCAACGGTTGAGTGCGCCGTGGAAGGGCAGCTGCTGGACCCAGGGCTGCGCGGTCGACCACTTGGTTCGCCGGCCGCCGAGCACTGCGGCCACGTTGGCGAGCCCGACCCGGCCGCTGAACCGAGTGATCGCCGCCAGCCCGGCCTGCACGGCCTCCACCGGCACAGGTTCCTCGGGGGGCGAAGCGGCGAGGCAGTTGTCGCAGGCGGTGCAGCGCCGCGCAACGCCCTCCTCGCCGAAGTAGTCTGCGATCCGGGCGTGCCGGCATTCGCGCATCTCGGCGTAAGCCATCATCTGTGCCAGCCGCGCGTAGGCATGGTCCTTAAGCGGCGAGCCGTCCTCCAAGCCCGACTGTTCGATGAAAAAGGCCTGGAGGTCGCGGTCCGCTGGGCTGTAGAGGAGCGTGCACTCCGCCGGCCTGCCGTCGCGCCCTGCGCGTCCGGCCTCCTGGTAGTACGCCTCAATGCTGCCCGGCAGGTGGTAGTGGATCACCCGCCTGATGCCGGCGATGTCCACTCCCATCCCGAACGCCGAGGTCGCCACGACGACCTGTGTGCGTCCGGCCGTGAAGTCGTCCTGGATACGGCGCCGCACGTCGGCCTCCTGGCGTCCGTGGTAGCACGCGACGCGGAGCTCGGCGGCCAGTTCCTCGGCCGCGGAGACCGTGCCCACATAGACGAGAGCCTGCTGCCCGGGGGTCGCGAGCAGGCTGCGCAGCCGATCGCGTTTGGCCCGTTCGCCGCGGCACCGGATGACGGCGAGCGTCAGTGTCGGCCGGTTGAATCCGCTGACCGAGACAAAAGGATCGCGCAGCTCCAGGCTGCTCGCGATATCGACTCGAACCTGTGGAGTCGCGGTCGCCGTGAATCCCGCCACGGGCGGCCGCCCGCACGCTGCGATCGCCGCGGCCAGGAGTCGGTAGTCAGGGCGGAAGTCGTGGCCCCAGGTGGAGATGCAATGCGCCTCGTCGACCACGATTCGCCGGATGCGTAGGTCGGCGAGCCCGTCCATGAAGCCTGGACGGCCCAGCCTTTCGGGCGCCAGGAAGAGCAGCCGGTACTCGCCCGCGATAGCGCGCCGGAGCCTCTCGCGCTGCTCAGAGCGTTCCACCGACGAGTTGATGAAAGTGGCCGCGACGCCGCAGGCCGTGAGGCGGTCGACCTGGTCCTTCATCAGCGCGATGAGCGGTGACACCACCATCGTCAGCCCCCCATCGACGACGGCCGGCACCCAGTAGCTGATGCTCTTCCCGGAGCCGGTCGGCGCGACCGACAGGACGTCCCGGCCGGCAAGCATCGCCGCCACCACATCCGCTTGTCCAGGCCGGAACGACTCCAGGCCAAAGACCTCCCGCAGCGTGCGCTCTGCCGTGTCGATCACGTCCTGGAGTCTGACGGAATGCCTCGACCGTGGACAGCGGTCTTAACGAGGCGCCGTCCAACCCGCTACCGAACGATCCCGATGAACAAGATTGCACCTGATAACTCCGCGGCACACCGATGAGTAAAGTCGTGATCCACGACGGCGGGGGTACAACGGTCAACGTTGCCTAACGCAGAGGTAGGTGGGTCGAGTCCACCGCGGCCCACCAACAGTTTGATCTGGATTAAGGCCCGTTGAGTGTGCGGGCCATCTTTTTGTCTGGAGCTCGGGGAGCCTGCTGAGCACGGATGGCACGGACAAAAGGGCCCGGACGTCTTGTGGTCTACACTCAAGCCAATATGGGATGGAACTACAGCCCCACGCCGCCTGAAACTGAGGCGGCGAACATGCTATCCGCGTATCAGGAGCGGCTGCGCCGCGCCGAGTTGGGCGACCTGCTCAAGGTCAACCTCGACACCGAGCCGCCCGCCTCCCGCCGTCTCAACGCTCAACGGCTCCGGAACGTGGTTTCGCTGATCCTCAAGCGACTCTCCCGCCCGCGGCGGACATCAGACCGCGACCCGTCCCCTTAAGCCAGACCGCAGCAGGCGGCTGCCGGACTCTGCCAGTCTGCCGACGGTTGGCACACTTGCTTGCGAACGGCGGGAGGGTCAGGCTCTGAGTGGGTTTATCGGTGGGTGGTTCGAGTCCACCGCGGCCCACCACCGAAGCGTCTTCTTCTTCGCCTCGGTCGGAGTCTATGCATTGGCTCTGTGCTTCCAACTCGCCACCGCAGCAGTGAGCTTTTACAGCCTGATCGCCGACACGACTTAGCGAACGCCGAAGTTGGGCGTCAGCTCGACCCTGTCTCCGCACCGGCTTGCTCGAGCCCCTCGTAGGCGAACGATATAACTCGGCGCATTGCGTTCGGCTAAATCGAGATCGAGCAACGTCGTCAGCACAGCGCGGCAACATCGGAGGCCGCGAGGATCCAAGATGTACTCTGCTGCGGATCATGACGCAGGACTTCGACCCGGTCGCATTCAAGGAGACAACGCGGAGGCAGTGGCAGAACGCGGCGGCCGCCTGGCACCGCTGGACGCCCACGCTTGACGCCTGGCTGGGCCCGGTTACCGAAGCCATGCTCGATGTGGCGAAGCTCAAGGTCGGCGACCGGGTCCTCGACCTGGGGGCGGGCGCCGGCGAGCCCTCGCTGTCGGCTGCCCAAAGGGTAGGCCCGTCCGGCTACGTAGTGGCCACGGACATCTCGTCCAACATCCTCGAGTTCGCCGCGCAGGGCGCGCGGGCCCGGGGTCTGACCAATCTCGAGACTCGGGTCATGGATGGCGAGAAGCCCGACCTGCCCGACGCCACCTTTGACGCCGTGCTCTCACGACTGGGGTTGATCTACTTCCCCGACCGGGAGGGCGCGCTGCGTTCGGCGCACCGCATGCTCAAGAGCGGCGGCACTGTAGTGCTGGCCAGCTACTCCACACCCGAGCAGAACCGCTTCTTCTCGATCCCCATCTCGGTCATCCGGCGGCGGGCTCGATTGGCTCCTCCCGCGCCTGGATTACCGGGCCCATTCAGCCTCGGTGCTCCGGGGACGATGGAGGACACCCTTAGCCGCGCTGGTTTCGCCGACCCGACCGCTCAGGCTTTGCGGACGCCATTGCGGCTCGCCTCCGCTGCCGAGTGCGTCCGCTTCGAGCGCGAGTCGTTTGGCGCTTTGCAGCAGATGCTGGCCGCGCTGTAGGCTGCGGAGCAGGATGCAACGTGGGAAGAGATCGAGCGGGAGCTGCGCGCCTTCCAGGGCGATGCCGGATTCGAGGCCGAGACAGAGCTGATCATCGGGGCGGGGACTAAGTAGCCTTTTAGCACCGCGGACGCGAGGTCAACTCGCGCGAAGTGTTGGCCGCGTACCACTGACTTCTTAGTCATAGCGACGGATGGATAGCGTGGTGGTAGCCGAATTTCGCTTCCTTCTCTGTGCACCAGTAGGCGCTCGGCCCGAAGAAGGGGACGAGCGAAAACGCGTGGTCCCAATACCCTCCATCACTGGGTAGGTAGTACTCGTACGCGGCTGCGAAGTCGTCGCCGACAATCGGCAGACGGCCGCACTTGGCCGAATAGAAGGCGAGCGCTGCAGCCTGGGAGGACCAGGGAAGGGTGATCAGCGCGAGCAGGGCTGCCAGGCCGATCCCCAACGCCCTTCGGCGGCGAGAACCTTGTCGCAATGGCGGCGGCGGCAGAGGACGCTCAGCATCGCTCATGGCAGCCGTTGTCGGTTCTGGACGAGCTGCCGAGGCGGTTCCGAGTCCACCGCGATCCACTACGAATTTCGGCTAAACCGGGGGTAGGCTCAAACCTGGGTACCTGGGAAGAACCACGCCACGATGAAATTGATGGTGTACAGGACGGCGACGGCGAGGATCGCGATTTGGACCCAGCGCAGGTTGAATGGCCACCAGCGACTTCTCTTTCTGGCGGGGCTGGGCAGGTCCGATTTCATGACTGCACTTTAGAGCCTTCGGTGTTCACGAAAACTACTGTTCACCCATCGGCAGCCGGTCAGTCGCGGCCCTGGGTGGTGGCGATGTCGGCCTCGTTGCCGGCAGCGTCGGCCAGCGTCCACCACGACGGCGCGAACTCGTCCCGCACCATCCGGCCTCCCGCCGCGAGTGCTGCCGCGACGCGGGCCTCCGCCTCCTCGTAGGGCACCCATACCGCGACGTGGATCGCGCCGCCACCGTCCATACGCGGCTCTTCCATCTGCTCGAACCAGAACGACGGGCCGCGACTGCCTGGGTCGACGAGGTCCTCGTCAGGGCTGTCGCCTCGAGGCTCATAGCCGAGCACGGCGCGCCAGAATGGCATCACTTCGGCCCTGGCGGGGGCGCCGGGGATGACCAGCACGCTCTGGACCGCCGACGGATCTGCGGAGAGGCCCAGTTTCTGAGCAGCTGCCGAGATCTGGCGAGCCATCTCGACGTCGCGCCGGCTCATCCCGAAGTAATCGCCGGCGACCGTGATCAGGCGCACGGTCACGCCGTGGCGACGCAAGTCGACGTCTGGAGGGTGGTGGGCGACCTCCGCCAGCTCGCCGATGGCCTGCACTAGCCGCGCGCTGGCCGCGAAAGTCCCGGTTCGGAAGTACGCGCACGCCCCGTCGCCGAGCACCCGCCAATCCTCGACGCCCTCGGACTCGTGGAACTGATTCGCAGTGATGTGGTCGGTCAAGCCCTCCTCCCTGTCCGGCATTGTTTCAAAACCAGCTCGCTGCCAACTACGGCGGGGATGGTCGGCACCAGGCACGGGAATCGGAACATCAGGACCCCAACCCGCGGCTTTACCGCTAATGTGTGCCCGAATTGTCCGGATCTGCGACGTGGAATCGTAGCGAGTCGTCTAGCCGATGATCGGCGGGAACTGCCGGGTACCGGCTGGGAGCCGGCCGGCTGCCGCGCTTCCGCGATTGGGCGTTGTGTTCGGAGTCGCGACGCTGCTAGCGATTGCAGTCTTCGTGGTCCCAGCGCCCGAGCTTGTTTTGGCCGCCGCCAACGGGTGCGTCTCTCCGGGCAACGACGGACCCAACCCAGCCCTGACGGGCATCGTGAACACCTACTACCCGGCAACCGCCAGCGCTGCGGCGGGCGCGACGACAATTTCAGTCGGAGCCCGGATCCCAGGCGGGTCGCCAGACATCGCGGCCGGCGACCTGCTTCTCGTGATCCAGATGCAGGACGCGGACATCTCGGACACGAACACCGTCGCGTACGGCGACGGGGCGACCGGGCGCGGTTACACAGCTGTTAATTCGACGGGCAAATACGAATACGTCCGCGCCGTGAGCGCTGTCGTTGCGGGCGCGGTCGCCATCGCGGGCTCTGGAGCGGGTAGCGGGTTGGTCAACGGCTACGACTTCTCCACCACCGTGAGTGCGGTCGCCCCGATTCATGGCTTCCGAACATTCCAGGTCATCCGGGTTCCGCAGTATTCGAGCGCGACCCTCGCTGCCGGTCTCACCGCGGCGGCATGGGATGGAACCATTCACGCCGGTGGCGTTCTGGCGGTGGACGTGGCCGGGGCCCTCAACTTCAACGGACAGTCGATCGGCGTCAACCAGCTCGGGTTCAAAGGTGCGCTCGGCGCGCCCCAGGCCGGCCCTGCCAATGGCGCCACGGGCACGGATTATGTCGTTCCCAGTCTCCACGGACAGCACGGTTACAAGGGAGAGGGGATTGCTGGGACACCGCGCTTCCTGTACGACCCGATCGCAGGCGCGGCGGTCAATGGCGCGGCGGACGGCTATCCAAATGGTGACGCCGCGCGAGGAGCCCCGGGCAACTCGGGTGGTGGCGGTACGGACGCCGATCCGGCGATCAACGATCAGAACTCCGGCGGCGGAGGCGGTGGCAACGGAGGTCAAGGCGGTGGCGGCGGCAACAGCTGGAGCAGCAATCTGCCGCTCGGGGGCCTGGGCGGCGCGGAGTTCCCGGCTGCAGCCACCAGGGTGGTTCTCGGCGGCGGCGGCGGAGCCGGGACACGCAACAACTCGAGCGGATTTGCCTCGTCGGGCGGCACCGGCGGCGGGATCGTGATGATTCGGGCCGGTTCCGCGGTCGGGACGGGCACGATCACCGCCGACGGCGGTGTCGGTGTGACCCCCCTTAACGACGGCGGGGGTGGCGGGGGCGCCGGCGGGAGCGTCATCGTCAGCACGGCAACCGGCAACGTCGGTGGTCTCACGATCAGCGCCAACGGGGGCGGAGGCACCGACGCCTGGCCCACCGACACCGGCGGCGTGCCCGACTACCACGGTCCAGGCGGCGGCGGCGCCGGTGGAGTCATCATCACCTCGAGCGTCCCCCTTTCGACGAGCGTTTTGGGTGGCGTCCACGGCACGACCACAACTGACCTGAACGCGTATGGGTCTTCGAGCGGGGCGCCCGGCGTCGTCCTCGCGACGACTCCCGGAGGCTTGCCCGGGTCGTCCTCGGGGGCCGAATGCCTCCCGCTACTGACGGTCACGAAGACGACCAGCACGCCCAGCGTGACCAACACCGCGGGTGGCACGACCGCCACCTACTCGATCACGGTGGGCAACGCGATCAACACCGCGGCGGCAACCGGCATCACGATCTCCGACGCGCTGCCCGCCGGCTTCAGCTACGCGTCGACCGGTGGCATCGTCCTGAACGGTGGCAGTGCGCGGCCAACGACGGTCGATCCGAGCCCCGGTGACACCAACCCGGCATTTGGGACTTTCACCATCCCTGCGGGCGGTTCGGTCGTCATCACGTTCACGGTGAACGTCGTGTCAAGCGTGCCGGACGGCACCTACAACAACCCCGCCGCGGCCACCTACCTGGATCCCACCCGCACCACGGTCAGCGGCACGACGTCGTCCGGCTACCCGGGCGGCGGCGCTGAACGCGTGACCGTCGGACTGCCCGCCGACATCGCGGTCACCAAGACAGTCAGCAACGGGGCGCCGAATCAGAACACCAATGTGACATTCACCATCACCGCTGCCAACAACGGACCCGGCACCGCCAGCGGGGTCCAGGTCACCGACCTGCTTCCCGCAGGCTTGACGCTGGTCTCGGCGACGCCGAGCGCGGGCACGACCTACACGCCGGGGAGCGGTCTCTGGAACATCGGGGCGCTCGCCAACGGCGCGCAGGCGACCCTGTCCATCGTTGCGAATGTGAAGGTGACCACTCCCGTCACCAACACCGCGATCAAGACGGCGGAAGACCAGTCCGACCCGGGTGCCGGCAATAACTCAGCGTCGGCGACGGTGACCGCACTCCCGGGCTTACCGAACACATCGGCTCCGTTCGGGACGGGTGGATCGACGATATCCCAAGCACCGCTTGGGATATCGCTGGCCGTTTTCGGAATCGTTGCAGGCATGGGAGCGTTGGGAGTGGCCGCCGCGTGCTCGCCTCGAAGGCGTCGCTTCCGGCCGCGTCGCAGCCAGGGCGGCATCCGCCGGGATCGAGGAGAGCGGCTCACCCTCGGCGGGTCGGCTCTGCTCGCGGGCCTGGTCCTTGGCGTGGTATCAAGTGGCCAGCTCGGAGCGTTTGCGGCTGCCCAGTCGACGGCATCCGCCGCCGTCTCCGATGCCCCGGACACCTCCATTGCAGGGTCTCCGTACGACAATCAGCTGGTCGGCGGCCCCCCGATCACTACGACGGCGCCCGCAGCCGCCCCTGCGGAGAGCTTCCATCTCGCCGCCGGACCCATTGTCCCGGCTCGTCTCCGCGTCCCTTCAATCGGTGTGGATGCCAGGGTCGACGGCGTCGGCCTGCGTACAGACGGTTCCATGGATGTTCCCGGCAACCTGTGGACGTCGTCATGGCTGTCGGAGGGGCCTCGCCCGGGACAGCCCGGCAATGCAGTGATCGCCGGACATCGCGGTATCGGCACACCGGGACTCTTCGGTCATCTCGAAAGCCTGCGAGCGGACGACCGAATCTACATCTCGGATGCGACGGGGGGCGAGCTCGTTTTCGAGGTCACTCGCATCGCGTCGCTCAGCCTTACCCGCGCGACTCAGGTCGAGGTCTTCGGTCCGACCCCGCTCCGGCAGCTCGTCCTCGTGACGTGCTACGGCAAGTACCTGGCGAGCACCGGAAGCTACGACCATCGACTGGTCGTGTTCAGCAGCCTGGTTCCTCAAGGCTCATGATCGCTGGTGGACCCCAACCACCTAACTCAGCGTTGTCGAACCGACCGCGACTTTGGTTAGGACGGAGATGCGGACGACCATGTACCATCGCCCGCGTCCGCCGGCGCGGCCGCAGCTGCGGGATCGTCCAGGCCACCTCGCCCGGAGTCTGCTGTTCGAGAGGGCGATCTTGCACGTGTCACCCCAGAACCTGCGTCGGATGACCATGCTTGCGGCCGTGATAGCCCTTGCCGCCTGCGGCGGTTCCGGCGTCGCTTCCCCATCAGCGGCCGCGTCGACGCCGTCGGCCACCGGGGCGGCGCCTTCCATCCCCACCGCGACCGCGGCGCCGCGTTCCTGCCCGACCGCAGCGACGGTCGGAACCGCGCTGGGGATCACCGTCCCCAAGCCGGTCGGTGTGGCCGGAGGCGGGGGAACGCAGCTTCCGGCCGGAGCGACTGGCATCGTCTGCGAGTATCCCGGCCAATCTCTCAATGTGATCATCGTGGTGGTCACCAACATCGACCCGTCACTCATCGCCCAGTTCAGCAGCCGGTTCCCCGTGGCTTACGCAAGCCTGTCCGGGGTGGGGGACCAGGCTCGTAGCTTCTCCCAATCTCTGGGTGGCGGGAAGGACAACGAAGGCATGGTGGCAACTAAGGGCAGGACGCTCGTGTCGATCACCGCCACCGCCACCCCGGCGTCCCTTGCCCAGATCGGAGCCTTGATCAACCGGCTCCTTTAAGCGCGAGCCGGCGACCGTCATCGAACCCTCGTCGTCCCGGAGCCCAACATCGCGCGCTGCCCGTGCCCAGGGGTCCAACGGCACCTAGGCGGCGGGCATCCCGACCGGACCGGGGCTCAACTTTTCCGCCTACGATTCAAATCACAGTGAACGCCGCAGACAAGGTGCTGGTCGTCACTGGCGCCGGGAGTGGTATGGGGCGCGAGATCGTGCTCGAGCTGCTTCGGCGCCGGGCGCGTGTCGCTGCGATTGACATGAGCGAGGCCAGGCTGCGCGAGACGGAGGCGCTGGCGCCCAGCGGGACCGATGCGCTGGCCACGTTCGTCGTGAACGTCACGGACCGGGCTGCGGTGGAGGCGCTCCCGCAGTTGGTGGTGGACCGGTTCGGCAGCGTCGACGGAGTCATCAACTGCGCGGGGATCATCCAGCCGTTCGTTCGCCTCAACGAGCTCGACTACGCGGCGATCGACCGGGTGTTCGACGTGAACTGGCGGGGGACCCTGTACATGACGAAGACGTTTCTCCCGTGGCTGCTCAAGCGCCCCGAGGCGCACATCGTCAACATCTCGAGCATGGGCGGCTTCCTGCCGGTGCCCGGCCAGACCGCGTACGGCGCGTCCAAGGCTGCGGTCAAGCTCTTGACCGAAGGCTTGCACTCGGAGCTGGCGGGCACGGCGGTGGGCGTGACCGTGGTTTTTCCGGGCGCAGTCGCCACCAACATCTCAGCGAACTCGGGCGTGACCATAACTGCGACTGCCGAAACCGCGCCGCGCAAGGTTTATCCGGCCGACCGGGCGGCGCGTGACATCCTCGACGGCATGGAGCGCAATCGTTTCCGGGTCGTGGTGGGACCGGACGCTAAGTTGCTCGACAGGTTCTACCGACTCAGCCCAAGGCGCGCCACCGCATTCATCGCCGGCCAGATGAAGGATTTGCTGAGCCACTAGAACCTGGGTCGCCTCGAAGCCATGTGTTTGGATGGGCTCAAGGCCACTGCCTTCGAGTGTGGTTGAGGATCGTCTCGGCACGTACAACTAGACAGCCATCCCAGAGCCAACGATCGTCCAGCGCTCTGCTCCCGATATGAACCAGTCGGAAAGCGCCTACCTCGATCTCCCCGGTGTGGCGGTCGTGAAATGGGACCCGGGGTTGAGGTCCGTGTTCGTCGAGCTGCAGGGGTGGGCGAACGATCTCGAAGTCGAAGCGATCCTCGACACAGGGCTTCGCGCCCTGACAGAGCACCACGGATCGAGATGGCTGGCCGACGGCCGAAACATGAAAGTCGTCAGGCAAGCCGACCAGGAGTGGATCATCGAAAACTGGATGCCGCGTGCCCTTGCGGCCGGCTTGAGGCGCAACGCGGTCGTGACCGCCAAGAGCGGCCTGGCGATGAGGAACCTGGAGGACATGCTCGCCAAAGTTCCATCCGACCGGCTCGAGGTCGGCTACTTCCCGACCGTTGACCTGGCCGCGGCCTGGCTCATTCGACCTCCGTCCGCGCGACCTGTCGTGGGGGTTTCGAAATCGCAACCCTGATCCCTGCGGCCGACCTCCACGCGCCCGATGTGGACCAGACCTACCTGGACGAGTCGTACGTGTCGATCCATTGGCGCGCCACTTCGAGGATTCTCTTCGTGGAATGGAAGGCCTATGCGACCAGCCAGGAGCTCCGAAAGATGATGGCAACTGTCCTGCGTGCGATCCAGGAACGCCACGTACTCCACCTGGTCGGCGACTCTCGCAGGGCTCGTGTCGCTCGCGAAGAGGACGAGCTTTGGGCGAGAGAGGCTTGGTTTCCCGAAATCCTGAAGTCCAGTCTCGAGCGCATGGCGACGGTGACTTCGTCCACCGGGATGGGAAGAATCCAGCACAACGATTTCTTCAAGCAGATGGCCAACCACGGGCTGGCGATGCGCAAGTTCGAATCGGTCGAGGCCGCGATCGCCTGGGCGCAAACCGGAGTCGACAAGGCAGGTCCATTGCGCTAGCTCGGCCGCACCGGTTATTCATGAGGCTGCGGTCGGGCCGCTCAGGCCGACCAGCGCTCCCGCAGCTTCCTGCCGGCCACGTAGCGGACGGAGCGGCCACCTCCTTCCTGTTCCAGCCACCCATCGCGACGCAGTCGCTGCAGGTCCTGGGCTGCGGTCGGGCTGGCGATATCGGTCTCTCGCCGGTAGTCGGCGTTCGTCACCGGCAGTCCGAGCAGCGCCTGGTCTAGCGCGATCGAGAAGCGGTCCGGATAGCCCTCGCGCCGCGCGAGCTCTTCGCAGAAATCATGGCGCGCATAAGCGACTTCGAGCCACCGCCGCCGTTCGGCCGCCTCGAAAACATGAGCCTCGATGCAGAACTCGATCCATGCCGACACGTCGCGCTGCGGTTCAAACGTGCGGCCCTGCACGTCTTCAAGGACCCCGTAGTACTCGCGGGTGTGGCGGCCGAGGTATGGCTCGATGGACACGAGCTCCGGCCGGAGCAGGCCCTCCCTGGCCAGCACGAGCGATTGCACGACGCGTGCCAGTCGCCCGTTGCCGTCTCGAAACGGATGGATCGAGACGAGGTTGAGGTGCGTCATGGCGGCGCGCACGACCGGATGGCGGGACAGGTCGCCCGCGGTCAGCCAGGCCACCACCTCGCCGACGAGAGCCGGCACCTCTGGTGCGGGGGGCGGGCGGTAGGGGTCGCGGCCGGGACCTCGGGCCACGATCACCGAGCCGTCGCGAAACCGGCCCGGACCGGCCTCCGGCTGTGGATGGCAAACCAGGAAGTGAAGGTCGAGGATCGTCTGTGTCGACCATTCGAAGCGCCGGTCCTCCGCCAACACGGCGACGCGGTCCATCGCCTGTGCGTAGGCGGCGATGATGCGCTGGGTCGCCCCGGAGGTACTGGACGGGTGGCGCCCGGCCAGGATCTCGACCGTGTCCTCCAGGCTCGCGCCGTAACCCTCGATCGAGGTCGACCCGACCGTGGCCTCGGCCGCCGCCAGGCGGCGGAGGGCGCCAGTCCATGGTTCGGCCGCGTCGCCCAGGTTCTGGGCGAGATACCGGCGCAGCTCGTCGAGCTCGCTCAGGCGCTTCAGCAGCGAGGACGACTTGGGCGGCATGGCGAATATGCCCATCGGACGAAGTATAGATGAATAATCGATTATTCGCCTATATGCCCTGGAGCGGCCCTCCTGCTAGGTTCATCAGCAGTCTCGATGACCGACTACGGGCACGATTTGATCTTCGGAGTGGCGTTGCCCCCGAGCGCCGGCGACCACGAGCGGGTGCTCGCGATCGCCGAGCTCGCCGATGGGCTCGGCCTGGACCTCGTCGGCTTCCAGGACCACCCGTACCAGCCGGGTTTCCTCGACGCCTGGACGCTTCTGTCCTACATCGCGGCGAGGACGCAGCGCGTGCGCCTGTTTCCGGACGTCGCCAACATCCCGCTGCGGCCGCCCGCCGTGCTGGCGCGCAGCGCGGCCGCACTTGACATACTGAGCGGAGGGCGCGTTGAGCTCGGGCTCGGCGCGGGGTACTTCATCGACCCGATGGTCGCGATGGGCGCGCCGCGAAGGAGCATGCCCGAGCTGGTCGACGCCCTCGACGAGGCGATCGCCGTCATCCGTGCCCTGCTGACTGCCGGCCCGCCCGTGCGCTTCCACGGCAAGTACTACTCGCTCGACGGCGCACGCCCGGGCCCTGTAACTCCGCATCGCATCGCCATCTGGCTCGGGGCGTACAAGCCGCGCATGTTGCGGTTGACGGGCCGCGCGGCCGATGGCTGGATCCCGTCGCTGGGATATGCGTCACCCGAGGAGCTCGGACCGATGAACGCCGCGATCGACGCAGCATCCGTGGACGCCGGCCGCGAGCCGTCTGCGATCCGTCGCGGCTTCAACGTCAGCGGATCGTTTGGCGCGGCCGCGCGAGGCTTTCTGCAGGGTCCTTCAAAGCTCTGGGCCGAACAGCTGGCCGAGCTCGCGCTTCGCGACGGGATCAGCGCATTCGTGCTGGGCACCGGTCCGGACGGGGAGGGGGACTTGAGACGGTGGGCGGGCGAGGTCGTGCCCTCGGTCCGCGAGGCGGTCGCCAAAGCGCGCAGCGGCGTCTCCGAAGACGTGGCCCAGCCGGTGGGCGGTGGTTCGCGAGTCGCGGCCGCCCACGCCGTACGAGAAACCGAGCGACTGGCAGGCGAAGACGATGGTCGGCTGGCGGTCGGGCGTGCTGGACAGCAAACGCTGATCGCGATTCACGAGCATCTGCGCCAGGAGCTGGCGCGTCTGCGAGAGGTCATCGAGGAAGTTCGCGAGGGCCGTTCGACGGCGGCCGACGCCAGGTCTTATCTCAACAACATGACCATGCGCCAGAACTACTGGACGCTGGGCGCGTTCTGCGCGGCCTACTGTCGGGTGGTCAGCGTCCATCACGCGATCGAAGATCAGCAGCTGTTCGTCGACCTCAAGGCCGCGGACCAATCGCTCGGTCCAATACTCGAGCGCCTTCGCCACGAGCACGAAGGAATCGCGGAGGTCCTCGCGGAGATTGATTCGGCGCTGGTCGCGATGGTGGATGACGAGCAGCGTCTTGATGACACGGAGAAGGCGGTCGAGCATCTCAGCGATACGTTGCTTGTGCACTTGAAATACGAGGAAGAGCAGCTTCTGGAACCGATCGGGCGGCTGGCGATCCGCATCTGAGCTCACCGCTCGGTGACCTTTAAGGTGCATGAAACTCCTGGCGCCATCGTTATTCTTGGCAGCACTGCACCACCGGAGGCAACATGACACCACTACGTCGCACCACAGTCACTGCATCGTTGTTGAAGCTGTTTCGCAGGTCCTTGGGCCCACAAGCCCTGGTCGAGGGGCCGGGCTGCTCATGCGAGAGCTGCCTCAAGGCATGGCACCGTCACAGTCCAACGTCGATCTCGCGTGAGCTCGAACCCGGCTGGAAGCCTCGCGCCGTCTAGCGCGGAAGTCCCGCCCCCTAAGAGTCCATAGGCAATTGGCGCCGCGGGAGATGCCGCGTCACGCCCCGCCTTCTCGGCGGTGGCGTCACCTCGCGTCGAATCCACGCGGTCTGAAATTTTCCCCACCTGACGTGGCCGCGCCGGCGGAGCCGGCGGCCCAGCCCAGTGATCTAAAGCCCAGGCGGCGTGTAGTGCGGCCATGCGTCCTGCACTGCCGCCAGCCGGGCCGTGATCTCGCTCGCTCCGGCGATGTCGTAGATGTAGGCCACTCCCGTCGGGGAGGGCGCACCGCCGAAGCACGTCGAGCAGGCCCGCTCGCCGATGTACCAGACCAGGTCGTTGTTCAGAAACCGGACGCCCGAGCGGCCGGGCGGGCTCGTGTTGGAGATGCTGTTGCCCTGCACGCTGTAGAAACCCACACCGCCGACGCCGCTGGTGGTTCTGAACGTGTACGAGATCCATCGGCCGTCGGGTGACGATCGGGGCCGGATCCAGTGCAGGGACATCATGGACGAGACCCCACTGCTCGAATCCCAGCGGTGCATGTTTCCGGACGAGTCACGGAAGAACAGGCGGCTGGGCACCGACGCCCAGACTGCCATGGTCATCCCTGACGTCGAATACGCGAGGGTCCCGTCGCTGGCTCGGCGGACCTGGTCGGCCGCCGTCGCGCCGCCGCCACCCGTGTGGTAGGTCTGGAACAGCGCGATGTACTGGCCGTCGGGCGAGTAGCCGAGGAAGCTGTCATCTTCGTCCGGGTTCGTACCGCGGCCGGGCGCTGCGGGCAGGGTGGTGAGGACACGGTTGCCTGACGGTCCGGCCAGGCGCCACGCATTGCCGTCCATGTACGTCACCGAGTTTCCGTCTGGGCTGACGGCATACTGGCCCGAGCCGAACCCCGTGCCGTACGTGGCCATCACCGCGGTCGCGCCGCTGGCGAGGTCGGCCTTCACGATCTGGTTGTCCGGCGTCTCATAGGTCACGGTCGTCGCGGTGACGAACTGCGGCGCCAGCGCGGCCGGATCGAAGGTGCACAGGTTCTTGGCGTTGGCCGGGTCCTGGATGTCGCGCACCACGACGGTCGGGTCGCCGGCCACGCTGCCGATCACGAGGTTGTCGCCCGCCGGCACCGTCACGCTGCAGTGGACCAGGCTCGCCGGTCCGGCTGGAGGGGAGGCGGATGGGGCGGCTGAGCTGGAGGGGGTGGCCGCCACGGTCGGCGCCGAGCTCGGGCTGTGCGAGGCCGAGGGCGAAGGTCCGGAGCCGCAGGCTGCGAGCACCAGGACCGCTGCGGCATACGCCAGGCGTGCGCGCACCGCGTAACAGTACTAGGAGACGCGAAACTAGGCGAGGAGCTGTGCGAGCAGCTTGCGGGTCGGCGGATCGAGCTTCTCGCGAAGGCGGTAGTACACCCAGATCCCACGCTTCTCGGACTCCACGAGGCCCGCTTCCCTGAGCCGGGCCATATGGTGCGAGATGGTGGGTTGCCCGAGCCCGAGCGCGGCCGTGAAGTCACAGATGCAGATCGGCGCATCGGCCTTCCACAAGGAGGCGACCATGGTCAGGCGGGTGGGGTCCGACAGCGCCTTCATCAACGTCGACGTCCTGGTGGCCCATTCCGACTTGACGGCGGGGAGATCGCAGCACTCGCCGCGCTCTCGTAAGACGGGTAGTGCCTTCATTGCCACAGGGGAGATCATACGCCAACCCATCGACATCGATCGATGGGATGTGCTAGGCTCAACGCATCGAAGTTCATCGATCAAAGGAGTTCTCAGCCATGGGTGATGTCAAAGAAGCGGTCAGGTCTCATTACGCGGAAGCGGCCAGGCAGCTCACCGTCCTTCCGCTCGATGCAACCGGCTGCTGCCAGGTCGACGGCCCGGACTGCGGTTGTGCCGGCTCCTACTCCGACCGGGAGCTGAAAGAGCTCGGCATGGGCGATGGCCTCAGCCTGGGGTGTGGCAACCCGACCGCTTTGGCGCAGCTCGAGCCGGGCCAGGTGGTGCTCGACCTGGGATCCGGCGCCGGCCTGGACGTCCTGCTCTCGGCCAGGCGCGTCGCGCCCGGTGGCCGCGCGTACGGACTGGACATGACCGACGAGATGCTCGCGCTGGCCAACCGCAACCGCGAGCAGGCGGGGATCGAGAACGCGACGTTCCTCAAGGGCTCGATCGAGAACATCCCCCTTCCAGATGCCACCGTCGACGTGGTGATCTCGAACTGCGTGATCAACCTCGCCGAAGACAAGCGAGCCGTGATCAAAGAGGCCTTTCGGGTCTTGAAGCCGGGCGGCCGGTTTGCGGTGGCAGACATGGTCGAGTTGAAGGCTCTGAGCCCGTCGACGAAGGCGCAGCTGGACTCGTGGGCCGGATGCATCTCGGGCACGATCCCGATCGACGAGTACCGGGCAGCGCTGGTCGAGGCGGGATTCGAGGAGCCGGACTTCCAGGTCCACGCGACGCAGACCCTTCCGGGAGTCGACGGTGAGGTTGGCAGCGCCTACATCAAGGCGCGCAAGCCGCTGGGAAGGTAGCCGCCCGGCCGGCGGGCGCGGAGGTAATCGTCACGCGGCTTTAGGACGGGTGGCTGCTCGCGGCCGGCCTCGTCCCTTGTCCCGGCTGGGATGTTCGACCACGGCCAGGACTCGAGGCGCGATGAACCTCGCCGTCCGGACCACGCCCCCGGTGCGGGTCAGCTCTCGGACCTCGACGGTCGTGCGGGAGCTCCGCACCTCGACGGTACGCCCGGCATGGGTCGCCTCGACCACGTACTCGCGAGCCGCGCCTGAGCCGGCGTCCACGAGAACCTCGACGAAATCGCCTTTTGCCATGACTCTTTTATGCCCAGATCGGCCCCGGTCCAAGCGCCGCGAGCGCCTTCTCAGGCGTTGTTTCAAGTGGGATGGCAAAGCATCTGCCGGCTGCGTCGGGAAGTGAAAGCTCACTTCCCCACGGAGCGGGGAAGTGATTCCTTCGTCGCAGACCAGGCGGTTGCGGCGGGGCAGCTCTGAGGTCAGAATGCCCGGTGCATGGGCAGCTCTCACGTAGGAGACCCGACCGCTCAGCAGGCTCTGCTTCCCCTCTCGCTCCAGAACGCCTATCGCGCCCGCTACCGGGCCATGCGGCCGGGATGGCGTTCGAGCGGGGACCAGCTCGAGGCCCTCGTGCGCGACAGGGTGACCGCCGACAGCCACGTGCTGGACCTCGGTTGCGGGCGCGGCGGGGTCGTGGAGCTGATCTGGCGGGACGTCAAGCTGGCCGCGGGTCTCGACCCTGACTCGCCGTCGCTGTCCGAGCACAGGGCGCCGGGCATGCCCGTGATCAGGGGCGTGGGCGAGAGGCTGCCCTTCGCCGACGCCTCGTTCGACCTTGTGGTGTGCGTCTGGGTGATGGAGCATCTCAAGGAACCCGAGACCATGCTTCGCGAGGTTCGCAGGGTGCTGCGGCCGGGCGGCCACTTCATCTTCCTGACCCCCAACCTTCACAACCCGCTGATGTGGCTCAACCGGCTGGGCAAGGCCCTGCCCCGGCTGCAGCGGCGCCTGGTGCCTCGTGTCTACGGGCGAGTGGAGTCCGACACCTTCCCGGTCCAGTACCGGGCCAACACGGTCAGGGCGCTGCGCGATCAGGCCGCCCGGTGCGGGTTGGAGGTGGCCGAGCTCCGCGTCGTGGCGGATCCCACCTACCTCGCGCTCAACGGCTTCATGTTCAGGGCCTCGGTGCTGTCGGAACGCCTCATGCCCAGGGGCTGGGGCGTCCACCTGCTCGGGGATCTAGTCCGGGCCTAAGAGGTAGCCCATCCGGCGCGGCATTCGCGCCAGCTCGGACACCAGCAGGCCGGGTTTGCGGCCCTGCTCCTCGGCGGTCTCCTTGGCGATCATGGCCTGCCTGACCACGGCGGCGCCCCAGGACCGGAAGGGTTGCGGCGGGAACAGGCGCGGTCTTGGGTTGACCATCGGCAGCCTAACGGTATCGGTGTCGCGCCCGGTCGCCAGGTCGGCCAGCACCTGGCCGGCGAGGTGGGACGGCGCGACTCCGTTGCCCGTGTAGCCGAGCGCGTAGAACAGGTTGCCCGGCTCGAGCGTGCCGAACACCGGCAGATGGGTGGGCGAAACATCGATCGGGCCGCCCCAGCCGTCTTCGATCGGCACGTCGGCGAACGTCGGGAACATGAGCCGGAAGCCCTCGGCGGCCTGCTCGACGGCTCGAGTGTCGCGCGTGAACGCGTCGTCGATCGTGCGGCGCGCTCGCCCGCCCCCACCCCCAAACGCAATCCTGCCGTCGGCGGTCGTCCTGAAGTACCGCAGCGACGTGCGGAAGTCGGAGATCAGCTCGCCGCCGGTCCAGCCGATCTCGGCCAGGCGCTGCGGAGCGGGGGCGGAGAGCACGATGTACGAACTCCAAGCCACCAACCGGCGGCTCAGCTTCGGCCACCCGGTCGCCCATGCGTTCAGCGCCAGCACGACGTGCTTGGCTCGCAGTCGGCCACCTGGCGTGGTGAGGACGGCCGGAGGCCCGGCCTTCAGCCCGGTGACGGCGGTGCCCTCGTAGATCCGCACGCCGCGCTCCATGACCACCCGCCGGAGGCCGCGAACCAGGAAGCCCGGCTGGACCGACGCGCCGTCACGCATGAATGCGCCCGCCAGGAACGCCGGCGACGCGCAGCGGGTGCGGACTTCGGCTTGGGTGAGCTCGCGCAGCTCGTCAGGCGCGCCGACCTCGCGGGCCAAATCGACCATGGCCTTGCACGTCGGCTCGTGCGCGGCGGCGGTCACCGCGTACATGTACCCGGCCTTTTTGAACCAGGCGTCGACGCCGTTGTCGTCGCAGAACCCCCCGATCGCCGTGATGCTGTCGGAGATCGCCCGGCACGCCTTGACAGCGCCTTCGGGGCCGTACAGGGTGACCAGCCCGTGCAGCTCATCCCACCAGCCGCTGGCGAAGCCTCCGTTGCGGCCGCTGGGGCCTCCGCCGCAGATGTCCTGCTCGACCACCGCTATGCCCAGGCCGGGGTTCGCCTCGGTCAGGAAATATGCCGTCCACAGCCCCGTGAAGCCGCCCCCGACGATGGCCACGTCGGCATTCACGTCACCGGCCAGCGGCGGCGCGGCGCCATGGTCCTCACGTGCGAGCGCCTCGCGCAACCACCAGCTGCGCTGCGCCCCAGGGGTGCGCGCCAGGCCGGTGAGGTTGAGGCGCGCCGTGTCCTGGTTCACCACGTTAGTGTGGAGCTATGCGGCTCGACGCCTACACGGTCGTGTTTCTGCGCCGGCCCGCCGGCGCGCCCGAGATGAGCGACGAGGCGCTAGAAGGGCTGCAGCACAACCACCTCGCGTTCTGGGCGCGGCTTCGCGAGGAGGGGCGTGTCCTGGTCAATGGGCCGTTCATGGGCCAGCCGGACCCGTCGCTTCGCGGGGTTGCCGTCCTCCGCACCTCGGTGGAAGACGCATCGCGCCTCGCTCACCAGGATCCTTCTGTGCGGGCGGGCCGGCTGACCCTCGAGATCTTCAGGTGGCTCGTGCCGCACGGCGCGTTGGGCGACAGGCCGGCCGAAACCGTCGAACAGGAGTGATACGTACCCCATAATGCCGCAATGAACCTGAGCGACCTCCTTCTCGTCGCGGCGCTGATCGTCTTCGTCCTTGCGGCCGTGGGCTGGGGCTTCAAGAAGATCGACCTCATCGCGATCGGCCTGGCGCTCTGGGCTCTTTCACAGCTGATCGGCATCAGCTTTTCGAACCTGAAGCTGAGCACCATCCTCCTGATCCTTGCCTTCATCGCGTTCGTCCTCGCCGCCGTGGGCTGGAAATACAAGAAGGTGGGGCTGCTGGGCGTGGGCCTCGCCCTGTGGGTGGCCTCGATCCTGGTCCCGCTGGTCGTCAAGTAGGTCAGCGGGCGGCGGGCACCCGCGCCGCGCCGCCGCCGGTGAGGCGTGCGGCGACCACGACCGGGATGATCGTGACCAGGATCACGAACGAGACGACCACGTTCACCTCCGGCAGCAGGACGCCATGGCGGATCTGGCCGAAGATCCAGATCGGCAAGGTGGACTGGGCACCCGCTGTGAACGTCGTGACGATCACCTCGTCGAATGACAGCGCGAAGGCGAGCATGCACCCGGCCACCACCGACGTCGAGATGAGCGGGAGCGTGATGTCGCGGAAGGTCTGAAAGCCATTGGCACCGAGATCCATCGCCGCCTCGACCAGCGAGCCTTGGGTGCGGCGCAGGCGCGCGAGAACGTTGTTGTAGACGACGACGATGCAGAAGGTCGTGTGGCCGATCACGATCGTCCAGATCGAAAGCGAGACGCCGCTGAAGCTGAAGAACGCGTTCAGGGCGATGCCGGTGATGATGCCGGGAAGGGCAAGCGGGAGTATGAATAGGAGGCTCACCGCCTCGCGGCCGAAAAAGGAAGTGCGGTGGATCGCAAAGGCCGCGCACGACCCCAGGGCAAGGGCGATCGCGGTCGCCACGAGGCCGACCTGAAGTGACAGGCCGAGGGCGGTACGCACGGTGTCGTCGTTCCACGTCGCTGTGAACCACTTCAGCGTCAGGCCCGGGATCGGCCAGCTCTCGATGTTCGAGCTGTTGAACGCATAGAAGAAGATCAGGAGGATTGGAACGAAGAGAAACATGAGGATCAGCGCCGACCACGCCCACAGTCCGAGCCGGGTCCAGGGCCCCTCCACTACAGGGCCTCGAATGCGCCGAGACGTTGCGCGACGGTCAGGTAAACGGTCATGACCGCGACCGGCACCATGGTGAGTGCCGCGGCGAAGGGCACGTTGTTGGCGATGCCGATGTTCGCGTAGACGACGTTGCCGATGAAGTTCGAGCTCGCCCCGCCGATCAAGATCGGCGTGATGTAGTCGCCCAACGTCAGCGAAAAGGTGAAGATCGAGCCGGCGACGACGCCGGGCAGCACAAGAGGCAGGACCACGTCACGCACCGTGCGCCACCTGCGCGCCCCGAGGTCGGCGGCCGCCTCCAGCAGCGATTCGGGCAGGCGCTCCAGCGCGGTGTAGACCGGGATGACCATGAAGGGCAGCCAGATGTACGAGAAGACCAGCCACATCGCGACGTTGGTGTACCCGATGTTGGCCGCCGGCAGGCCCACCTTCTGGAGGCTCCAGTTGAGCACGCCGTCGTGGTTGAGGATGAGGATCCACGCGTAGACGCGCGCCAGGTAGCTCGCCCACAGGGGCAGCAAGACAGCCGCGAACAGGATCGTCTGGACCCGGCGCGACGCGACGCGGGCCATGAAGTAGGCGAACGGGAAAGCGAGGACCGCGTCGGTCAGGGTCACCAGCCCCGCGATGAGCACGGTGCGGCCGATGATGGTCCAGTAGGTGGGGTCGGTCAGGATGATGCGGAAGTTGTCGAGGTTCCAGGACTCCACGACCTGCGTCGTGAATGGATCGATCGTCCAGAAGGCCGTGATCAGCAGCAGGCCGAGCGCGGCCAGGTAGACGAAGACGAACCAGCCGAGCGGCGGGACCAGCAGGAGGACCGCCCGCAGCCATGGGAGGCGCCAGAACAATGCCTGGAAGGGGGCGGCCCCTCCTCCCTTCGAGGGGGGCCGCCTCGCCGCCTTTACGGACACGCGGTCCCTAGCCCTTGATGGTGGTCCAGGCCGAGACCCACTGGTCGTACGGGACGCAATTCTGACTGCCGTTGTCGCAGGTCGACAGCGGGGTCTTCCAGAACTTGATGGTGTTGAAGTAAGCAGCGCCTGTCTCGTCGGCGTGGTACTGGTGGCACGAACCTGCATCCAGGGCGTCCATCTGGGCGCACGCCTTGCTGTTGACAGGGGTCTCTCCGAAGGATATGGCCTGCTCCGCCTGGACCTGAGCGGTGCTCACCCACTGGACCCATTTGTAAGCGCAGTTGGGGTGAGGCGCCTTGGTCGCCATCATCCACGTGTCCGCCCAGCCGGTGGCGCCCTCTTGCGGGATCGTGTCAGCGAACGGGCCGCCATTCTGCTGGAGCTGGATCGTCTGGTAGGGCCACGCCGCGCCGACTGTGACGTCGCCGTTCTGGAACAGGCTGATCTCATCCGTGGCCAATGCCCAGTAGTGCTTGATCAGCGGCTGCTGCTGCTTGAGCAGCGCGACGGTCGCGTCGAACTGCTTCTGGGTCAGCTCGTACGGGTCGGTGATCCCAAGGCTGGGCTGTGTCTTGCTCAGGTAGAGTGCCGCGTCCGCGATCTGGATCGGGTTGTCGGGTACGGTGACGAGGCCCTGGTTGGCCTTGTCGTAGATGACGCTCCAGCTGGTTGGCGGGGTGGGGAACTTCTTGGTGCTGTAGAGCAGTGTGTTGGGGCCCCACTGGAGGGAGATACCGTAGTGGACGCCGCCGATGGTGTTGTAGGGCGGCGACTGGAAGTACGCCTGGAAGTTCTTGAAGTCGGGGATGAGGTCCGTGTTCATCGGCTTGACATCGCCGCCGTAGATCAGGCGGAGGTCGGCGTCACCAGAGGCGGAGACCATGTCCCACTGGCCGCCGCCCCCATCTTTCATCAGGCTGACCATCTCGTCGGACGAGCCGGCGGGGTGCAGGTTGAGCTTGCAGCCGGTCGCCGCCGTGAACGGGTCGGCCCACGACTTGTCCGCGTACCCGTCCCACAGGACCAGGTTGAGCTGGCCCTCGCCCGCGCCGACTGATGTCGGCGGCTTCATGTTGGCGGTCGGCGGCGGCGCCTGGGTCGACCCCGTTGGAGTGTTACTCGAACCGCACGCGGTGATGGCCACGACAGCCGACGCGCTGACGCACGCCAGTCGCCAAAAGCTCTTCCGCCCTTCTGCTGAACTCATGGTCTTCCTACCTCTCCTTGTTCTCGAGCACGAACGCGTGGTCTTTGGTCCAGGCCAGCCTCACCGCCCGGCCCTGGAGATCCTGGGCGTCGCCGGGGGCGTCCATATTCTGGCGTACCGCGACCAGCTGCTCGCCGCGGTCCAGCCGGACGACATACCGGGTCGACATCCCGACATAGACGACCTCCTCGACCGTCCCCTGCTCCACCGTCATCTCCGGCCCGGCCCGATCGCCTTCGGCGAGAATCCGGATCTTCTCGGGGCGCACGACGAAGCGCACCCCCTCGCGTGAGAGCACGTTCGAGATCCCGATGAAGCCGGCCACGAATTCGGTGGCAGGGCGCTCATACACGTCGACCGGCGAGCCGATCTGCTCGATCCGGCCGTTCGACATCACGGCCATGCGGTCGCTCATGGTGAGCGCCTCCTCCTGGTCGTGGGTCACGTAGATGAAGGTGATGCCAACCTCTTTCTGGATCTGCTTGAGCTCGATCTGCATCTCCTGGCGCAGCTTGAGGTCGAGGGCGCCCAGGGGCTCATCCAGCAGCAGCACCTCGGGCTCGTTGATCACAGCCCGGGCCAGCGCGACGCGTTGGCGCTGGCCGCCGGAGAGCTGGTTGGGCTTGCGATTCTCGAGTCCGGAGAGCCGGACCATCTCCAGGGCACGTAGGACCCGCATCTTGCGGTCGGCGCCCGGCACTCTCTTGATGCGAAGGCCGTAGCCGATGTTCTCTCCGACGGTCATGTGCGGGAAGAGCGCGTAGTCCTGGAACACCGTGTTGGTGTCGCGCATGTGGGGTGGCATCGAGGTCACGTCTCGACCGCCGAGCTCGATCCTCCCCGAGTCGGGCCTCTCGAAGCCCGCGATCATGCGCAGCAGGGTGGTCTTGCCCGAGCCCGAGGGGCCGAGGAGCGTGAAGAACTCACCCTCGACGATCGTGAGGTCAACGCCCGCGACTGCGACCACCTGTCCGTAGTTCTTCCGGACGCCCAGCAGCTTGAGGGCCGGCTTGCTTTCGATTGCCGTGGCCGCCAATCAGTCCAGGGACGCCATCACGTGCTTGATCTGCGTGTACTCCTCGAGCGAGTAGATCGACATGTCCTTGCCATAGCCGCTCTGCTTGTAACCGCCGTGTGGCATCTCGTTGACCAGGGGGATGTGGGTGTTGATCCAGACGGTGCCGAACTGAAGCCGGCGGGCCATGCGCAGCGCGCGGCCTACGTCGCGCGTCCAGACCGAGGCGGCCAGGCCGTAGTCGACGCCGTTGGCCCACTGCAGCGCCTGGTCCTCGTCGCTGAAGCGCTGCACCGTGACCACGGGGCCGAAGACCTCGCGGTTCACGATCTCGGCGTCAGGACCCGAGGGCACCACGACCGTGGGCTGGTACCACGAACCGGCCTTTTTGATCCGCGCGCCGCCGGTCAGCACCTCGCCGCCCGCTTTACGCGCGCGCTCGACGAAGCCGGACACGCGCTCGGCCTGCTCCTCGGAAACCAGCGGGCCCATCTCCGTGTCCTCCGCCATCGGGTCGCCCACCTTGAGGCCACTGACTGCCGGCACCAGGTCGGCCATCAGGTTGTCGTAGATCTTCGGCCCCGCGATGACGCGGGTGGCGGCGGTGCAGTCCTGGCCGGCGTTGAAGAAGCCGCCGATCTTGATCCATTCGACGACCTTGTCGAGGTCGGCGTCGTCGAACACCACCACCGGCGCCTTGCCGCCCAGCTCCAGGTGCACCCGCTTGAGCGTCGCGGCCGCCGCGCGCGCGACCTCCTTCCCGGTCGCCACGTCGCCGGTCAACGAGACCATCGCCACTCCGGGGTGCCGGACGAGGCCGGCGCCGACCGGCTCGCCGTCGCCCGTGATCACGTTGAGGACCCCGGGTGGCAGGATGTCCGCGGCGAGCTCGGCGAAGCGCAGGGCGGTGAGCGGGGTCCACTCGGAAGGCTTCAGGACGACGGTGTTGCCGGCCGCGAGGGCCGGCGCTATCTTCCAGGCGGCCATCATCAGCGGATAGTTCCAGGGCGCGATCGACCCGACCACGCCCAGCGACTCGCGCCGCAGGATGCTCGTGAAGCCGGACATGTACTCGCCTGCAGCCCTTCCCTCGAGCAGGCGCGCGGCGCCGGCGAAGAAGCGGAAACAGTCGGCGATGGGGGGGATCTCCTCGGACTTGGTCGGGGCCAGCGGCTTGCCAACGTTCTGCGACTCGAGGCCGGCGAGCTCGTCGCCGTTGGCCTCGATCGCTTCGGCGAGCTTGATCAGGCGCTCGCTGCGGTCGCGCGGAGTGCTGTCGAACCACACCTCGTCGTACGCCTTGCGGGCCGCGGCGACGGCGCGCTCAACGTCGTGCTCGGTGCCCTTGGGCACGTGGGCGATGACCTTGCCGGTGGCGGGGTTGATGATCTCCTGCTCGGCTCCTTCGCCTGGCGTCCACTTGCCGTCGATGAACATCTCGTGGCGTCGCAGCGTCGTGCTCATGGCTCCCTCCTTGCCCTCACCGTGTTTACCCGGCCGCGACTTCTCCGACAGCCGCGCCGAGGATGTCCAGCCCTTCATCGAGTTGCTCATCGGGGATGGTCAGCGGCATCAGCGTGCGGATCACGTTGTGATGCAGACCGGCCCGCAGGATGATGAGCCCCTTCTCGCGAGCGGCGACCAGCACCTTCGCCGTCTCCTTGTCCGCCGGCGTCTTGTCGGTGCGATCGCGCACCAGCTCCATGCCCGCCATCGCGCCCATGACTCGAACGTCGCCGATGAGGTCGTGCTCGGCGGCCCAGCTCTGCATTCGCTCCTCGAGGACCGATCCGATGCGCGCTGCGCGCTCGGGCAGCTTTTCGTCGCGCATCACGTCCATCACCGCGAGACCCGCCGCGCATGCGACCGGGTTGCCTCCATAAGTCCCGCCCAGGCCTCCAGGGTCGGGGGCGTCCATCACCTCGGCGCGGCCGACCACGCCCGACAGCGGGAAGCCTGCGGCCAGGCTCTTGGCGACCGTGACGAGGTCCGGTTTGACACCGGAGTGCTCGATCGCAAAGAACTTGCCGGTGCGGCCGAAGCCGGACTGGATCTCGTCGACGATGAGCAGGATCCCGTGGCGATCGCAGATCTCGCGAAGCCTCTTCAAGAACTCGGCCGGGGCCGGTACGAAACCGCCCTCGCCGAGCACCGGTTCGATGATCACGGCCGCGACGCGGTCGGCCGAGACCTCGGAGTCGAAGATGCTCTGCAGCGACCCGAGCGCGCGTTCCGTGTCCCAGCCGCGGTACTCATATGGGAAGGAGGCCTGGTAGATCTCTCCCGCGTAAGGCCCGAAGTTCTGCTTGTAAGGGCTGACCGAGCCGGTGAGGCTCAGGGCCAGGAGCGTGCGGCCGTGGAAGCTGCCGCGGAAGCTGATCACCGCCGCGCGGCGAGTGTGGGCCCGGGCGATCTTGACCGCGTTCTCCACGGCTTCGGCGCCGGTGCTGAAGAAGATCGCCTTCTTCGGCCCGTCCATTGGAGCGACCTCGCACAGCCGCTCGGCCAGGCGCAGGTACGACTCGTACATGACCACCTGGAAAGAGGTATGGGTGGCGCGCTCGAGCTGGGCCCGGACAGCCTCCATCACCCGGGGGTGGCCATGGCCGACGTTCATCACGCCGATCCCACCGGCGAAATCGATGTAGCGGCGCCCGTTGACGTCCCAGAGCTCCGACCCGCTGGCCCGGTCGGCCACCAGCGGATGGGCCGTCGTGATGCCGCGAGGGACGTAGCGGGCCCTGAGCTCGGCCAGCTCGGTGGCCGTGGAGTGGTTCGGGGCTGACAATGCCGCCCCATTCAAGCAGATACCATCCGCGAGTGTGGACGTCGCGGCCGAGGTCATAGAACGACTCTGGCCCGGACGGCCGGCGGCAGTGGTCCCGCTCGACGGTGGGATCACCAACCGCAACTTCAAGGTCACAGTCGACGGGTCGGCCTACGTACTGCGGATGGGGGGCGTGAGGACCGAGCTCCTGGGGATCGACCGCGCCGTCGAGCACGCGGCGAGCCTGCGCGCCGAGGAGATCGGGATCGGCCCGGCGGTCATCGCATTCGTCCAGTCGGAAGGGTGGCTTGTGACGCGGTTCATCGAGGGCAGGCGAATCCCTCCTGACGAGATGCGCGAGCCCAGGGGGCTGGGCCGGGTGGCCGCCGCGCTGCGCAAGATCCACTCGGCGCCCGCCATCCCCGGGCGCTTCGACGCGCACGCCGTGATCGACGACTACCGGGCCAAGGCCGAGAGCTTCGGAGCCATGATCCCCGGCGAGTTCGAGGCGGCGCGGGAGGTCTCGCAGCGAATCAAATCGGCGCG
>Ga0307374_10002283_pt1 | contig 34281 bp, 33 predicted proteins | sample OX3MG_FD_202532 | JGI IMG/M metagenome (GOLD analysis project Ga0307374, IMG submission 202532) | Soil microbial communities from Risofladan, Vaasa, Finland - OX-3 | ecosystem: Environmental > Terrestrial > Soil > Coastal area > Acid sulfate soil | place: Finland: Risofladan, Vaasa | collected... | reverse complement strand
GACGGCTCGCTGGACGCTTTCAACAGCCTTGTTGAGCGCTATCAGTCAGCCGTCTACAACCTCTGTCTGCGCATCCTGGGACACAGTCAGGCCGCAGAGGACGCGACGCAGGAGGCCTTCCTTTCTGCCTTTCGGGCACTTCCACGGTTTGCCGGCGGCAATTTTCGAAGCTGGCTGCTCCGCATCGCTGCCAACGAAAGCAAAGACGAAATGCGCCGGCGTTCCCGGAAGGACACTTTCGCCTCGCTCTCAGAGATGTTCGACAACATTGAGCCCGCTATTGAGCCCCCTGACGCCGGTCCCGGCGCCGACGTGCTTTTCGAACGCAAAGAACATGCCGCCGCGCTCCAGCGCGCCCTGCTGCGTTTGCCCTTCGACCAGCGCCAGGCGATTGTCCTTTCGGACGTGCACGGCCTCCCCTACGAAGAGGTTGCGCGCGCGACAGGTGCCTCGCTCGGCACCGTCAAGTCCCGTATTCACCGCGGCCGCGAGCACCTCCGGACCCTGATCCTTGCCGACCCGGAACTTTTTGGCGCGATCCGGCGTCTTGAAGGGGGAGAGGGGCGAGTTCGATGATGAAACCCGGGTTCATGCGCTCTCACGGACGATGGCTGGACGAGGCAACTGCCTACGTTGACGCCACCGGCGTGCCCGCCGAGCGTGCCCGCTTCGAAGCCCACATGGCTGGCTGCGAACGCTGCTCCCGGCGGGTCGAAGAGCTCACGCTGGTCCGCTCGCTGCTCGCAACACTCCCCCCGGCTCCCGTCCCTCGCTCATTCCGCCTGACTCCGGAGATGCTGGCCGATTCTCCTGCCAGGGCTGCTCGCATGGACCGGACGCCGCCATCGCGGACACCACTGCGCCTGGCACAGTTTGCTACCGTGGCGGCCGTCGTTGCATTTGCCACAGTCTTCGCCTTCGACAGGCTCTCTGGAAGCAGTTCGCCGCAGCAAGCCAGTGTCGCCCTTCCCCATCCGCTCGCCGCCGCGGAGGCGACCGGCGAAGCGAGGAGTAAGTCCGTCCCGCCATCCCCGCACGCGGTTGCTCCGCTCGCCGCCACCCCGACGCCGGCCGCCGTGGCGCCCCCGGGGCTGGACGGCGTCAGTGGCCAATCTGTCGCCTCGCCCACCGTGCCCACGTCCGGACCCAGCCCGGCGTCCCAAAGCACCCCGCTCGCATCCGCTACGCCCCAGCCGCCCGGCACCGGTAACATCCAGGCTGCAGGCCCTGCAACCGCCAACACCGAAGCCTCGACCGCAAGGAGCGCTCAAGAGTCCCGCTGGTATGCGCCCGCCGAAGTGGGCCTCGCCGTCGCGGCGGCCGTCGGCGCCCTTGCCACGCTACTCTTCGCCCGCCGCCAGAGGAGGTCCTGATGGCTGCTCGACGCCCGTTGGTTCTCATCGCCCTGCCACTTCTGCTCCTCGCACTCGCTCTGGCTGGCTGCGAAGGCAACACGACCCTCAACGCCCCCCAGGGTGCGGCCTGGACGGGCATCACTGTCACGGGTCACGGAGAGGTCCAGGCGCCGCCCGACACAGGCTACGTCGATGTCGGCGTCCAGGTCACACAGCCCACTGTCGCGGCGGCCCGCGATGGCGCCGCCACCGCTGCTTCCGCTGTGATAGCCGCAATCAAGAAGGATGGCGTCGCCGATAAGGACATCCAGACCACCAACCTCTCGATTCAACCCCAGTACGACTATTCGAAGCAGAGCTCCAGCCCGACCATCACCGGCTACATGGTCAACAACACCGTTCAGGTCACCGTCCGCGACCTGACGAAGTTCGACAAGGTGGTCGATGATGCCGCCACCGCCGGAGGCAACAACGTCCGTATCCAGGGCCTCCGCTTCGGGATCGAAGACACCACGAAGATCCTTCAGCAGGCCCGACAGGCCGCGATGGACGATGCGAAGGCACGTGCCGCTCAGCTCGCGAAGTTGAGCGGTGCCGCGCTTGGCAAGGTCCAGGCAATCACGGAGTCTCAATCCACGCCGCCCACGCCCATCTATGCGACCGAGAAAGCCGTTGCCGCCGCTGCGGCGCAGCCCAGCACGCCGATCCAGACCGGCACCAACACGGTTACCGTCGATGTCCAGGTCCGCTTCCAGCTGAACTGAGCTCGGACGTGCTCTCCACGCTACGGGTGACAGCCGGGTACACCCCCGCTAGAGTCGTGCCCATGAATCTTGCCACTCGCCTCGGCTACCCGGCCGGCACCCGCCTGCTCGTGCTTCATTCCGACGACATGGGTTCCAGCCGGGCCGCGAACGCGGCCACTTTCGAACTCATGGAAGCGGGCCGCCTCACTTCCGGGTCGGTAATCGTCCCCGCTCCCTATCTCGATGAAGTTGCGCACTACCAGCGCGCCCATCCCGAGGCGGACATTGGCGTGCACCTGGCCCTCAACAGCGAACACCCGAAGCGCCGCTGGACCGGCATCCTTGGTCGCGAAGCCTGCCCCTCCCTCCACGACGCCGATGGGTACCTGCCGATGACGGTAGCCGAGGTTGTCACTCGCGCCGACCCCGAAGAGGCCGCCCGCGAGCTTCGTGCCCAGGTCGAAGTCGCCCTCGCTCGTGGAGTGGACGTGACACACCTCGATTCGCACATGGGCACCGTCTTCTTTCGCGAGTTTCGCCACACCTGGACGTCGCTGGCCGTCGAATTCGAGCTCCCCACCTTCATCGATACCAGCTTCAGGGGCCGCCCCGACATCGATGCGATGGAGGCCGCGGGTGTGCCGGTCATCGACCGCCTTATCCACGACACCTACGGCCCTGACCGTGCCGCCAAGGCGGAGCTCTTTCCGCGTCTCATCGAGAGCCTCCAACCTGGCTTCACCCACCTCCTCATTCACCCCGCCCACGACATGCCCGAGCTGCGCGAGAGCATCGCTGGCTGGGAGACGCGCGTCGCTGACTACGAACTCTTCGCGGAAGGTGCGCTCCAGGCACGCCTCGCCGAAATGGGCGTCATCCTCGTTGGTCACCGCCTGCTAAGAGAAGCAATCCGCGCGCGCGCGTTCGTGCCATGAGCCCCGCGATCGGTCAGTCAGTCACGCGTCCGTGGGGGTGCGGGCTATCCGAGGAGTAGACGGAGAGATTCATCAGCGAATAGCACCGGTCCGTGGGGGTGCGGGCTATCCATTGCCCTTCGCCTGGAGCGCCACATATCGCTCGCACGTGAGGCCGACGTACTCAATGATCTCAGGGTAGCGATCCCGCATCGCCTTCAGGTACTCGTTGAGCGGGAACCGCCGGCGAACATAGCCGCCGCCCTCGGGCACATCATCCACGCGCTTCGCCACCACCAGGTAAAGCGGCCGGACCGTGATGTCGCCGGCGTTGAAGTCGGGGTTGTGACTGGTCGCACGGCACTCGAAAAAGCCCATCATTTCGACGAACCTGACGGTCGCGCCGGCCCGCTCCATCGCCGCGCGGCGCACGAACGCCTCAGCGTCAATGCCCTCGACGGGCCCTTCGATCGTGCCCCAGGGCGCACCCTCTGCGCGCCGCACGGCATAACCTTTCCCGCCCATGAGCAGGAAGGCGTAGGCGTAGTTCACAGGGGCGTGTTCCGGGAGTTCGTGTTCATCGATCCAGCGCGCGCGCCATTCGTCGCTCAGGTTGAGTTCCTTTTTGAATGCCGGCCGCGGCTGGTACATGTTCATCATGGCAGACATGCTGGGGATCTGACCCGCACTCGGGAACGTCATGATTGGGATCTCCGTCTTAGAAATGGCTTCGCGACGACCGCCGCCCGCGCACCGGCTATCTCGCATTCGCGGCCCGGGAGAGCCGCGCGTGCATCGATGATGCCAAGCGCAATCGTGGCACGTAATCCGAACGAGCGCACGCACGAGCGCACGTCGCCGATGACTTCGCCGCCCGATGTGATCGCACTGCCGGCCGGTGCTATCGCGGGCTCTTCGAGCAAGAGCGCGGAGAGGATCCGCCCGTGGTCCCCGCCCTCGATCCCCAGCAATACGTCCAGGTCCGCTTCGGCCGGTGTGAGCCCCGGCTCGAGGTCAGGTTCGAACGCCGGGATGCACGCCTCCACCCGGGCACACTCTGCTGCTGCCTGTCCGCACAGCCGGACACCCGCCCCCACGAGTGTCTCCATCACATGCTGGGCAACCGCCGGAGCAAACATGAACAGGAATCCGTCTTCGCCACTGTCGCTGGACCGCACGGCGAGACTGCGGAAGCCGTGGAACTCGAACGCCGCACAGTGCATGATCGGCAGCCCAGGCGGCAGCCCCTCGCCCAGATTCCCGCGTGCGGCCGCTTCCGCCGCCGGCCCGGCGAGTTCGATGGCGCAGGTCGATTCCGTGCGGTCATCGATGCGGCAATCGAAGTCAGCGTCCAGCGCCGCGGTCAGTCTTTCCAGTGTCTCCCATCGCTGCCGCGGCTCGCCCGTCACGAGGTAGGCGATGCCCCCGGTGCGGGCGATCAGGGCAAGGTCCCGGATTCGCCCGCGAGTATCGAGCGCCACCGTCCGCATCGCCCGCCCCTCTTCCAGCTCAGTCACATGGCCCTGGAAGGTACGCTCCAAAACCACCGCCGCGTCCGTGCCGCTGACAATGAAGCGGCTGCGGGACGAGCGGTCGATCAGGGCTACCCGCTCCCGCAACGCGGAATACTCTGCCGCTGCAGCACCATACTGCTCTGGCATCGACCAGCCGCCACGCGTCCGAAAGGTGGCCCCGTTGGCGGCATGGTGGCCACGCAGCGCCAGGTGGTAGACCGTCCCTTCGGCGTCACTCATTCGGCCGTGAATGTGCGCCGGCCGTCGTGCTCGGTCAACCGGCCCACACCGGGGAACGCATTGTGCCCACAGATGAGCAGCGCCCGCTCCCGCACGGCGCGCTCGGCGAACTGCTTCTTTGTCTCGAGCGTCACCAGTGGCAGCACATCAAAGGCGGCGATCCACGTTGGGCGTTCGGCCTGGACGGCGTGGTGCACGAGGTCACCCGTGTAGATCGCCGTTTCCCCCGCGGACGAAATCAGGATGGAGGCATGGTCCGCGGTGTGCCCTGGTGTGGGCAGAAAGCGGACGCCGTCGATGATTTCCACTTCGCCCGAGACCAGCTCCAGCTGGCCCGCTGCCTCCAACGGCTCGAAGTTCTCCGCGAAATACGTTCCCCGAGTGCGCTCATTCGGGTGCTTCGCCACTTCGTATTCACCAGCCTGCACGAAGTAACGCGCGTTCGGGAAGGTCGGCGAGAGACGATTGCCCTCGCGGACCGTGTTACCTCCGCAATGGTCGGCATGCAGGTGCGTGTTGGCGACCGCCGTCACGTCCCCCGGGGCAATCCCGAGCGCCGCAAGCTCTCCCAGCAGGTGGCCGTAATCTCCGGGGTAGCTCCGCGTCCGCACCGCTCCCGTGAGCTTGTCGCCGAAGCCGGTGTCTGCCACGAGTACCTGCTCGCCGCTGCGGACCACCATGCAGTTCAATCCCAGCGGGATCCGGTACTCCTCGTCGATGTTCTCCCGGCCCACCACGGGTTCCCACATCACCCGCGGGATCAGGCCGAAGACTGCACCGCCGTCCAGCCGGAAAACGCCGTCGGAGACGACTGCTATTTCGATCTCGCCGACTCCGTAGCGCCGCGCTGGGGCCATGTCCCCCACCATACGGAGGGCACCCGCTCAGAGGCAAACTGTCCTTCCTTGCGTGCACACGCAATTGCGAAGTATTGCAACGGAGTCGTGATCTTTCGTATTATCACGGGACACTCCCGGCCTTATCGCCACGTCCACCCCGGAGGCCGCCCATGATCCCGTTGTTCATAGATGTCGGCATCGGCAGCACCGCCGCCATCCTCGCTGGTGCCATTGCCCTCGGGATCCGCCACGGGATGGATTGGGACCACATCGCAGCCATCACCGATATCACCAGCGCTTCTGCCGTGGCTCCCGAAGAGCACACAGTTGAGGGCGCGGTGGGCACACATTCCCACCACCCCGGACGTGCTGGCGTGCTGCTCGCCAGTGATGCAACTGGCACCACTCCACGCGCCTCCTTCGACGGCGGCGGCCTCGCCGCCGCAACCATGGCCATGGGCCCGCAACCCCGGCCCCGGCTCACGGCGCGTTGGCCGAACACGGTCGCGAACTTCGTGCGCCGGCAGAGCAAGCCCCTCGTCCTCGCCACCATGTACGCCCTCGGTCACGGTTCGATGGTCTTCGCGCTCGGCCTCAGCGCCATCCTCTTCGCACAGATTCTTCCCGCGTGGATCGACCCGCTCATGCAACGCATCGTTGGCGTCACGCTCGTCTTGCTTTCCTTCTACCTCTTCTTCTCGCTCTATCGCTATTTCCGCGGCGGGGAAGAGTTCCGCATCCGCAGCCGTTGGATGCTGGTCTTCGCGGTGGTGGCCCGGACCTATCATCGTCTCTTGCATCGCCTCTCTGGCGAACACCAACACGTCCACGCTTCCGCGGACCAGTATCAATACGGCCGCCGCACCGCCTATGGCATCGGCCTGATCCACGGTGTGGGCGCCGAGACCGGCACGCAGGTGCTCATCATCGGTGCCGCGGTTGGTGCTGGCTCGAAGGGTATGGGCATCCTCACCCTGCTGGCGTTCGTCGCCGGCATCCTCATCTCGAATTCGCTCGTGGCTCTTGCGACAACGTCGGGCTTCGTCTCGGCGGGCCGCCGGCAGGCGGTCTATGTCGTCGTTGGGGCGGTCGCCGCCATCTTCAGCCTGACGGTCGGCCTGGTCTTCCTTGCCGATTCCTCGGGAAGCTTGCCGAGTCTCGACTCGTACTTCCGCTGGGTCGGCGGGCCCGGCTAAGCTTGTTTTCTACACTTGCGATCGGGACGGCGTCTCGCCCCCACCCTCCATTTTGCGTCTGCCCACGCGCCGATGGTGGTACCGCCGCGTCCATCGCCAGTATCGAAAATGCCTCGCCTGCTTCACTCCGCACAACCAGCGGCCCCGCTATACTGTCCTCTGTGAAGACCCCACTCGTCCGGCAATTCGAGGCGGCCGTCTCCGGGCCAGATCACGAAGTCGATCTGTTCGGCGCTGCGATGACGATCGCGGGCGTGGCTGGCGGCACTCTTCCGAATCCTCACGATGTCGCCCGCGAACTGGACCTCATCGCTGAAGCGGTCCGCGAACAGGCCGGCGAGACGGCGGACGCAGGCGTCCTCGCCCAGGCCATCGACCATCAGCTCTTCACCGTCCTCGGCTTTTGCGGGAACTCCAGCGCCTATGACGACCCTGCTAATAGCTATCTGGACCAGGTCGTTGCCCGCCGCACGGGCATTCCCATCACTCTTTCGCTTGTCTACATAGAAGTGGCAGAGCGTATCGGACTTGCCTGCGACGGCATCGGATACCCGGGCCACTTTTTCGTCCGCTGTGGTGGCCCTCAGTCGCCGATCTATATCGACGCGTTTCACCAGGGCGCACGCCTCGACCGTGCGGAGCTCCTGGCCGGGCTGCGCAGCGTGGACCTCGGAAGTGCCCGCCCTGAATCGTTCCTCGCCGCCGTCACACGCCGCCAGCTGCTCCAGCGCATGCTCAACAACCTTCACACCATCTTCCGCAGCCAGCGAGACCCCGCACCGTGGCGTCTCGTCGTAGATCTGCTGCTCGTGATCGAACCATGGAACGCCGCCCTGATCGGTGAACGCGGCATGTTGCACTATCGCCTCGGTGACCCCCAGAGCGCACTGCTCGACCTCGAACGCTACGTCTCCGCCGGCCAGCCAGACGGTGCGACACCCCCAGCTGCGGGTGGCTTCGCCGTCAATCCCGGCGCCGTCCGGCTTTTGCAGGAACTGAGACTTCACTACGGGGACACCGGGGGACATCGATGACAGGTCAGGCCGATTCGATCGCGCGCGCCCATGCCGCTTCTCGCGGCCCGAGCACCATCCAGCGTTCCATCGCCTGGTATCTGCGCCAGCTCAGCAAGCTCATGAACGTCCTCAGCGACGAAGAGTTGGACCGGCTCATCCCACTCCTCACCGAGCGCCGCTTTCGCCCCCGCCAGGTGCTGTTCTCCGCTGGTGAACCGCCGGAACGCGTCTATCTCCTGCTCAAGGGCCGCGTCAAGATCTACCGCGTCGCCGAAAACGGGAAGGAGATCATCCTCGACGTCGCCGCCCGTGGTGACGTGGTCGGTGATATGGCTGTCGTCGAAGACGGCGAGCGCTCGGCCTGCGCCCAGGCGATCGATGAGACTGTCGCCGTCAGCATCTCCTGGGAGGACTTCACTCACCTCGTCCAGCAATCTCCGCGGCTCGGCTTCGCCATGATGGAACTCATGGCCCGGCGCCTCGCGGGCATGCAGCGCACCTTCATGAACATCGTCTCGAAGCCTGTCTCGGCCCGCCTCGCCGATACGCTCCTCAACCGCCAGGATCAGGGAGCAATTCACCTTGGCCTCACCCACCAGGAGCTTGCGCAAACCATCGGCACCAGCCGCGAAACGGTGACCGCGCTGCTCAGCCGCTTTGTAGCGCTTGGGGCGATCACGCCCATCACCGACGGCTACCGCATCAGCGATGAAGACCTCCTCGATGACATCGCCAATGGCGATCTCCCCGTCTCCCCGCGGCACCCCGTGGCCTCCCAACCGAGCACCCTGGCACCCTGATGCCTGAGCGCCCCGGGCCACGTCGTCCGTTGGCGCAGGAACACGGGGGCCCGGCCCTCATCGCACACGGCGCCGGCAACAGCGCGGATCTCGCCCGGGCGGCGCTCGCAGAAATGGCCGATTTCCTCGAAGTCGACCTCTGGGTCCACGGTAACCGCCTCGAAGCCCGCCACGAGCGCGCCGCCTATCCAATCCCGCTGCTGGTCGAAAAATGGTATCTCCGGCGCCCACCCCGGCGACCCTTCAGTCTGGACGACCTCGTCGCCACGGTGGCCCCCCGGGCAGGCATCTTTTTCGACCTCAAGAATGGCGGGGTTGAAGTCGCCCGGATGGTTCGCGAGGCGATGGACGCGGCTTCGGAACCGCCCCGCGTCGCTGCGTCGGCGCAGCAGTGGGAACTCCTCCGTGCGCTCCGGCGCGCCTGCCCCGAGATCGAGTGCTTCTACTCTGTCGATGTCATGGCCAAGCTCCAGCTCTTTCGTTCCGTCGCCGACCGCGATCTCGTCCCCACTGGCATCTCCTGCAGGCACACCTTGCTTTCCCAGGGGCTGGTTGAAGAGCTGCATATGCGCGGCCTGTCCGTTGTGGCCTGGACCGTGGATGACGTCGATCGGGCGAAAGAGCTCGCCTGGTGGGGCGTCGACGGCATCACCACGCACCACGTTGCCCTGCTTCGCACCGCCATCGAAAGTCTTCAGTCCGCACCATGACTGCCGCTGCGCCTGTTTCGATCTACATCCATATCCCCTTCTGTACCGTGAAGTGCGGGTACTGCGACTTCAACGCCTACGCCGGGTTGGATGGGTTGCGCGATGTCTACGCTGCGGCGGTCGTCGCAGAGATTCGCCACTGGCGGGCGGCGCTGGAGGGCCGCACTGTCGCCACCATCGCCTTCGGCGGGGGCACTCCGGGCGAGATGCCCGCCAGCGAGATTGCGGCCATCCTCGATGCGGTCCGTGCGGTCGTCCCGGTCGCTCCCGGCGCTGAGGTCGGCCTGGAAGCCAATCCCGGCACCAGCGGCGGCCACCACCTGTCGGCGCTTCGCGAGGCAGGCGTTTCCCGCATCTCGTTTGGCGCGCAAAGCTTCGACCCTGGCGAGCTTCGTTTCCTCGACCGCATCCACTCTCCCGAAGCCATCGAGGCTGCCGTCCGGCTCGCCCGCGCTGCCGGGTTCGAAAGCCTCAACCTGGACCTGATCTATGGCCTCCCGGGGCAACAGCCCGACGCGTGGCAGCGGAACCTCGACCGCGCCCTCGCGCTCGAACCCGACCACCTCTCCTGCTACGCCCTGACCGTAGAAGAGGCAACGCCGTTGGGCCATCGCGTCGCTCGCGGACGGGTGGTGCCACTTGAAGATGACCTCGCCGCCGCTATGTATGACCAGGCGACCGAAGCGCTCGCCTCCGCCGGCCTCATCCAGTACGAGCTTTCCAACTGGGCGATGCCGGGACACCAATCGCGCCACAACCGCGTCTATTGGACTGATGGCGAATACGTCGGCATTGGTGCGGGCGCACACGGCTACTTCGGCGGCGAGCGCTACGAGAACGTTGCCCACCCCCGCCACTATATCGAGCGCATGGAAGCGACCCGCACCGGGGATGCCCGCCCGGCGTTGCTTCGTTGCTACGTCCCCGACGAGGCGACGGCGATGTTCGACTGGCTCAGCCTGCGCTTGCGGCTGCTGGAAGGGTTCGAACCGGCATCCTTCGCGAGTCGCTTCGGCCGCTCCCTGGAAGATGTCGTTGGGCCGGTACTCGCCTCCTGCGAAGCAGCGGGCGTGCTCGCCCGCGATGGTCGCGTCCGTCTCACACAGCGCGGGCGCCTCCTCCACGGCGAACTCTCCGCGCAGATCCTCGCGCACCTCGGCCGCCCGGCGTGAAAGGCGACGCGAGCAGTCTCGCTTCCGCCCAATTCGTTATTGGCACCGCCGGCCACGTTGACCACGGGAAGAGCACGCTCGTCCGAGCCCTTACCGGCATCGATCCGGACCGCCTGCGCGAGGAAAAAGAGCGCGGCCTCACCATCGAACTCGGCTTCGCTTGGCTCTCCCTCCCCTCTGGCCGGGAAGTCGGCGTCGTCGATGTCCCCGGGCACGAACGCTTCATTAAGAACATGCTCGCCGGCGCGGGTGGTGTCGACCTCGCCCTCCTCGTGATCGCCGCCGACGAAGGCCCGATGCCCCAGACGCGCGAACACCTCGCCATTCTCGATCTGCTCGATGTGCCGGCGGGCATTGCCGTCATCACAAAATCCGACCTCGTCGAACCAGACTACCTCGAACTCGTCGAAGCGGAGGTTGCAGAAACGCTCGTGGGCAGCCGCCTGGAGGGCGCTCCCGTTGTGTCGCTCAGCGCCCTTTCCGGCGAGGGCCTCGGCGCGCTGCTCGTGGCGATTGATGCGGCGCTCGATCGCACACCGCCAAAGCGCGACCTGGGCCGTCCCCGCCTCCCCATCGACCGCGCGTTCTCGATCCAGGGCTTCGGTACGGTCGTCACGGGCACCCTCCTTGACGGCGCCCTGGAGGCCGGCACGGAGGTGGAACTGCACCCGGGGGGCCGTCGCGCGCGCATCCGCGGGCTGCAGCGGCACCGCACCTCCGTTTCGCGCCTCGAGCCCGGCACCCGTGCTGCGGTCAACCTCAGCGGCATCCGCACACACGACATTGCGCGCGGCATGGTGCTCGCCCTGCCCGGTTCCATCGCGCCAGCACGCGTCCTCGACGTCTACCTCCAGGCAGCGGCCACGTTGAGCCACCCGCTCGCCCACGGTGCCGGCGTCACCGTGCTCTGCGCGACCGCCGAAACCGAAGCCAGGCTCCGCCTGCTCGACAGTGCGGCCCTTGCCCGCGGTCACAACGCCTGGGCGCAGCTGGTACTCGACACACCGATCGCTGCTATCCGCGGCGACCACTGCGTCGTCCGCACCCCTAACGAAACGGCGGCGGGTGGCCGCATCATCGCCATCAACGCGAAGCGCCGGCGGCGCGACCACGCCCCGACGCTGGCCGTGCTCGAACGGCTCCGCGCGGGTTCGCCGGAGGAGCACCTCCTGGACCTCCTGCTCTCTGGGCCTGTCGCGCCCGCGGCCCTGCCCGCCCTCCTGGGAGAAGAACCTGCCGCGATTGAGGGGGTTGTCCAGGCTGCTCTCGTTGCCGGCACCGTCGTTGAGACGGCTGCCGGGCTCGCCTCCACCGTCTGGCTGCAGGCTGCGGTGGGGCGAGCGCGGGCGGTGCTCGAGGACTACCTTGGCCAGAATCCGCTGCGCTCAGGCGTGCCCCGCGAACACCTTCGCGGCGCCATCAACCTCCCGCTGTCCGCGTTCGATGCGGTGGTTGCCTACGGTCGCGCCCTGGACCAACTCGAGGAACGCCCCGGTGGACTGGTCGCACCCGCCGCCCATTCTCCGCGTCCTTCTGCATCTCAGCAGGCCGAGTGCGATCGTTTTGTCTCGGCCCTCCGTGCGGGCGGCTTCAGTCCGCCGACGGGACCACTCCCGGACCCCGCAGTCCTCGCCTACCTGTCCGAGCAGCGCCTGGTCGAGGATACCGGCGCGGGTGTCATCTTCGAAGCAGGCGTGTTCGCAGCGATGGTGGTGCGCCTCCGCGAACACCTCGCGACGCACCCCACAATCAGCCTCGCCGAAACCAGGGACCTCTTCTCCACGAGCCGCAAGTACGCGCAGGCATTCCTCGAACACCTCGACGCGCTCCACCTCACCCGGCGCACCGGCGACTTGCGCACCCTTCGCTGATCAAACAGGCCCCGCTTTGCGCGAGGCCCGTAGGTTGCGGTCACTCACCCCGGTTCAGGCAGGTTCGGCCTGCGGCTCGGCGGGCTTCCGGCCCGTGATGCGCCGGAAGAACTTCCCGACGTCGTTGTTCTCCCATGCCACCAGCAATTGGCTCGCGATCCCGATGCTGCTGTACGTCCCGCTGATAACGCCGACGAGCAGCACAATCAGGAAGTTCCGGATCGTCACGCCTCCGATCAGCAGCATCGAAAGCACCGTCAGCACCACCACAAACGACGTGTTGATAGACCGTGCCAGCGTCTCCGTCAGGCTCGCGTTCACCGCCTCCTCAAACGGGATAAACGGGTCGGCAGCGAGGTTCTCACGGATCCGGTCGAAGACGACGATTGTGTCGTGCACCGAGAAGCCGATCACGGTAAGCAGCGCCGTGATAAACGACGTGTCCACCTCCGTGTTAAACACCTTCCCGAGGATTGAGAAGAGGCCGAGGATCACGAATGCGTCGTGTAACAACGCCACGATTGCGCACACGCCATAGCGGAACGGTTTCGGAAGGTGACGGAACGCGAATGCCACATAGAGCAAGATGGCTATCGCCGCGACGATCACCGCCAGCGTTGCGTCCCGCACAATCTGTGAGGAGACCGTGCTCGATACCGTCGAGAAATCAACGCGTGTGAAGGGGCCGAAACGCGCCCGTAAGGCTGCTTCGATCGTGTCGATCTCGCCGCTCGGCACCGGGCCCGCGGCCGCGCTGTTCAGGCTGGGAGCGCCCTTCAACTCGCGCGTCTTGATGATGTACGTATTCGACCCGGCACCCTGGATTTGCGCATCGGCGAAGCCCAGTTTGGCCATCTCCGCCCGAAGGTCGCTCTGGTTCACCGGTTGATCGAACTTCTCCGTGAACGACGACCCGGATGTGAACTCGATCCCCGGCTTCAGATGCGGTGGAATCGCCAGCGCAACCGCCGCGATGACGAAAAAGATCATCGAAAATCCGAGGTAATACCAGCGCTTGCCTGCGAAGTCCAGCATTGCCTATTCCCCTCGCACCTGTGCCGGTCGCGAACCGGGTGGCGGTAAGTGCCGCACTTCATCGGCGTTGAATAGCCAGTGGCTCCGCGCCAGCGGTGTGCCGAGCACCATCTTCAGGAACGTCCGCGTGACGGTGATTGCCGAGAACATGCTGATCCCCACGCCGATGGCCAGCGTCAGCGCGAAACCCTTGACAATGCTTGCCCCGAACTGGTTCCCGAACCAGTACAGGATGAAGCACGTAATCAGGGTCGAGACGTTGGAGTCGCGGATTGAGGGCCACGCCCGCCGAAAGCCGATGTCGATCGCCGCGCTCAGGGTTCGGCCCCTGCGTAACTCCTCCTTCATCCGTTCGAAGATCAGGATGTTTGCATCCACGGCGATGCCCACCGAAAGCACGAACGCGGCGATGCCGGAAAGTGTCAGCGTCACCGGCCAGAGCTTGAACACCATCAGCGTCAGCGAGGTATAGACGCAGAGCGCGGCGGCGGCGAGCACGCCCGGCAGCCGGTAATAGAGAATCATGAACATCATCACCGCTAGCAAGCCGATTTCACCCGCGTGCACCGACTTCACCACGGAGTCAGCGCCCAGTGTGGCGCTCACCTCTTCCTGCTGGATCGGTTTCAAGGGGATTGGCAGGGCGCCACTGTTCAGCAGGTCTGAGAGACTCTTCGCCGCGGAAAACGATGTCTGGCCCGTGATCACTCCACTGTCAGAAATCACGCCCTGCACGTTGGCACTCGAGATCACCTGGCCATCCAGTTCGATCACCAGCAGGTTGGCGGCGGTGCCCACATTCTCCGGCAGCAGCGCACGCGTCGTGATCTGCCGCATCAGTTCCGAACCTATCCCCGTCGTTTGGAATTGCACCTGGTAGTTCGCCGCCTGGTTGACGGGGATCGTGTTGTTCTTCAGATACTGCCCGGTCATTGCGTAGGTCTTGCCGTTGACCACGCCAGTCGCAGGCACGAGCGCCCCCGCTGCGTTATAGGTCATGAACTGCAGGATGGCGTTCTTCCCCACCTGCGCCTCGGCCTGTGCCAGCGTCACCCCCGGAATGGAGACGACGATGCGGTTCCCGTTCGAAGTTTGGACTGTCGCTTCGCTCACGCCGAGCGCATTGACGCGGCGCTCAATCACCTGCTTGGCGCCCGAAATCGCGGCCGCGATGTCGCCCGTGTAGTCCGCCGGCGGGTTCGCCTGGAGCACGATGTATGCGCCGCCCCGCAGGTCCAGGCCGAGCTTCATCGATCGGCGGTCGATGTTCCCCACGACCAGGCCGTGGCCCTTCGGCCAAAAGTGCCCCGGGAGGTAGTGCCCCGGCGATTCGGGCCACACCACGATCACTGCGAAGGTCGTCAGTATGGCGACGGCGAAAAAGATGATGAGCGTCTGGGTGCTACGCACTGGTGTGGGAAACCTCCGCGGGCGCCGCCTCCGGCTTGGCGGGCGCCTCGTCGGCGGCCGTTGGCTCCAGCGTGGTCAAACGCCGTGAAATCGCTTCCGTCAGGGCGCGCACGCGTACCCCTGGTGCCAGCTCGAGGATGATCTCCGTAGGCCCGTCTGCGGGCGTGACGACGTCGATCACTTCCCCGATCAACCCCCCAGTCGTCGCAACCTCGTCGCCAATCCGCAACGTCTGGACCGCTTTGCGCTGTTCCTTCTGATTCTTGAGCACCGGCTGCAGCAGGATGAAGTAGAACGCTGCTACCGCAAGCACGGTATAGAAGATGACACTCCACATCACGGCCATAAAAGTGCTCTCCTGCTCGCTTGGCCGGGGCGTTCAGCGGTCGTCTACCCTCAGGCTCGCCAGGACTGAGCGCGCCAGCGCAAGGGCTGAATCTCGATCGGAAATGACGCCCTCGAATTGGGCGTGCCTGATGGATGTTAGGACAGCCCCCAGCAATCGTCCACTTTCCAGGTCAAGCTCCGCGATGAGCTCGTCCCCGGTCACCAGCGGCGGCGGCGCGACCGTTCCTGCGCCGTCGGCCGCCCACGCCCGTCCCGCAACATAGCTGATGAACGCGCAGTGGCGGACGTAGTGTTCCTGCGTGTAGGCAGGCCCACGGGTGGCCATCCCATCACAGAGGTTCACGAGCAACAGTGGCAGCACGTGCCCATCGAGGTCCGCCACAAAGCGCCTCACGGCCCGGTCGGAAACTGGCCATGCAAGGATCAGTTCTCGCGGCCGCAGGTGATAGCGGATGAGCCGCGCGACCACCTCCACTGTCGCGCCCTCGAAGCCGGCCGCTGGCAGGCGTTCGCGCATCAGCTCTGCTCCACGGGGTCCATGCCTGGGGAAGCGCAGACGGCCCTCCACCATCGTTGCCGTGTCGGGTTTGGCGACATCGTGCAGCAGGCAGGCCAGCCGCGTCAGCGCGATCAGCGGCATCCCGCCGGTGATGGTGCCGAGCTTCGCATCAAGGTCTATCCAGGGAAGGGCGGCCCGCAGCATCGAATTCACTTTCCCCGGCCGAAGCACCCGGTCGAGCGCTTCCACTGCGGCGAAGTTGTGTTCGAATACGTCGTAGTGGTGCAGTTCCGGCTGGGCAAAGCCCCGGCCGGCGTCCAATTCGGGGATCAACCGCGTCAATTCACCACGCTGATCGAGTGCGCGCAGTGCCGGCACACATTCTGGTGCCAGCAGGGCGCCAAGCAGACCCTCATCCACCGCGGTCACTGGAGGCTGCCCGCGCGATGCCCGCATAGTGCGCCGGCAGCGGTCGTCCGCTCTTGCGGATTATGCCCGTGGGTGCGCCTTGTCGTATTCGACTCGCTTTTGTTGGTCGGTGAGGTGTGTGTAGATCTGGGTTGTCGAGATGCTTGCATGGCCGAGTGCGTCCTGTACGTTTCGCAGCGGCATCCCTCCCGAAAGCATGTGCGTGGCGAAGGTGTGACGCAGCGTATGGGGCGTGATCGTGGAATCGAGTTTCGCGTCCCGCGCGTAGTTCTTCAGGATCAGCCAGAATCCCTGCCGTGTCAGGCGCTCGCCCCTGCGGTTCACGAAAAGCGCCGATTCACGCCCCTTCCGCACCAGTCGCGGACGCACGTGAAAAATGTACTGTCGCAGTTCATCGACCGCCCGCTGATGCAATGGCAGAATCCGCTCGCGCTCACCCTTGCCCATGCAGCGGACCGTCACCGGGTCGCTCTCCAGGGCAACATCGCCGACATCCAGCGAAACCAACTCCGTGACGCGCAGCCCCGTCGCGTAGAGGACCTCGAGCATCGCCTTGTCCCGTCGCGCTTCCGGCGTGCTTCGGCGGCCCGGCTGTTCGAGCAATTCATCGACTTCGCGGGTGCTTAGCGCCCGTGGCAGCGACTTTCCTACCTGCGGCGACTTCAGCTGCTCGGTCGGGTCTCCATCGACGATCCCCTCCGCCGCCAGAAACCCGAAGAACGACTTCACCGCCGCGACCTTGCGCGCCACAGTCGCGTCTTTGTACTCGCGCTCGCGCAGGTCCTCAACGAAAGCGATGATCGACTCGTCCCGCACCGACTGCCAGCAGGGCGTGGCTATCGGCTTCGCCACGGCCGCCGCCACGCCCTCCGCATGGGCTGTCCCATTGACCACGCCGAGCGGCGCGCCCAGGAAGGCACTGAACTGCGAAAGGTCGTTCCGGTAGGCCGAAATGGTGTTCGGAGAGGCATTCTTTTCGACCGCCAAAAAATTCAGGAACTGAGCGATACACTCGTCCATAATCATCGTCACCCTCATTACGTTAACGGCCGTGGTGTCCGGAGCCGGGCCATCATAGGCAGCGCCTTCCGGGCGTGTCCACATGCCACGCCCTGATCTTTTGTGAAGATCGCGCGGGCATGATATCGGTGTCTGTCATGGCTCCCCGGGCGACCGCACAGCTCGCCTTGCGGCCCGATCGCTGAGACCTCGCAACGCCACTCATGCCATCGCTCAGCTTTTCATAAGTGTCTGTTCCACATCCCGTTATGGTCTACCCACACCCTCCCCGGATAGGCTTTTCCAATAGCCTCAAAACCACTCCCGTTCACTTGCTGGCAGCGCAGCAGCCCGAAGTTCCCACGCGCATGGCCCCTGCTGTTACCATCGCTCACGGGTCACCCTACCCCCGGAGAATGGCGTGGTCGCTTTCGAACTCAGCGAAGAAGAGCGGATGGTCCAACAGGTCGCGCACGACTTTGCCCGCAAGGAGATCCGTCCCGCCGCCGCGTACTACGACGAACGGGAAGAAGTCCCCTACGACATCATCAAGAAGGCGGCTGCGATCGGGTTCGGCGTCACCCGCGAAGGTGGATTGCTCGAGGGCGCGTCCTCGTCTCTTCTCCCCTCGATCATGGCCGAAGAACTCTCGTGGGGCTGCGCCGGCATCGCCCTGGCCATCAATTCGTCTGGTCTCGCTGCCGCAGCGATCGCCGCCACGGGCTCGCCCGCGCAACGCGCGCAATGGCTCGCCGCGATCGCCTCGGATGGGGCCGCCGTCCACCTCGGCGCCATGTGCCTCACCGAGCCGGATGCCGGCTCCGACGTTGCCAACATCCAGACCACCGCCACCCGCGATGGCGATGACTATGTCCTCAACGGCGAAAAACAGTTCATCACCAACGGCGGCATCGCCGATGTCCACGTCGTCTTCGCCACAGAAGATCGGGCAAAGGGTTGGGCAGGCCTCGGCGCATACATCGTCCCCGCTGGGACTCCAGGACTGACCGCCGGTCCGGCTTGGCGCAAGATGGGGATCCGCGCCTCCCACACCGCCAACGTGATCCTCAGCGACTGTCGCATCCCGGCAGCGAACAAGTTGGGTGCCGCACCGGCCGGTGGCGGGGGGAGTGGCGGCCCAGGCGCGCTCGGCGCGCTCATGACTCTCGAACGCACCCGTCCCGTCGTCGGCGCCTACGCCCTCGGCATTGGCCGCGCAGCCTATGAATACGCCCTTGACTATGCGAAGCAGCGCGTCCAGTTCGGCAAGCCGATCATCAAGAACCAGGGCATCGGATTCATGCTCGCTGACATGGCCATGGCGGTGGATTCCGCACGTCTCATGGTCTGGCGCGCTGCCTGGATGGCCGGCGCAAATGCACAATACCTCCAGGCGGAAGGCTCCATGGCCAAGTGCTTTGCGAGCGATATGGCGATGAAGGTCACCGTTGATGCCGTCCAGGTGCTGGGCGGCCAGGGCTACATGCGCGACCACCCCGTTGAAAAGTGGGTCCGTGATGCGAAGATCTTCCAGATCTTCGAAGGCACTAACCAGATCCAGCGGCTCGTCATCTCACGCGCGCTCGAAGCACTGCCTTTGCGGGGGTGAACCCGGCCGAAGTGCGTGCACACCCGGCTTCCCACGCTGGATTGCCTGATCAGATGGCTGCTCCGCCTCGTCAGCACATCGGCTGCCGCCGATAATGGCCGCATGCTGCCGGACCGCACTTCCTTCCAGACCTGGCTCCGTTCGATCGATGGGTTCGCGGAGACCGACGTTCAAGCGATCGAGCCGGTCGCCGGTGGAGCGTCCAATATCACCTGCCGCGTCACGCTCGCCCGCGCCGGAACGGTGCACCTGTGTCTGCGCCTCCAGCGCGACCGCGGAATCTTCGAGCCATACGACGTTATCCGCGAGAGTCACGTGCTCCGCTGTCTCGCCGATAGTAGCGTGCCTGTGCCACGGCTCATCGCCGTAGAGCCGGGCCGGGTCCCACTCGGTGCACCCTTCATCGTCATGGAGTGGGTCGATGCGCCGCATATGGGCCTCGCCGCCGACGCTGATTTCGGCGCTTTCACACGCGCCGTCGTGGGCATCCACTCACTCGATTGGCGCGCCCTCGGCCTCGATTTTCTCGGTGTACCGGCGACTCCGGCCGCGGCACTGCGGGCCGAACTCGATGGCGTCGCGGGCCGGATGGATGCGTTCGGCTGTGGCGGCGACGAGCTCCTCGTCAAGACCCTCGCCGCACTCCGGCGTCGCATCCCCGCCGATGGCACCCTTTCGCTCTGCCAGGGCGACATCAACATCTTCAACTACCTCTTTCGCGCCGGTGAAGTCGCCGCCGTCGTCGATTGGGAGCAGGCGCGGATCAGCGACCGCCGTTCCGACATCGGCCAGCTCATCGCCCTCAGCCACCTCAAAGGTGCACCCTGGGGCGACGCCGACCACCAGGGCTTTGCCCTCGCCTATGCCGGTGCCTCCGGGCAGGCCATCGAGGGCATGCATTGGTTCCGCGCGCGGTGGCTCTTCGAACTCGGAGTCATCTATCACGGCTGGGTCGCATTCAACGGCTCCGGCCCGTGGTATTCCTGGCCGGAGCTTGCTGCCCTGCTTGGCCAGGCCCTCGCGGAACTCGGCTGACGTGGACTGGCGCGAACGGCTCCTCTGCTATTTCCACGAACGCCTCCCCGCCGCAGCGTCGGTCGAAATTGTTCGCATCTCGCCAATGCCTGCTGGGGCGAGCAACGAGACCGTGGCCATGGACCTGCGTATCAGCTGCGATGGCGTCTCATTCGAATTGCCGCTCGTGCTTCGCCCACAACGCGAGTCTGGCATCCTCGCACCCTATGACGTGGAGCGTCAGTTTCGCGTCATGCGGGCGCTGTCCCGCACTCCGGTGCCCGTCCCTGCGGTGTTCTGGCACGAACCGAGCGCAGCCCTCCTCGGGGCACCTTTCTTCTTCATGCAGCGCGTGGCCGGAGACACACTGCCGCTCTTTTGGCAGGGGCCCGGCCAACGCCTTCGGGCAGCAGCCCTCGCGCTTGCCGCCGTGCACGCAGTGGATTGGCGGGCCGCCGGGCTGAGCTTTCTTTTGCCGCCGGACGTCCGCACGGGCGCTCTACCGTCTCCGGCGGCGTGCGAACTGAGCCTCTGGCGCGAACGCGCCGCTTTGCTTCGCATCGGCCGCGCACCCATGCTGCTCGCGCTGAGTGCATACCTGTCGGAGAACGAGCCAGCCGACGCCCGCCACGTACTCCTCCACGGCGACCCCAACCCCGGCAACTATCTTTTCCACGGGAACGACGTCGTCGCAGTGCTCGATTGGGAACTCGCCGCCATCGGCGACCCCCGCTCCGACTTCGGGTTCTATGCGGCGCTCCTTGCCGTCTTTGGCGGGATGCCCGGCCCCAGTGGCGCCACGCTGCTCTCCGACGCCTACGCCGGGGTGACGGGAGTCCCCCTCCACAACCTGGAGTACTACGAAGCCTTCGGACTCTACCGGATGGCGGTAGTGATGGCCGGGTGGGCCGGGCGCATGGGCGGAACTGCCTTCGGCATGGATGCTATCGGACGGCGGCTCTCGGTGCTTCTCGGCCCTCGGTGGGCAGCGTAAACACGAACGTCGTGCCCCGTTGGGGCTCGCTTGTAGCCCAGATTTCTCCGCCATGTGCACGCACTATCTCGCGGCTGATAGCGAGCCCCAGGCCGTATCCCTTGTGGTTCGCTTCGCCCCCCGCACGGTAGAAACGCTCGAACAGGTGTGGGACGTCTGGTGGGGGGATGCCTGAGCCGGTATCGGTCACGGCGACCTGGAGGATGCCCGGTTGCAGGTCACGCGTCGCGAGCCGTACCACGCCGCCGGGTGGTGTGTGGCGGAACGCGTTGTCGAGCAGGTTGTTCAACACCTGTTCGAGCCGGTCAAAATCTCCCCGGATGTGGCCCGCCCCACTCAGGCTGATGTCCAGCCGCACGCCGGTCTCCTCGGCCCGGAGGGCGAACACCTCGCTGACATGTTCGAACAGCTCCGCGAGGCTCACGTCGTCCTGTTGCATCGATACCTGCCCGCTTTCGATGCGTGAAAGGTCGAGGAGCTCCTGCACCAGGCGAAGGACCCGATTCGATTCGTCGCTGATAATCCGGGCCGACCGCTCTATCCCTGCCGGGTCGTCGATCGTCCCATCGAGCATAGCCTCGCTGAAACCGCGGATCGAAGTTAGCGGCGTCTTCAGCTCGTGCGAGATGTTGGCGAGGAAGTCCCGGAGCGTTTGCTGCGAACGCTGGACCTCTTCTGTCATACGGTTGAAGTTTGCCGCCAGGTCGCGCACCTCCCGCGGCCCCGTCGCTGGTACGCGCTGGCGATAGTTGCCCCGTGCAACGCTGCGTGCCGCGCGGGCAATGTTGCGGAGCGGGGCCGCCACGCTGCGCGAAAGCAAGAAGCCAAGCACAAGGGCAGCCGCCACACCGATAAGCCCCGAAAAGAGGAGGCGCGGGCCAAGGTCGCCGACCACCTGTCCCAGGCTCGTCGCCGGCCGGGCCACCACGATCGCAGCCGCCGTCGTACCCTGAAAGTGTTGAAGCACCGTCGGCGGGAGTGGCATGAGCACGCAGAGGAGTGCGGGCCGGTTCGGGAATGTGAGGTGACAGCGCTGGGGTGCGAGGCTGGCACCGCTCCCTGCCACTGCTACCGGCGCCCCCTGCAGGGGTTGCACAACAGCGTTATCGAGTGCGACACCGCTCACCGAAGCGCCGGGGATGACGTGTCCCGATTTGTCCACCAACGCCAGCGACGTGTCCGGCGCGACCCGTGCCGGGGTCCCCTGCGTAAGGAAGGCGCGGAGGATGAAGAGCAAGTCTGTTTCGCCCGGGATGGCTGTCTCAGAGGGCTTCTGCGCGGCAACCGCATTCTGGATCTCGGTGTTGGCCTGGGCGTAGACCAGCCGGCCGAGGTCTTCCAGGTTCCCGTACGAAATTGAATCCCGGTAACCGCCAATCTGGAGAAAGAGGCTGAGCGCGGTGAGCCCCAGCGTCACCGAGATGATGACGAGATACGTCAGAAACAGGCGGATCTGCAAGCTGCCCATGGGAGACAAGGTTCTCCGCGCGAATCAGGATTGGCTTTCGATCAGCTTGTACCCCACGCCACGAAGGGTCTCTATTTGCACCCTCGCCCCGCTCAACTTCGACCGTAAATGCTGGACGTGGACATCGACCGTACGGGTTTCCCCTGCGTAGTCATAGCCCCAGACGCTCCCCAGCAACTGGTCGCGGGTGAGCGCGATGCCGGGGTTTTCCACGAAAGCAACCAGTAAATCGAACTCTTTCGTCCGCAGATCGAGGTGATCCTCGTCGATCTTCGCCTCGCGGCGCGCCTTATCGACCGAAAGGTTGGCGACGGCAATGGCGTTCTGCGGTTTGCGGCCGCCTTCGAACCGCCGCAGGATAGCTTTCACTCGCGCCACCATTTCGCGCGGGTTGAACGGCTTTGTCATGTAGTCGTCCGCGCCGATTTCGAGGCCCACGATCTTATCGACGTCGTCGCTGCGTGCGGTGAGCATCAGGATTGGCACATCGTGTTCGCGCCGCAGCTCCCGGCAGACTTCGAACCCATCCATACCCGGCATCATCACGTCTAACACCACCATCGCCGGGTTCGTTTGCTGGAATCGCGCGATCGCGTCGATGCCGTTCGCCGCGGACTCCACAAGGAAGCCCTCTTTCTCAAGGTAAAGAGCAGCGAGGTCGCGAATGTTGGACTCGTCATCGACGACGAGGATCTTCTGGGCCATATGCTGCAACACTCGCGCGTGACGGGATGTTCGCCCCCGGCGGTCAGGCTGAATCAGTATGCGCCGGGGGCTCCGGGTCTGCCAGCGGCGACCGCCCCCCGATGTCGCAGGGTGCGGTCAGGAGGGGCCGGTGTGCCGTCGCTGCAGCAAGGACGGAATCTCACCCCAGGGCGGACACAGGCGGGTCAGCCGGCGTTCCTCCCGCCGCTGCACACAGCGTGCTCTGCCCACGTAATCGGCCCGCGTCCCCGCTGCAAACACACCGTAAAAAGACGTTCGGGCCGCCGATGTGGGCCGGGTGGCCATTCTCCCCTGTTAATCTGCGGTTAAAACTGGGTTCCTACCCTCCGAATCGACGTAGCAGGTCAAACGCAAGAGGAGTAGGAACCCAGGAATGAAGCTTATGAAACTTCGCAAAGGCGTGCTCGCGGCCGGAGTGCTCGCCGCGATAGCCGCTGTCTCCACTGCCGCTGTCGCCTGTGGCAGCAGCGGCAGTTCCACACCCACGAATACGCCGGCCCCCGCCCCTACGACAGCGGCTGGAGCGACAGGCGCCCCGTCAGAAGCGAGTGGGAGCATCCCCGCCGACGTCGGCAAGAACGACAGCGCCCAGATCACTGGCGCCGGGAGCACCCTCGCCGGCCCCGTGTACCAGGCCTGGGGTGTTAACTATCACAACAACGTTGCCAAGGGCGTGCAGCTCAACTACCAGCTCGTAGGGTCTGGCGCCGGTGTGCAGCAATTCACAGCCGGCACCGTCGACTTCGGCGCGTCCGATGCCCCTATGAGCGACCAGGAACTCGCTGCTGCCCCCGATGCGCAGGAGATCCCGACCATCATTGGCGCGGCTGTGATGACCTATAACCTCAGCGGCGTCACGGCGCCCCTCAAGCTGGACGGCCCCACGATCGCCGGCATATATCTCGGCACCATCAAGAAGTGGAACGACGCGGCAATCACATCCCTCAACCCCGGGGTGAAGCTGCCCAGCAGCGATATCCAGGTCGTCTACCGCTCCGACAGTTCCGGCACCAGCTACGCGTTCACGGACTACCTTTCCAAGGTCAGCCCTGAGTGGAAGTCCAAAGTGGGCACGAACAAATCCCCCAACTGGCCGGTGGGCCAGGGTGGCAAGGGCAGCGCCGGCGTCACCGGCGTGGTGAAGAACACGCCGAACGCCATCGGCTACGTTGAACTGAACTACGCCGTCACCAACAAGCTCGCCTTCGCCGACATCAAGAACCCGTCTGGCGCATTCATCACCGCCAGCATTCCTTCCTCGGCAGCTGCCGCCGATGGCGTCACTATCCCGCCGGACTTCCGCGTCTCCATCACGAACTCAGCCAATCCGACTGCCTATCCCATCTCCACCTTCACCTACCTGTTGCTGTACAAGTCCACCGGCAAGTGCTCGCAACAAACGCCCCTCATCGACTTCCTCTGGTGGGCGTTCCACGACCCGGCCCCACAGAAGACCGTCACAGAGCTCAGCTTTTCACCGCTGCCAGCCAAGATTCAGCCGGCCGTGGATACGGTCTTGAAGAACCTGAAGTGCGACGGCGGGACGAAGCCCAGCCTGCGCACCGGCGGCTAACAGCCGCCAGAACGCCACCTCCATGGTGCCGGACAGTACCCAGTGACTGCCGGCGCTTTGGAGATCAATTCGGGAGTAACTCGGAGGCACCAATGGCAGTGACGACGTCCGGCAGGCCGGAGCGGGCCGCTCTGGACTTGAAGAATCGCCTGAAGCCGGGTGACTGGACCTTCATCGGAGTCAGCGCCGGTTCAGCGCTCGTCGTCATCCTGCTCATCATCGGCCTCTTCTACGAGCTCGCCAACCAGGCCTGGGCGTCCATCCAGCAAACTGGCATTGGTTTCCTCTACGGGACGACCTGGGACCCAGCGCACGCGGTCTTTGGAGCCTGGCCGTTCATCCTCGGCACTTTGCTCACATCCGTGTTCGCGCTCATCTTCGCGACGGCCATCGCCGTCCTCGTTGCGCTCTTCCTCGTCGAGGTTTCGCCTGCCTGGTTGAGTCGGCCCGTGTCCTACCTCGTGGAACTGCTGGCGGCCATTCCCAGCGTCGTCTACGGCTTTTGGGGCATCTTCGTGATGGGCGTGTTCATCCGCGACCACCTCGGACCCGTCATCGTCAAAACACTGGGTTGGATCCCGTTCTTCAACGGCACGCCGCTGATCACCGGCCTCTTTTCGGGATGTGCCATCCTCACAATCATGATCCTGCCCACGGTGATGGCCGTTTCGCGAGATGTCATTTCCGCTGTGCCGCGCAGCCAGCGCGAGGGCATCCTTGCCCTCGGCGCCACCCGCTGGGAGATGATCCGGCTGGCCGTGTTGCCCTATGCCCGGGCCGGCGTCCTCGGGGCAGCCATCCTTGGCCTCGCTCGCGCGGTGGGAGAGACGCTAGCAGTCACGCTCGTCATCGGGAACAGTGTCAACATCCCCCATGACATCTTCGCGCCCGCCTATACGATGGCCAGCCTCATCGCCAATCAGTTTCCCGAAGCAACCGGGCTTCAGCAGTCCGCCTTGATCGAAATTGCTCTCGTGCTGCTAGTCATCACGTTCGCCATCAACGCCGTCGCGCGGCTCCTGGTCTGGCGGGTAACGAAAGGCCAACGCGTGGTGGTGCAGGAATGACCACCTTTGATCGCTCCGCCATCCAGGTGCGCTCTGATCGGCTCTATCGCCGCCGCAAACTGCTCAACCACGCCGTGACCGGGCTCATGCTCCTTGCGGTCGCGTGTGCCGTCGTCCCCCTTTTCCTGATCCTCTTCTATGTGCTCAAGGACGGGCTCCCCGGGCTCAGCGTGCATTTCTTCACGCAGAACCCGGTCGCCCCGGGGACACCGGGCGGCGGCGTCCACAACGCCATCGTGGGCAGTGCAATCATGGTCGGCCTCGCGGTGCTCATCGGCGTCCCCGTCGCGATCGGCACCGGCGTATTCCTCTCTGAGTACGGTCAGAACCGCTTTGGAAGCACCGTCCGCTTCGTCATCGAAGTCATGGCTGGCATCCCGTCGATTACCGTGGGGCTCTTCGTCTACAGCCTCATCGTTGTGCGTCAGCACCACTTTTCCGGCTTCGCGGGCGCGGTCGCCCTCGCCATCATTCTCATCCCGATCGTCGCCCGCATTACCGAGGAGATGCTGTTGCTCGTGCCCCGTTCGCTGCGCGAAGCGAGCTATGCCCTTGGCGCCCCACGCTGGAAAACGGTGCTGAGCATCGTGTTCCCCACCGCCCTCCCCGGCATCATTACCGGCATCATGCTCGGCCTCTCCCGCATCGCCGGCGAGGCCGCGCCCCTCCTGTTCACGTCCCTGGGGAATGAGTTCTACACCACCAACATCACGTCGGCGATGGATTCGTTGCCCACGCGCATCTACAGCTACGCGACCGGGCCGTATGATAACTGGCACAAGCAGGCTTGGGCGATGAGCCTGCTGCTCGTCGCCATCATCCTCGTGATAAGCCTTGCGGTGCGGGCCCTCTTCGGCTCCCGCGTGACCGTCCGGCAATAGGAGCTCCACCTATGACAGACCTGCAGACCGGGCAGTCCGGTCGCGCCACCGCCCCCCGGCCGGGCCAGCCGGGTCAGCACCCGCAGCAGGCAACCGACTCCCCGCCGATAGCGAAAGACCGCGAGATCGCCATCAGCGCGCGTGATGTGAGCGCCTGGTATGGCCCCAAGCTGGCCATCAGTGGTATCTCCATGGAGATCAAGAAGAACGCGATCACAGCCCTCATCGGACCTTCCGGCTGCGGCAAGAGTACCTACATTCGCTGCTTCAACCGCATGCACGAATTCGCCCCCAATGCTCGCGTCGCCGGCACCATCCTCGTGGATGGCAACGACATCTATGCGCCGGGAGTCGACCCTGTGCGCGTGCGCCAGCGCATCGGCATGGTCTTCCAGAAGCCAAACCCATTTCCCACGATGTCGATAGCGGAGAACGTCGCCGCTGGCCTGCGCTTCATGGGCGTCCGCTCGAAAGCGGAAATCGGCGACCGCGTCGAATCGGCGCTCAAGCTCGCTGCTCTCTGGGAAGAGGTGAAAGACGACCTCAAGAAGCCCGGAATCGCCCTCTCTGGCGGCCAACAGCAGCGGCTTTGCATCGCGCGGACGATAGCCGTCGAGCCCGAAGTTGTCTTGATGGACGAGCCCTGTTCAGCGCTTGACCCTGTCGCCACCCTCAAAATCGAAGACCTTATGCGTGGCCTTGCGGAGCGCTATACCATTATCATCGTCACGCACAACATGCAGCAGGCGGCCCGCGTTTCCGACGAGACCGCCTTCCTGCTCATGGGTGAAGATGGCGCCGGCCAACTCATCGAATACCGCTCAACCGCCGATTTCTTCACCAACCCACGCGACAAGCGCACGGAAGACTACATCACTGGCCGCTTCGGCTAGGAAGGCCAAGCCATGACGAGGGACTTGTTCACGGCGGAACTCCGCCAGCTTCAGGATGAAGTCCTCGTCCTCGGGTCCATGGCGGAAAAGGCGATCATGGATTCCCTCGAAGCGCTGCGCGATGGCGACCAGGCCTGGTCTCACAAGATCATCGCCGACGATTTGAAGATCAACCGCAAGCGCTTTGAGATCGAAGACCGCACCATCTTCGTCGTCGCCTCCCAGCAGCCCATGGCCGCAGACCTTCGCGCCCTCGCCAGTATCCTCTACATCATCACCGACCTCGAACGCATCGCCGACCACGCCGAAGGCATCTCCCGCATCAACCTCATGCTCGGTGATGAGCCCTTGCCGCGTCGCCTCGGCTATATCCCCGCAATGTCCGATCGAGCCCTCGCCATGCTCCGCAACAGCCTCAAGGCATACATCGAACAGGACGTCGAATCCGCCCGCCGCATCTGCGACGCTGATGACGAGGTCGACCACCTCCAGGACAGCGTCTACGACGACTGCATCAAGGGGATGATCGCAGACCCCTCGACCATCCAGCGCAACACCTACCTGCTCTGGACCGCGCACAACCTCGAACGCATCGCCGACCGCTGCACGAACATCTGCGAACGCGTGATCTATCTCGTCACCGGCACGATGGAAGAGATCAACGTTTCGAAGTATTAGGCCCGCTTCAGCCTCAGTTCCCCGGGATCTTGAAGTCCTGCCCCACCACCACCATCACGTCCGGCAGCGTCGGGTCGTTGTTGCGGGGCTGCGTAATAATTGTCGCCGGGTCGATCCCGAGCCAGCCCGCCATGTCGGTCGCCAGCTGTTGTTTCGCCGTGCCATAGAGCGTGATGGTGGACGTCGGCTGTAGCGGCTGGTCCGGACCGTAATACACCGTCGGCAGCCCCTTGGAGTAGGCCAGGTAGTGCCCCAGCGCTGAGGTCTCAGCACCGCCGGTGGGGCCTGCTCCGTTGCGGATCTCGACCGTCGATGCCGAATACTCGGCCTTGGTGAACGTCTGTGCGAGCCAGTACTGCACGTTCTGCGGGTTCCAGTGGAGGACAGCCGCGCCCGCGTCGGTCGTGAACGGCAGCATCGTTGGCACTCCATTCACCGGGTCACCCAGGGAAAACGTGTTCATCGGCTTTCCCTGTGTCTCTTTGAGCAGGAGCGCATAGCCTGGCATCTTGCCGACTGGCACGTCGGTGTGGATCGTGTCCCCGTAGGCGTTCCACAGGTCCAGCGGGTTGGCGAGCAGGTTGAGCGAGAAGATCTTCTTCATTGCCGCTTCGATCACGAGTTGCTGGCGCTTGATCCGCGCGAAGTCGGTGGGGTTGCGGTTGCGGCCGAAGGCGACGGCGTGGTAGCCATCGAGGTGCTGGGGGCCAGGCGGGAAGTTCACATACTGCCCGTGGATGTCGTCGTCGCTGTAAAACCAGTTGTACACGGCGAGGTCCGGCGGGACGTTGACATCGACACCGCCGATCACATCGACCAGCTTCTCCACGCCGGTGAAGTCCAGCGTCACGTAGTAGTTGATGTTGATCCCGAAGTCGGCCTTCATGTCCGTCTCGAGCTGCTTGGCGCCGGCATCCACCGTCTTCCCCGCGTTCAGGCCCATATCGAACGAGTAGTTGATGCGCTGCTGGAACACGCCGCCGCCTGGCGGGTGGATGTCAATCCACATGTCCCGCGGGAAGCTGAGCAGGCTCACGGTCTTGGCGAGCGGGTCGATGGTCGCGACGATGAGGGTATCGGTGTTGCCGCCCCAGCGGACGACGTCGGAGTAGTTTGCCTGGGGGCCGGGAAGCGGCCGCCGGTCGATGCCCATGATGAGGAGGTTAATACGCTGGTTAAACGCGCTGTCCTGCCCTGGTGAGCTCACGGGCAGCTTCGTGACGAGGTTCCCGAGAGGCAGGCCGTTCAGGCCGTCGACGAGGCTGCGGCCGGGGAAAAGTGCCGGGGTGACGCGTGAAAGCAGCGCCACGCTCGTATAGATGGAGGAGAGACCAAAGGTAAACAGGGCCAGTACGAAGAGGAGCCGCTGGGTGCCCGAGAGGGCGCCGACAGCTTCCCTTCGGGCCTTGAGCCGGGAAGGGCGCACCCCAAACGTCGCTTCTTCCGCACGGCTCGACACGTTCTCAACCTAACGAGCGGGTTGGGTTGGGTCAATGCACGGTTTGGGCGCCCATAACCGGCTCTTGCCGCGCGAGCCGCGGGCCACCGGCGTGCGCGCTCACATCGCCGCGAGCCGCCGTGCCGCTTCGTGCAGGGTTTCGTCCGACTTCGAAAAGGTGAAGCGGACGAGCGCTGCACCGTCGCTGTGGCCGTCGGCATGGGCCCGGTAGAAGCTCGACCCCGGCACGGGGGCGACCCCCACCCGCTCGATCATGTGGTGGGCGAAGGCCGTGTCGTCGCCTTCGAAACCGAGCGCGGAGAAGTCCGCCATGATGTAGTAGGCGCCTTGCGGCGAATGGCAGGCGAAGCCAGCTTCACGAAGGGCCGTCAACAGGATCTCGCGCTTGCCGGCATAGAGGCCACGGAGTTCGGGGTAGTAGGCATCGGCTTGCTCCATCGCGACCGCTGCCGCCTCTTGCAGCGGTGCCGGCGCGCCCACCGTCAGGAAATCGTGCACCTTGCGCACGGCATCTGTCAGCTCCGGCGGGGCAAGCACATAGCCGAGGCGCCAGCCGGTGACGCTGAACGTCTTCGAGAGCCCGCTGATCGTGATCGTCCGCTCATACATGCCCGGTAGCGTGGCCATGACGACGTGTTCGTGGTTGTCGTAGAGGATGTGCTCGTAGATTTCATCGGTGATGCAGAGGCAGTCGAACTCCTGGCAAAGGCTCGCGATCTGCTGCAGATCGGCCCGCGAGAAGACTTTGCCGCTCGGATTGTTTGGCGTGTTCACGATGATGGCGCGGGTGCGTGCACTGAAGGCCGCCCGCAGCTCGGCTGCATCGATGGCGAAGCTGGCGCCATGGAGGGTGACGAAAACGAGATGCGCCCCGCTCATGGCCGCATCGGGCACATAGTTCTCGTAAAACGGTTCGAAGACGATGACTTCGTCGCCGGGCTCAACGACGGCGAGCATGGAGGCCATCATCGCTTCGGTGGCGCCGCAGGTGACGGTGATCTCGCGCTCCGGGTCCAGGTCGAGCCCGTAGAAGCGCTTCGTCTTGGCGGCGATGGCCTGGCGCAGGCGGGCCGAGCCCCAGGTGATTGCGTACTGGTTGATGTCGGCATTGATGGCATCGACGGCGGCCTGCTTGATGAAGTCCGGCGCCGGGAAATCGGGGTAGCCCTGCGCGAGGTTCATGGCCCCGTGGAGCATGGCGAGGCGGGTCATCTCGCGGATGACGGATTCGCTGAAGACGGACGTGCGGCTGGCGATGTGGGGCATGCCCCGATTGTAAGTGAGGGAGGAGGGAGGAGGGAGGAGTCTTGGGCGCGGCGCGGGCCGCGAGTGTAGCCACGAGTCCTTGGGGCGCCCATCAGCCGATGTTGACGCCATCACGGGCCGGTCGCCAAAAAGCGGCACGGACGTCATGAGGCTACTGGCAGAAGTAGAAATCTCGGATCAGATCTATCAACTTTTGTCAAGGGGTGATACCCTGTAGCCGAGATGATTCGGTTTCCATTCAACGAGAAGAAGACCGCCCAAGCTGCGGCATATCTGCTCACGATGTGCGGCGGCCAGCTACCCTATATCTCGCTCGTCAAGATGCTCTACCTGGCAGACCGGCACACCCTCATCGAAATCGGCCAGCCGATCACCGGTGACCGATACGTTTCGATGAAGAACGGACCAGTGCTCAGCCGCGTGCTTGACATCATCCACATGGGTGAGGAACCGAGCCGAGACGGACACGAGTGGCTAGAGCGCATCTCGGCCCCCACTGGCGACGGCTACACGGTGAGGGCCAGGACCGAAGCCCCCGACGATTCGGAACTGTCGGATTACGAGATTGGAGTTCTCCAGAATGTTGCGGAGACCTACGGCAAAATGGATCGCTGGGATCTCGTCCGTTTCACACACACACTCCCTGAGTGGATGAACAACCGATCAGCTATCGCCATCGACCCGGAACTAATCCTCCGCGCCGCGGGAAAATCCGATGAAGACATTGAACGCATCGCCTCTGAGGCTCAGATGCTCATGTTTATGCGGCAGCTAGCCTCTTAGCGCAGCCCTGCATGCAAGTCGGAGATGCCTTCTACCCGATCACGCCGGTGATCATGGAGCACCTCTGGATCGTTGTGACGGCCCCAGCGTCGGGCAACGGCAAGATCGTGATGGTCAATGTCACGTCGCACCGCGCCGGCTCTGACGAGGCATGTGTGCTTCAAGTCGGCGATCATCCGTTCATTCAGCATCAAAGCACTATCGCCTACCAACACGCTCAAATTGCAGATGCGGCGGCGTTGGATATGTTCGTTGCGAAAGGCTATCTTCAGATGCGCGCTCGTGTGACGGGTGGACTGCTACATCGAATCCAGAACGGCGCCCTGGCATCGACTTTTACCCCTAGAGGCGTGCAAACCCTGATTCGAAGAGAGTTGGGCATGGATTGAGAGTGCTGCATTGGAGGCATCGGTGGAACGCTGAACAGCAACGACAAGTCCCCGCGTGCCTATCAAACAGGGGCCCGATAGGGACCAGCGCCAGAAGATGCGATGTCCATGTGTCTCGAACTACAGGCAGAAGTCTCCCCGGTTAAGCAACGGTGCTCAACCGGCTCCTTAGTCGTTGGGGCTTCTGGATTCGAACCAGGTTGCTGCGCCTGAGTTGCCAGAGCCGGAATACCGCAGGGACGACTACGTCCGCTCCTGGTGACATCTTGGGCAACGCCGACTCGCCAAAGAACCCGACAGCGATCGCCTCCGGCGAGGTGGAAGGGGTGCCGTCGCTTTGGACTTCGAAGCAAGCGTCGAACATCTGTGCTTTCACCCTCGCGCCGACGATTCTCGAGTCCCATATACCCACCAGGCGAGTGGCGACTCCTGATATCCCCGTCTCCTCCAGCAGCTCGCGTTCGGCGGCCTCGGCGAGCGTTTCCCCGACATCCACGGCTCCACCCGGCATGTCCCAAAGGCCGTTGTCATGGCGTCTCACGAGCAGTAGCGCTCCATTTCTGAAGACGGCAGCACTTGCACCAAGGAGCGGGCAGACGTGGGATAGGTTGTCGGCGTAGGTGCGTAACACCAGATCTACGGCGCTGCCCTCGACGGCGGCGATTATCTTGGCGCTCGACGCAAGGACTCTCCGGTATCGATGCCGATCGTAGTCATTCTGACCGTACTCTAGGCCTAGATTAGCAATGGATCGAAGTTCGTCCGCAACTCGATAGAGTTCTTGCTGCAAATCCATCGTGCCTCCGTGTTGCCAGCGTGCGTATGGCTCAGGGCTTACCACGCCGTCACACTGGTCCGTTTTCACTATAGTTCCTGGGCTCACCGCACCTGGCCACCCATGCGGCCGAGGGCGAAGTCGCGCAGGCCGCGCATGGTCGCGCACACGAGGTCCCAGCGGCCGGCTTTCGCCCAGAGTGCCATGCGCGCGGCGCGCGTGCCGAGGAAGTAGCCAAGGAACGCCCAGAACCGGGGCCCGCTCCCCAGGTGTTTGCGGATGAGATATGGCCGGTTGCGCGCCAGGTAGTAGCAGCCGAACGGCGACAGTTGCCCGCCCAGCGTGGCGCCCTTGCGGTGGTAGACGATCGAGGCGGGCTCGAACTGAATCTGGTAGCCATATCGGCGGGCTCGCCGGCAAAAGTCCGTGTCGTCGTAGTAGACGAAGAAGGCGTCGTCAAGCAGCCCGGCATTGCGGAAGGCGCCGATCGGGACGAGGAGGCAGCTCAGGTTTGCGACTTCGACCGCGTGCGGGTGGCGGTCGGCCTCCGACTCGCGGTGCCCGAGGGTATTGTGCTTCCACGTCCCGCGCATCCAGTCGAAGGTCCCCACGGCATCATCGAGGTAGCCGGGCTGGCCAGAGAGGTAGGTCTTCGGTGCCACGAGCGTGTGCGGGCCGGCGCGCGCCACGAGCGGCTCGATAAAGCCGGGCGTCACTTCCGTGTCGTCGTTGAGGAACAGGATGTAGTCCGCGGTGCTTTCTTCGAGCAGCAGCCTGAGGGCGCGGTTGCAGGCGCCCGTGAAGCCGAGGTTCGTGCCGTTCCGCAGCACCTTCGCAGACGGCTCGGCCTGTTCGACCAGTGCCGCCGAACCATCCGCCGACGCGTTATCGACCACCCAGAGCGATCGGCGCGGATAGGTGATAGCGGCGACGGCTGCAAGATATGCGGGGAGATGGGCGGACGCGTTCGTCGTGACGGTGAGGATGGCGACGTGGGGGACAGCGGCTGCGGGGGACTGAAGGGGCGATTCGGGTGCTTCGGTCACCGCTGGTGCTGCTCGCCGGCACCCGTGGCCCTATCGGGGTCGCCATCGCCGTCGCTGTCCGGATCGGGATAGGTGCCAACGCGGGGTGCGCGGCGGGCGGGTACGCCCTCGCGGGCGACCTTTTCGGCGAGGGCAGCGTGGAACGCCGGGTTCGCTTCGAGTTCGCGCTCGAAGGCGGCCTGCGCCTCCGGTGAGCTGAAGGCGGCCGCTTCGAGGATCTCGGGGTGCTCTTCGATCGCCTCATCGAGCGCGCGGCGGATCTCGGGCGAGGTCGTGATAAGGCGTTCGAGGTGATGTTGGACGATCTCATGCGGGTCACCAATGCGCACCATTCGGCCACGCTCCATGAGGGCTGCGCGGGTCGAAAAGCGTTCCACCGCGCCCAGGTCGTGGGAGACCATGACAATCGTGACGCCGCGTTCGCGCAGCGAGGCGATGTGGTCGTAGCACTTTTCCTGGAAACGACCATCGCCGACCGCAAGCACTTCATCCACGAGCAGGATTTCGGGCTCCATGAAGGCAGCGATCGCGAACCCGAGGCGCACGTACATGCCGCTGGAGTAGGTG
>Ga0307374_10002282_pt1 | contig 34286 bp, 31 predicted proteins | sample OX3MG_FD_202532 | JGI IMG/M metagenome (GOLD analysis project Ga0307374, IMG submission 202532) | Soil microbial communities from Risofladan, Vaasa, Finland - OX-3 | ecosystem: Environmental > Terrestrial > Soil > Coastal area > Acid sulfate soil | place: Finland: Risofladan, Vaasa | collected... | reverse complement strand
CGGCGGACGAGGATGTCCCCGAGCGGCACGATGAGGGCCAGGCCGATCCCGTAGCCGATCTGAGCTGCGGTGATGACCAGGGCGACCTGTCCCGAGCCGACGTGGAGATCCCGTGAGATCTGGGGCAGGAGCGGTTGGGCGTAGTAGAGGTTTGCCGCCGATATGCCGCACGACACGGCGAAGAGCGCCACCATTCCGGGGCCCATGCGGGAGTCGGTCGGGGAAGCTGACATCAGGCTCCGACCGTCGGGGTGGCGGCGCGGTCCGCCGAGGTGGCGGCGCGGGCCGCTGAGGGCACGAATCCGATCGCCACCGGCAAGGGGAGGACCACGATCCCCAGCGTATGAGACCCGGCCCCTCGGCCGGCGCCCAACACCCGGCGCCCGGCGCCCGACACCGGCCCCGGGGGCCGGCCTGGTTCGGGCAGGTCCGACCCGGCTCGTAGACTCGGCCCGGTGAAGGAAGCCGGCGTGAAGGCCAGGGGGAATGCAGGCACCGAACCGACGCCAGGTCGTCGGCAGGGTGGCGGAACGGCCGGGGTGCCGGGGGGCGAGGGGCCGGCCGAGGAGCCGGGTCTCGACCGGATCGTCACCGTGCCCAACGCAATCACCCTGGTGCGGCTGGCCTGCATCCCCCTGTTCTTGTGGGTCCTGTTCGGGGCCGGGCGCCAGACTGCGGCTGCGGTGCTGCTGGCGGCACTCGGCGCCACCGACTGGGTCGACGGATTCGTCGCCCGCCGCTACCACCAGGTCTCGACGTTCGGGAAGGTGCTGGACCCCGTGGCCGACCGCGTGCTGGTGGTCACCGCGGTGGTGGCCATCACCGTCTACGGCGCCGTCCCAGTCTGGTTCGGGGCCGCCACCTTGGCCCGCGAGGTGGTCGTGTCGGGGGCGGTGCTTCTGCTGGCCTCGCTCGGGGCCCAGCGGATCGACGTCCTGTGGGTGGGCAAGGCGGGTACGTTCGCCCTGATGTTCTCCTATCCGGCCTTCCTGCTCGGCCACGGCAGCGCCCCCTGGCAGGACCCGGTCCGCGTCATCGCCTGGGTCACCGGCATCATCGGGCTCACCCTGGCCTGGATCGCGGCGGGTTCCTATGTGCCGGTGGCCCGCCGCGCCCTCGCCGATGGAAGACGGTCGAGGGCGGGAGGGACAAGGTGAAGGCGGTCATCATGGCCGGGGGTGAGGGGACCAGACTCCGTCCCCTCACCTCCAATCAGCCCAAGCCGATGCTGCCCATGGCCAACATCCCGATGATGGAGCACGTCGTCAACCTCCTCCGCCAACACGGGTTCGAGGACGTCGTGGTGACGGTCGCCTTCATGGCCAACGCCATCCGCACCTACTTCGGGGACGGATCCGAGTACGGCGTGCGCATGGTCTACGCAACGGAGTCGACGCCGTTGGGCACCGCCGGCTCGGTTCGCAACGCCCGTGACGAGCTGGACGAGCGATTCCTGGTCATTTCTGGCGACGTGCTGACCGACATCGACCTGAGCCAGGTCGTCGAGTTCCACGAGCAACGCGGTGGGATGGCGACCCTGGCCCTCAAAGCGGTGGACAACCCCCTCGAGTTCGGAATCGTCATCACCCGGGAGGACGGTTCGATCGAGCGGTTCCTGGAGAAGCCGACGTGGGGGCAGGTCTTCAGCGACACCATCAACACCGGCATCTACGTGCTGGAGCCCGAGATCTTCGACTTCATCCCGGAGGACCAGGCCGTCGACTTCTCCGGTGAGTCGTTCCCGGCGGCGCTCGCCGCCGGGAGGCGCCTGTTCGGGTATGTGGCTGACGGCTACTGGGAGGACGTAGGGACGCTCGAGGCGTACCTGAAGTCCCATCAGGACATCCTCGATCAGCGGGTGCAGGTGGATGTCAACGGGTTCCAGCTGCGCCCCGGGGTATGGCTGGGGAAGGGTGCCGAAGTCGACCCGAGTGTGGTCATCGACGGGCCTGCGGTGATCGGCGACAACTGCGTCATCGGGCCGGGGGCCCGGCTCGGCCAGTACTGCACCCTGGGCCGCAACGTGCGCATCGGGGACAACGCCGTCCTCCAGCGATCGGTGGTCCATGACAACACCTACCTCGGATCCGGCGTCCGGGTGGACGGGGCCGTGCTGGGCCGGGGATCGGACCTCCGCCAGGGCGTGCGCTGCGAAGAAGGAGTGGTCCTCGGAGACCAGTGCCTGGTGGGGGCCCACGCCGAGATCAAGGCGGGCGTCAAGATCTACCCGTTCAAGACCGTGGAGGCCGGGGCCACGGTCAATTCCTCCATCGTGTGGGAGTCGATGGGGGCCCGCTCACTGTTCGGCCGGGACGGGGTGCAAGGCCTGGCCAACGTGGACATCAGTCCCGAGCTGGCCGTCCGGCTGTCGATGGCCTGGGCGTCCACCTTCGAAAAAGGGGCCACGGTCACCGCATCCCGGGACACCAGTCGCGCCGCCCGGGTGCTCAAGCGGGCCATCATGGTCGGCTGCAACGCGGCCGGAGTCAACGTCGACGACCTGGAGGCCGCCACCGTTCCGGTCACCCGGTTCCAGATCACCTCTTCGACCAGCATGGCCGGCATCACCGTCCGGCTCTCTCCCGACGATCCGCAGTCAGTGGTCCTGCGGTTCTTCGACAAGGAGGGGATCGACGTCGACGAGACCACGCAGCGCCGGATCGAGCGCCTGTACCACCGGGAGGACTTCCGCCGGGTCCTGGCCCGGGAGATCGGCGACATCGGCTTTCCGCCCCGGGCCCTCGAGTTCTACACGGCTGCCCTCATCGACTCGGTCGACCTCTCCGAGGCGAGGGAGGCCGACCTCAAGCTGGTGCTGGACTACTCGTTCGGGACCAGCAGCTTCGTGATGCCCAATCTTCTGGCCAAGCTCGAGGCCGAGGTACTGGTGGTCAACCCGTACGCCAACACCGCCGGCGTGGTGGCATTCGACCGCCAGGCCGGCGCGGCCCGGGTCTCCGAATTGGTGCGGGCGTCTGGGGCGCACCTCGGGGCGGTCCTCGATCCCGGGGGCGAGCACGTGGCTATCGTCGACGACCTTGGCCATCCGCTTTCCGACGACGAGGCCCTGCTGGTGGTCCTGACTCTGGTCACCGAGGCCCATCCGGGGGCCAGGGTGGCCCTCCCGGTGGCGGCCAGCGGCGTAGCAGAGGAGATCTGCCGCAAGGCCGGCGCCGACATCGTGTGGACCAAGCTCTCGGCATCGCACCTGATGGAGGTGGCCCGGTCGCAACGGGTCACGCTGGCCGCCAGCCAGTCCGGCGGCTTCATCTTCCCCAACTTCCTACCCGCCTTCGACGGGGCTGCGACCCTGGTGAACCTGGTGGCGATGCTGACGGCAACCGGAAGGAAGCTGTCGGAGCTGGTGGCCGAGCTTCCCAGCGTCCACATCGTCCATCAGGAGGTGCATACGCCGTGGGATCAGAAGGGCATGGTGATGCGGACCCTGGTGGAGCGCTCCCAGGGCCGTGACCTGGTGCTGGTCGACGGGGTCAAGGTGCTCGAGGACGACGGGTGGGCGCTGGTGCTGCCCGACCCGGAAGAGCCGGTCACCCACGTGTGGGCCGAGGCACCGAGCGACTCCCGGGCCGAGGCCCGGGCCAAGGAGTACGCCGTCCGCCTGGAGCACCTTCTGCGCTGAGCGGCGCCGAGCCGACGACCTCGGCCCAAAGCGCCGCCACAAGGAGCGGTAAAAGGGCGTCCCAGGTCCCTCCGCACACCGTCCCCGGGTCAGGTATCGTCCGCACGTATGGACGTACCCGAAGACCTCCGCTACTCCACCGACCACGAGTGGGCTCGACGTGTGGATGACCGGATCCGGGTTGGTATCACCGACTTCGCCCAGGATGCGCTGGGGGACGTGGTGTTCGTCGATCTCCCGACCGAGGGGAAGGTGGTGGAGACCGGGGGGATGCTCGGCGAGGTCGAATCGACCAAGTCGGTATCCGAGATCTACGCACCTGTCGCCGGTGAGGTCGTCTCCGTCAACTCGGCGCTGGCTGGTTCCCCGGAGCGCCTGAATGCCGATCCCTACGGGGACGGGTGGATATGCGAGATAGCGCCGTCCGACCCCGACTCGGTGAACGGGCTGCTCGATTCGAGCGGTTACCGGCAACTCACCGACGGCTGACGGCCCGAAGGCCGGTGGGACCAGCGAGCGGTCAGTGGGGACCGACTACCGTGGTAGGCGTGTTCTGTCCGAGGTGCGGTCACCGCAATCCCGCCGGCGTCAACTTCTGTTCGTCATGTGGCACAGCCCTGGTGACGTCGGCTCCCGACACCTCTGTCTCCAACGTCCCGGTGGACGATCTGAGCGACGGTGGCCAGGAGGATGCCGCTGTCGGCTTGCTCGAGTTACCGCGAGGGGTGGGGCTGCTGGTGGTGAAGCGGGGCTCGGACGTCGGGGTCCGATTTGCGCTCGACGCAGCCATCACCAAAGCTGGGCGCCACCCTGAGAGCGACATCTTCCTCGACGACATCACGGTGTCAAGGCGCCACGCCGAGTTCGTGACCAGCGATCAGGTGACGACCGTCAGAGACGTGGGATCGCTCAATGGGACCTACGTGAATCGCGAGCGCATCGAAGAGGCCAGGCTGTCCAGCGGCGATGAAGTGCAGATCGGGAAATTCAAGCTCTTGTACCTGGTGGCGGCCGGCGAATGATGCTGCTGATTGATCAGACCGCCGACGGCGGGGAAGGTCGATGAGCGCCCGGTCGTACCTGTCCATCGGTGACGTCCTGACGCTCCTGCGTCAGGAGTTCCCCGACGTGACCATCTCGAAGATCCGGTTTCTGGAGAGCCAGGGCCTGGTGAACCCCGAGCGGACCCCTTCGGGCTACCGGAAGTTCTACCAGCACGACGTGGAGCGACTCCGTTGGGTGCTCCGGCAGCAGCGAGAGCACTTCTTGCCTCTCAAGGTGATCAAGGATCGACTGGACGGGGATCCTGGCGAGTCCACGGCCGCAGAATCACCCGACGCGGGTTCGTCCCACCGGACAGCGGCCTCCGTGTCTGCATCCTCCGCCCCGGAGTACCCCGACCCGGCGTCGGCCCTCGAGGGGCGCATCGAGGCATCGACCGACGAGCGCCGAACCAAGGAGCCCGTGCTGGTTGGTCACCGGTTGTCGACAGAGCACGGCGCGGAGGCGGCGGGGTCCGGCGGGCGGCGCGCCGTGGCCTCGACGTTGGTCGGTGACGGCCCGACACTTCCCGGCATCGAGTCGGCGGTCGCCCCGCCTTCTGTTGTCGCGGGATCGAAGACCGCGGCCGCGGGAAGCAGCGAAGAACCCGCACACCATTCCGCTACGTCGACCGCCGGTTCCCCGGCTCCCCGCACCCGTGCCCCGGATCGGCAACCGGACCGGCAACCGGACCGGCAACCGGACCGGCAACCGGACCGACAACCGGACCGGTCAGCTGCTCGTGGTGTGATGGACGAGCGCACCCCATCGGGTCGAGCCGAGTCGAAGTCGGAGTCGGCGGGCCCGACCGGGACGTCGACGGGTTCTGCCCCGCGCCGGGCGCGCACCGGCCCGGCTGGACCGACCCCTCCGGCCCCGAAGTCGAGCGGAACGAGATCGAGGCCGTCCACCACGACGTCGGAGTCACCGCGGACGGGTTCCACCCGAGCTGGTGGTCCGCCCCCGGGCGACCGGTCCCCGGACGCCCCGGGGCCGGCGGCGAGGGGCCAGGGCAGCTCCGACCCGATCGACCTGAGCGGGGCCAGTCTCTCGGCCGATGAACTGTCGGCGGCGTGCGGCCTGGATGTCGCCCAGCTACGCGAGCTGCAGGAGTACGGACTCCTGACCTCGGACAACGTCGCCGGCGTGGAGTGTTTCGGCGAAGAAGCCCTGGCCGTGGCCAACCTGGCCGCTGAGTTCGCCCGGTTCGGCATCGAGCCCCGCCATCTCCGGCTCTACAGGAATGCCGCCGAGCGCGAGGCCGGATTCGTGGAGCAGATCGTCCTGCCGCTGGTCAGGCAGAGGAATCCCGAGGCCCGCGCCCGTGCCCACGAGACCGCCGACGAGCTGGCGCGATTGGGCCAACAGCTCCGGGCTTCCCTGCTCCGCAGCGCCCTCGGAAACCTGTTGAACGGCTGACCGATTGCACAGGCCCGAGTAACTCCTGTGTGCGGACCTGTGAACGCACCCGAGGTCCCCGGCGAGTAAGTTTGGCCGCATGGTCGAAGTCCGGCTTCGGGCGGTGCGTGTGGACCTCCAGTCGAACACGCCCGTGCTGCTGCTGCAGGAGTCGGAGGGTCTCGGCCGGACGCTGCCGATCTTCATAGGCGCCCCGGAGGCCACCGCCATCGCCTTCGCCCTCCAGGGAATGGACACTCCGCGGCCGATGACCCACGATCTGATCCGCGACCTCCTCGAGGCGCTCGGTGCCGACGTGGTGCGGGTGGTGATCACCGAGCTCAAGACAGCCACCTACTTCGCCGAGATCGTGCTCCGCCACGCAGAACGCGAGCAACCGGTGTCGGCCCGCCCATCGGATGCGGTGGCAGTGGCCGTCCGCACCGGGGCACCGCTGTTCGTGGCCGACGACCTCATGGAGAGCGAGGGGATCATGCTGGCGGTGGACGAGGAGGACGACGAGGATTCCGACGACGAGGGATCCAACCCGGACGAGTTGGTCGGAGAGTTCCGGAACTTCCTCGACTCGATCCGTCCGGAGGACTTTTCCTCCTGAGCACGTCCCCGGTCGACGAACGGTTCCCCAGTCGGATTGAGAGCGGTGTCGGGGATGGGTAGCCGTCGGAACGGTTTGACCGGCGCCCTGGTGGCCCTGTCCCTGACCGGCGTCCTGGCGGGGGCCTGCTCGTCGTCCTCGTCGTCCTCGTCGTCGTCCGGCCGTCCCCCGGTGCCGAGCCGTAGCTCGTCGACAACCTCGTCGTCGACCACCTCGGTGACACCGCCGCCGCCCACGTCGTCGGTGCCGAGCGGTCCTGCCCGCTGTGCCATCCCCGCGCTCAGCGGCTCGGTTGCCGGCCGCAGCGGGGGGGCGGGGACCATCGAGATCACCGTCGCCCTGCAGAGCACGTCGGCCACCTCCTGCGTGCTGACCGGTTACCCCGGGTTGCAGCTGCTCGGCCCCGCAGACACCAGCCTGCCCACCCAGGTGGTGCGCAAGGGCAGCTACAGCTTCACCTCGATGGCCCCGACCACGGTGACCCTGTCCAACGGTCAGTCCGCCTACTTCAACATCGGATATTCGGATGTCCCGGTCGGCAACGAGCAGAGCTGCCCCAGCTCCACCTCGCTGGAGGTCACCCCTCCCGATGCGACCGATCACCTGGTGGTCCCGGCCGTGTTGTCCCCGTGCGGGGGCGGCACGCTGGTTGTGTCGCCGGTGTTCGCCGCCACCGGAACCTCCAACCCGGCCACCGGGACGGTGGGGGGCTGATCGGGGGCCGCCACCCGACACGGAGAGCCGGCGGTCAGCCGGCGGGCCTGACCAGGATCCGGCCCCTGACCCCACCGGCCAGGATGCGCTCCAGGGCGGGTCCGAGTTGATCCAGTCCAACCTCGCCCTCGACCATGTCATCCAGGGCGAGAGGCGGCCAGGCCGCGGCCAACGCCGCCCAGACCGAGCGTCGCTCCTCGATCGGGGTCTGCACGGTGTCGATCCCGATCAGCGACGCGTTGCGAACGATGAACGGGTAGACGGTGGACTCGAAGGTGCTGCCCCCGGTCAGGCCGCTGGCGGCGACGGCCGCTCCGTAGCGGAGGGTTCGGAGGATGGCGCTCAGGCCGGCCCCACCCACGCAGTCGACGGCCCCGGCCCAGCGCTCGGGGCCCAAGGTGCGGTGCGATTCGCCCGCGAGCTCGGCGCGGTCGATGACCTCGGCGGCCCCGAGGCCGATCAGATAGCCGTGCTCGGTGGGCTTTCCGGTGCTGGCCACGACCTCGTAGCCGCGCGAGGCCAGGAGTGAGACCGCCAGGCTGCCCACCCCGCCGGTGGCCCCGGTGACCAGGACCGGACCGTCCCCCGGCCTGAGCCCGTGGTCCTCGAGCCGTCTGAGCGAGAGGGCGGCGGTGAACCCGGCGGTGCCGATGACGGCCGCCCGGCGGGCGGTCAGGTGGTCCGGAAGGGGGACCACCCAGGCCGCCGGGACCCGGGCCCGCTCGGAGAATCCCCCGTGGTGGGCCACTCCGAGGTCATAGCCGTGGGCGACTACCTCCTGGCCGACGCCGAACGACGGGTCGTCGGAGGCGAGCACGGTCCCGACCAGGTCGACTCCGGGGACGAGGGGATCGACCCGGGCCACCCGATTGCCGGGTCGGGTGACCATGCCGTCCTTGTAGTTGACGACCGACCAGTCGACCTCGAGCGTCACCTCGCCCGCCGGGAGGTCGGCGAGGGCGAGCCTCCGCACGCCGGCCTCGATGGAGTCTCCGGTACGGGCAACCACGAAGGCGGAGAACGGGCCGACCGGGGCGCCGGCCACCCGCCCGGCTCGACTGCGCTCCGGGGTCGGTGGGGTCGGCGGGGTCGGCGGGGTCGGCGGGGTCGGCGGGGTCGGCGGGGTCGGCGGGGGAGAAGGGGTCATCGCGGGTACCGTACTGATTCGATGGTCGAGAAGCCGTGAAGGACGCCGGACGCCCCCCCGCCCGACCGTCCGAGGAGGCCTCTGGCTGGTGGCCGTCGCCGTGGTCGGCATCGGTGGTGGCGGCGGGCAGGGTCGGCCGAAGTGGGCTGCAGGCGGACGGCGGCGCGGTCTACTGGGTGGAGAGCCGGCCCGAGGAGGGGGGCCGCCAGGTCGTGGTCCGGGCGGAGGGCCATCTGCCTCCCGCTGAGGTCTCCCTTCCGCACACCAGTGTCCGCTCCCGGGTGCACGAGTACGGCGGAGGCGCGGCCACCGTGGCGAACGGAACGCTGTTCCATGTGGAACAGGACGACCAGGGATGGTACCGGACAGACGTCGGAGCGGGGTCGGGCTCGGGGCGAACGGATCGCGTTGCTTCGGTCCCCCTCCTCCCGAACCCGCCGGCCCGGGACCCGGGTACCAGATATGGCGACGGGCGGATCACTCGGTCGGGCCGCTGGCTGGTCTCCGTGGAGGAGCGCCTGCACGACGGAGGAGCCGACCACCGACTGGTGGCGGTCGCGGCGGCGGGCTCCCGGCGGATCGTCCCGCTGGTCGGGGAGCGGGACTTCGTGGCCGCCCCCCGTCCTTCCCGGGACGGCCGGTGGCTGGCCTGGGTGACCTGGGACCATCCGCACATGCCCTGGGACAGCTCCGAGGTCTGGGTGGCACGGATCGACGAGTCGGATGCCACCATCCGCCTCCACGGTGGCCGTCGGGTGGCGGGGGGTCGGGGAACGTCGGTCGGCCAACCCCTCTGGTGCCGGGACGGGAGCCTCCTCTTCGCCGACGACCGCAGCGGATGGTGGCTGCCCCACCGGTTGACTGCCGGGCAACTGGGCGCCCCCGAGCCCGAGGCCGAGCCGCTGGTCCGGGTCCAGGCCGAATTCCACTCGCCCGACTGGGTCCTCGGGCAGGCCACCATGGCCGAGCTCTCGGACGGGTCGATCGTGTGCCGCCGGCGCCAGGACGGGTGCGACGGGCTGGTACGGCTCCTCGGCCCGGGTCTCCCGGGCGGCCCGGGCCGATCGAGCTGGTCGATCGAGGTCATCGCCCAGCCCTGCGTGGGCATCTCGGGTGTGACGGCCACCGGACCGGACGGTGCCGGAGGCCCGATGGGATCCCCGGTGCTGGGCGATCGGGTGTTCCTGCTCGGCTCGACGGCGACGGAGGCCCACAGCGTCTTCGAGGTCTCGCTGGACGGTGCCTTCCCGGCCCGGCGGATGTCGGCGCCCCCGTCGGTCCCTGCCTCCGCCGGGGACGTCTCGTTGGCGCGTTCTTTCACCGCGTCGACGCCGGCCGGCCCGGTCCCCGGCCTCTTCTTCCCCCCGGCCAACGCCCAGGTCGATGCCGGGGCAGCGGGGTCCCCTCCCCTGGTGGTGTTCTGCCACGGGGGGCCGACCTCCTCCGCAGATGCCGGGTTCGACCCGGTCGTCCAGTTCTTCACCAGCCGCGGCCTGGCCGTCGCCGTCGTCGACTACCGGGGCAGCAGCGGTTATGGCAGGGCGTTCCGACAGCAGCTCGATGGCCTGTGGGGCGAAGCCGACGTCGACGACTGTGTCGGCTACGCCGTCGCGTTGGACGAGGCCGGTTGGGTCGACGGAGGCCGGATGGCCATCCGCGGCACGAGTGCCGGCGGCCTGACCGCCCTGGCCGCGCTGATCCGGGCCACCCGGTTTGCCGGTGCGGCCGCCTGGTACGGGGTGACCGACCTCGAGGCCCTGGGCGCCGACACCCACGACTTCGAGTCCCGGTATGTCGACTCGCTGGTCGGGTCCTGGCCGGAGGCCGCGCAGGCCTATCGGGACCGCTCGCCCATCCACCACCCCGATCGGGTATCGGGGGAGGTGCTGTTGCTCCAGGGCGCCGACGACCCCGTGGTGCCCCCCGACCAGTCGGAGCGGTTCGCCGCCGTGCTCGGTGACCACGGCATCCAGTGCCGGCTGGTCATCTTCGAAGGAGAGGCGCACGGCTTCCGCCGGGCCGCCACCATCGAGGCCAGCCTGGACACGGAGCTCGACTTCTACCGGTCGCTGTTCGGCGGTCCGTCCGGGCGGCGCTGACCCGCTTCTCCTGCCCGACGACCCCACCTGGGTCGACCGCCATCGGTGCGAAGGGGCGGTGAAGCCGGAGATGCCGGTGGTACCCTCGACCGTGCTGACCGACCGTCTGCTGGCGCACGGGGGTGGAGCATCCCCCTCCGGCGGTTCAGGGTGGCGGTGGGCCTCCGAACGGTTCCGCCGAATCCTCGACGCCCTGAGGGGGCTCTCACCCGAGTCGAGGGATGCCCTTCTCTACGGGTGCTCGGCCCTGTTCGCCGGGATCATCTCCTTTGCGGTGAGCATCCCCCTCTATCGCCAATGGGGCCGGATGGCCGTTGGCCCCTACCTCGTGGCCGCGGCCCTGATGGTCCTGGTGGCCCGGCGGCTGTCGGACCGCTCGAAGGGACGGGTGTCCGACTGCTCGAAGATGGCCCGGGTCATCGCCTTCCTGATCGTGCTGCTCGGGGCCACCGTGCTCCCCTTGACCGCCGAGGTCGTCTGGCGCACCGAGGGGAACGCCGCCCTGCACGTACAGCCCGAGGTGACGGTCGTCGAGCGGGCCGGAGTGCGTGCCGCCCATGGAATGGATCCCTACCGGCTGGTGGATCGCGGGGGCCACGTCCTTATCCACCAGCACGCCGTGCCGACCTACGAGCTCTACTACCCCTATCTGCCCGGGATGGTCGTCTTCGGTGTCCTCAGTGGCAGCAAGGTCAGTGATGGCCTGGGCGACGCGCGGATCCAGTTCCTCGTGTTCACCGCGCTCCTTGCGCTGCTGGCGCTGAGTCGACTCCCACCGCGCACCGATGCGCGCTGGCGCTCCCTCCAGGTCATGACCGCGTTGCCGACGGCGGCGCTTCCGCTGGCCACAGGCGGCGACGACATGCCGGTCGTGGTGCTGATGCTTCTCGGGCTGGTCGCGCTCCAGAGACGCAGACCGGTGCTCGCCGGGCTGGCTCTTGGAGCGGCGTCCTCGCTCAAGTTCTCTGCGTGGCCCCTGGTGGTCATCGCCCTCTGGGCCGCCTACGACCTGCGGCGGCAGCGGGCCATCGGCCGCTATGCCATCGGGGTGGTGGCCGTCGTCGTCCCCGTCGTGGTGCCGCTGGCCCTGCGGAACCCGTCGGCGTTCATCGACAATGTCATCCGGTTCCCCCTCGGCCTGGCCGGGGTGTCGTCCCCCGCGGCCAGCGCCCTTCCCGGCCACATCCTCATCTCGGTGCTCCCGGGTATCCATCGGGCATACGTCGTCGTGGCCGGCGCCGTCGGGGTCGTTGTTCTGGTCCGGCACATGATCAGGAGGCCACCCCGGAACCCTTCCGAGGTGGCCCGCCTCACCGGCTGGCTCATGCTGATCGCCATCCTGCTGGCGCCCGCCACCCGGGTCGGATACCTGCTCTATCCGATCAACCTGTTCGTCTGGGCCTGGATGCTGAGCCGGGCGGCCGACCCGGCAGCAGGGACGGACGGACAACTCTCCCCGAGCTCCGAGTCCACTTGGCCGACCACCGGACGACGCGGACAACCCCGGGCCGGTCAGTTGTCGTCGGACTGCTCGAATAGCTGGAGGGACAACGGGGTGGTCCCGGCCGAGGTGGTGGGGGACACCACCACGCCGACCTCCCAGTAGAAGCCGTCGCCGCTGCCCCGTTTGGCCAGCACCTCGGTGTCCGATGGCCCTCGCTGCGAGCCAGATCCCACGTAATCCACGTGCCAACCCAGACGGGGAAGGAGGGCACGGTAGACATCGACCACCTGCCCAGAGGACAGGCCGGTCCGGAAGGCGACGGTCCGGTCGAACTGGCCAGCATTCTGGTCGGCGTTCAAGGTCCGGGTGACCGGGCTCCCCGAAGGGACGGCCAGGTTGCCCAGGATGTCGGCGGGAGGCTCCCCCGCACCCACGATCGACCGCATGGCGATGGTGGCCGGGGTGAGGCTGACGACGGTGCCGTCGGGAATGGTGATGCGCCGGATCGACAGGGTCGGGCTTGTTCCGGAGCCGAAAGCGGACGCCACCACCCCGGCGACGACGATGAGCACGGCGATCCCGAGCACTGCCAGGGCCGGCCCACGCAGGGACATGGGCTGGTACGAGCGGTTCTCGGGGTCGAGGGCGGAGGCCTCGTCGGGGGACGAAGGCGCGAGCTCAGGAGTGCTGACCATGACGCTACCCATGGTAACGGCACCCCCCCCGGCCGGCCCCGGTCGGCGAGCCATTCCCGGGCCGGGCGCCAAAGGGTCCGAACGGCGCCCGGCCCTGACCAGCGCTTCCGGGCCACATGGATACCCATGGTGGCCGCCCCGACGCTTCCGGTGATGGCCGGTCCACCAATCATCCACCCGATGTTTACTTTTGACCGGTGTTCGTTCACAATGCCTTCAGCATTGAGGAGCGACATGCGCTCGTCATGTGGAGGGGCTCCTGATCCGGCACTGGCGGAGGGATCCGTGGAACGGGGGGGCAGTGGCCGGGTCTTCATGACCCGGCCACTCCTGCGTCCGGGACCCGGGTGCAACCGAACCCGACCTGCAGCCGGCCACCCCCGGGCGGTCACGGCCCGGCGGTCACGGCCTGGCGGTCACGCCGGCGGGCGGTTCTCCCTTCCAACCCAGATGATTGAGGGGCCCGTGGCCCTGGCCGAGGCGCCACCCGGCGCCCCCGAGCAGCGCACCGTGCACGAACTCCTTGGCGGCCGCCACAGCGGTGGTGACCGTGGCGCCGTGAGCCAGGTAGGCGGCGATGGCGGACGACAGCGAGCATCCGGTCCCGTGGGTATTGGGCGTGGCCACATGGGAGCCGCTCAGGACGGCTACGTCCACCCCGTCGAACAGGACGTCTGCCACCCGTTGGGGGGCCGCGCCACGGTCTTGGGAATCGACCCCGGGGAGATGGCCTCCCTTGACCAGGACCCATGACGGGCCGAGTCCGTGGATCAGGCGGGCCACACCGATCATGGAATCGACATCGTGGAGCTCGGAGCGTGCCACTCCGGCCAGGAGGGCGGCCTCCCACAGATTGGGCGTGGCGATCAGCGCCTGGGACAGCAGATCCGACCGGTAGGCGTCGATCCCCTGGTCCGACAGGAGGATCCGGCCGCTCGAGGCGACCATGACCGGGTCGACCACCAACCGGGGCAGCTCGCCGGCGGCGGCCCGACGCGCCACGGCCTCGACGACGGCCCGGGTTCCGAGCATCCCGGTCTTCACCGCCGCCACAGGTAGGTCGTCGAGCACGGCGTCGATCTGGGCGTCGACGACCTCTACGGGCACGTAGTGGACCTCGCGCACCGCGGTGGTGTTCTGGGCGGTGACCGCGGTGACTGCGGTGGTGGCGAACACCCCGAGCGCGCCCATGGTCTTGATATCCGCCTGGATGCCGGCCCCGGCCCCGGAGTCCGAGCCGGCGATGCTGAGCGCGACTGGGGGATTGTCACCGTCACACACGGTGCTCCCGTCGTTCACGCCTGCGGCCACGGGTCCGCCATCCCTTCGAAGGAGCTCGATGCTTGGGCGTGGAAGCGACGGGTGATGCGGCCGGCGTTCCGGGCGGCCCGGCCGGCGCTCACTGCCTCCCGCATGGCTCGTGCCATCAGAGGCGGCTGGTGGGCCCGGGTGACCGCCGAGGCCACCAGCACCGCGTCGCAGCCGAGCTCCATCGCCACGCAGACGTCGGAAGCGGTGCCGACACCGGCGTCGAGCACCACCGGCACCGTCGCCTGCTCGACGATGAGCGCGATGTTGTGCGGATTGCGGATACCGAGGCCGCTCCCGATCGGTGAGCCCAGGGGCATGACCGCGGCACAGCCGGCCTGTTCGAGGCGTCGGGCGGCGACGGGGTCGTCACCGCAGTAGGGAAGCACGACGAAGCCGTCGTCCACCAGCTCCTCGGCGGCCGCGACCAACTCGACGGTATCGGGCAGGAGCGTGGCCTCATCGCCGATGACCTCGAGCTTCACCCAGTCGGTCGAGAACGCCTCCCTGGCCAGCTTGGCGGTCAAGATGGCGTCCGAGGCGGTGAAGCACCCGGCTGTGTTGGGCAGTACCTGGATCCCCAACTCCCCGAGCAGGTCGACCAGGGAGTGGGGGGTGGTCGGGTCCACCCGGCGCATGGCCACGGTGGCCATGGACGTGCCCGACTCGACGAGGGCCTCCCGGAGGGACTGCGGACTGGTCATCCCCCCGGTACCCAGGATGAGCCGGGAGCCCACGACCTGTCCGGCGATGAACAGATCGGTGTCTGCTGTCGTCGAGGGCAGGGCCGGTCCGGGGATCGAAGCATCCATCGCCTCCCACGGTACCGCCACCGCCGGGCACCGCCCACCTAGCCGCCGGCGGCGGCGGTGACGATCTCGATCCGGTCGCCGCTGGTGATCCGGGTGGCGTCCCAGCTGCTCTTCGGGACGACGTCGCCATTGCGGGCCACGGCGATACCCCGGGACGACGTGCACCACTCCGCGACCAGGTCACCCACGGTCGTCCCGGCCAACCCGGTCCACGGGGCTCCGTTCACGGTCACCTCGGTCCTCTCGGTCACCCCGTCACCCCGTCCCTCTCGGTCACCCGTCACCCCGTCACCCCGTCACCCCGTCACCCCCGGCCGGAGAACCGGTGCCGACAGCCCGGAGCCCCCGTGGTGGCCGGAGGTCGCGGCGAACCGTTGTGGCCGGAACGGGGCGAACGCGGAGGTGAGCCCGGCGGCGTCGGCGTCCACCGGGCGTCCGGGTTCGGTCGCCGTGCCGCCCAGCAGGATCCTGACCACCTCATACGCCGTCACCGGAGCAAGGAGGATGCCGTTGCGGTAGTGCCCGGTGGCCACGATCAGCCCCGGCAGGTCGGTGGTGCCGACGATGGGCGCGTTGTCGGGCGACCCCGGCCGAAGCCCGGCGGTGGTGTCGAACAGCTCATACTCCTCGAGGGCGGGGATGAGCCGGCGGGCATCGTTGAGCAGGTCGCCCACCGCCCCGACCTGGACGGTGAGGTCAAAGCCCTTCTCTTCGACCGTGGCCCCGACCACCACCGTCCCGTTCCTCCGGGGGACGAGGTAGCAGCTCCGTCCGTGGACCAGGCCCCGCACTGCCCGGCGAAGGAAGGGCCGGTCGGACCCGCCCCTCAGGCGGAGGGTCAGTCCCTTGACCGGCCGGACCGGAGGAAGCGTGGACTCGGAGAGGCCGCCCAACTGGCCGGATCGGCAGCCGGCGGCCACCACCACGGTAGCGGCCGTGCAGGCGCCGCCGCCACGCAGGAGCACCCCGGTCGCCCGGCCCCCGACGGTGTCGATGGCGGCCACCTCGTCGTCGACGAAGGAGACCCGGGAGGCCCGGCAAGCGGCGATGAGGGCGTCCACCGCCAGGCGATTGTCGACCTGGTGGTCACCGGCCAGCTCGGCACCACCCCTGACCCCGGGGGCCAACAAGGGCTCCTCGTCCCGGCACTCCCGGGCCGAGAGACGCCGGGCGCTGCGACCGTGGTCGAGATGGAAGCGGAGGACGTCGTCGGTGGAGGCCAGGTCCGAGGGATCGAAGGCGACGAGCAAAGTGCCGGTGGCCTGGTAGCCCACCTCCTGGCCCGATGCCGCCTCCAGGGCCCGGGCGAACCCGGGCCAGGCCCGCGCCGCCTCGACATTGAGCGCGGTCAGGGCCTCCTCACCGAAATGGGCCTCGCCGACCGGGGCGAGCATGCCGGCCGCAGCCCAGCTGGCGCCGCGGCCCGGATCGGGGTCGACGACGGTGACCGCCATTCCGCCGCCGGCCGCCCTCCAGGCGATGGCCAGGCCGATGACACCGCCGCCGACCACGACTGCGTCAGCCGGTGCCCTGGTGGCCATGCCCTCATGCTAAGGCCAGGTCGGGCCCCCCTCCGGCAGGGCCGCCCGAGGTCCTCCGTCGGGACGCCCGAGGGCCGTTCGAGGGCCGTTCGAGGGCCGGGACAGGGTGGAACGGCGCGGCGGTCGTGTACAATCTTCGGACCACGCATTGGGCCAACGTCGTCCCGAGCGGGTGGATCCACTTCCCTCGTTGGAGCGACCCGATGACGACTTCCGCTGGAGCAGAACGAGGTGCCCATCGTGTCCCCACCGCGGTTCCGGTGGCACCGCCGGGCCCCCGTCCGGTGACGAACGAGCGATTCCGACCGATTGCGCCCTCCGCCCCCCGGTCCGGCCTCTACGACCCGCGCTTCGAACACGACGCCTGCGGTGTCGCCCTGGTTGCCGACCTGGAGGGCCGGGCGACCCACACCCTGGTCCGCCAAGCCCTCTCTGCCCTCGAGCACCTGGCCCATCGGGGGGCCACCGGCAGCGAGGAGGACAGCGGCGACGGGGCCGGGATCCTGATCCAGGTCCCGCACGACTTCTACGCTGCGGTGGTCGACTTCGAACTTCCGGCCCGGGGTCACTACGCCACGGGGGTGGCCTTCCTGTCGAGGGACGCCGAACAGGCCGGCGGGGCCCGCTCGGCTTTGGGCAAGCTGGCCGGTGAGGAGGGCCTCGTGGTCCTCGGGTGGCGGGACATGCCGATCGACGACGGCTCACTCGGATCGATCTCCGAAGCCGCCATGCCGTCGATGCACCAGCTCTTCGTAGCCCCCGCCCCGGGCACCCCCCTGGCCGGGGACGATCTGGCGCTGGCCATCGACCGGTTGGCCTTCGTCCTCCGCAAACGGGCGGAGCACGAGATCGCCGAGTGCTACTTCCCCTCGTTGTCCGCCCGGACCATCACCTACAAGGGCATGCTGACCTCCCACCAGTTGGCCGAGTTCTACCCCGACCTGACCGACGACCGGCTGATCAGCGGCCTGGCCCTCGTCCATTCGCGCTTTTCCACCAACACCTTCCCCTCGTGGCCGCTGGCCCATCCCTACCGGTACCTGGCCCACAACGGTGAGATCAACACCCTGGCCGGCAACCGCAACTGGATGCGGGCCCGGGAGGCGCTGTGCGGATCGGAGCTGATCCCCGGTCTCGACCGGGCCTTCCCCGTCATCACCCCCGGGGCCAGCGACTCGGCTTCCTTCGACGAGGTGCTCGAGCTGCTCCACCTGGGCGGCCGTCCCCTCCACCATGCCGTGTTGATGATGATCCCCGAGGCGTGGGAGAACCACCGGACCATGGACCCGGCCCGCCGGGCCTTCTACCGCTTCCACGCCTCGTTGATGGAGCCGTGGGACGGTCCCGCGGCCGTGGCGTTCACCGACGGAACGGTCATCGGTGCCGTGCTCGACCGCAACGGGCTCCGGCCGGCGAGGTACTGGGTCACCGACGACGGCCTGGTGGTGCTGGCCAGCGAGGTCGGCGTCATCGACGTCCCGCCGGAAAAGGTGGTCCGCAAGGGCCGGCTTCAGCCCGGTCGGATGTTCCTGGTGGACACCGCCGCCGGGCGGATCGTCGACGACGACGAGATCAAAGAGGCACTCTCGTCCGAGCAGCCGTACGCCGAGTGGCTCGACGCCGGCCAGGTCGACCTCGAGGACCTGCCGCCCCGGTACATGCTCACCCCGCAGCACGCCTCGGTGGTCGGCCGCCAGCGCCTCTTCGGGTACACCAATGAGGAATTGAGGATGCTCATCGGTCCCATGGCCCAGTCGGGCACCGAGCCGCTCGGCTCGATGGGCACGGACACGGCCATCGCCGTGCTCTCCGATCGGCCCCGACTGTTGTACGACTACTTCACCCAGCTGTTCGCCCAGGTGACCAACCCTCCGCTGGATGCCATCCGCGAAGAGCTGGTCACCTCCCTCTTGTCCACGCTCGGCCCGGAGGCCAACCTGCTCGACCCGACGGCGGACTCGTGCCGCCAGATCGTGCTCCCGATGCCGGTCATCGACAACGACGATCTGGCCAAGCTGCTCTATGTCAACGAGGACGGCAGCACGCCCGGCTTCCGGGCCTTCGCCATCGACGGCCTGTTCGAGGTGGAGGGTGGGGGAGCGGCCCTTCGGGCGGCCATCGAGGACGTGCGCGCCCGGGTCGGCTCGGCCATCACCGACGGGGCCGACGTCATCGTCCTGTCCGACCGCAACTCGACAGCGGAATGGGCCCCCATCCCGTCGCTATTGCTCGTCTCGGCGGTCCATCACCATCTGGTGCGGGAGAAGACCCGGACCAGGGTCGGTCTGGTCGTCGAGTCCGGCGACGCCCGCGAAGTCCACCACATGGCCCTGCTCAAGGGGTTCGGCGCCGCCGCCATCAACCCGTACCTGGCCTTCGAGACCATCGACGACATGATCGCGTCGGGGACCCTCACCGGGGTGACGCCCCGCCAGGCCCAGAGGAACTACATCAAGGCGGCCTCCAAGGGGATCATCAAGGTGATGTCGAAGATGGGGATCTCGACCGTGGCGTCGTACACCGGCGCCCAGGCCTTCGAGGCGGTCGGCCTGGCCTCGGAGGTCATCGACGAGTACTTCACCGGAACGGTGTCCCGCATCGCCGGGGTCGGCCTCGACGTGCTGGCCGGGGAGGTGGCGGCCCGGCACCGGACGGCGCACCTGGACCGGCCGGCCGAGCTCGCTCACCGCGAGCGTGAGGTCGGCGGGGAGTACCAGTGGCGGCGCGAGGGCGAGATCCACCTGTTCAACCCCAAGACGGTGTTCAAGCTGCAGCACGCCACCCGCTCCAAGCGCTATGACATCTTCAAGGAGTACACCACCGCGGTCGACGACCAGTCGGCCCAGCTGGCCACCCTGCGGGGCCTGATGCAGCTCCGGGTGGGAGCACACCCTGCGGTCCCGATCGAGGAGGTGGAGCCGGCGTCGGCCATCCTGGCCCGGTTCTCGACGGGGGCCATGTCCTTCGGGTCGATCTCGGCCGAGGCCCACGAGACGCTGGCCATCGCCATGAACCGGCTGGGGGGCCGTTCAAATACCGGCGAGGGCGGCGAGGACCCCGACCGCTTCACGCCGGACGCCAACGGCGATCTGCGGCGCAGCGCCATCAAGCAGGTGGCGTCGGGCCGGTTCGGCGTGACGTCGGAGTACCTGGTGAATGCCGACGACCTGCAGATCAAGATCGCCCAGGGGGCCAAGCCGGGGGAGGGGGGCCAGCTCCCCGGCCACAAGGTCACCGCCGGGATCGCCAGGACCAGGTTCTCGACCCCGGGCGTCGGCCTCATCTCCCCGCCGCCCCACCACGACATCTACTCGATCGAGGACATCGCCCAGCTCATCCACGACCTGAAGTCGGCCAACCCGACCGCCCGGGTGCATGTGAAGCTGGTGGCCGAGGTCGGGGTGGGCACGGTGGCGGCAGGGGTGGCCAAGGCCCACTCCGACGTGGTGTTGATCTCGGGCCACGACGGGGGGACCGGGGCGACGCCCCTGACCTCCCAGAAGCACGCCGGCATCCCCTGGGAGCTGGGTCTGGCCGAAACCCAACAGACACTCCTGGCCAACGATCTCCGCGACCGCATCGTGGTCCAGGTCGACGGCCAGATGAAGACCGGCAGGGACGTGGTCGTCGGCGCGCTGCTGGGCGCGGAGGAATTCGGATTCGCCACGGCGCCGTTGGTGGTCTCCGGCTGCATCATGATGCGGGTCTGCCATCTCGACACCTGCCCGGTGGGCATCGCCACCCAGGACGAGACCCTCCGGGCCCGCTTCTCGGGCAAGCCGGAGTTCGTTCAGACCTTCTTCGAGTACATCGCCGAGGAGGTGCGTGAGATCCTGGCGACCCTGGGGCTCCGCTCGCTGGATGAGGCCATCGGCCGGGCCGACCTGATCGACTCGGCCGAGGCCGTCGACCACTGGAAGGCCAAGGGCCTCGACCTGGCGCCGATCCTGGTGCAGCCCGAGCTGCCCGAAGGAGCGGCGCGCTATTGCATCAACGCCCAGGACCACGGCCTCGGCCGGGCCCTCGACCACGCGTTCCTCGAGCGGTGCCGGCCGGCCATCGAGGACGCCTCCCCGGTCGAGGTGGACCTCGCCATCACCAACGTGGACCGCACCGTGGGCACCCTGCTCGGCCATGAGATCACCCGCCGGTACGGCGGGGAGGGACTGCCCGAAGGGACCATCGACCTCACCTTTCACGGGTCGGCCGGGCAGAGCTTCGGTGCCTTCGTGCCGAAGGGCGTCACCATGCGCCTCCTGGGCGATTCCAACGATTATCTGGGCAAGGGCCTCTCCGGTGGTCGGATCATCGTCCGGCCTCCCCTGGAGTCCACCTTCGCCGCTGAGGAGAACATCGTGGCCGGCAACGTGATCCTCTATGGCGCCACCGCCGGGGAGGTGTTCCTGCGCGGGCAGGTCGGAGAGCGCTTCTGCGTCCGCAATTCCGGGGCCATCGCCGTGGTCGAGGGCGTCGGCGACCACGGTTGCGAGTACATGACCGGCGGCCGGGTGGTCGTCCTCGGCCCAACCGGACGCAACTTCGCCGCCGGCATGTCGGGCGGGATGGCCTTTGTCTACGACCCCCACGGTCGGCTGGCTGGAGCCTATAACCGCGAGTACGTGGATCTCGAGCCGCTGTCGTCCGAGGACCGGGTGTGGCTGAAGGATCGGATCGCCATGCATCTCGAGGCGACGGACTCGGAGGTCGCCGCACGGCTCCTGGCCGACTGGATCAGCGCCTCCGAGCAATTCGTCACGGTGATGCCGCAGGACTACCGGCGGGTGCTCGAGGCCACCGAGCTGGCCGTGGCCGAGGGGCGCTCGGTGGAGGAGGCGGTCATGGAGGCCTCCCATGGGTGACATCCATGGCTTCTTGAAGTACGGGCGCGACCTCCCACCCCGACGACCGGTACCGGTTCGGCTGCGCGACTGGAAGGAGGTCTACGAGCCGTTTCCGGTCGAGGCGGCCCGCCAGCAGGGGGCCCGGTGCATGGACTGCGGGATCCCCTTCTGCCATGAGGGGTGCCCCCTGGGCAACCTGATCCCCGAATGGAACGACCTGGTCTATCGCGATGACTGGTCCGAGGCCGTCGAGCGGTTGCACGCCACCAACAACTTCCCCGAGTTCACCGGCCGGCTGTGCCCGGCACCGTGCGAGGGGTCCTGTGTGCTGGGGATCAACGACGACCCCGTCACGATCGAGCGCATCGAGTACGAGATCATCGAACGGGCCTGGGCCGAAGGATGGGTCGAGCCGGTGAGGGCCACGGTGCCCAGCGGGAAGCGGGTGGCCGTGGTGGGGTCGGGACCGGCCGGACTGGCCGCAGCCCAGCAGCTGGCCCGGGCCGGCCACCAGGTGGTCGTCTTCGAGCGCGCGGAGAAGCCCGGGGGGCTGCTGCGATACGGCATCCCCGAGTTCAAGATGGAGAAGGCGGTCCTCGACCGCCGCCTGGACCAGTTGACGGCCGAGGGGGTCGAGTTCCGGTGCGGGGTCTCGGTGGGGGAACCGGACGCTCCGGTCCGGGGGGCGCTGGCTCCCGATGCCACCGTGGTCAGCTCCCGGGCGGTGGCCGGGGAGTTCGACAGCCTGCTGCTGGCCGGAGGAGCCACCCTGCCCCGCGATCTGCCGGTCCCGGGACGGGAGCTGGCAGGGATCCACCTGGCCATGGACTACCTGAAGCCCTCCAACCTGGTGCGAGAAGGCCGGTTGGACCGGTTCCCGGTCTCGGCCGAGGGGAAGCACGTGGTCATCATCGGCGGGGGGGACACCGGAGCCGACTGCCTCGGCACCGTGCACCGCCAGCGGGCCCTCAGCGTCCGCCAGCTCGAGATCATGCCCGAGCCCCCGCCCGATCGGGCCGGCGACAATCCGTGGCCGACGTGGCCGCTGATCCTCCGCACCTCGGCCGCCCTCGAGGAGGGCGGCGAGCGCATCTTCTCGGTGACCACATCCGAATTCCTGGGGGACGGGGAGGGGCGGGTCCGGGCGCTCCGGGGTGAGGAGGTGGAGTTCGTCCACGGCGATGGCGGCCGTCCCGAGTTCCGCCCGGTGGCCGGCTCCGATTTCGAGATGCCCTGCGAACTGGTGCTCCTGGCCATGGGGTTCCTCGGGACGGAGCGTGGGGGCCTGGTGGCCGAACTGGGCCTCGAGGTGGACGCCCGGGGCAGCGTGGCCGCCGACCAGTCCTGGGCGACCAATGTGGACGGCGTCTTCGTCTGCGGCGACATGACCCGGGGCCAGAGCCTCATCGTCTGGGCCATCGCCGAGGGTCGCTCGGCCGCAGCCTCGGTCGACCGGTACCTGATGGGCCGGACCGACCTCACCGCCCCCATCGTGCCCGGCCAGCTGGCCCTGCGGTAGGCGGGTTCAGGGCGGGGCAAACAGGTGTGGTCCAGTGAGTGCGAAGCGCTGACGACCGACGAGTCGTGTAACTGTCAATCATCGACGGACGTTTGATCGACGCTCGGTTGCCGAGTGCCCGCTGACTGTGGGAACCGAATCGTCGGGATCGGGCGAGGTGAGGCTACGCCAGCCTCGTCAGGTGGGCGCCGATGAGTCCAGCGTCACAACCGGTCACCGGTCAGCCCGGTCGGGTGGCTCCCACCGGCCCGGTCCAATGGGGCTGTCTAAGCGGACCTGCGCTCCGGTGTGCGGGGCGTCAGGGACCTCGCCGGGACCGGGACCGACGTGTGCCCCGAGAGACAGGCCGACGGCTGGATCACACGAGGATGGCTTGGCGCTGACCTCGCGTTCGAAGGAGCAGGGCCAAGTCCTCGAGACTACTGGGGTGGCCCAAGTAGAAGCCCTGGCCGTAGGAGATGCCGAGATCGATGAGTACGTCGAGTTCAGCCGCGGTCTCGATCCCTTCGGCGATCACTTCGGCACCGGTCTCATTGCCAAAGGCAACAAGTGCGCGGGCGAGGGAACGCCGGACTGGGTCGAGATCGATGTTGCCGGTCAACTCCCGATCGAGCTTGATGAATTCTGGGGCGACCTCGAGAACCAGTGAGAGACTCGCGAACCCCGTTCCGGTGTCATCGATTGCCACCTCGGCTCCGAGCTTCCGCAATCCCTTGCAAGCCCGGTGGAGGGCCGGGAGGTCCTCGATGCCGACGTGTTCGGTTAGCTCGACGATAACCCGACTTGGCGTGCTCGTTCTGAGCAGATCGAGCAGCTCAGTGGAACAAAAGGTGTCTGGTCCTGCATTCACTGCCATGCGGAGCGGCTCGGGCAGTTCAGGCAGTATGGAGAGGGCCCGCTCGATCGCACGGAGCTCGAGCGGGCGACCGAGGCCGACCGAGGCCGCTTCGGCAAACCAGCGGTCCGGTCCACGCGCCGGTTGGGGTGCGAACCGTGCGAGTGCTTCGACCATGACGACTGTTCCATTCGAAAGCGAGACGATCGGCTGGAGCACGATGGTGAGCCCGGCTCCAGTGAGTGCCTGCTCGATGCGATCCCGAACGGCCGAGTCGAACGCGGTGCCAGGACATACGACGTTCGCGACAAAGGCCGACCGGGCACGGGCAGACTCACTTGACCCGCCGAGCAAGCCCTGCCCAAAGGTGCCCGCTGCAGCCACCTCGCATGGCCCGAGCAATTCGGCGGTGCACGAGGCCAACTCAACGGCAGCGCCGATCATGCTCGAGACGAAGTTTGCCAGGCCCGCCAAGCTCGCTTCGTCTGCGGGGCCGAAGGCAGACGCCGCGCTCGAGGTGATATTTAGCACCCCGATTCGCTCGTCGCCCCTGCGTAGTGGCACGCAGATCATCGACAAGATTCCGAGTTCGGCAGCGAGTGTTGTATCCACCCGAGGGTCGGTCGTCGCGTCGTGGCAGCGCTGGGTGACGCCGCTTTGGATCGCCAGGCCCGAGAGGCTGTGTGCAATCGACAGCACCGAGCCGACAGAATCCGCGACGTTCCCACTCGCTGCAGTGATGACGAGGGAGGTCCGCTTGGCGCACAGCTCGATCACGGCACCCCCGGCTGAAGGGACGAGGACCAGCGCCTCTGCTAGTACCCGCTCCATGACGCTTGCGGGATCACTCGCGATTGCAATCGCCTCGCGTAGCCCCATTGCCGCTCCCTCGTGCATTCGGGGAATGTCCTCATGCTCCGCATGGGACGCTTGAACCGGGCCACAGAAGCAAGATCTTCCGTCACTACTATCGGCAGGGAGCCTGTAGGACTTGAATAGATTCTCACCTGGCAAGGCAGCGGTCCCCCTGCGACGGCGGCGGCGTGGCGCCTCGGCCTGTCCCCGATGCCTGGTTGAGGGGCAGGGGATAACCGCTAAGCAACAGTGTGGAAGCTGCCTCAGGGCCAAGCGGCTACTTCAAAGCTAACGGCAGCTCCAAACGTCGGTCCCCTCGCGTGTGGGGCGCTTCAGGGACCTCGCCGGGACCGCAGCCGACGATGAGTGGGGGAGGGTGAAGAGGAGGGCAGGTGGAGCGGGAGTGCTCGGATCAACTGCGTGGCGGTGCATGTCCGGCGATCACGGATACCCTCCAGCCGTGCTGAGGTGAATGCTATGACTGCTTTGACGTTGTCTTCGTGGCCTTCGCCGGTCCCGTGGTTTGATCGCCTGTCGCTCGGCCTCCTCCTTAACGGAGGCCCTGATCGGCCCACCATGCCCCGAGCGCAAGTCCGCACCCATCTCACCGCGCCATTTCCGTCGGCGAAGTCGTCTCGACTCCGGGTCCGGTACCAGACCACGCCCATGGCTAGGTAGTGTCGTTGAATGGCACCCGAAGGAAGCGGCTCCAGCCCGCCGGACCCTGAGTCCGTGGAGCTGGACAATCCACTGGATCCCAAGGCGGTGGCCAGTCGGGCTGACGGCCGGCCACCGGAGGAAGCTTCTAGTGACAACCCCGAGGCCCAAGCGCAAGCGATCCTCGAGGAATCTGAGGACCGCATCATTGCCGGCGCTCACACCTCGGACCCGATCGAGGAGCCCTTCCCCAAGCCATCAGAGGATCAACTAGAGGAAGACGGAGCGGACTGAGAGAGCGTGACGCCGAACTGCGGCTGGATCACTGAGAACCAGGCCCGCCCCGATCGGGCGTTGCGGGACACTGGTGTTGACCCGCTTTCATGGCACATTGCTCCTTGCGGTCATGTGGCATGCAATCCCAACATGTCGACTCCGGAGAACCGGGGAAACATCAGGGTGCGCGTGTAGTCGGGTCAACACCAGCACTGATCCGCAGAGGATAGGGTGGACCGAGGGACAATGTTGGCTCCGATCGGGTGCCGAATTCCTCTAGATCGCCCCGAGCCGCACTCAGTTCGGCGGCCGATCGGACAACGTGTCCACAGCAGCCGCAGGTCAAGAAGCCAGCCAGCTCGACGTCCACCATGTGCCAGAGACGAACGGGCGAATGTCTGTGTGTCGAAGGTGCGGATCCCAGACTGATGGTCCGGAAGGTCGACACCACATTCCAGCCGGGCGGCAACTGATTCGTTCCAGTGAATGGCTGGTCGCACAGTTGAGAATCAGGCACATCAATCGCATTCGAGAGGTGCGCGGAGGATAAGGAAACAGAGGTGGCATTCCCGGCGCCATGTGACGGTGTGCCAGTGTTCGTTGGCTTAACCGATTCGTTGCCTTGCCCCCAGATTCTGCAGGCCGCAGTCTCCCAGGGATCCCCCCGTTCCCTCGAAACGGCCTGCACGGGGGCCAGGTGCGGACAACGAGGCCCTCGGTCGAGTGGGGTCGCAAAACGGGTGTAGACCTGAGTTGTTGTCGGGTCAGCGGCAGTACGAGGGGGATTCCACTCAACTGGCCTGACGATGGGCAGGGAGACCGGTCTCCCAGGACGCTCAGAGCGGGAGGTTGAGATGGCTGAGTTTTACGACCAGGGTCAAGATCAGGGTGTGGGCCAGGCCAGATGGAACGTCTTCGAATGGCACGGTAAGACGCTCGTCGACTGTGACGGCGAGAAGATTGGCAAACTGCAGGATGTCTACGTCGATGTCGAAACGGATGAGCCGCAGTTCGCTACCGTCAAAGAGGGCTTCATCGGGCGTCACCTGACGTTCGTGCCTCTGGCCGGCGTTCAGATCGGCCCCGACGATCTTCAGGTCCAGGTGACCAGCGAAAGGGTTCGAACGGCACCCGACATCGAGATGCACGGTGAGGAGCTTTCCCAGGCGGACGAGTCCACCCTCTATCACCACTTCGAGATGAACTACACGCCGATCGAGACGGAGAGCGGACGCCGTCTTGCCCGGCGATGAACAAGGTGTCGTTGCGCCCTTCTCTCAGAACATCAGGAATTGCGGTGTGGAGCAGAAGCCACGGGCGGATGAGGACAATGAGGACTTTCTCCTCTGGCTGTTCCGTGACCACAGCACAGAATGAGAAGTGCGTTCGCATGCGTCCTCGGTGCGACGCCGTAAATCACGACTATGAAGGATGGTGCGCTATGGCTGGAAAGACTGAGCAAGTGAAGGGCCAAGCCAAAGAGTCAGTTGGGGGCCTTATCGGCAACAAGGACCTTGAATCCGAAGGTAATTCCGAGCGTCGAGCTGGTGAGGCGAAGGAGAAGGTCGGCCACGCAAAGGACAAGATCGAAGAGGTGGTCGAGAAGGCTGAGCACAAGGCAGAAGGGGTGATCGACAAGGCGAAGTGACGCTTCGACTGTCGAGGCATCCCACACGTGTCTGATTCGTTGTGGGCCAGGGGATATTCGCATAGGGCCCTTACCCGGACGAGATGGGGGAAACGGAAAATGCTCGACTCACCCAATCCGCTTGAGTTGCACAGAGCCGGAGTACATGGTGTTGCTGGCGCTGACCGCTCTCGTCGGCGTCCCCATCGCGGGGAGGTTGGGGTGCGATCAGTGGAGATGTCGCTTGTCAACGCGGCGGCGTGGACCGCCAGGTTTGCGAGCGTGCTTCGGGGACTGGACCGTCGTACGTACCAGGAGTGTCAACAACGGCATTACGAGATCTTCGCGTTCGTCCCTAGCGGCGCACGGCCTGGGATTGCCCGCGCTCTCGGGTATCGACCAGGATCGCCAGTAGCTCGCCGATAGTCTGTTCCCGGCCGACCTGTTCTTGTAGGGGGAGGTGGGTCTGGATGTGATAGCGGTTGCGCCGGCCTTCTTTGCCCTTCACGACGTATCCCGACGTGGTCAGGTCGGCGACGATATCGAAGGCGCTGCGCTCGGTGATGCCCAACGCGGTGGCGATGTCGCGCAGGCGAACCCCGGGGTCCTGGGCGATGCAGACCAATGCCCGCGAATGGTTGGTGAGAAAGCTCCACTTGGCCATCCGCCAATTATAGATGACTCGTACACGAAATATAATACATGGGTTAGAAATCTAGAGTAAGATCTCATTTATCGGGGTACGGCATCTGCCGGCCATTCCTCGCCGTTGGCGAGGGTACCGACGAATGGGAAGTAGGAGCCATGGGCTTGACCGGAATGGTCTTCAGTAGCATCTCGATAGCGGTGGGCGCCGTAATGTACTGGGCGATCACCACCACGCAGACGCACGGCTTCCGGCTGTCCACCGTGGGGGTCATTCTCATGGTGGTTGGGGCCATTGGCCTCGTGGTCTCGGGCATCGTCTTCGCAACGGCCAGGCGCCCCGCCGGCGACGGCAAGCACACCTATGACCGTCAGGCGACCGACGCTGCGGGACTCTCGACTGCGGTGCACGAGGAAGTGCACTAACCCTTGCCGTCGAACTTCGCCGCTGCCGCGGCCGGCGTGTGGGGAACTCACCGCGGCGGTGGGCACCTAGGTCTCCGTGGTTGGTCCCGGTTGAGCGCATCCCGCCGATGTGCTCCCGGGCCCGCCCGGGGTCTGTCTCCCCAGCCATCCGGCGGCCTCTCGTGGTGAAGCGCCAGGTCTCCGGTGACTGGTCGGGGACGCGCAGGCGACGGATCGCCCACCGCACCGAACAGCTCTCCGCGACGAGCAGCTTCCTGTACCGGATCGAGCACTACAGCACCCTTCCGGGGGTCGCGCTCACCGTCATCGTGACAATGGTCTGTCTGGTCGCCGCCGGTGCAGCGCTGGGCTTCCCGAGCGGGTGGGTAGCGGCCTTCGAGGTAGCCGTGTCGGCGGTCACGCTGGTCATGGTCTTTGCCATTCAGCACACCCAGGGTCGTGAACAGGCAGCGACTCAGAGGAAGTTGGACGAACTCCTGCGAGCCCTGCCCGGTGCTGACGAGTCGCTAATGATGTTGGAGGAGGCCCCACAGGAGGTCCTGCGCGAAGTGGAGGAAGACCAGCGGGACAATTTGTCCGACGCGCTCGTAGAGTGATCGCAATCGGGGTCAACGACCCGACTGCAATTGCCCGTCACGGGGCTGGACTTCCTTGGCTCCCAGGACTATCCCCATGGTGCCGGAGTGTTTCACTCTCCCGGTGATCTCTGCGGGCCGTCGTAGCAAATTCGGCGGCAACCTCCAGTTCAGCGAGGTCCATGGCGTCCTAGGCCTCCTGTCCCTCTCCCTCCTCGACCATCGATCGAGCCATCGACGGCTTGACTCTGGCCGGGATGAGCCCCGTCAAGTCGAGGGTGCTGAGTACACTGTTCGTCAGGATCGGCCATACGCCAGCCTCGTCAGGTGGGCGCCGATGAGTCCAGCGTCACAACCGGTCACCGGTCAGCCCGGTCGGGTGGCTCCCACCAGCCCGGTCCAATGGGCGCTGTCCAAGCGGACCTGCGCTCCGGTGTGCGGGGCGTCGATCATCTCACCGGCTCCCACGTAGAGGCCCACGTGGTCGACTGAGGACGGTCCGCCGCCGAAGAAGATGAGATCGCCCGGTTCGACCGGAGTACCGACGGGAACGGCAGGTCCGGCGTCGTACTGGTCCTGGGCCACCCGGGGCAGGGTGACCCCGGCCGACCGGTAGGCGGCCTGAACCAGGCCGGAACAGTCGAAGCCGCCGTTGCCCTCGCCTCCCCACAGGTAGGGGGTGCCGAGCTGCTGGGCGGCGAAGGCCAGGGCCGCGGCCACGCTCCCCGAGAGGCCCGGAGCGTCCTGCAATCCCATCGACAGGGTGAGCACGGTGTCCACATAGGTCGACGAGTGGTTGTAGTCGGACACCGCGGCGGCGAGCCGCGATGGGGTGCCTGCCCCGTCGGCGCAGAGGAGGGCAGCGGCGGTGTAGACGGCGTCGGTGGGGTCATAAGGGGAAGGGGGCTTCACACCCCCGGGCCCGACCGTGGCGTAGGTGGCGAACGTAGCCGGCTCGAACTGCATCGGTCCTTGGGCTCCCGCCCGGTTGGCCCCCGACGCCACGCCGGGTGCCGTGGACTGACCGGAATCGGACTCGACGGTCCCGACGGCGGCCAGGACCGACCAGGGGAGCCCGGGGCAGGTGGCCGCCGCCTGTTGGTAGAGGAGGAGCCATGTGGCCGGTACGGCGGGACCGGGCTGGGCGGCGCTCGATGATCCCGACCCGGCTCCCTGCGGAGATGGTGCCGCCGCGCCGGAGCCGGCCAGGACGGCCACCACCAGGACCAGTCCACATGCAGCCATCACGGTGCCCGCCACCACCGCTGCGAAGAGTTTGCCCACGACCGCACCTCATCGGCTGAGGATTCGAGGTGAGCGGCTCCACTCAGAGGTTGCGCATCGAGCGCCGGGCCGCTCCTAGTTCACCAGCAGCCGGCCCGGTGGTGCAACCCCCTCGGTCGCTATTCGGGGCCGACGATTACACAGGGTCAACGACGCTGAGCGAGGTGTGCCGGGCCAGGATGTCGAAGTCACTGTCGGCATGCAGGACGGGGACGGACGTCCGGATGGCGGAGGCGGCGATCAAACAGTCGATCATCTTGCGCACGGTCTCACCACCGCGGCGGCAGGTCCGATACAGAGTGGACGCCTCCTCGTAGTCAGTGGATTTTGTCGAGATCAGGGACGCCCGAGCCAGCAACCGTCTCAAGTCCCTGAGGTGGGGTTCATCCCGGGCACCAGAGAAGATCTCCATGCGCACCGGGTGGCAGGTGGCAATCTCGTCATCGAGGAGCGCCTCGACCCGGTTGCACACGGTGCTTCCCGTGTCGCGGAGGAACTCCACCCAAGCAGAGGTATCGACGAGGATCACCCGGCGCGGTTGGTCCGCATCACGTCGAGATCGCCTTCCCAGCCAGACCCCCGCAGGTTGCGGGCCTCGTCGACGGACAGGGGTTCACTGGCCATGGCCCGCAAGGCGAAGTTCACCGCCTCGCGCTTGGTGGTGAGTTGGTAGCGCCGCATGATCGCGAGGCAGGCCTGTTCGTCGATGTCGATATTGGTGCGAGACATACACCAATTATACACCAACAGGTCGCCGTCACCCACGTCAAAACCGAAGGGGCGGCTGCCCTTCAGCTGCCACCTCGTGTTGGTTGTCGACGATGATGGATACCGAGCCACCCGACCCGAGGGCTGGAGGAGCTGAACCCACGATCCTCGGCGCCCATCTGACCATCCACAGCCGGGATGCATCTGCCGACCGGGCGTTATTCAGGGATGTCCTCGGGCATCCGTCGGTGGATGCCGGCCACGACTGGCTCATCTTCACGCTGCCGCCTGCCGAGCTGGCCGTACACCCGGTCGAGCTCTATCTCATGGGCGACGACCTCGACGCCGAGAGGACCCGCTCTGGCCGATCAGGGCGTCCGGTGTTCGGAGTCGGGGAGCGGCGATGATGCCTCGTCGGTCAGGCGACGGATGACGTCGGTTGCCTCCATGTCTTGGAGTCTGGCGATGGGGACACCACGATCGGTGATGACCACGTCGGTTCCCTTTCGGGCCCGGGTCGAGCCAGAGGCTCAGGAGGCGCCCGCAGTCCTTGACGGTCACGTCCGTAACAGCTTCAGAACGCGGTGGTCCGGGAGGCCACATAGCCCCAGACGGCACCGACCGGGTCGACCGAGTCGCCCGGTTCCTCCCCGCCCCGCCGCAGATCGTCGGTGGCCACCGACGCGGGGCTTCGATCAAATGCGGGCTCTTCGAGGTCGGGGGTCGCCGGGTGAGGGTCCTGCGACGTGGTCCAGCCGTCGCGGACCAGGACGGTGGGGGTGCCGCCGAAGAACCACCGGTGCTCCGACGGCGGTAGGGGCCGGTGTACCAGCCCTCGTCGGCCATCGTGCATGCCTACCTTCCGCACGGAGAAGTCGGAACAAGGCCACCGCCGGCACCCGAAGAGGTCCGGCCCCGGCCCGGCCGACCCGACCGGAGGTCGGTATGCTCGGTCATCCGGCATTCCGGAGAGGACAGGGGAGGACCGACCATGCTCAGCACGATGCAGGATGCGCCGCTTCTGATCAGCGGGATCCTCCGCCACGGCCAGCGGGTCTACGGGGAGAGCCGGGTCATCACCATCACCGGACCGGAGGGGGAGGCGGTCGAGGCATCCTTCACCGAGGTGGCCGAGCGGTCGGAGCGCCTCGCCCGGGCCCTCGAGCGGCTGGGTGTGGGGGACAGCGACCGGGTGGGCACCTTCTTGTGGAACAACCAGACCCATCTGGAGGCCTACCTGGCCATTCCCGGCATGGGGGCCGTCCTGCACACCCTCAACCTGCGGCTCTTCCCCGAGCAGTTGGCCTACGTGATCAACCACGCCGAGGACACGGTGATCATCGTGGACGCATCGCTGATCCCGCTGCTGGCCCGGGTGCGCGACGAGCTGAGCACGGTCAAGCACATCGTGGTGGCCGGCGAGGGGGACTCGAGCGCCCTCGGTGACACCCTGTCCTACGAGCAGCTGTTGGCGGCCGAGGAGCCGGGCTACCTCTGGCCCGAACTGGACGAACGCCAGGCCGCGGCCATGTGCTACACCTCGGGGACCACGGGCAACCCCAAGGGCGTGGTCTACAGCCACCGGTCGACCTACCTGCACTCGATGGCCATCACGTCGGGGTCGTCGCTCGGGATCAACGAGCTCGACCGGGTCCTGTCCATCGTCCCCATGTTCCACGCCAACGCCTGGGGCACCCCCTACGGCGCCTTCCTCACCGGCGCCGACCTGATCATGCCCCAGCAGTTCCTGCAGGCCGCGCCGCTCACCGCCATCATCGCCCGTCACCGGCCGACCCTGTCCGCCGGGGTGCCCACCATCTGGAGCGATCTGCTGCGCTATTCGCAGTCCAACCCGGTCGACCTGTCCTCGCTGCGGATGATCACCGCCGGTGGTGCCGCCGTGCCCCCCACCCTCATCGAACGGTACCGCGACGAGCTGGACATCGAGATGGTCCAGGGGTGGGGAATGACCGAGACCAGCCCCCTGTGCTCGCTGGCCCTGCCGCCCCGGGGCACCCCTCCCGAGGAGGAGATCGTATGGCGGACCAAGACCGGCCGGGTGGTTCCCGGCGTCGAGATCCGCATCGCCGGAGAGGACGGCACCATCCTGGAGAACGACGGGGTGACCGTGGGCGAGTTCGAGGTCCGGGGCCCGTGGATCACCGGTTCGTACTACAAGGAGCCGGCCCCCGAGCGGTTCCACGACGGGTGGCTGCGCACCGGGGATATCGGATCCCTGGACGCCAGGGGCTTCATGCAGATCAGCGACCGGACCAAGGACGTGATCAAGTCGGGCGGGGAGTGGATCTCCTCGGTCGAGTTGGAGAACGAGGTCATGGCCCACCCCGGGGTGGTCGAGGCCGCGGTGATCGCGGTGTCCGACGAGCGGTGGAGCGAGCGTCCGCTGGTAGCCGTGGTGGTCGAAGAGGGGACCACCGTCACCGCCGAGGAGCTCATCGAGTTCCTTACCGACCGGGTCAGCCGCTGGTGGCTCCCCGAGCGGTGGGTGTTCATCGAGGAGGTCCCGAAGACCAGCGTGGGCAAGTTCGACAAGAAGGTCCTGCGCAGCCAGCACGCCGACGGTGCCTTCGAGGTGGTCACCGTCGACATCGTCCAGGCCCGCTGAGCCCGGTGGGGACCGATCCCGCCGACATCGCCGCTCGCCTGGCCTCGATCAGCGAGGAGCTGGCCGACCTGGCCATCGACCGGCTGCGGGAGGCCGCCGAATCGGTTCGGGCCGGGGGCGATCTCGATCCGGAGTTGGCCGCCGAGGAGAAGCGCATCACCCGGGCCCGCCGTTCGGTGGAGAAGGCGGCGGTGCTCCTGGGCGGGACGGCGGCCGAACCGGCCGTCGACGAGTCCCCCTGAACGGCTACCCGGCAGAGCTGGTCGAGCCGACCTCACCGACGGGTGTGCCACCCGGTGGGGGCGAACCGCTCCGGCGCGGTGACCGTCGGGGTGCCAATCCCGAAACCGGGGCGCAAATGGCCGCCCCGCCGCGGCTGGAAGCGATGGTGCGGGTCCCGTCGGTCCGGCTCGAGGTGGACACCGTTGAGCCAGCCGTCCCCTGAGGTGTCGGGCTCGCCCGCCCCGCTACCGTGGGGGTGTGAAGAGCCCGCGAGTGCCCGGTGGGGTAGTGCACAAACTGCCTGGAGACCTGCGCAAGGCGCTGATCGCCAACCTCGCGGCACTCGACGCCTGGAAGGACATCACGCCTCTGGCCCGCAACGAGTTCATCTGCTGGGTCGAGGATGCCAAGCGGGAGTTGACCCGGGAACGCCGCATTCGCCGGACCCAGGAGGAGCTGGAGGAAGGCCAGCGTCGGCCCTGCTGCTGGCCGGGGTGCACGCACCGCGAGCGCACCGGCAGATAGGAACCGGCTGGGTGATCCCCGTCGCCGGGCGGGTGGGGGCAGTACGGGCGGGTGGGGCAGTACGGGCGGGTCGGGGCAGTATGAGACAGTACGGGACAGCACGGGGCGGGTGAGGTGCCCGACCGTGCCCGGCTATTCCGAGACGACAACGTTCGAACGGCCACCGGCCTCCTCCTTGGAGGTTTGATGACGGACCTGAGACTTCGATCC
>Ga0307374_10002281_pt1 | contig 34288 bp, 32 predicted proteins | sample OX3MG_FD_202532 | JGI IMG/M metagenome (GOLD analysis project Ga0307374, IMG submission 202532) | Soil microbial communities from Risofladan, Vaasa, Finland - OX-3 | ecosystem: Environmental > Terrestrial > Soil > Coastal area > Acid sulfate soil | place: Finland: Risofladan, Vaasa | collected... | reverse complement strand
GAGCCTGCCTCCGGCGCCGGCGAGGCTATGCCGTCGCCGCCGCACGGCTTCGTCGCCGCCACCGCCCGGGGGCGCTTCAGCACGCACATCGGGCCCTATTTCCATCATCCGGACGGCGCGCAGGCGTTCTTCGCCATGCAGCGGCACTGCAACAGCGTCGGCCTGATCCACGGCGGCATGCTCTCGGCTTTCCTCGACGGCGTGCTCGCCAGCGCCGCCGCCCATGGGACCGGGATGACGCCGGTGACCATGCATCTTTCGATCGACTTCCTCGACATGGGCCGCGCCGGCGAGTGGGTGATCGGCGAAGCCAGCCTCACCCGCGCGTCCGCCGGGGTGGCGTTCGCCGAGGGCCGCGCCCACGTCGACGGCCGCGGCCTCGCCAGGGCGACCGGCCTCTTCAAGCTGATGCGCCGGCGCATCAGTTAGCTAGAGCGCGCCCCCGCGTTGCGGCGGGGGCCGGCCCATGGCAAGAGAGCCGCTCGCCGACGGTCACGGGGCGTAGCGCAGCCTGGTAGCGCATCTGCTTTGGGAGCAGAGGGTCGCGTGTTCGAATCACGCCGCCCCGACCAGCGGCCAAGACCATTGGAGGAAGGGTTCATGCTGGCGCGCATCTACCGCCCTGCGAAGAACGCCATGCAGTCGGGGCGGGCGAGGACCAGGGACTGGCTGCTGGAGTTCGAGCCGGCCAGCGCCCGCGCCTCCGATCCGCTGATGGGCTGGACCGTCTCGACCGACATGAACGGCCAGGTGCGCCTCGCCTTCGACACCCGCGAGGAGGCGGTCGAGTACGCGGGCCGTCACGGCATCGCCTTCGAACTCCTGGCGCCGAAGGATCACCGGCGGATCATCAAGGCCTACGCCGACAACTTCGCCTTCAGTCGCAAGGAGCCCTGGACGCACTGAGCCGGCGGGTTGCCGGTCGCGCCGAACCGCCCGTAGCTCAACCGGATAGAGCACCCGCCTTCTAAGCGGGATGTTGCAGGTTCGAGTCCTGCCGGGCGGGCCACGACCGATGACGATGAGCACTATGTCTACGCCATAGCCCTGCGGTGGACGCGGTGTTGCGCGAAAGAGGAGTGATCCCATGACGACCCTGAAAGTGGGCATCGCCAGCTATGAGGGATTGAAGGCCCGCACCATGGCGGTGGCGCGCCGCGAGCGCCGGATCGCGCCCGACGAGCCGAAGGTGTGGTTCACCTCGACCGAGTCCTTCGCCAAGGTGCTGTCGGCCGGCAACCGCGACCTGTTGCGCGTGATCGTGGAGCAAGCCCCCGGGTCGCTCGACGAACTGGCGCGGATCACCGGCAAGGCGAAGTCCAACCTGTCGCGCACGCTGCGAACGATGGCAGGCTATGGGCTCGTCCACCTGGAACGCGGCGAGCGCGGGCGGATCACGCCGAAGGTGGCGCATGACCGGGTGGAACTCGACCTGCCGCTTACGGTCTCGCGAAGGCGAGCTGAGCCATGACCGCACTGCGGCCACCGGTCCGGGGGTGCGGTCAGCCGAACCGGCCGGTGATGTAGTCGGTGGTGCGCGCGGCGCGGGGGTTGTCGAACAGGCGCTCGGTCGGCGCGAACTCGATCAGCCGGCCCAGATACATGAAGGCGGCATGGTCGGAGATGCGGGCCGCCTGCTGCAGGTTGTGGGTGACGACCACCACCGCCAGGTCGCGCTTCAGTTCGACGATGGTCTCCTCCAGCTTGGCGGTCGAGATCGGGTCCAGGGCCGAGGCCGGCTCGTCCAGCAGCAGCACCTCGGGCCGCACCGCCACCACCCGGGCGACGCACAGCCGCTGCTGCTGGCCGCCCGAGAGGCTGAGGCCCGAACCGCGCAGCTTGTCCTTCACCTCGTCCCAGAGCGCGGCGCGGCGCAGGCTCTCCTCCACCCGGGCGTCGAGATCGGGCCTCATCAGGCGTTCGTGCAGACGCACGCCGAACGCCACGTTGTCGTAGATCGACATCGGGAACGGCGTCGGCTGCTGGAACACCATTCCGATGCGCGAGCGCAGCTGCGGCAGGTCGATGCGCCGGTCCAATATGTTCTCGCCGTCCAGCAGCACCTCGCCCTCGGCGCGCTGACCGGGGTAGAGGGCATAGATGCGGTTGATGGCCCGCAGCAGCGTGGACTTGCCGCAGCCGGAGGGCCCGATCATCGCGGTGACCGCATTCCTGGCGAAGGGCAGGTCGATCCCGTGCAGCGCCTGGGTCCTGCCGTAGAAGAAGTCGAGCTTGCGGGTCTCGAGCTTCACCTCGTGGGGCGAAAGCTGATCGACGAACCGCTCGAAGCGATCGGCGGGGCTCGGCATCGCAGGCGCGGACGAGCGGATCACGGCGGACATGAGCGGCGCGGCTCCCTGGCTCGCCCGCTTACCGGGGCTTCGTCACGGTTTCATGACAGCCCGCGACGCGGCATTTGCAGGGAGTCTCGAATCCGTCACGGTTGCGGTGGAGAGTGAGGCGATGCCGCAAGCCCAATCCTTCACGGCGTCGGCGAACGCGGCGCCGGCCAGGGATCGCCAGGTCCTGCGGTGGCTGTCGGCCGTGTGGGGCCGGCGCCTTGGGGCCGCTGCGCCCGAAGCGCGCGCCGGCACGTCCGGTCAACTCGGCGAGCGCGAGCCTGCCTTGTTCGCGGCGGCCATCGAAGCCATGCCGGACGCCGTGCTGATCGTGTCCGGCGACGGCTCCGGACGCGCCGCCGGCCTGACGCTGGTGGCGAGCAATGCGGCGGCGCGTGAGCTGCTGCGCCTGGGCGAGGCCGCCGGCGCGCGGCTCGTCTCGGTCCTGCGTCACCCGGAAATCCTCGAGGCGGCGATCGACACCCTCGCCCGCGGCGAGCCGCACAGCCTGAGCTACGAGGAAGGCGGTGCGCAGGCCTCCTGCTGGCGGGCTTGGACGCGGCCGCTGCCAGGCCACGACGCCGGGCACATCGTGGTCGTGCTCCGCGACGAGACCGGCGCCCGGCGCCACGATCGCATGCGGGCCGACTTCTTCGCCAACGCAAGCCACGAACTGCGCACGCCGCTCGCCTCCCTGGCCGGTTTCATCGAGACCTTGCGCGGTCACGCCAGGGACGATCCCGCCGCCCGCGAGCGCTTCCTCGCCATCATGGCGGGCCAGGCCGAGCGGATGGGGCGGCTGATCGACGACCTGCTGTCGCTCTCGCGCATCGAACTCGTCGAGCACCGCGCCCCCGACGGGTCGTGCGACGTGGCGCTGAAGGCCGGCGAAGTCGCCGACGCCCTCGCCCCTGTCCTGGCGCGCAAGCAGATCACCCTGGCGCTGGACCTGCCCGCGCCTGGAGAGGCCCTTGCCGTAGGCGACGGCGATCAGATCGGCCAGGTGGTTCAGAATCTGGTGGCGAACGCGGTCAAGTATTCGCCGCCGCAGAGCTGCGTGCGCCTGGGCGTGACCACTGGAGAAGAGTTCGAGGCCCTGGATCGACGATCGCAGACCGCTGCGCTGCGCGCCGCCGGAGGCGGGCGTCTGGCGCTGATCGCCCCGGACCGCGCCCACGAGCATCGCTACGTCGTCCTGACCGTCGGCGACCAGGGCGTGGGCATGGGGCGCGAACACCTTCCCCGCCTCGCCGAGCGGTTCTACCGCGTGCCCGGCCAGAAGAGCGGCGATGTTCCCGGCACCGGCCTTGGTCTGGCCATCGTCAAGCACATCGTCAATCGCCACCGCGGCGCCCTGGTGGTGCAAAGCGCGCCCGGGGCAGGCGCCTGCTTCACCGTCTACCTCCCCGCCGTGGCCGCGACGCCCCGCGCGGCGCACCCCGTCGCCGCCGTCGCAAAAACTTCGTAGAACTGTCGCACGGGCATCGGCGCCAGGGGTGCAAGCTGATCAGCCGCCAAGGATGGTTCCGCGTCATGGCCGACCACACGCTCAGGTTCTACGGAGACGAGCTGACCCAGCTCAAGGCCGAGGTCGTGCGCATGGGCGGTCTGGCGGAGAGCCAGGTGGCCGAGGCGGTCAGGGCGGTCGCCACCGGCGACCGGGTGCTGGCCGCCGCCGTGGTCGGGCGCGACGAGCAGCTCGATCTGCTCCAGCATGAGATCGAGCGCCAGGCGATCCGCACCATCGCGCTGCGCCAGCCGGTCGCCAACGATCTGCGCCGCACGGTGGGCGCCTTGAAGCTCAGCCTCGCGCTCGAGCGCGCCGGCGACTACGCCAAGAACATCGCCAAGCGCGCGCTGGTGATCGCCGAGGCCGAACCGGTCTCGCCCCTGACCCGCTCGATCGAGCGCATGGGCGAACTGGTGCTGGCCCGCTTCAAGCAGGCGCTCGACGCCTACAGCGCCGGCGACGTGGAAGCCGCCATGACCGTGTGGGCGCGCGACGAGGACGTGGACGAGCACTACGACAGCCTGTTCCGCGAACTTCTGACCCATATGATGAGCGATCCGCGCACGATCACCGCCGGCGCGCACCTGCTGTTCGTCGCCAAGAATCTGGAGCGCATCGGCGACTATGCGACCACGGTGGCCGAGATCGTGCGCTACGAAATCCGGGGCGAGGAGCCAACCGACCCCCGACCGAAGCTGAGCGGCATGCCCTCGGCGCCGCCCCCAGGCGGAGAGCCGGCGTGAACACCGACGTCCTGGTGGTGGAAGACGAGGACGCCCTGGCCACCCTGTTGCAATACAACCTGGAAAAGGAAGGCTATCGGGTGCGTGTCGCCGAGGACGGCGAGGCGGCGGGGCTCCTGGTGGACGAGCGCCTGCCCGACGTCGTCATCCTCGACTGGATGCTGCCCAAGGTCTCGGGCGTGGAAGTCTGCCGCCGGCTGCGCAGCCGTCCCGAGACCCGCAACATCCCGGTGATCATGCTCAGCGCCCGCGGCGAGGAAAGCGACCGGGTGCGTGGGCTGGAGACGGGCGCGGACGATTACGTGGTCAAGCCGTTTTCCATGAACGAACTCACCGCCCGCATCCGCGCCGTGCTGCGCCGCATCCGCCCCGGGCTCGCCGCCGACCAGCTCGCCAGCGGCGACATCGTGCTCGACAGGGTGGCGCGCCGGGTGAGGCGGGCGGGGTGCGAAATCCATCTCGGCCCCACCGAGTACCGCCTGCTCGAACACCTGCTGCAGCATCCGGGGCGGGTGTTCAGCCGCGAGCAGCTGCTCGACGCCGTCTGGGGTTCGGACGTCTATGTGGAGATGCGCACCGTCGACGTCCACGTCGGGCGGCTGCGCAAGTCGCTGAACCTCGGCGGCCAGCCCGACCCGATCCGCACCGTCCGCTCCGCCGGCTACGCGCTGGAGTAGGGGCGGGCGCTACTGCGGCTGCGCCGCCGGCTCGGCCTGGGCGGTGCGGACGCGGCCGATGAACTCGGCGCGGGAGTTCTCCGAGGGATAGGGTTCGGCCGGCGCCGGCACGCCGAGGAACGCGCACAGACGGTCCCAGCCTTCGCCCACCTCGTAGATCAGCAGCCGCTCGGGCGCGATCGCCTGCTTCACCGCGTCGGTATGACGGCGGAAATAGTCGGTCATGAAGGCGCGGTCGCCGAGCTTCGGCCGCAGCGGCCCCATGATGCTGGCGAAGAAGGCGGCGTGCGGGCCCTCGCTCAACGCCGTGCTCGCGGGCGCAAAGATCGTCGCCTGGGTGGATTCGAACCATTTGTCCGGGTCGCGGACCGTGTGCAGCACCTTGGCGCTCGGGTAGTGGTCGGCGATAGCGCGCCAGTGGGCCGCGCCGGGATAGTCGACCACCGAACGATAGTCCTTGAAGATCAGGTCCCAGTCCGGCCGCCCCGCCGCCGCTTCGACCCAGAGCGCCATGCTTTCGGGATGGCGGAACACCTCGATCATGTGATGACACGGTCCGAACCCCAGCATGTTCAGCGCCGTCTGCATCGACTTGGTGCCCGTGCGCCCCAGCCCCGTTCCCACGATCTTCAGCGTCATCTGCCCGCTCTCCGGTTTTGCGCCGAACCTACGACGGCGCCGGCGAAGGCTCAATCATCCGTCGGCGCCGGCCTTGGCGAAGACGTCCAGCGCCTGGCGCAGGTCGGCGATCAGGTCGTCGGGCGCCTCGAGCCCGATGCTGAGACGGACCAGCGGCCCGGGCAGATTCGGCGGGAATCGCCGCTCGTCGAGCTGCGGGTCGCAGTGAACGGCCAGGCTCTCGAATCCGCCCCACGAAAAGCCCAGCCCGAACAGCGTCAGCGCGTCGAGCAGGGCCTCGACGGCGCGCTCGCTCGCCGGTTTCAGGACGACGGCGAAGAGGCCGGCCGCACCACGATAGTCCCGCCGCCACAGCGCGTGGTCGTGCGCGCCGGGCAGCGCCGGGTGCAGCACCTGCAGCACTTCCGGCTGGTCCGCCAGCCAGGCGGCGAGCTTCAGGCCGGAGGCGCCGTGGCGCTCCAGCCGGGTCGGCAGGGTGCGCAGGCCCCGCAGCATCTGGTAGGCGTCCTCGGCCGCCACCGCCCAGCCGAAGTCCCAGACCGCGCGGTCGAGGGCGGCCTCCAGCTCGGGCGAGGCCACGGCGGCCGAGCCCATGAAGGCGTCCGAATGGCCGCCGACGTATTTCGTCAGCGCCTGCACGCTCACGTCGACGCCGTGGGCGAGCGGCTTGAAGAGCAAGCCCGCGCCCCAGGTGTTGTCCATCAGGGTGAGCACGTTCTGCGCGCGGGCGAGGCGAGCGATCGCGGCGACGTCCTGCATCTCGAAGGTGAGGGAGGCCGGCGATTCGAGCACGATCAGGCGGGTCGCGGGCGTCGCCAGCGCCATCAGCGCCTGCGGCGCCATGCGCGGCGCGTAATAGCGGACGCCGACGCCGAAGCGGGCGAGGACGCGATCGCAGAACCGCCGCGTCGGCCGGTAGGCGCCGTCGCTGACCAGGATGTCGTCGCCCGCCGCGACCAGGGCCGTGATCGCGCCGGCGACCGCGGCGAGCCCGGAGGGAAACAGCTTGACCGCCGTGGCGGCTTCGAGTTCGCCGAGCGCCTCGGCCAAGGCGCTCTGGGTGGCGAGTCCGGCGCGGCCGTAGGTCGGCCGGGCTTCGTCGTAGAGCGCCGCCGCGTTGGGCAGCAGCACCGTCGATCCCTTCTGGATCGGCGGCCCCACGGTCCGGGCCAGCTGCTCGGCCGGCTTGCCGGCGCGGACGAGGCGGGTGCGATCGTCCAGGGCTCGGGGGGCGAGCTCCAGGACCATGGCGCAGCGGTCCTCGAGGCCGCGGCGGCCCTCGTCGGCGAGGATGTCGGCCAGCCACGGCGGCGGGTGGGCCGCTTCGACGAAGCCGAGCTGGGCGTAGAACGGCGCGTTGAACGCCAGCGCGCGGAAGGTGGTGAGCGCCAGCGCCGAGCGCCCCATGTCCCGCGCCCCGGCGATCGCCGCGGCCATCAGCGCCCGCCCGAGCCCGCGCCGCTGCTGGTCGCGGCGCACGTCGATCTGCTGGACGTAGAGCACGTCGCCGTGGCTGACGCAGGCGACGTAGCCGATCGGCCGGTCGTCGGCATCGACGGCCACCCAGAGCGCGCCCTCGCCCAGCGCCGCGCGCCAGTGCTCCGCCGGCTCCGGTTCGCCGTCGTCGGGCAGCGGCAGGCCGAAGTCGGCAAAGAGCTGCACCGCCGACCGCTCGATGGGCGGGATGAGCGGAAGGTCCTCCTGGCGCGCCGCCCTGATCACCTGCACCGCTCTCACGCGCCGGTGGCCACCGCGCAGTCGGCGCGGCCGGCCCATTCGCTCCAGGAGCCGTCGTAGACCGCCGCGTCCGGCTCGCCCAGGCAGGCGAGCGCCAGGGCGAGGATGCAGGCGCTGAGCCCAGATCCGCAGGTCGCGACGATGGGCCGATCGAGGCCGACCCCCGCCGCCTCGAACGCCTTCTCGAGCAGGCTCGGCGGCGCCAGCGTCCCGTCGGCCTGGACCAGGCTGGTCCAGGGCAGGTTGAGGGCGCCGGGCATGTGGCCGGGGCGCAGGCCGGAGCGCGGCTCGGGCGCCTCGCCGCGGAAGCGGGGGGCGGCGCGCGCATCGACGAGCTGCTCGTCGCCGCGCTCCAGCGCCCGGCGCACCGCGGCGAGATCGCGGACCAGCTCGCGGCGGGGCGCGGCCCGGAAGTCGCCGTGAACCGCCTCGCGCCAGCCTTGCTCGACGGGGCGGCCTTCGGCGATCCACTTGGGCAGGCCCCCGTCGAGGACGCTCACCCGCTCGTGCCCCATGGCGCGCAAGCTCCACCACGCGCGCGGGGCCGAGAAGACGCCGGCGCTGTCGTAGGCGACGACGCGCGAGTGCGTCGCCACGCCCAGCCGCCGCATCGCCGTGGCGAACTCCTGGGGCGAGGGCAGCATGTGCGGCAGGTCGCTGGCACGGTCGGCGATGGCGTCGATGTCGAAGAAGACGGCGCCGGGGACATGGCGCGCGGCATAGTCGGCGCGCACGTCGCCTGCGTCGGCGGGCATGCGCCAGCTGGCGTCGAGGACGAGAAGGTCGGCGTCGCCGAGGTGGCGGGCGAGCCAGGCGGTGCTGACGAGCGGCGCCGTCATGCACCGAGCCAGGGCGGGACGGGCAGGCCCTTCTGGCGCAGGAACGCCGGATTGAACAGCTTGCTCTGATAGCGGGCGCCGTAGTCGGCGAGAATGGTCACGATGGTGTGGCCGGGGCCGAGATCGCGGGCAAGGCGCACCGCGCCGGCGACGTTGACGCCGGTGGATCCGCCCATCACCAGCCCCTCGTCGCCGAGCTCGATGATGGCGGCCATCATCTCGGCGTCGCTGACCAGATAGGGGAAATCCACCTCGAGTCCCTCGAGGTTGGCGGTGAGTCGGCTCTGGCCGATGCCCTCGCTGATGGAATCGCCCTGCGCCTTCAGCTCGCCGTGGGCGTAATATTCATAGAGCGAGGCCCCATGGGGATCGGCCAGGCCGATGGCGATGTCGGGCTTCTTCTCGCGCAGCGCCTCGGCGACGCCGGCAAGCGTGCCGCCGGTGCCGACGGCGCAGACGAAGCCGTCGATCCGGCCGCCGGTCTGGCGCCAGATCTCCGGTCCGGTGCCGCGGGCGTGCGCTTGCCGGTTGGCGACATTGTCGAACTGGTTGGCCCAGATCGCGCCGGCCGGTTCGCTGGCGGCCAGCTCCTCGGCGAGCCGGCCGGAATAACGGACGTAGTTCGCCGGATTGGAGTAGGGTGCAGCGTCCACCTCGACGAGCTCGGCGCCCATCAGCCGGATGGCGTCCTTCTTCTCCTGGCTCTGGGTGCGGGGAATGACGATGGTGGTGCGATAGCCGAGCGCGCGCCCCACCATCGCCAGGCCGATCCCGGTGTTGCCGGCGGTGCCCTCGACGATGCGCCCGCCCGGGCGCAGCAGCCCGCGGCGCTCGGCGTCGCGCACGATGAAGAGCGCGGCCCGGTCCTTCACCGACTGGCCCGGGTTGAGGAACTCGGCCTTGCCGAGAATCTCGCAGCCGGTGGCGGCGCTGGCTGCGTGCAACCGCACCAGCGGGGTATCGCCGATCAGGTCCAGGACAGAGGCCGCAGCCATGCCGCTACATCGCGGCGGAACGCCGGGGGCGCAAGGGGGAAACGCCGGCGCGGGGGCGCGCCGCGCCCGCGTCACGCCTCGGCCGGCCGGACCGTCGCCAGCATGGCGTCGATGGCCGAGACGATCGGCCCTGCGCCTGCGTAGCCCTGGCTCACCATGGCATAGGTTCCGTCCGCCTTGGGCCCGACGATCAGGGTCGGAAAGCCGGTGACGCCGGCGCGCTGCGAGATGGCGTAGTCGCGCCAGGTCTCCTGGCGCAGGCCGTCTTCGGCAAGGGCGGCGCCGAACGCGTCGCGGTCGAAACCGAGTTCGGCGGCGAGATCGGCCAGGGTCCCGGGGCGGGTGATGTCGCGCCCCTCGGCGTAGAAGGCCCGCTGCGCCCGCTCCAGATAGTCGAGGGCGGCGCCCTGGCTGGTCCGGCGGGCGAGCACCACGGCCCGCGCGCCAGGGTCGGTGTCATAGATGAAGCCCCCGTCCTCCAGCACGGCGTCGTCGAAGGCCTGGCCCGTGGTCTGGGCCACCGTCGCCCAGTAGCCGCGCATCTGCGCCTTGGCCTCGGCCGTCATCGGCGCGTCGGTCCCCGGCCGCAGGCCCCCCATGACGAGGCGCATCGGCAGCACCTCGCCGTAGCGGCGGCGCAGAGCGCTCACGACCGGCGCAAATCCCCAGCACCATGAGCACATCGGATCGGCAAAGAAGATGAAGTGCAGGCCTTCCATGCCAGGACTCCGGCGCGATCCCGGCGGATCGCCGCGCCAGTCTACCGCCGCGCGCCCGGCGCCTGCACGTCCAATGTCGATGCAAGCGGAGCGCCCACGCCCGTCTTCGCCCCCTCGCGGCTGCGCCAGGAGAGGGCTGCGCCGAGCCCGTACGCCCTGCAGTGGGTCGCGTTCCACAGCAGGCGGCTCGGGGTCAGCGCCCCGTCGCGCGCCAGCGCCTGGACGCAGAGCGCCCAGATCGCCAGCGTCGCCGCGAGCCCGGCAAGCGCGTGGCCGGCGATGAAGAGGGTGTGAAAGCTCATGTGACGGCGCTCCGCGCGAGGGCGCCGCTCAGATCGGATCGCGGTAGCGGCGCACCCACACCGCGGCGGCCGCGAAGCCGGCGCCGGCGGCAAGGCCGAGCCAGAGGCCGGGGCTGGTCAGGAATCCCACCGGGTCGAGCACGCCGAGATCGATCACCATCCGCCCTTGCGCCGGCGCGCTGAAGGCCGCCAGGGGCGGATTGAGGCGGCTGCCGATCAGGTGGGCGAAGAACGAGCTCCCGAAGGCGATCCGCTCGATGACGCAGATCGCCAGCGGCGGCGCCACGGCCCAGAGGAACGCCACCCGCCGCGCCCAGGCGCCGACCAGCAGGCACCAGCCCCAGACCGGCGCGTACCAGATCGCCACCACGGCCGCCGTATAGGCGAGCACGCCCAGCATCGAGAAGAACGGCACGTCGGTCATCAGCGCGGCGAGCTTCGAGCCGCTCGCGGCCGCGCTGGCGGCGCTGAGGCCGAGGATGACGCCCTGCGTGAGCGCGGCCACGACGAAGGCGACGATCGGGAGGACGACGAGGGGGATGAACGCCTTGGCGGCGACCGTGGTGAGGTCGGAGACCGGCAGCGACTTCCAGAAGAGGATGGTGCGGTCGCGCCGCTCTGCGTTCAGCGCCCCGAGGCAATAGAAGACGCCGACGATGATCGCCGTGACCAGGAGCACCACGGCGACGATGCCGTAGGGCGCCTCGGGCGGCAGGGCGTGGCGGACCCCGCCGCGCCCCCCGAAGCTGGGGACGCGGCCGGGCAGGTTGGCGAGGGCCAGCAGGAAGCCGACCAGGATCACCCCGGCCGCCGAGAGCGGCGCGATCCAGATCGAGCCGTTTTCCCAAAGCTCGCGCCGCACCGACCAGAAGAACGGCCGCGTTGGCGTCGGCGCCACGCTCGCCGTGGCCCGCCCGGGCAGGTCGGCGCGCGGCGCGGCGCCCGGGACGATGTCGGAAGGGCTGCTCATGCCGCGCCTCGCAGGTCCTGTGTCCGGCCGCCGATGACGGCCACGAAGAGATCGGCGATGCCGGGGGTGCGCACCTCGCCAAGCGCCGCCAGCTGCTCGCGCTCGGCGTGGTCGAAGAGCAGGATGCAGCGGCCGATCGCCTGGCGCTCGTTGATGGGCTTCAGCGCCCGCGCCGCGGCGAGCTGGTCTGGCCGGACGGTGAGCTCCAGATACCGCGCCTCGAAGTCCTCCATGCTGCAGCTGAGCACGATCCGGCCGCGGTCGATGAACATCAGGTCGGTGAGCACGTGCTGCACCTCCTCCACCTGGTGGGTGGTGACGATGATGGTGCGACTGCCATCGAAGTAGTCGTCGAGAAGGTTGTCGTAGAACTGCTTGCGGTAGAGCAGGTCGAGGCCGAGCGTCGGCTCGTCGAGCACCAGCAGGCGCGCATCGATCGCCATGACGATGGCCAGGTGCAGCTGCACCACCATGCCCTTGGAGAGTTCGCGCACCTTGCTCGTGCGCCGGATCGTGGTCCGGGCGAGGAAGGCCTCGGCCTTGGCGCGGTCGAACCTGGGATGCACCCCGGCGACGTAGTCCAGCGCCTGGCTCACCCGCATCCAGCGCGGCAGCACCGCGACGTCGGCGATGAAGGACACCTCGCGCATCAACTGGTCGCGCTCGCGCCAGGGATGGCGCCCCAGCACCGTCAGCTCGCCCTGGTACGGGGTGAGGCCGAGGATCGCCTTCAGCGCCGTGCTCTTGCCCGCGCCGTTGGGGCCGATGAGGCCGAGAATGCGCCCGGCCTCGACCTTCAGGTCGACGCCGTCCAGCGCCACGGCCGAGCCGTAGGTCTTGCGAAGGCCGCGCGCTTCGATGCAAGCCATGATCAATGCTCCTCCTGCTGGGTGACCGGGCGGGCGGGCGGCGATGCGCGGGCCAGTTCCTCCGGCGTCAGGCCCAGGCGCCGGATGGTGGCGCGGATCGCCGGCCACTCGTCCTCCAGGAACCTCTGGCGCTCGCCCGCGAGCAGCAGCGCGCGCGCGCCGGTGTTGATGAACATGCCGAGCCCTCGCCGCTTCTCTACCAGTCCCTCGTCGGCCAGTTGCTGGTAGGCCTTCAGCACCGTCAGCGGATTGACCCGGTATTCGGCCGCGACGTTGCGGACCGATGGCAGCGGGTCGCCCTCGCCGAGCACGCCGTCCAGGACCATCGCCACCACGCGATCGTGCAGCTGGCGGTAGATCGGCTGCCGGTCGTTCCAGTCGAAGTCCATGACCCTGTCCCACCGCCTCCGTGACCGAGCTGACGCGGTGATGTAGTTGACTATAACAGCCGATGACGCGTGGCAAGCCGAAATCGGCCACGAGGGCGCGGCGGCGTCGGATCGACGCCGGGGAAGCCGCCGCGGACGGCGGTTCAGCTGCGCAGCAGGCTAAGCTGCACCACGTTGGTGCGCTCGGTGCGGAAACCGGCCTCGCAGTAGCTCAGGTAGAAGCGCCAGAGCCTCTGGAAGCGCTCGTCGAACCCCTGGCCCTTGATCTCGTCCCACGCCGCCTCGAACCGCCGCGCCCATTCGGCCAGGGTGTCGGCATAGTTCTGGCCGAAGCGAACGATGCCGCGCCATTCCAGGCCGGCGCGCGCCGTCTCCTCCTTCAGCCGCGTCTCCGAAGGCAGCATGCCGCCCGGGAACACGTACTTCTGGATGAAGTCGGCGCGCCGGCGGTAGTGGGCGAAGAGTTCGTCGCGGATGGTGATGATCTGCAGGCCGGCGCGCCCGCCCGGGGAGAGCACGTCGCGGATCTTCTCGAAATAGGCGGCCCAGTACTCCTCCCCCACGGCCTCGAACATCTCGATGGAGGCGACGCGGTCGAACTGACCGGAGATGTCGCGATAGTCGAGCAGGCGGATGTCGGCGCGCTCGGCCAGGCCCTGCTCGAAGAGGCGCCGCCGGGCGAACTCGCACTGCGCCGGCGAAATGGTGACGCCGGTCACCTTCGCGCCGATCTCGCCGGCGGCGAACTCGGCGAATCCGCCCCAGCCGCAGCCGATCTCCAGCACGTGATGTTCGGGACCGAGGCCGATCTGCCGGGCGAGGCTGGCGTACTTGTTGCGCTGAGCCTCGCCGAGCGGCTGGCCCGGCCGCTCGAACCGGGCGGAGGAATAGGTCATCGTCGGGTCGAGCCAGCGCGAATAGAAGGCGTTGCCGAGGTCGTAATGGGCCACGACGTTGCGCTTCGAGCCGGCCCGGTTGTTGCGGTGCAGCAGGTGGGCCATGAAGTTGACGGTGCGGCCGAAGATATTGCCCTCCATCAGCCGGGCGAGCTGGTCGAGGTTCGCCGTGACCACTTCTAGCAGGGCCGAGAGGTTCGGCGTCTCCCATTCGCCGGCCATGAAGCCTTCGCCGAAACCGATGTCGCCGGCGGCGAGAACGCGCGACAGGAAACGGAAATCGCGGATTACCAGGCGGGCCTCCGGACCGGGCTCGGGACCGCGCACGCTCAGTTCCCGCCCCGAGGGCAGCTCCAGGGTCAGCTGGCCGAAGGTCCAGTTCTGGCTGGCGATCTTCAGCACCGTGCGGAACGCCGCCGGCGCCCTGCGCAGCTCTGGGTCGTCCAGACCGACGACCGCGGTGTGGTCACCGTCCAGCGCCGCCTCCCATGGTCATATTCTCGCCACACAATAGCATTGTTGCGCGACATGGCGAATCGGTGGTCGTTGCGCCGGCGCGCCCGTGCATCGCCTCTATACGCACGCGCCCTTGGGCCGGATCGGAGCCGATAGCCGTTGTCAGTGGCGCCGAACCGGGTGGTCGAGGTGAAAGGTCCAGGCGCCGAGCCGGTCAGGATCGGCAATGCCCTGCCGCTCGCCATCATCGCCGGCCCCTGCGCGCTCGAAGGGCGCCAGCACGCCCTGGAGATGGCCCATGCGCTGAAGGAGATCGCCCAGCGCCTCGGGGTGGGCCTGATCTACAAGACCTCCTTCGACAAGGCCAACCGCTCCTCGATCCGCAGCGTCCGCGGCGTGGGCCTGGGCCAGGCGCTGCCCATCTTCGCCGAAATCCGCGAGGTGACGGGCCTGCCGGTGCTGACCGACGTGCACGAGGAAGCCCAGTGCGCCCCGGCCGCGCAAGTGATCGACGTGCTGCAGATCCCGGCCTTTCTTTCGCGCCAGACCGATCTCGTCGCCGCCGCCGCGCGCACCGGCCGGGCGCTCAACATCAAGAAGGGCCAGTTCCTCGCGCCCTGGGACATGAAGAACGTCGTGGCCAAGGCGCTGGCGGCGGGCAATCCCAACGTGCTCGCCTGCGAGCGGGGCGTCTCCTTCGGCTACAATACGCTGGTTTCCGACATGCGGGCGCTGCCGATCCTCGCCGAGATCGGCTGTCCGGTGGTGTTCGACGCCACCCATTCGGTGCAGCAGCCGGGCGGGCACGGCGAGACCAGCGGCGGCGAGCGCCGCTTCGTTGCGGTGCTGGCGCGCGCGGCCGTGGCCGTGGGCGTCGCCGCCGTCTTCGTGGAGACCCACGAGGATCCCGACCGCGCCCCGTCGGACGGGCCCAACATGGTGCCGCTGAAGGATTTCGAAGCGCTGGTGCAGGAGCTGATGGAGTTCGACGTGCTGGCGAAGCGACGCCTCGGCGCAGAGCGCCCCTGCGCTTGACCGGCCGCGCTCGGGCGCGCAGACCCTGGGCCGATGGAGCTTTCCGCCCTCCACGTGCTGCTGCAGGCCATCCGCGGCGTCCGCATCGTCGCGGTGGGCGATCTGATGGTCGACCGGTTCGTCTATGGCGAGGTCGGGCGCATCTCGCCCGAGGCGCCGATCCCGGTGATGACCCATGTCCATGAGCGCGTCATGCTGGGCGCGGCCGGCAACGTGGCGCGCAACGCCGCCGCCCTCGGCGCCGAGGTGGCGCTGGTGGGCGTGATCGGCGGCGACGCCGCCGGCGGCGAGGCCAAGGGTCTGGTCGCCGAGACGCCGAACATCGAGGGCTATCTGATCGTCGATCCCGAGCGTCCGACCACGGTCAAGACGAGGTTCGTCGCGGCCGGCCAGCAGCTCCTCAGGCTCGATCAGGAGACGACGTGCGCCGCCTCCGGCGATGTCGAGCAGCAGCTGGTCCGCACCCTGCGCGATGCGGCGCGCGGCGCCGCGGCGATCCTCCTTTCCGATTACGGCAAGGGGGCGGTGACGCCGGTGCTGATCCAGGCCGCCCTCGACGCCGCGGCCAGCGAGGGCGCGGCCTTGATCGTCGACTCCAAGGCGCGCTCCTTCGCCCGCTACGGCGCCGCCGACGTGATCAAGCCCAACGCCGCCGAGCTGGCTTTCGCCACCGACCTGCCCACCGGGACGGACGCAGAGGTGGCTGCGGCGCTGACCCGGGCGCTGGAGTTGTGCCAGGGGCGGGCGATCATCGTCACGCGCGGGGGCCGGGGCATGTCGCTGGCGCAGCGCGGCGCCGAGGTGCGCCACTTGGGCGGCGCGCCCAAGGCGGTGGCGGACGTCATGGGCGCGGGCGACACCGCCCTTGCGGCGCTCGGCGTCGCTCTGGCCGCCGGCGTCGGCGCGGAAGGCGCCATCCACCTCGCCAATCTGGCTGCGGGCGTGGCGGTCCAGAAGGTTGGCACCGCCACGGTCTCGCCCGAGGAGCTGATCGAGGCCGAGATCGCCGAGCAGATGGCGCCGTCCGAGGCCAAGATCGCCACGTCGGAGCGGGCGGCGCGCGAGGCGGCGCGCTGGCGCGAGCGGGGCCTGAAGGTCGGCTTCACCAACGGCTGCTTCGACATCCTGCATCGCGGCCACATCGCCTATCTCGCCCAGGCGCGCGGCTGGTGCGACCGCCTGATCGTGGGCCTCAACAGCGACCGCTCCGTGCGCGCCCTGAAGGGCGAGGGGCGGCCGCTGAACGATCTGCAGGCGCGGGCGCTGGTGCTCGCCGGCCTCGGGTCGGTGGATCTCGTCGCGCCCTTCGACGAGGATACGCCGCTGAGCCTGATCGAACAGATCCGTCCCCACGTGCTCGTCAAGGGCGCCGACTACGATCTCGACGGGGTCGTCGGCGGCCGGCTCGTCGCCGGCTGGGGCGGCGAGGTGCGGCTGGCCGATTTCGTCGAGGGCCATTCGACCACCGCCACGATCGCCAAGCTCGCGAAAAGGGCATGAGCCGGCGGATCGTCTTCGTCACCGGCGGCGCCGGGTTCATCGGCTCCAACATCGTCGCCCGCCTCGCGGCCGACTGGGCGCTGGACGTGGTCGTCTGCGACTGGCTGGGCGACACCGGCGAGGGCAAGTGGCGCAACATCGCCAAGCACCCGATCGGCGATTTCGTCGCCCCGGAGCAGACCTTCGACTGGCTCGCCAGATATGGCGCGGACGTGGAAGTGGTGATCCACATGGGCGCGGTGTCCTCGACCACCGAAACCGACGCCGACAAGGTGGTCAGGGCCAATTTCGTGCTCTCGCGCGATCTCTGGCGCTGGTGCGCCGAGCATCGCAAGCGGCTGATCTATGCGTCCTCCGGCGCCACCTACGGCGACGGCGCCCTGGGCTTCGACGACGACAACGCCCCGGCGGCGCTGGCGGCGCTGCGGCCGCTCAACGCCTACGGCTGGTCCAAGGCGATGTTCGACCTCTTCGCCGCCCGGCAGGCCGCCCGCGGCGAGGCCCCGCCGCAGTGGGCCGGGCTGAAGTTCTTCAACGTCTATGGCCCCAACGAGGAGCACAAGGGCGCGATGAAGTCGGTCGCCGCCCAGATCTGGCCGGACGTGGCGCACGGCCGCGCGGTGAAGCTCTTCAAGTCGTACCACCCGGACTATGCCGACGGCGGCCAGCTGCGCGATTTCGTCTACGTCCGCGACGTGGTCGACGTGGTGGAGTGGCTGGCGGGCAGGCCAGACGTGAACGGCGTCTTCAACCTCGGGTCGGGGCGGGCGCGCTCGTTCGAGGATCTCGCGCGCGCGGTGTTCGCCGCCGCCGGCTCGGCGCCCCGGATCGACTACATCGCCATGCCGCAGGCGCTGCGCGAGCGCTATCAGTACTTCACCGAGGCCAGGCTCGACCGGCTGCGCGCCGCCGGCTACGAGGGCCAGTTCACCGCCCTCGAGGATGGCGTCGGCGACTATGTGCGCCGCTTCCTCTCCCGGCCGGACCCGCACCAGTGAGCCAGCTCTCCACCGGTTGCTGCATTGCCGGCGGCGGCCCGGCGGGGATGGTCCTCGGCTATCTGCTCGCCCGCGCCGGGGTGGACGTGGTGGTGCTGGAGAAGCACGGCGATTTCCTGCGCGATTTCCGCGGCGACACGGTGCACCCGTCGACCTTGCAGGTGATGAGCGAGCTCGGCCTCCTGGACGAATTCCTCGAACGGCCGCATGACGAGATCGGGCGCCTGTTTGGCCAGATCGGCGATGCGAGCGTCAATATCGCCGATTTCCGGCATCTGCCCGGCAAGGCGCGGTTCCTGGTGATCATGCCGCAATGGGACCTGCTGAACTTCATCGCCGAGAAGGCGAAGGCGTTCGGGCGCTTCCACCTCGAGATGCGCGCCGAGGCCACCCACCTGATCCGCGAGGACGGCCGCGTCGTCGGCGTCGTCGCCAGCACGCCGGCCGGCGAGATCGAGGTGCGCGCCAGCCTCGTCGTCGGCGCCGACGGGCGCCACTCGACGCTGCGTCGCTGCGCCGGCTTCGAGGTCCAGGATCTCGGCGCGCCGATGGACGTCCTGTGGCTGCGCCTGCCGCGCCGGGCCGGTGACGAAGCCGCGCCGCTCGGGCGCCTGGTCGCCGGCCGGATGATCGTGATGATCCCCCGCGGCGACTATTTCCAGTGCGGCTACCTGGTGAAAAAGGGCGGCGCCGAGGCGATCGAGCGCGGCGGCCTCGACGCCTTCAGGCATGACATCGAGACCATCGCCCCGATCTTCCGCGGCCGCACCGGCGCGCTGGAGAGCTGGGACGACGTCAAGCTCCTGAGCGTCGCCGTCGACCGGCTGCGGACCTGGTTCGCGCCCGGGCTGCTGTGCATCGGCGATGCGGCCCACGCCATGTCGCCGGTGGGCGGCGTCGGCATCAATCTCGCCATCCAGGACGCGGTGGCGACCGCCGCGCTTCTGTGGGCGCCGCTCAGCCGCGGCCGGGTCGAGCTGGCGGATCTCCAAAAGGTCCAGTGGCGGCGCGAATGGCCGGCCAGGGTCACCCAGCGGCTGCAGGTCTTCGTCCATGACCACGTGATCGCCCCGACCCTCGCCGGCGCCGAGCCGAAGCTGAGCTGGCCGGTCCGGCTTCTCGACCGCTCCGAGCTGCTGCAGCGCCTGCCGGCCCGCGCGCTCGGCTTCGGCGTCCGGCCCGAGCACGTCGGCTCCCCCGAGCGGTAGTCAGGCGCCCGGGCGCGCGCCTGCCTCGCGACGGCGTCCTGGAAACCCGCCGGGCCTTGCGCTAACCAGCGGCCATGACGCGCCGCCGTCGAGGCTTCGGATACTGGCTGTCGATCGTCTCGGCGGCCCTCGCCGGCCTCCTCATTATCGCCGGCGGGGTCTGGCAGGACGACATCATCAAGGCGCTGCTGGACCCGAAGATCCCCTTCGTCCGCGACCCGCCGCCGCCCGCTCCCAACTATGCCGAGCGCGACGACTGGGTGCTCGCCCCCGATTCCCCCGCCCCCGGCGCGGCCGACGTCTTCTTCCTGCACCCGACCACCTACCGGGGCGGCAAGCACTGGAACGGGCCGATCACCGATCCGGCCGCCGCCGCGGCGCTCACTCGGGTCATGCTGCCCAACTACGCCGGCCCCTTCGCCGGCGTCGGCGCGGTCTATGCGCCGCGCTATCGGCAGGCCAGCCTCTACACCAAGTCGACGCTCTGGGACGACGCCCTCGATGCGCGCCGCTTCGCCTACGTCGACGCCAAGGCGGCGTTCGATTATTTCATCGCCCACCTGAACCACGGCCGCCCGTTCATCCTGGTGGGCGTCGAGCAGGGCGGCGACCTCGGCGCGCGGCTGCTGCGCGAGGAGATCGCCCCAGACCCGGCCTTGCGCGGCCGCCTGGTGGCGGCCTACCTCATCGACACCATCGTGCCGGCCGACGAGCATGGGCCGTCATCGCCGGTTCCGGCCTGCCAGCGCCGCGACGAAGCCGGCTGCCTGGTGGCCTGGAGCGCGGTGCGTCGCGGCGATTTCCCGGCGGCGGCGCGGCTGCTCAGCCGGGCGATGGTGTGGACCAGCGCCGGCCAGCTGACGCCGCTGGGGTCGCGCACGCCGCTCTGCGTCAATCCGCTGCTGGGGGCCGCGAGCGACGCCGACGCGCCGCCCCGGCTCAACCTGGGCGCCGCCGCCGCGACCGGTCTCGAGTGGAACGTGCGCCCCGGCTTCATGGTCCGGCAGGTGGGCGCCGAGTGCCAGGGCGGCATTCTGCGCGTGACCAAGCCGCGCTCGTCGCTGCTGCGGCCCTCGGGCGACTGGGCCGACCGGGTGCGCGAGCCGCCCTACAATCTCTTCTGGGCCGATCTCGAGGCCGACTCGCAGGCCCGCCTCGCCGCATGGCTCGCCGCTCATCCGGCCTCGGCGCCGGCGCCCGGACGCCAGTCGAACAGCTCCTGAAGCACCCGCAGCGCCGCGCCGCGGGGCGAGGCGAGTTCGGGGTCCCTGGCCAGGATCAGCCGCGCATCGTCCGCCGCCGCGGCGATCAGGTCGCGATGGGCGATGGGATCGGCGAGGCGATAGGCCGGAAAGCCGCTCTGCTTCAGGCCCAGGGGATCGCCGCCGCCGCGCAGCTCCAGATCCTTCTCGGCGATGGCGAAGCCGTCGTCGGTGCGCCGCAGGATGTCGAGCCGCGTCCGGGCGATCTCGGACAGCGGCGGATCGTAGAGCAGCACGCAGGCGCTCTCGGCCCGGCCGCGGCCGACGCGGCCCCGGAGCTGGTGCAGCTGGGCCAGACCGAAGCGCTCGGCCTGCTCGATGACCATGATGACGGCGTTGGGCACGTCGACGCCGACCTCGACGACGGTCGTCGCCACCAGCACCGCCCGGCGCCCCTCGACGAAATCCGCCATGGCCGCGTCCTTGTCGGCCGAGGGCATGCGCCCGTGCACCAGGCCGACGCGCGCCCCGAACACCTGGCGCAGCGTCGCGACGCGGGCCTCGGCGGCGGCCAGGTCCGAGGTCTCGGACTCCGACACCAGCGGGCAGATCCAGAACGCCTGGGCGCCGGAGGCGACGGCGCGCTCGAGGCGTCCCACCACCTCGCCGATCCGCGGCATCGGCGCGGCGCGCGTCGCCACCGGGGTGCGGCCGGGCGGCTTCTCCTCGATGCGCGAGACGTCGAGGTCGCCGAACACCGTCAGCTCCAGGGTGCGCGGGATCGGCGTCGCCGACATGGCGAGCAGGTGCACGGCCTCGCCCTTGGCCTGCAGCCGCGACCGCTCGCTCACCCCGAACCGGTGCTGTTCGTCGATGACGGTGAGCGCCAGATCGTGGAAGCCGACATCCTCCTGGAAGAGGGCGTGGGTGCCGACGCTCACGCCCGCCGCCCCGCTCGCCAGGGCCGCCAGCTTCTCGGCGCGCCCCCGGCCCTTGTCGCGGCCGGTCAGCAGCACCGCCCGGATGCCGTGGCTCGCCAGCGGTCCGGCGATGGTCTCGAAGTGCTGGCGCGCCAGGATCTCCGTGGGCGCCATCAGCGCCGACTGCGCGCGCGCAGCGGCGACGTCGGCCATGGCCAGCATGGCCACCACCGTCTTGCCCGAACCGACGTCGCCCTGGATCAGCCGGCTCATCCTCTCGCCGGCGGCGAGGTCGCCGCGGATCTCGACGATTGCGCGGGCCTGCGCGCCGGTGAGGCGGAACGGCAGATCGGCCTCGACGCGCGCCGCCGCCTCGCTGGCGGGGATGGACCGCGCCGGCTGGGCGCGGCGGGCGGCCTTGCGCTGGGCCAGCGCCAGCTGGTGGGCGAGCAGCTCGTCGAAGGCGAGCCGGCGCGCCTGCGCCGACTGCGGCGACAGGTCGGCCTCGCTGGCGGGATGGTGCCGGGCCTCGAAGGCGGCGCGCCAGCCGGGCCAGCGCTGGCGGGCGAGCCAGGCGCCATCCTGCCATTCCGCCAGCTCGGGCGCGCGCTCCAGGCCCTCGAGGGCGAAGCGGCGCACCGCGCGCGAGGCAAGGCCCGCGGTCGCCGGATAGATGGCCTCGCTCTGCGGCACCTCGGCGGCGCGGTCGGCGGGCACGAGATAGTCGGGGTGGACGATCTGCAGCTCGTGGTCGAACTCGCTGCGCTCCACCTTGCCGCTGACCACCCGGCGCGCGCCCTTCGGATGCGCACGCTCCAGGTGCGGTCCGTGGCCGGCGAAATAGACGAGGGTGACGGCGCCGGTGTCGTCGAAGGCGCGGATCTTCCAGGGGCGGTTGGCGCGCCCGGGCCTCGCGTGCGACTCGATGGTGACGGTCAGGATCTGGTGCTCGCCCTCGACGGCGCTGGCGGCCTTGGCCGGTTGGCGGCGCACCAGACTCTGTGGCGAGAGGAAGAGCACGTCGCGCACCAGCGGGCCGGCGACCCGCTCCAGCAGCGGCGCGATGCGCGGGCCGACCCCCTTCAGCGCGGCGATCGGCGCGAACAGCGGAAAGAGAATCTGCGGCCGCATGAGCACGACCATAGCGCCGATCCGGCCGCCGAGCGCCGCCTTCGGCTTGCACGGCCTGCGGCCGAGGTGGCACGATCCTCCCGCGAGGGAGATCGCCCATTGAGCCATCCCGCAGCGCCTGGCGCCGCCCTGGACGCGAGCTACGGTCTCTGGATCGCCTGGCTGATCTCGTGGACGCTGGCGGCGCTGTGGTCGCGCCGCTCCGAAGCTGAGCCGTCGATGCTCGCTCAGGCGTCCTACCGGCTGCCGACGGTGATCGGCTATGGCCTCATCGCCTTTGCCGCGAGGGCGCGGGTCACCGGTGCGCCTTTGTGGCCGCTGAGCCCGGCGGCCGGGTGGGCGCTGGTCGTGTGCCAGGCGGCGGGGTTCTGCTTCACCTGGTGGGCGCGGATCCATCTCGGATCGCTCTGGTCCGGCTCGGTGACGCGCAAGCAGGATCACCGGGTGATCGACACCGGTCCCTACCGCCTGGTGCGCCATCCCATCTACACCGGCCTGCTGTTCTCCACCGTGGTCTGGGCGGTCCAGATCGCCGAGCCCGCCGCGCTGCTGGGCGTCGCCTTCGCGATCCTCGCCTTCTGGCTGAAGGCGCGCCTGGAGGAGCGCTTCCTCGCCCGCGAACTCGGCCAGGACGCCTACGCGGCCTACCGCCGCCGCACCCCCATGCTGGTCCCGTTCTGGCCGGCGCGGCTTTCGTGAGATCGCGCTCTGGCCGGGGCGCGCCGGGCCGACTATATCGGCCGTTCCCGCCCATGGACGAGACCAGATTGAAGCGGCTGAGCTACCGCGCCTGGCGGCGCGGTTTTCGTGAAGCGGACCTGATCCTGGGGCCGTTCGCGGACAGCCATGCCCGGAACCTGACCCCGCCCCAGCTGACGGCGTTCGAACTCCTGCTCGAACAGCCCGATCCCGACCTCTACGCCTGGATCGTCGGCGCCGCCGACGCGCCGGCCGAGTTCGACACCGACGTGCTGGCGCTGATCCGCGCCTTCCGTCTCCACGCCCGCCTCGTCCGCGGCGCCGACCTCGGCGCCTGATCCACAGAGCCCATTTCGCCACAGCCCATAGCGCCCGAGCCCCGTATCGCCTTGTCCCTCGCCCATGACCTGAAACGCGTCGCCGAGGCGGCCGACGCTCTCGACCTCGCCGGCGCGCCGGAAGGCTTCGACGCCCTCGTCATGGCCGACCTCGCCCGCGCCCGCGGCGGCCTCGCCGTCTTCCTCGCCCGCGACGGCTCGCGGGCCGGCGCCTTCGAAGCGGCGATGGGCTTCTTCGCTCCCGAGATGCCGCTCCTTCGCTTTCCGGCCTGGGACTGCCTGCCCTACGACCGCATCGGACCCTCGGCGGGAGTCTCGGCCGAGCGGCTGGCGACGCTGACGCGCCTCGCGCGCGGCGGCTGGGGCAAAAAGCCGGTGCTGCTCGTCACCCAGGCCGCGGCGCTGCTGCAGCGCCTGCCGCCGAGGGAGAGCGTGCTGCGGGCCGGCTATTCGGCCGAGGTGGGCCAGGTGGTCGAGCTGGGCGAACTGGAGCGCTATTTCGCCATCAACGGCTATCATCGCGCCTCCACCGTCTCCGAGCGCGGCGAGTTCGCCATCCGTGGCGGCGTCATCGACGTCTTCCCGCCGGGCGCCGCCGAGCCGGTGCGCCTCGATCTGTTCGGCGATGCGCTGGAGTCCATCCGCGCCTTCGATCGCGAGACCCAGCGTTCGACGCGCCAGCTCACCCGCATCGACCTGCTGCCGGTGAGCGAGGCCCTGCTCGACGCCGACGCCATCGCCAGGTTCCGCAAGGGCTACGTCGCCGCGTTCGGCGCGCCGGGCGACGATCCGCTCTATGCGGCGGTGAGCGAGGGCGCGCGCCGCGCCGGCCTGGAACACTTCCTGCCGCTCTTCTACGAGAACGCCGCCAGCCTCTTCGACTATCTGCCCGCCGACGTCCTGATCGGCCTCGACCATCTGGCCCCCGCCGCCCGCGACGAGCGGCTGGCGATGATCGCCGACGCCTACGAGGCGCGCAATCAGACCGAGCGGCGCACCCACTATCGGCCGCTGCCGCCCTCGGCGCTCTATCTCTCCAACGCCGAGTGGGAGAGGGGCCTCGCCGCCCACGCGGTGCGCCGGCTGCTCCCCTTCCACCAGGAAGCCGGCGCCGGGGTCATCGACCTCGGGGCCAAGCTCGGCAGGAATTTCGCGGCCGAGCGGGCGCAGGACAGCGTCAACCTCTTCGAGGCCGCCGCCGACCATGCGCGGCGCCTGACCGGCGCGGGCAAGCGGGTGCTGTTCGCTTCCTGGTCCGAAGGCGCTTCCGAGCGGCTGGGCGCCATGCTTGCCGACCACGGCCTGAAGGACGTCGCCTTCTCGCCCTATTGGCAGGCGGCCAAGGCGGCCGATCCGAAGAAGCTGCAGCGCGTCGTCCTGCCCCTCGACGCCGGCTTCGAGACCGAGAGCCTCGCCGTCATCTCCGAGACCGACATCCTGGGCGACCGGCTGGCGCGCCCAAGACGGCGCCGCCGCGCCGCCAATTTCCTCGCCGAGGCCTCCGCCCTCTCGCCGGGCGACCTCGTCGTGCACATCGACCACGGCATCGGCCGCTACGTGGGCCTGAAGACCCTGGAGGTGCAGGAGGCGCCGCACGACTGCCTGGAGCTCGACTACGCCGCCGAGTCCAAGCTCTACCTGCCGGTGGAGAACATCGACCTCCTCACCCGCTACGGCGCCGACGCCGAGGGCGTCCAGCTCGACCGGCTCGGCGGCGCCGCCTGGCAGGCGCGCAAGGCCCGCGCCAGGGAGCGGCTGCGCGAGATGGCCGAGGGGCTGATCGGCATCGCCGCCGCGCGGGCCATGAAGCACGTCGAGGAGGCCCATCCGCCGCACGGCGTCTTCGACGAGTTTTGCGCCCGCTTCCCCTACGAGGAAACCGACGACCAACTGAACGCCATCGCCGACGTGCTCGCCGACCTCGGAGCCGGCAAGCCGATGGACCGGCTGATCTGCGGCGACGTCGGCTTCGGCAAGACCGAGGTCGCCCTGCGCGCCGCCTTCGTGATGGCGATGAGCGGGCGCCAGGTCGCGGTGGTCTGCCCCACCACCCTGCTGGCGCGCCAGCACTTCGCCACCTTCGCCGAGCGCTTCCGTGGCTGGCCGGTGAAGCTCGGGCGCCTGTCGCGCCTGGTCGCGCCCGCCGAGGCGGCCCAGACCCGCGAAGGCTTGAGGAAGGGCGAGATCGAGATCGTCATCGGCACCCACGCGGTGCTCGCCAAACAGGTGCAGTTCAAGGACCTCGGCCTGGTGATCGTCGACGAGGAGCAGCACTTCGGCGTCGCCCACAAGGAGGCGCTGAAGGCCCTGCGCGCCGACGTGCACGTGCTCACCCTCACCGCGACGCCGATCCCGCGCACCTTGCAGATGGCGCTTTCCGGCATCCGCGAGATGTCGATCATCGCCACCCCGCCCATCGACCGCCTGGCGGTGCGCACCTACGTCACCGCCTTCGACCCGGTCTCGATCCGCGAGGCGCTGCTGAGGGAGAAGTACCGCGGCGGCCAGGCCTACTATGTCGCCCCGCGCATCGCCGACCTGCCGGAGCTCACCAGGTTCCTGCGCGCCGACGTGCCCGAGGTGCATTTCGTCGTCGGCCACGGCCAGATGGCGGCGAGCCAGCTCGAGGACGTCATGGCCGCCTTCTACGAGGGCCGCTACGACGTGCTCGTCTCCACCAGCATCGTCGAATCCGGCCTCGACATCCCCAGCGCCAACACCCTCGTGGTGCACCGCGCCGACATGTTCGGTCTCGCCCAGCTCTATCAGCTGCGCGGTCGCGTCGGCCGGGCCAAGCAGCGCGCCTACGCCTATCTCACCACGCCCTTCGAGAAGCCGATCACCCAGAGCGCGGAGCGGCGCCTGGAGGTGCTGCAGTCGCTCGACAGCCTGGGCGCCGGCTTCCAGCTCGCCAGCCACGACCTCGACATCCGCGGCGGCGGCAATCTGCTGGGCGAAGAGCAGTCCGGCCATATCCGCGAGGTCGGCGTCGAGCTCTACCAGCAGATGCTGGAAGACGCGGTGGCCGAGCTGAAGGCGAAGGCCGGCAAGGAGAGCGCCGCCCTCGACCGCGGCTGGTCGCCGTTGATCAACGCCGGCGCGGCGGTGCTGATCCCCGAGGCCTACATCCCCGACCTGAACGTGCGCCTGGCGCTCTATCGCCGGCTTTCGGACGCCGAGAAGGCCCAGGATCGCGAGGCCCTGGCCGCCGAGCTGATCGACCGCTTCGGCCCGCTGCCGCCCGAGGCCGACCACCTGCTGAAGGTGGTGGCCATCAAGGGCCTCTGCCGCGAGGCCAACGTCGCCAAGATCGACGTCGGCCCCAAGGGCGCCCTGGTCGCCTTCCGCGCCGACCATTTCGCCAGTCCCGCCGCCCTCGTCGCCTTCATCCAGAAGAACGCCCAGACCTGGCGCCTGCGCCCCGACCAGAAGATCGTCGTCAAGGGCGAATGGGAAACCCCGGACGAGCGCCTGGCCGCGGCCGAGCGGGTGCTGAGGCGGCTGGCGCGGCTGGCCGGCGGGTAGGCCCATCGCTTCAGTTCGCGCCCCTTCCATCCCCGCGCCTTGCGGCGCGGCGGTCCCCGCTCCGCGGGGAAGGATGAAGGGATTTCCTCCTCACCCGTGCAACGGGGGAGGTTGGAGGGGGCGTTGCTTCGGATTGGTTGCAGCGGCCGGCCAGGCCCCGGTCAGTTGCGCCCCGGTATCAGCACCTTCATCTCCTCGTAGCCCTTGATGAAGATCGAATAGCTGCGCCGCGGCTCCTCCAGCAGGCGAATCTGGGGGAAGCGCTTCAGGATCTCCTCCCAGATGATGGTGAGCTGCAGTTCGGCGAGGCGATTGCCGACGCAGCGGTGGATGCCGAAGCCGAACGAGAGGTGCTGGCGTGGGCGCGGCCGGTCGATGATGTAGGCGTAGGGGTCGTCGATGACCTCCTCGTCGCGGTTGCCCGAGACGTACCACATCACCACGCGCTGCCCCTTGCTGATGCGCCGGCCGCGGAACTCGAAATCCTCCAGCGCCACGCGCGCCATGTGGGCGAGCGGGGTCTGCCAGCGGATGGTCTCCGACACCATCGAGGGGATCAGCGCCGGGTCGGCGCGCAGCCTCGCGTACTGGTCGGGGTTGCGGTTGAGGGCGAAGATGGAGCCCGAGATGGTGTTGCGGGTGGTGTCGTTGCCGCCGATGATCAGCAAGGTGACGTTGGCGAAGAACTCCTCCATGGAGCAGCCGCGCGTCTCGGCGCCGTGCGCCAGCATCGAGATCAGGTCGCCGCGCGGCTCGGCGTTCACGCGCGCGTTCCACAGGCGCACGAAATAGGCCCTGCAGTCGGCGAGGGCGGCTCGGCGCTCCCGGTAGGTCGCCACCGGACCATGGCCGGGACCGGTCGTCATGGTGTCGGACCAGAAGGTCAGCTTGCGGCGCTCCTCGAAGGGAAAGTCGAAGAGCGTCGCCAGCGTCATCGTGGTCAGCTCCTTGGAGACCAGCTCGACCCAGTCGAACGGCTCGCCGATCGGCAGCGAATCCAGGATCAGCCCGGCGCGCTCGCGGATCTGCGGCGCCATCTGGGCGAGTTGCGCTGGCGCCACCGCGGGGCTGACGGTCTTGCGCTGGATGTCGTGGCCGGGGGGATCCATGCTGATGAAGCTGGGGGCCGAGGCGTCTTGGCCCTCCAGGCGCGCGTCGGGCGGCAGCACGCTCGCCTTGGGAGGCAGGCCGATGCCGTGCGCGGACGAGAACACCTGGTGGTTGGTGTCGATCGCCATGATGTCGTTGTACTTGGTGATCGACCAGAAGGCGCCGTAGTTGCTGTCGGGGGTGTAGTGGACCGGATCCTCGGCGCGCAGCCGCTCGAAATAGGGCCAGTGGGCGTCGTCGCGGAAGGCCGAGGCCCAGGCGGGGTTCAGGGTCGCGAGCGGGCTCTCGTAGGCGCGCCGGCGCGCCAGCGCCCGCTTTTCGCCGAGGCCATCCGCCACGCCGTCGGCCATGGTGCGTCCTTCCAGGTCACATCTTCCCGCCGGGAACCTTCGACCCGCGGGCCGACGAGATCAAGAGCGCCCTGGCGTGGCGCTCAGCCGACGAGCTTCGGCGGGGCCTGCGCGCCGGACTGGGCCTCGGCGAGCAGCTTGCGCGCCCGCAGCCACAGCTCCAGTCTCTGGGTGGAGAGCATGGCGACCGCCATGACCAGCAGGGCGTCGGTGGCGGCGATCACCGGCACGCCGGCGATGGGCTGGGTCAGCACGCCGCGCAGGGCGTAGCGCAGGGCGACGATGGCGAAGATGAAGAACAGCCCGATGGGCGAGGCGCGCGACGTCAGGTCGTGGGTCTCGGGATGGATGTGGATGTGGGTGAGCCGGCCCCTCTGCCAGCCCAGGCCCGCGCCGATGGCGAAGCCGAGCACCAGGGCGCCCAGATTGATCGGGGTGAGCGGCGGCGGCGCGGCGGCGAGCGCGCCTGCCATCAGCACCAGGTAGATGGCCGGATACAGCCACAGCCGCTCGATGCGCAGCTTGCGGGGGCGGCTGTTGCGCAGCACCACGATGAGGAGAACGGCCGCGAGCGGCACGAGATAGCTGAGCGGCGAGGCGCCGGGGTGCGAACCGAATTGCATGCGGGGGCCCTTCTAGCCTAACTCGCCTGGCGTTGCATGGCCCGGGCGGCGGCGACCTCCAGCGCCTTGGCCGCGCTGGCGCCCGGCGTCACCTCGGCGACGCCGATGTCGAACTCGGCGACGAACGGCGCCCGCTCCTTGCCGGATTCGAAGGCGGTGCAGGCGATCACGGCGGCGATGCGCTCGGCCGTCAGCCGCGCGGCCGCGGCGCCGGTGGCCGGCAGCGCCAGGGCGAACACCTCGGGCCCCAGTCTGGCGGCGGTGTCCTCGGCGCGCACAAGGCGCCCGATCATCGAGCCGATCTGAGGGATGGCCCGGTCGAGCCAGCCGCCGGCGCGGGCCGGCGCCAGTTCCGGCCGCTCGGCGAGCTTCAGCACGCAGACGCACAGCGGACGGTTGCGCACGCGCGCCGCCGCCGCCAGCCGCATCAGGTGCCCGGCGAAGAGATCCGCGGTGAAGAGGCCGGTGGCGGCGTCCATCAGCCCCGAGCCCCGCGCCTGCTCGAGCGCGCGGCGGATGCCGCTCTGGCGGCGGAAGCTGCGGGCCAGTTCCAGCACCCGCCTGGCGGTGTCGGCCTCGGAGACCTCGGGCGAGGCGACGTCGGTGACGCCCTTGGCGAATGCGTCGGCGGCGCTGAGGTCCGGCGCCTTCATCTGATAGAGCAGGGCGGGGATGTGGTAGAGGCGGGTGTTGCGGCGCATGCCGGTGACGATCGACAGCGCCTCCTGCGGGTTTTCGCCGGCCCAGACCACCACCGCGTCGAAGGCGCGCTCGTGCAGATAGTCGAAGGCGGTGTAGGCGGTGAAGGCGCCCACCACCTGGGCCTCGTGGGCCGCCAGCGCGTTGGAGAGCGCCAGGAACTGCGGCGCGGGCTCGCCAATGCAGAGCACGTCCAGGGCCCCGCCCTCGGCGGGGGGCGGCGCCAGCCGGCGGCCCTGCTCGGCGAAGGTCTCCTGGCGCAGCTCGAACTCCTCCTCGGCCACCGCCAGCCGCACCAGGCTCTCCAGCCGCATCACCGCCTGGGCCGGATGCAGCGGCGGCGCCAGCGTCAGGTCGAAGCCGTGCCCGGGAAGCTCAGGGTCGGGGTCGGCGATGGCGATGACCGGCAGGCGGCGCGGCGCGCAGGCGCTCTTCAGGCGCCGGGCGAAGGCGAGCGCCTCGGGCGCGGCGCCGACCAGGTCGACGATCGCCGCCTCGATCTGCAGGTCGCCCAGCGCGGCGATGGCCGCGAAGGGGCCGCGTGCGGTGACGGTGCGCCAGCCAAGCCTGTCCAGGCCGTCGGCGAGCGGCCCGGCGCGCACGTCGTCGCGCGCCACGATCAGGATGCGTGCGTGAATCGACACTCCGACTCCCCGGGGCGGAGCTTAGGCGGCCCCCCCGCGCCACGCCAAGGCGCAAATGACGCGGTCACCCAGGCGATCGGCGCCGCCGGCGTGCGCCGACGGGAGCGGCTGCGGCTACGGATCGATCCGGGCCTCGGCCTGGCCGCTGACCACGACGACGCCGTCCTGGTTCCTGGTCTCCACGTCCAGTTCCACCAGTTTCTTGCCGCCCTCGTCCTTGATCTGCTTGACCGTCGCGGTGGCGTCGAGGGTGTCGCCCGGCCAGACCTGGCTGGTGAAGCGCACCCCGAACTTGGTGAGGCGGGCGTCGCCGACGTAGTCGGTCAGCATCTTGCCGGTCATGCCCATGGTCAGCATGCCGTGGGCGAACACCGAGGGATAGCCCGCCACCTTGGTGGTGAAGATCTCGTCGGTATGCAGCGGATTGTAGTCGCCAGACGCGCCGGCGTACTGGACGATCTGGGTGCGCTTCAGGTCCTCGACCAGCCGCGCGGTGTGGGTGTCGCCCACCTTCAGTTTCGATGCGCTGAGCGCCATGTTCGTCTGTCCTCGCTATTTCGTGTCGACCGGGCGCTCGGTGCGCACGCCGACGCCGCGGGCGGTGATCACCAGTTCGCCCTTCTGGTCGCGGTATTCGGTGACGTTCTCGGAAAACACCAGCTTGCCCGACCGGCGCCCTTCCTTTTCCCAGGTCTTGCCGGGCAGGTGCGTCGCGGTGAGCACGTCGCCCGGCCGCAGGTGGCGGTGATATTCGAAATGCTGTTCGGCGTGCAGGCCGCCGCCGCCACCACCACCACCGCCGCCCCCGCCCGGCGGGCGGGTCAGGCCGCTGGGGTTCTTGCCCGAGCCGAACCAGGGCTGGCCGATCTTGGGGCGCAGGAAATAGTCCGGATCGAACTGGGCGCTGGCCTGGGCGAAGGTCGGCGGGGCGATGACGCCGCCGGCCTCGGTCTGCCTGGCCTTCTCCGGATCGGAATAGACCGGATTGTCGTCCCCCACCGCGCGGGCGAACATCAATATGTGTCCCGCCTCGACGGGAAACTCTTTGGCGGCCATGGCGCTCCCTTTGCAAACATCGGCGGCGCCCTCGCGGGGGCGCCCGGGCCGACTGAAGCGGACTTGCCGCGCCTGCGTCAACCGTCGTTCGCGGGCGGGCGACGTTTTCCGCGCATCACGCCGGCGCCCCGGCCGCGCCGTCGGCGATCAGCTGTTCGATCTCGGCCGCGGCGTAGCCGGCTTCGCCCAGGACCTCGCGGGTGTGCTGCCCGAGGCGCGGGGCCGGGCCGCGGGGGCCGTCGTCGGCGCCGGGAAACCGGGCCGGGGAGGCGGGGGCGAGAAATTCGGCGCCGCTCGCATCGCGGGTCGCGACGAAGCAGCCGGCGGCCTGGGCGAGCGGATCGCTCACCACGTCCCTGGGCGCCTGCACCGGCGCCCAGACCATGTCCGCCGCGGTCAGGCGCCCGCCCACCGCCTCCAGGGTGAAGCGCGCGAACGCCGCGTCCAGCGTCGCGACGAACGCGGCCGCGTGCTTGCGCCGCTCCCCCGGATCGGTGAAGCGGGGATCGGCGGCCAGATCCGGCAGCTCGAGCACGCGGGCGACGTGATCGAGTTCGTCGCGGCCGTCGCGGGGGAATACCCCCAGCCATCGGCCGTCGGCCGTCCTGAAGAAGTTCGACAGCGGATTGATCGCCTCCTCGCGGGTGCGCTGCGACGCCAGCCTTCCCCACTTGAGCTGGATCGAGAAGTCCCAGCCGATGGCGTAGACGCCGGCGCGGATCAGCGAGGTCTCGACCAGCCGTCCGCGTCCGGTGCCCTGGCGCTCGATCACCGCCGCCAGGCAGGCCGAGACGGTGGAGATGGCGCAGATCGCATCGCCCATGCCGGGTCGGCAGGCGAGCGGCTCGTGGCCCTTGGGCGTCAGGGCGCCGACCACGCCGGCGCGCGACCAGAGGGCGGCGGCGTCGAAGGCCGGAAGATCCGCGCCGGGACCTTGCAGGCCATAGCCGGTGACGCTGACGTAGATCAGCCGCGGCAGCAGATCCTTGATGGCGTCGTAGTCGAGCCTGGCGCGCTTCAGCGCAGCCGGACGGACATTGGTGACGAACACGTCCGCGTCCTCGAGGATGCGCAGCAGCGCCTCGCGCCCGCTCGCCTTGCCGATGTCGAGGACGACGCCGCGCTTGCCGCGGTTCTCCAGCTCGAACACCGGGTTGCCCTCCAGGTGCGGCATGCCGGCGAAGCTGCGGCGGGTGGGATCGCCCCGGCCGCTCTCGACCTTGACGACGCTCGCGCCCCAGTCGGCCATCACCGCCGCGGCGCTCGGACCGGCGACATAGGTCGCGAACTCCACCACCTTCAGCCCTTCGAGCATCGACGTCCCCTTCCGGTTCGGCCTCGCCCATATGGCGGCCACGACGCCCGCGCAAGCCGCGCGCGCAGGCGCAGCGCGATGGCCGCGGGCCGGAGCGCGCCATAGGCCGCGGCAGTCGTCTTTACCATCTGGGCAAGCTGCGTCGACTGACCTCGCGCCAGGCTGCGGTTGATCTTCCCTGGTGGACATCAAGGGCCGGTTGCAACAGACACTTCCCGCTGGCCATAGTCGCATCCGATGGCGACGCCGAAACAGAGGGTCCGCCAGCTCATCGACACCCAGCTTGGGGCGGCGGGCTGGGTGATCCAGGATCGCGAGACGAGCTGACCTCGTGACCCCGGCTGTCGACATAGACACGTTGCTGGCCGCCGCCAAAATCCTGGCCGGAGCGCCTGTTTGGGTGAAAGACGAGCGCGGAACAGTCGTCAAGTTGGCCGTTCCCGTGGCCCAATCGGGCGTGGTTGGCGGCCTGATCCTGCAAGCAGGCGCCACGCTCCACACCGAACCCCAGCGCGGCGCATTCGTCCTGGTGTTCGAGGGGCGTCCGATCCAGCGCTTGTCGTTCAAGCCGGACCACGGACACGCAAACCCGCCATCCAGGACCATTCCCCAGGAGTTCCGGGGCCGTCGCCTTCCGCCTGGCCTTAGCCGCATGCACCACTGGTCGCTGAACAGAATTTGGCCGCGTCCAATCTCGGACAACGTCGCCGTCGCCACCCTTGTCCACCCAGAACCGTCGTCCCTGGTGGCGGCGGTCACGATCTTCCTGCGCGCCTGTTGTATAGAGGGCGATCTCCCTCCACCTCCATGGGAGCCGAGGCTGCTGTGACGATTTCAATTCACTCCCTGCTGGCCAGTCCCGTTGCGCCTGCAGACGGGCTGCGGATCGAGACGACGACGCTTCTGCCCGGCGGAGGTTTGGTGACGCTCGTTGCGCGGCCGGCCGGCGGCGGCTTCGTAGTCGGTGACGAGGGCGCGGGGCGGTTGGCCCTGCTTGCGCTCGGCGTCCAAGACCTGACACGAAGCGATCAGCGACGGGGCAATGAGATCGCCGAGGCGCGCGGCGTCATCTTTACCGGTGACGGCTTCAGCGTGTCGGACGTAGCGGCCGACCAACTCACGAGCGCTGCCGCCTATGTGGCCGACGCCTGTCGCGCCTGGGTCGAGGGCGCCCTGGAAGTCCGAGTCTACCGCTCACGTCGCGACCTGACTGACCGCGCTACCGAGCGCCTTCGCGCCATCCTGCCCGGGCTGACCGTTGACCGCGATCGCGAGCTGCTTGGCATCAGCACCAAGCGGCACAGGTTCGATCTGGTGGTGACCTTATCTGGCGATCGGCTCGCAGCGTTCGAGGCCATGACGCCGTCGCCGGTTTCCATGGCGTCGGTCCACTTCAAGTTCTTCGATCTGATGCAAGCCCACGGCGACTGGCCTCGCGAAGCGGTGGTCGAGGAGCTGTCGGCCTGGGCGTCCGAAGACCTTGCGGCGATGCAGCAGGTCTCAAGCCACGTACGCGGCGTGAGCGGCCCCTGGTCCGACCTCGCCCACCTCCTGGCATGAACGAACATAGACCTTCGTCGCCAAAGTCTGGAACTACGCCCACGTCCTGCGCGACGAGGGGCGAGGTGAAGAGGATCTCCGGTGGGCGTCGCCGCCAAGCGTCAGCATGACGGGCCACATTAGCGCCGACAGGAGACGCCGGCCGGCCCGATGACTGCCTTAGGGCCTGTTGAACAATACGTGAATCTGGAGGGTCGATTTTCCGACGATGGAGGATTCCCTTGGGGCGGGGAGCTTTCTAGAATCGGCTGGTGATTGACGAAGCAGCGATCCGTTTGCGGTATGAGGCGGTGGG
>Ga0307374_10002280_pt1 | contig 34288 bp, 30 predicted proteins | sample OX3MG_FD_202532 | JGI IMG/M metagenome (GOLD analysis project Ga0307374, IMG submission 202532) | Soil microbial communities from Risofladan, Vaasa, Finland - OX-3 | ecosystem: Environmental > Terrestrial > Soil > Coastal area > Acid sulfate soil | place: Finland: Risofladan, Vaasa | collected... | reverse complement strand
CGGAGATGAGGGTCTGGCCTGTGTCCGGCTCCGTGTGGACGCGGAACGTGGGATCTTCCTGCGCCAGGCGCGCGAGGGCATTGCCCATTTTTTCCTGATCGGCCTTCGTTTTCGGCTCAATGGCGACGGAAATCACGGGAGCGGGAAATTCGATGGCTTCGAGGACGATGGGCTTATCTTCATCGCACAACGTGTCGCCCGTGGAAACGTTTTTCAGGCCCACGCACGCGGCAATATCGCCCGCATCAATCGCTTCGATTTCCTCGCGCTTGTTGGCGTGCATGCGCAGCAAACGGCCAATGCGCTCGCGCGATTTCTTGGTGGCGTTGTAGACGGTCGCGCCGGTTTTGCAGACGCCGGAATAAACGCGGATGTAAGTTAGATGGCCGACATAAGGGTCGGACATGATCTTGAATGCCAGCGCGGCGAATGGCTGATCGTCCGCGGGCCGCCGCAATTCCGGTTCTTCCGTGTCGGGCGAAATTCCTTCGACAGGCAGAACGTCGGCGGGCGAGGGCAGATAATCCACGATCGCGTCGAGCAGCGGCTGAACGCCTTTGTTTTTGAACGCCGAGCCGGCCAGAACGGGCACGAGCTTCAACGCCAGAGTTGAGCGGCGCACCGAAGCGCGCAGCTCCGCAGGCTCAAGCTTATGTTCGGCAAGATATTTCGTGAGCACGGCGTCGTCGTGTTCGGCGATGTACTCGACGACCTTTTCGCGATGCTCTTTGTAAAACTCAGGGCTGACGGCCGAGGATTTGATGGCCGCGGCAACGTCCGGACGCGACTTCTGAAACGCCGGATCCCAGAGCTGATCGAGGGAAATATATTCAAATTCCGCGCCGAGAGTTTCGTCCTTCCAGACAATGGCGCGCTCCTCGATGAAGTCAATTACGCCGATGAAAGTGTCTTCCTTGCCGAGGGGAAACTGGAGGGGAACGGGGTGGGCCGAGAGGCGCTGGCGCATGGTGCGAATCACATGGTCGAAATCGGCGCCGGTGCGGTCCATTTTATTCACAAAGGCGATGCGCGGGACGCGATACTTATCCGCCTGACGCCAAACGGTTTCTGATTGCGGCTGCACGCCGGCGACAGAATCGAAAATCGCGACGGCGCCGTCGAGGACGCGAAGCGAACGCTCGACTTCGACGGTGAAATCGACATGGCCGGGCGTGTCAATGATATTGATGCGATAGTCCGTGCCGAAGCGCTTCCAGGAAGCGGTGGTCGCGGCGGAAGTGATGGTGATGCCGCGTTCGCGCTCCTGCTCCATCCAGTCCATCGTGGCCGTGCCTTCGTCGACGCTGCCGATCTTGTACGTGACGCCGGTATAGAAGAGGATGCGTTCGGTCGAGGTCGTCTTGCCAGCGTCAATGTGCGCCATGATCCCGAGATTGCGCATGCGGTCGAGTTGGAATTGCCGAGCCATGAAATTTGTTTCCGCTTACCAGCGGTAATGGGCGAAGGCTTTATTCGCGTCCGCCATGCGATGCACGTCCTCTTTCTTTTTTACCGCGCCGCCTTTGCTGTTGGACGCGTCCATCAATTCGTCGGCCAGCTTATCCGTCATGTTTTTGCCCGCGCGCTGACGCGCGTACAGGATGATCCAGTGAATGGCGAGCGATTGGCGCCGAAACTGATTCACTTCGACGGGCACCTGATAGTTCGCGCCGCCGACGCGCCGCGACTTCACTTCGAGCAGCGGCTTCACATTCTCGACGGCCTTCTTGAAAACCGTCAGGGCGTCGCCGCCCTCGGCCTTCTGCGCGATATTTTCCATCGCTTGATAGAAAATCGCCTGAGCGGTGGCGCGCTTGCCGTCGTACATCATGCTGGAAATAAACTTCTGTATCAGATCGCTGCCGTAGACCGCGTCTCCGGCAATTTTCCGGCGAACTACAAATCCCTTGCGTGGCATTCCGCGATTCTCCTACTTTTGAGCGGCCTTGGGCCGTTTCGCGCCGTACTTCGAGCGCGCTTGCTTGCGGTTCTCGACGCCAGCGGCATCGAGCGTCCCGCGAATTACGTGGTAGCGAACTCCCGGCAAATCCTTCACGCGGCCGCCGCGCACGAGCACGATCGAGTGCTCCTGCAAATTGTGGCCGATGCCGGGGATGTACGTGGTGACTTCGGCGGAATTGGTGAGGCGAGCGCGCGCGACCTTGCGCAGAGCCGAGTTCGGCTTCTTCGGCGTTTGCGTATAAACGCGGACGCAAACTCCGCGCTTCTCCGGGCAGCCCTCGAGCGCGGGCGACTTCGTCTTGGTCCGCAACTTCTCGCGGCCATGTCGAACCAGTTGCGCAAACGTCGGCACTCTTCTCCTCCGAAACGTATCCCGAATTTCGCTTTTTCCGCCGAGCGTGCGAGGCTCAACGAACGGTGGTAGAACAGAAAGGGCCGGTTAAGAACCCGAAGGAACCGGCAAAATACTCCGCGCGGGCGTGCTCATGGAAGATCGAGAACACATCCACTTCTAAAGCGGAGAGCTTCAAAAACGGCTTTGCGGGGCAGGTGCCCCATTTCGGCCGCTCTCCCATTCCCCATTCCTTCGTTCAATGTTCCGGGGCGGGAGAATTCCCTTTCAGCATCTGCTACTGAAATAACTCCACCTACAAACTCGTGAGTATAGGGAAACGGACGGGATGTGTCAACCGTAAATGATGTAAAGATTTGGCGAAGGATGGGTGGAACGGCCCTTTTGAGATTTGCAAGGCCTGTTGCGGAGCGATTTGGGGTGTTTCTTTGGGGCCGTAGACTCGGCTGGGGGAGCTCGGCGTTTCGTAACACGCTGGATACATGGCACATGTATGTAGTATTCGCCTTGTTCTGCTCTAGGCACGAACTGCTGAGACATTTTTGAAAATCGTCCAAGGTGGAGGGTCATCGCGGAAGGCGAAAAACAGCCGATTTTGGCATTTTGACGCTTGGGGGCGCGTTATCGCGGCGAATCGTTTTTGGAAACTTTTCCGCGCGGGCGGCTTTACGGAAAGCCGAAACGTCACTAGACTGCGTGCAGTCCAGATGAGAATTCGCCCGTATCACTTCGGATTCCGCGCGATACTCGCGACAATTTTTCTTGCCGCCGGCGGAGGAATTTTTTTATCGGCACTGCCGCCGCTGCGCGCCCAAACGACCTCCTCGCAAAAAGCGCCCGCGAAAAAAATGGCCGTGACGGCCGCCGCCGATCCATTTGTGATCGAGATGTATTCGACGAAAGTGCGATTCGAGACCGACGGGACGGGCGAACGCCGGCAGGAAGTGCGCGTAAAAATCGTGAACGCCGCGGGCGCGAAGCAACTGCACACTCTCCATTTCAATTACGACTCGGCGAACGAAACATTCGCGCTGGCGTATTTGCGAATCACGAAGGCCGACGGGAGTGTCGTGGAAGCGAAGGCGGATGCCATCGCGAAGATGCTCGATGACCAGCCCGCGCCTGCCGTGAAAACAGCGCCGGGCTTTGCGGAAGTTCGCGAAGTGCAAGTGACGACCCCGGCGCTTGCTCCCGGCGACACGCTGGACTACGAAGCCGATACGAAAATCGTGAAGTCCGCCGCGCCGGGAGAATTCTGGTATTCGTACAATTTTCTTTCGCGGACGCGGGCGCGCGACGAAGAGCTGCAGATCGACGTGCCGGCGGATCGCGCGATTCATTTGAAAACGACGCCGCAATTCCCTGCCGCGATCACGACGAGCGGCGCGCGGAAAATTTATGCGTGGAAGCGGACAAGCGCGGGAACGGCTCCGGCGAATAAAACCGCGGACTCTGCAGCGCAAGCGAAGGAAAAAGCGCCCGATGTTATTCTGACGAGTTTTGCGAATTGGGAAGTGGCGGGGAAATGGATCGCAAGGCTCGAACGCGCCGCCGCAAAGCCGGGCGCGGCGATCACGGCCAAGTCCCACGCGCTCATCGCGGGTAAAAATACGGACGCCGATAAAATCGAGGCGCTTTACGATTTTGTGGCGAAGTGGATTCGGCTGGTGAGCATTCCGCTCGAACAGGTGAATTTTCAGCCGCATGACGCGGCGGCGATTTTGAGCGACGGCTACGGCGATGAGCTTGATAAGTCCACGCTGCTGGCGGCGCTCGTCGGCGCGGCGGGATTTCATGCGAACGTCGCGCTGGCTTCCACCGGAGCAGAACCGGACATGGCGCTGCCGTGGCCCGGTGCGCTGAATCACCCGATTGTGACGGTTGCCGCGGGGAAAAATGTACTCTGGATGGACCCGTCCTCGGATGTGCTTCCGTTTCGGATGCTCCTGCCGAACGTGCGCGGTAAGCAGGCGCTGATCGCTTCGACGGCGGTTGCGCCGCATTTCGTGAAGACGCCGCGCGACCTTCCATTTCTTTCCACACAGAAAGTTGAAATCACCGGACGCGTAAACTCGCTGGGGAAGCTTGTGGCGCGGGTCCGTTACACGCTGCGCGGTGACAACGAAGTGGCGCTGCGCATGGCGTTTCAACACGCTCCGAAAGCGCAATGGAAACAGGTGACGCAGACGATGGCGGTGCTGGACGGGTTGCCGGGCGAAGTCACCGACGCCAAAGCGAGCGACCCGACGGCGACGCATGATCCCTTCACTTTGGATTTCATTCTGGTCATCGAGAATTTCCTCGACTGGTCGCAAGCGAAGGTAACGCTCGCGCTTCCCTTGCCGACGTTTGGCTTGCCGGATGCGCCGGAAAATTCCACGCAGGCTGTCGAACTGGGAAGCCCGCTCGATGTAACAGCGAGCGTGACGCTGACGTTGCCCGTGAACGATTCCGCGCAAATGCCGGTGGGCGCGGGCGTGACGCGCGATTATGCCGCCTATCGCTCGAGCTACAGCAGCAAGGACCACGTGATTACGGCGGAGCGCGCGCTGCGTTTTATCACGCGCGAAGTGCCGGCGTCGCGCCGGGCGGATTATCTGGCGTTCGCGCGCGCGGTGGAAGCGGACGAAGGCCAGGCGATTGTGGTGACGAACATCATTCCGGGCGTGCCGGAGGACGCTACGTCGGGCGAACTGATGGAATCCGGCGTGGGGGCGCTCAAGAGCGGAAGTGACGCGAAGGCTTTGCAATTATTCGATGCGGTGGAGCAACTCAATCCGAAGCAGAAGGATTTGCCGCGCGACTTGGGGCTGGCGCAGCTCGGGCTGGGAAAATACGCGGATGCCGCGGCGGAATTTCAAAAACAATTGGCGGCGAATCCGACGGACGAAACGGCAAACAATCTGCTGGGCGTGGCGCTTTACGACCAGAAGAAATACGAAGATGCCGCAGCTGCGTTCGAGAAGCAGATCGCGCTCAAGCCACTTGACCCGAATGCGTACGCGTATCTGGGCGCGGTCTATATCGATCAAAAGCGATTCGCTGCCGCGGTGGCGGAACTCGAAAAGGCGGAGGTGCTCGATCCCGATAGCGCGGCGGTGCGAATTCGTTTGGGGGAGGCGTATCTCGGCGTTCGAAAAACAGATGCCGCGCTGGATGCGTTCGACAAAGCCGCGAGCCTGTCGCCTTCGCCCCTTATTTATAATCAGATTGCCTACGACCTTGCCGAACACAACGTGGCGCTCGATCGCGCGGAACATTATGCGGAGACGGCCGTCGCCGTCACCGAAACCGTGCTGGTCAATTTGGATTTGCATCATCTGACAAATAGCGAATTCGGCGCGACCGTGGCGCTGCCGGCGCTTTGGGACACGCTGGGGTGGGTACGTTTCCACCAAGCGCGGATCAAAGAGGCGGAGCCGCTGATCGAAGCGGCGTGGCGGCTCGATCAAGGAGGCGACGAGGGATATCATCTCGCGCGAATTTACGAAAAGCGCGGCGACAAGGAGCTTGCGATTCGAACGTACGCCCTTGCGCTGGCGGCTGGCGGCGCCACCGCCGACGCGCGCGCGCGACTCGCGAAATTGCTGGGCGGCAATGCCGGAATTGACGCGCGGGTGAAGCGAGCGGGCGGCGAGCTTCTTCGCATGCGCACGATTCCGCTGGGAAAAGCGCCGGCCAAAAACGGCAAGGCTCTGTTTTTGGTTTCGCTCGCCGCTGGGCCAAGCGTGACTGTGGTTCGGCAAATCCGGTTTCTCGGCGGAGACGACAAGCTCTCCGCGCTGGGCGAGCGATTGCGCGACGCAAAATTTCCGAGCGTTTTGCCGCCGGGAACGAAAGCGCGGATCGTATTGCGCGGAACTCTCGACTGCGCCGCAAAAGCGCCAACGTGCAATTTTGTTTACGACCGGCCTCGCGATCTTCTCGCGCCACACTAATGGCTTGTTGAAAACTGCGCTCCGTTGTCGTTCCCGTCTCCGCGAGAGTGCTGCAGCTCGCGGAAACCCAAGGCAACTGCAGATTCCTCGCCGCACATGCTCCTCGGAATGACAACGAATAATTTTTTAGCAGGTTGCCAGGCCAATGGCTACGATTTCGCGCTAACGATAATGCCCGAAAGTCCGCACGCCTCGCTGTGCTAAGATTGGTGTTTCCGCGCCAAGATATTAAAGGACTGCAGCGAGACATGCCGAAAGTGGGATTTGTGAGCCTGGGATGCCCGAAGAACCTTGTGGACAGCGAGGTGATGATGGGGATCCTTGCGCGCTCGGGCTACGAAATCACGCCGCGCGCGGACGATGCGGACGTGCTGGTCGTCAATACGTGCAGCTTCATCGAACCGGCGCGGAAAGAATCCGTCGACGCGATTCTGGAGATGGCCGATTACAAGAAATTTGGCCGCGCGCAAAAACTGATTGTTGCCGGATGCCTGGTCGAGCGATTTCGCGATGAAATTCGCGAGCAGATTCCGGAAGTCGACGCTGTGATTGGAACGGGCGAAGTCGAAAAAATATTGCAGGCGTGCGAAGGCGAGCTGCGAAATTCCCCCGAATCGCCGACGTTCCTTTACCACGATTTGACGCCGCGAATTTTGGCGACGCCGCACCACACCGCATACATTAAAATCAACGAAGGATGCGACCATCCCTGCGCGTTCTGCATTATCCCGCAACTGCGCGGACGGTTTCGCAGCCGGCGATTCGAATCGGTGGTGCACGAGGCGACGAATCTGGCGGCGGCCGGCGTGCGCGAAATCAATTTGATCGGGCAGGACACGACCTTTTACGGCGAGGATTTGGGCATGCGCGATGGATTGCCGCTGCTCCTCGAACGGCTCGCGGAGATTGAAGAACTGCGCTGGGTTCGCTTTCTCTATTGCTACCCGAATCGAATTACAACGAAGCTGCTCGAAACGATCGCGAAGCACGAGCGGCTGGTGAAATATCTCGACATTCCATTGCAGCACGCCAGCCGCAGCGTTCTGGCGCGCATGAAGCGCGGCTCGCACGCGGATGCGTTTCTGAAAATGCTCGAGCGCATCCGGCGAATGATTCCGGGCGTGTCGCTGCGGACGTCGTTCATCGTGGGCTTCCCCGGCGAAACGGAAGACGATTTTCGCGTGCTGTGCGATTTCGTGCGCGCGGCGCAGTTCGACTGGATGGGCGTGTTTGCGTATTCGGATGAAGAGACGGCCAAGAGCTACGCATGCGACGGAAAAGTAGACGCGGAGACGATTGCGCGCCGCCGCGATGCGCTGATGGCCATTCAACAGAAGATTTCGCGGCGAATGTTGCGCGCGAAGGTCGGGAAAACGTTTACGGCGATGCTCGAAGGACCGTCGAAAGAGACGGAGCTCGTGTGGGAAGCGCGCCTCGAGGGCATGGCGCCGGAAATCGACGGCAAGGTTTACGTCACCGAGATCGTGGGCGTCACGGATGCAGCGCAATTGCCGCCGCCGGGAACCATGGCGCGCGTCGAAATCACGGAAGCGCGCGATTACGATTTGATCGGGCGCGCGGTCGAGATTATTGCGGCTGACGCTGCAATTCCGCATGGCACACAAATTCTCGCGCAGCCATTTCCAATCCTAGCTTAGATTCTCCCGCCGGTGTGAAGCTGCCTTTACAACGCCCATGAATGGCGTGTTAGTCTAGGCGCGACAGCCATGGAATGGCATTGCCCCATTTGCCGAAAGGCGACGGATTCGACGAAGGACAGCGATTTCCCTTTTTGCAGCGAACGCTGCCGCTTGACCGACCTCGGCAACTGGGCCAGCGAGAAATACAAAGTATCCGAGCCGGCGACCGACGAATCGCTGCCCGAATCGCACGAGACGACTCCACACGAGGCGTCTTCACGCGAATCATCCCGACGCGAAGCATCCCCGCACGAGGCATTTCCGCGCGATGAACACGAAAACTGACGCTGCTCCCGCCGAGTCTCCGCGAAAGCCGCGATTGTCATTATTTTTCGCGACCGTGGGCGGCGTGGGCTACCTGCCGAAAGCGCCCGGGACGTGGGGCTCACTCGTCGGCGTGGCACTTTATTGGGGGTTGTCCAAAATTCCCGGCCAGCCGTCAGCGGGCATTTATCTGCACGATATCTATTTCGCGCTCCGGCCAGAATGGCCGGTTGGAGTCGCGGTTGCCCTCGTAGTGGCATTCCTAGGCGTAGCGGCCGCGAACCGCGTGGTGAAGTTTACCGGCAAGAAAGACCCGCAGTTCGTCGTCATCGACGAGGTTTCGGGCCAGCTTTTCACGCTGCTGTTCGCCGTAGCTCCAGCAAACTGGAAATATCTAGCGCTGGGTTTTATACTTTTTCGCGTGTTCGATATTTGGAAGCCTTTTCCGGCGCGGCAAGCCGAATCGCTGCCCGGCGGCTGGGGCATTATGGCGGACGATTGGATTGCAGCCGTCTACGCCGCGATAGGAATTTGGATTGCCAGGGGAATAGGCCTATAAAGGTTCTGGGGAATTTGCGATTGAAAACCAACGGCATCCCGAAAATTGAAAGCGTACAGCCGCCTGCGGCGATACCGGGCGGCGAAATCACGATTCACGGCGCCGGTTTCGCGAATGGAAACCGCGCGCGGCCCGAAGTGCATTTCGGCAACACCGAGGGCGACGTGGTGATGTCGTCGGAAAACGTGGTGGTCGCGCGCGTGCCCGACGGCGCTGACGGCGGAGCGGTGTGCGTCCACGCAGGACCCGCCGAAAGCCAGCCGTTCCCCATTTCGATTGGCGCGCTTGTCGCGGACAATTTGCATCCCGTGGCGAATCCCGCGGTGGACCGCGAAGGAAACGCGTACGTGACGTTCAGCGGGCAGCGCGGGCAGAGAGTGCCCGTGTCGCTTTACAAAATTACGGCGAATCGCACGGTGAAGCCATACGTTACGCAATTGATGAACCCCACGGGCCTGGCGATCGATCGCGACGGCGTGCTTTACGTTTCCTGCCGCAACGATGGAACGATTTATCGCGTGACGCCCGACGGGCGAACCGAGCAGTGGACGGAAGGCATGGGAATCGCGACAGGGATCGCATTCGACCACGCCGGAAATCTTTATGTGGGCGACCGCAGCGGCACGATTTTCAAGATCGGCGCGGACCGGCAGGTTTTCGTGTTCGCGACGCTTGAACCTTCGATGTCCGCGTATCACATGGCCTTTCATCCGAGCGGCGATTTGTACGTCACCGGGCCGACCACATCGAGCTTCGACCGCGTTTACAAAATCACTCCCGCGGGCGAAGTGCAGGAGTTCTATCGCGGGCTGGGCCGGCCGCAAGGATTGGCGTTTGATCGCGCCGGAAATCTCTACGTCGCGGCGTCACTCGCGGGCAAACGAGGGATCGTGCGCATCGCGCCAGAGGGCGATGCGGAGATTGCCCTCAGCGGCAATAATATCGTCGGGCTGGCGCTCGAGCCCTCGCGGCGCGCCCTGGTCGCGACAAGCAATTCGCTGTACACGCTCGATTGGGACGTCGAAGGCCTGCCGCTGATCGCTTAGAGCCAATCGCTCAAGACCTTCGCCCGCGCCAAGTCGCACCGAATTTCTCCCCGGCGTTAGTCTCCCTTGACGCGCGCTCGTTGCATTGCCGCACCGGATGGAGCCGCGCTCTTCCTGAATTAAAACGCCGCGCCCCTTGCGGGTTGCGCCGCGCATCGGGTACAACATTTGCGATGGATGCGGAGATCATTGCCGTCGGATCTGAGCTGCTCACGCCATATCACCTCGACACCAATTCCCTTTTCCTCACGGCTGAACTGAACGGCCTGGGTTTTCACGTGCGCAGAAAGCACGTGGTCGGCGATCGCGATGATGACCTGCGCGACGTTTTTCTCCGTGCGCTCGAACGCGTCGATTTAGTCGTCTCTTGCGGCGGCTTGGGGCCAACCGAGGATGACCGCACACGCGAGATCGTCGCGGAGGCGCTGGGCCGGAGGCTAAAACGCAACGACGAAATTCTGCGCAACATTCAGGAACGCTTCCGGAAATTCGGACGCACCATGCCGGAAGTAAACACGCGCCAGGCCATGGTGCCCGAAGGCGCGGAACCCCTCGAAAATACGCGCGGCACGGCGCCCGGCTTGTGGCTGGAGGCGCACGCCAAAGTTGCAGTGCTGCTGCCTGGGCCTCCGTCGGAGCTGCAGCCGATGTTTGTGCGCGAGGTGAAGCCGCGGCTTGCGCGGCGCGGCGCGAATCTGCGCCTCTATACGCGGGATTTGCGAATCACTGGATTGCCGGAATCGGATGTCGACCAGCGCGTCGCGTCTATCTATAAGGAGTACGCCGGGACGGAAACGACGATTCTCGCTTCGCCGGGTGAAATTCAGCTTCATCCGCGCGTGTGGTCGGAAGACGAAGTTGCGGCGACGAAGCTGCTGGACGAAATGGTGAAGCGCTTCGCGCTCGCGCTGGGAGAGAATTTATTTTCCATTTCGGGTGAAACGCTCGAAGACGTCGTCGCAAAAGAGTTGCAGGAGAATCGCGCGACAATCGCCGTGGCCGAAAGCTGCACGGGCGGAATGTTGGCCGCGCGTTTGACGAACGTGCCGGGCAGCTCGTCGTATTTTCTAGGCGGCGTTGTGTCGTACAGCAACGATCTGAAATCGGCGTGGGTCGACGTGCCGAAAGAACTGATCGAGGCGAAGGGAGCGGTCAGCTCCGAAGTGGCCCTCGCGATGGCCGACGGAATTCGGCGGCGCACTGGCGCGTCGCTCGGAGTGGGAGTGACGGGAATCGCGGGCCCCGGCGGAGCCACGCCGGAAAAACCCGTGGGGCTGGTTCATATCGCCATCGCGGATGAGAAGGGCACCAAGGAGCGCAATTTTCGTTTCCCCGGAGATCGCGATCGCATCCGCCATCAGGCCACCCAAGCGGCGCTCGACATGGTGCGGCGTTATTTTCTGTACGCGCCGCCGGCGAAGGGGTAGCGCGTGCGTCTGTTCGTTGCGCTCGATGTGCCGGAGGCGACGCGCCGCGCGCTGGATGAAACGATCCGCAAATTCGAGATCGCCTGTCGCGGGGCGCGCTGGGCGCGCGCGGAAAGCGTGCACGTCACGTTGAAATTCATCGGCCACGTGGAAGAAACGGAATTGCCTGCCATTAAGAAATGCCTGAAGGACGCGAAATCAAGCAGCCCTGTCGAAATCACTTTTCGAAATTTTGGATTTTTCCCCAATGAACGCCCTCCGCGCGTGTTCTGGCTCGGCATCGAGGCCTGCCCGAATCTGCCAGCGTTGGCTGCGGAGATCGAATCGAGCCTCGAACCACTGGGAATTCCACGGGACGCGCGAACGTTCAAGCCGCATTTGACGCTGGCGCGGTTCAAAACCGAAGAAGGCCTGCCGAAATTGCGCGAAATGGTGGCATCGCTGGCGCCGCCGAACTTTGGCCTTATGATCGCGACGGAATTTCATTTGTACGAAAGTGTGCTAAATTCCAGCGGCGCCGTGCATACCAAACTTGCGAATTATCGTTTCGTCGAAGGCGACGCCGCGTGAAAATCATCTGGCTGATTCCGGCCGTTGCGTATTTTCTAGGCTCGATTCCCTTCGGATATTTGATTGTGAAGATAAGGCGCGGCTCGGACGTGCGCGCTTCCGGGAGCGGCAACACGGGGGCGACGAACGTTACGCGCGTCGCCGGAAGAGCGGCGGGCGTCGCGACGCTTTTGCTCGACGCGGGAAAAGGATACCTGGCCGTGTGGCTGGCGGTGCGTTGGTCGCACGGAAACATTCGCTGGGTAATGGCCGCCGCGCTCGCGGCCGTCGTCGGGCATATGTTTTCGTGCTGGCTCGGCTTTCGCGGAGGAAAAGGCATCGCGACCGGGCTGGGCGTGTTCCTGCCAATATCGTGGCAAGCGGTGCTGGCGGCGCTTGTGGTTTGGATTGTGGTGGTGGCGTTTTGGAGATACGTGTCGTTGGGATCGGTGGTGTCCGCTGCGGCGTTGCCGATTCTGATGTATTTATTTTACGCGCCGGGCCACGCCCCTCCGCGGTCTGTGTCGTTGGGCACGGTCCTGATTGTGGTTCTCATAATTTATAAGCATCGCGAAAATATCGGCCGGCTGATCGCGGGCACGGAAAGCCGGCTCGGCCGGAGAGATTAGTCCGAAACTGAACATCTGGCAAACGCTAACTCTGGCACGATTGAACGTGCAGCAGTTGAAACGCGGCCAGCCAGAAGGACTCGCGCAGTTTCGTGCCGCAACGCATCGAGCAAGATGAAAAAAATTGCAATCATCGGGGCGGGAGGATGGGGCACGGCTCTCGCCATCGTGCTTGGCCGGAGCCGCGCGGCGCATCGCATCGCGCTGTGGGCGCGCGAACAGGACGTGCTCGATTCCCTGCGCAAGGAGCGGCGAAACCCAGCGTTCTTGCCGGGATTCATGGTACCGGAAGAAGTGGAAGTGACGGGCGAGTTGCGCGAAGCCGTGGACAGCGCGGAAATTGTCGTCGGCGCAATGCCCTCCGCGCACGCGCGGAAACTGTACGCCGAAATGCTTCCATTTTTCGGCCGCATGACGGGTTTCGTAAGCGCGACGAAAGGCCTCGAAGCCGAAACGCTTCTGCGCATGACCGAAGTCATCGAGCAGGTGCTGACGCCGAAATTCTGGCCGCGCGTCGCCGTGATTTCAGGGCCGTCGTTTGCGCTCGAAGTTGCGCGCGGCGATCCCACGGCAATTGTGGCCGCGTCAAAGGACAGAATGCTCGCCACCGAATTGCAGGAGCAACTATCCGGCCCCTCGCTGCGCGTCTACACAAACGACGATGTGGTGGGCGTGGAACTCGGCGGCGCAATCAAAAACGTGATTGCGATTGCCTCGGGCGTGGCCGAAGGACTCGGCCTGGGACACAACACAATCGCGGCGCTGATCACGCGCGGATTGGCGGAAATGACGCGGCTGGGCACCGCATTCGGCGCGCGAAAAGAGACGCTCGCCGGACTGGCCGGCATGGGCGACCTGGTCCTGACGTGCACGGGCGAATTGAGCCGGAACCGTTCCCTGGGCGCGGAACTGGGGCGCGGCAGAAAACTGGAAGAAATTCTCGCCTCGACGCGCATGGTCGCCGAAGGCGTTGGCACCACGGCTGCGGCGCGCGCGCTTGCGCTGCGTCTCGGCATCGAGATGCCCATCACGGAGCAGATGTACGGCGTGCTGTACCAGGGCCGTACGCCGCAGGATGCCATCCGCGAACTGATGGAGCGCCCGCTCAAAGCGGAATAAAATTTCGTCGCCTGTCCAATAGCGGCCTGTCCGGCGGCGACGCCCGAAAAAGCAGCCCGATCAGCCCGTAGCAGGCCATCCCTCCCGCGTTGCCAATCCGCCAACAGGTAGTACTTTCGGCCAGTTGTACGCCCGTGCAGGTTCGCTTACGATTTTCAGGCAGGGATACACATGCCACAAAAACCAATCAAAACCACCGGAGTGCGCCGCCTGCGCATCCTGTGGATCGTGCTCATGGCGCTGCTGTTCACCAGCGCGCTGCCGCTGTGGCTGTATCACCGCGAAGTGCTCCAGCTCAGCGAGGAAAAATTGCAGGACACGGAGCGCGTGCAGCAATCGGAAATCACGCGATCGGTCGCGAGCGAGATTCTGCAATTCGAATCGAACCTCAGCGAGCAGCTCCAGAGCCAACGCCAGTTACTCTCGCTGACGGGATGGATTAAGGACGTCAGCGATCCGGCCCACGCGCCACAATTGAGCCGGATGCTTCAGAACGTGCTGCAAAACAACCGCGACATTCTCTACGTCACCGCCATCGGCAAGGACGCCAAAGGCGAATCGGCGGAAAGCGTCAAGGGCGCGGAGCGCGACCCGTTCGTCGATGCCGCACTGAAGCGCGCCTTCACGTCGAGCGTGCAGGGCCTGCCCTCAACCAGCGGCACGTTCGCACTGGGCCAGAAGAACCGGCCCGCCATCGTGATTTCCGTACCGCTCATGTCCGGCGGACAATTCACGGGGATGCTCGCCGCCGTCGTGTCACTCGACCGCGTAGTGCAATGGCTGAAGGACACCAGCGTGCGTGACAGGACTGTGTTTGTCGTCAATGGCGACGGGCGAATCATCGTCCACCCGGACACGATCAACATGGTGCCGGGACGCGATCTGAGCTCGGATCCCGCGGTCCACGAATTCAAAAGCCTGCCGCAGGAATTGCGCGCCACGGAAACAACGCAGTTTTCCATTAAAGAAAACAAAAAGCCCGTCGAAATGATTGGCACGTACAGCACGATTCCGGAATTGCACTGGGCCGTAATCGCGCAGCGAAGCCTCGCCAAGGCGCGCGTCGACGCGGGTGTGCAGGAACTGACGACGCAGGCTCTGCGCTTCGTCGTCGCTGTGACGTTGATCGCGCTGCTCGTCGGGTATCTTTCCGCGCTGGGAATCACGCGGCCGATTCAAGGCCTTGTTCATTCCACGCGAGCCATTGCACGCGCGGAATTCCACCAGCGCGCGAAGGTCGAAGGCGCGGCGGAGATCAGCGAGCTTGCCGAAACATTCAACGGCATGGCCGACGACATCGAGAAATATGTCGACCGCCTGCAAATGGCCGCGACCGAGAATCGTGAACTGTTCATGGGCTCGATCCGTATGCTCGCGGCAGCCATCGACGAAAAGGATCCCTACACGCGAGGACATTCCGGCCGCGTCGCGAAGTATTCGCTTACTATCGCTCAGGAAATGGGGCTCGATGCCGAAGCAATGGACAAGCTGCGCATTTCCGCGCTACTGCACGACGTCGGCAAGATCGGCGTCGACGACAATGTTTTGAAAAAACCCGGCAAACTCACGGAGGAAGAATTCGCGCTGATGAAGCAGCATCCCGTGAAGGGCGCGAACATCATGCGTCCCGTCGCGCAATTGAAAGACATGCTGCCGGGAATCGAGCTTCATCATGAACGGATGGATGGAGGAGGTTATCCTTACGGCTTGGCCGGCGATCAGATTCCCATGATGGCGCGCATCATTGCCGTTGCCGATACGTTCGACGCCATCACCACCAACCGGCCCTATCAATCCGCGATGGACCTGGAATACGCGATGGACCGCATCCAGCAGCTCGCGGGAACAAAATTCGACACGGACGTCGTGCATGCCATCCAACACGCGGTCGAGGTCGGAAAATTGAAGTTAAGCCCCTCGGTTGTCGAAGTAGAGATGGCAGTTTAAGACTTTCTCCGATTGTCCCTACGCCAGCATCTCTTGCGTTAAGATCACCGCTCCTCGGCAGCCTCTCTGCGCGCACTACAAGCAGCCCACTGCGTTCCTCTGCTAGAATGAATGTTTCCGCCGATGCGGTGGAAGCGGCATGATCACTCTCTTTGGCAAACCCGAGAAAAGCGAGTCGTTCCTCGAACGGCTGAAAAGCTCCGTCGCGAAAACGCGGACCGAACTATCCGCGCGCGTTGAGCAATTGCTGACGGGTGACCGTCCCGTCGATCCCGCTCTGCTCGCGCAGCTCGAAGCGGCTTTGTTGAGCGCCGACATCGGCGTGAGCACCACAAAAGAAGTGCTCGCGTCCCTGCGCAGGCAGGTGACCGAACAAAAACTCGCCGGCTCAGCCGCGCTCATGCTCGAGCTGAAAAACGAACTCGTGCGAATTTTGGCCGCAGCGCCCGTTCCGCAGAATGGCGATTCCGCCGCGGCCGCCGCGCCGCGCGTGATTTTCGTGGTCGGCGTGAACGGCACCGGAAAAACAACCACCATCGGCAAGCTCGCGAACCGCTTGCGGGCCGAAGGCCGCTCCGTGATGCTCTGCGCGGCGGACACGTTTCGCGCGGCGGCTATCGAGCAGCTGGAAGTCTGGGCCAAGCGCTCGGGCGTCGAGTTGATCAAGCAGAAAGCCGGCTCGGATCCAGCCGCGGTTGTCTTCGACGGGCTTACGGCGGCGCGTGCGAAGAATGTCGACGCCGTAATCGTGGACACGGCCGGCCGCTTGCACACAAAGTCCAATCTAATGGCCGAGCTTGAAAAGATGAAGCGCACCGCCGCAAAGCTCGTCTCCGGCGCGCCGCACGATGTGCTCCTCGTGATGGACGCGACGACCGGCCAAAACGGCCTTACGCAGGCGCGCGAATTTACCGGCCACGTCGGCGTTACGGGAATCGTGCTGACGAAGCTCGACGGCACGGCCAAAGGCGGAATCGTGATCGCCATTTCGCGCGAGCTGGGCTTGCCCATCCGATTTGTCGGCACGGGCGAGCAGATGGACGACCTGGTGCCCTTTGACGCGCAAACCTACGTCAACTCGCTCTTTGACTGACAATTTGACCGCCCCCACGATCCATCTCGCCACCGTTCGCCTGGCCGACGAAGCGTGGATGGCGCGCGCGTTGGTGCTGGCGCATCGCGGCGTCGCGCAGGCGCACCCAAATCCCATGGTCGGCGCAGTCCTTGTGAAAGATGATCACACGAAAAACGCCCGCGCGAAAAATCCCTGCGTCGTTGGCGACGGGTTTCATACTTACGAAGCGCGCAAGCACGCCGAGATCGTTGCCCTCGAACGCGCGCGCGCCGATGCGCGCCGTGCAACGCTCTACGTGAATCTCGAACCGTGCTGCCACGCGGGCCGCACCGGCCCGTGCACGAAAGCAATCATCGAAGCGGGTGTGAAGCGCGTCGTTGTTGCGATGCACGACCCGAATCCCGCCGTCGCGGGCCGCGGCATTCGCGAGTTGCGGCGCGCGGGCGTTGAAGTGATCGTCGGAGTGCGCGAAGACGCCGCGCGGAAACTCAATGAAGCCTTTGCGAAGTGGATTCGCACGAAGCTGCCGTTCGTCACTCTGAAAACCGCGCTCACTCTCGACGGGCAAATTGCGTCTCCCGGCGGAACAGTCACATGGATCACTTCCGCCGAATCGCGCGAAGAAGTTCAGACGTTGCGCCACGCCTCTGATGCGCTGCTCACGGGAATCGGCACCGTGCTCGCCGATGATCCTCGCATGACGGATCGCACCGCACTTCCGCGCCGACGGCCGCTGATCCGCGCCATCATCGATTCGAAGCTGCGCCTGCCCATAAAATCGGAAATGGTAAAATCCGCGAAAGACGACGTGCTCGTCTTCACCACGCAATCGGCGAATTCCGCAAAGGCCAAGTCGCTGCGCATCGCGGGCGTCGAAATTGTGCAAGTGCGCTCGCGCGGGGGCCATGTAAACTTGCGAGAAGTGCTGCGCGAACTCGGCAAGCGCGAAATTCTCAGCGTGATACTGGAAGCGGGAAGCGCCCTGAACGGCGCGATGCTCGCAGCGGACCTCGTCGACAAAATGATTCTGTTTTACGCGCCCAAAATACTCGGCACCGTCACTATGCCTGTTGCGCGGCACCGTGCGCGGCCCATTGCCAAAACTCCGGCGTTGCAAAATATAACCCTGCGCCGTTTCGGCCCCGACTTCGCCGTGGAGGGATATTTTCACGATGTTTACAGGAATCATTGAGCACCTCGGCAAAATCGAAGCGCTCGAACGCAACGAAGACGGCGGCCGCCTGAAAATTAGCTTGGCCGATGCCAAAAGCATCGCCGCGGAAATCAAGGTCGGCGCAAGCATCGCCGTCAACGGCTGCTGCCTCACCGCCGTCGACGTTCGCAAAACTGCTTTCTCCGCTGACCTCTCCGCCGAGACACTCCGCAAAACTTCCTTCAGCGGCGCGACAATCGGCCGCGTCGTGAATCTCGAATTGCCTCTTCCGGCCGGCGCGCGCCTCGGTGGGCACTTCGTGCAAGGCCACGTCGATGGCGTTGCCCGCGTGGAACACATGAACCCCGAGGGCGACAATTGGTGGCTCGGCGTTCGCGTGCCCGAGGATCTGCGGCGATACGTTGCGGAGAAAGGTTCGCTCGCTGTTGATGGCATCAGCTTGACCGTCGCGCGCTGGTACGACGGCATCGCCGAGTTTGCAATTATTCCGCATACCCGTGCAAACACGAATCTGCGTGAGGTCGCCGTCGGCGACGCCGTGAATCTCGAGTGCGACATCTTGGCGAAATATGTCGAAAGCCTGCTGAAAGACCGCGCGGAAGTTGTGCCCCAAAAATGGACGACCGAGAAATTAGTCGAGGAAGGATTTTAATCGCACGCGAAACTCCGAGAGCATCCGGCGAAATCACTTTTTATGAGTGAATCGCAAACTTACGACGTGGTTGTCATCGGCGCGGGCGTCTTTGGCGCGTGGACCGCCTACCGCCTCGCGCGCAGCGGCGCCAAAGTGCTGCTCGCCGACGCGTACGGCGCCGCCAACAGCCGCGCCAGCTCCTCGGGCGAATCGCGAATCATCCGCATGGGCTATGGCGCCGACGAAATTTACACGCGCTGGTCGAAGCAGGCGCTCGAATTGTGGCAGGAATTCGACGAGCAAACCGGCGCGCGGCTCTTCCATCGCACCGGCGTCCTGTGGCTGGCGCGCGAAAACGAACGAATCGCCAGCGACACTCTCGCGACCCTTGCAAAAGTCGGCGTGCCGCACAAAAAGCTCGCCCGCGCGGAAATCGAGAAACGCTTTCCGCAAATTGCCTGCGACGATCTGGATTTCGCGATTTATGAGCCGGAAAGCGGTGTCCTGATGGCGCGGCGCGCCGTGCAGAAAGTCGTCGAGGAATTTCAGAAGGCCGGCGGGACGTATCAAATCGCGGAAGTCGAAGCGCCAACTGGACGCGGCCACGTCGATTCACTTGCGACTTGGAGTGGCGAAATTCTGCGCGCGAACAATTACGTTTTTGCGTGCGGTCCGTGGCTCCCCAAGATTTTTCCCGAGATCCTCGGCCACCGCATTTTCCCGACGCGCCAGGAAGTGTATTTTTTCGGCGTGCCGCCCGGCGACAAAAGTTATGCCGCGGGGAATTTCCCGACCTGGCTCGACGTTGGCAAAGAGATTTACGGCATGCCCGATCTCGAAAACCGCGGCATCAAAATAGCGAGTGATCGTCACGGCGCGCCCATCGATCCCAATCGCACCGAACGCATTGCCGGAGAAACTCTCGCGCTCGTGCGCGATTATTTGCGCCGCCGCTTCCCTGCCCTCCGCGATGCGCCCGTGCTCGAATCCCGCGTCTGCCAGTACGAAAACACTTCCAACGGTGACTTCTTAGTCGATCGCCATCCGGATCGTGAAAATGTCTGGCTCGTCGGCGGCGGCTCAGGCCACGGTTTCAAACACGGCCCCGCCCTGGGCGAGCATGTCGCGCGACTGATCCTCGAAGGCGGCGACGCGGAGCCAAGATTCTCGCTTGCCACAAAGCAAACCGTTCAAAAACGCGCCGTGCATTAGCGAAGCATCACAAAATGCTTGTCGGAATTCCCCGCGAACAAAAAAACTCGCGGACTCCGCTCGCTCGCCACGGCTCGGCGCCAAAAACGCGCGCCGAAAAAATGCTACGCGGCGCGTTCGCCAAACGCCTGCTTCACGTGCGGCTTGAACAGGTACATCACAATCCACGCATCGATCGCGATCAGAATTACATGAAACAAAAGCATACCGACCATCAAGGGAGCCACCGACCTGACGATCCCGAGCACGCCAAAAACGATGCCGATCACCAACAGAATTATCGTTAGCAGCCGGGCCCATCCTTGCAGCTTCCACAGGCCGACTCCGTTGACGATATAAAGAACCACCAGAACCAGGCACGCGATACCCGCAAAAGCGCCCATCGCGGCCAGAGGCCCGATCGACCTGCCTTCCGACGCCATTGTTGCCAGTCCAGCCGATCCCAGCAGGAACATTCCCGCTGCCGCCAGCAGGCATAAACCCGCGCCGAGGAAACTCAGCACTGCAAGAATCGTTACGCCCGTGGGACGCGCCATATCTCACCTCCAAGTGAGGATGCGATCCGTGCATTCAAAAATCAGTCGTCCTGAAAAAAACCGCCGAAGCAGGGCCCGATGTTGCCGAACAAATATCATTCCATCGGGGAGCGGTCAAGCGCGGAATTTCGCGCCTCGGAAAGCTAAAATCAGGAAGCCAGGTTTGCCTTTGATTTTTCGCGCGCTCCCCGCCAGTAAAGAATCAGCCCCAGCGCAATGGTCACGCCCGTGCCGAGCACAAGCTTCACAAAGAACCACAGCTTGCTCGTCGATTCGCCGGGCGGCACGAACGACAGCGCAATCCCCAGCAGCGTCACGAGAAACCCGAGCAGCCCCGCAATCCACACCCCCGTTCTGCCGCCGGGAATCAGCACGACGTTCTCGCCCGCGGCGCGATCCTCGCGATACGAAAGTTTGATCACCGCCGCGTACATGTACAGAAACGGAATGAAATACAGAATCACCGCCGCGTCCACCAGAATCTGGTACGCCGAGTTCGCCGTTTCGTTAATCTGCACCAGCAGCAGAATCGCCCCGGAAAGCACCGCCTGCACCAGAATGGAAACGTACGGCGTGTGCCAGCGCGGATGAATTTTGCCGAACGCCTTCGGCAAATAGCGGTCGATGCCCACAACAAACGGCACGCGCGCGATTCCCGCCACCGTCGAACCGACGCCGCCCGCATTTCCCACCGTTACCAGCACCGCAGCGAGCACTCCCAGGAAGCCAATCTTCAACATCGTCGAACCCGCCGTGATCGCCTGGAAAACGCCGCTCAACGGATCCACTTGCTTCGCCGGCACCAGCGCCAGCACTGACATCGTCCCCACGATATAAATGAACGCAATCGACACGCCCGCGCCCCAAATCGCCCGCGGCAATATCCGGCGCGGGTTCCTGATTTCCTCGCTCATGGCCGACACAAGCTCAAGCCCCGTAAACGCAAACGCGATTTGCGGCCAGAAATTCACCGTCGCCATGTTCCACTGCGGCAGCATGTTCGCCCAAGTGAAGTGCACCACGGAGCCGTGCAAATGCCAGACCCACGCTCCAATTCCCGCCAGCATCAACAGCGGAACGTACGTGCCCACGCCGCCCGCGTTTTGCAGCCACTTGCCGATGTTGAGCCCGATGATGTTCAGAAACACCGCGGTGAAAAGCAGTACAAATGAGCCAATCAAAAGGAATTCGCGATTCTCGGCGAGTTGCGCGTGACCTCCGCCGCCGATGTACGCCGCCATGGAAGCGCTCGCCAGCAGCAGTCCCGGAAAATAAAAGACCGTGTAAATCCAGTACGTCCAGCCCGTCACAAAGCCGTGAAAATCGCCGAACGCCTCCTTCGACCAGATATACAAGCCGCCCTCGTGCGGAAAGCGCGTGGCAAGCTCGGTGATCACGAATGCGGTGGGAATGAAAAACAATACCGCGGCCAGAACCCACAAGCTGATGGACGACGTCCCGTTGTGCGCCGCGGCGGCCACCCAGCGCGGCCCAAGCACCGTCGCAATCTCGAAAAGCAGCACGTCCCAGAATCCCAGGACGCGCCGAAGTTGTTTTTTGGGGTCCGTCTGTTCGCTTCCGCGAGGTGACGCCGAACTCATCGCCGCGCGCTCACGACGTCACGTCCAGCGCGGGAATCAATTCGTCCTGCAAGCGGAAATTCCGCAGGAATCGATCCTCCGACTTTTCAAATTCTGTCCACGTTCCGAAAAATTCCACGCCGCCATTGTGCAGAAAAATAATGCGGTCCGCGAGACGTCGCGCAAGATGCGTGTCGTGCGTCACCACGATGGACGTCTTATGAAATTTCTCCTTCAGCTTCAGGATCAGTTCGCCTGTATGCGCCGCCATGATCGGATCCACCATCGTCGTCGGCTCATCGTACAAAATCGCATCGGGATCCTGCGCCAGCGCCCGCGCAATCGCCACCGCGCGCTTCGTCCCTGTGCTCAGTTCCGAGGGCAGCCGGTCCGCGAACTCCGCGACTTCGAGCATTTCCAGAAGCTCTGCCACGCGCGCGTCCACCGCATCCGTATCGGTTTGCCCCAGCGACACCATCGGAAACGCAACATTCTCCGCGACGCTGAGCGAATCGAACAGCGCGCCCGACTGAAACACCATCGTCACGCGCCGCCGCACCAACGCGAATTGCTCCTCGGAGAAATCCGTCACGTCTTCCCCGCCAACAATAATCCGGCCGGAATCCGGTTTCAGAAATCCCATGATCAATTTCAGCGAGACGGATTTCCCCACACCGCTGCGCCCCAAAATCACGGCCGTCTCTCCGCGCTCCATGTGGAAGCTCACGTCGCTGAGGACAACCTGCTCGTCGAATGCCTTCGAGACGCTCTGAAATTCGATGTAATGCTCGCTCACGGTTTCGTTTCCTCGCTCAAGCCCTTGTGCGCCTCGTCGTAATCCGACGGCGTGTTGATATTCTTGAACAGCCTGCCTCGTGGGTCAAAGGCTTTCCATTCCAGGGGTGCAATCGTCGCGAGAGTCACCTCCGCAAGACCGTCCGTGATTTTGCGCACGCCACGTTCAAGCGCCTCGGCAATCGCTGGCTGCGCGCGTTTGCGATACATCGCGCACAGCGGTTCGAAGCCGCGCTCGTTCACCGGAATCACCGCATCGGCGGGTGACGCAATGGCTCGCGCGACCAGATATTCGATCCACTCGCGCGCCAGAAACGGCAGATCGCAGCCCACAATCAAATTCCATCCGCACGATGAAATGCGCAGCGCCGTCGAAATGCCGCCGAGCGGCCCCAGATTTCTCCGGTCGTCAGGCACCACGTGAAATCCCAGGCCGCCGTAAACGCCGGGCGGCCCTATAATCACGGGGGGTTCGACCGCGAATTCGATCAAGCGCGCGAGATGCACCACCAGCGGCTTGCCCGCAAACGCGAGCAGCCCTTTCGGCTGCCCCATGCGTGAGCTTTGCCCGCCTGCCAGAATGAATCCGCCGATCGCTTCCCGGCCCGCCATGTTTTACTTTCCCGGGCGCGTGATTCCCAGTTCGCGCAATTTTTCCTGCAAACTTTGCCGATGCAGACCAACCGCCGTCGCCGTCCGCGACACATTCCAGTGGTGCTCTTCCAGCTTGCGCTTCAGAAACGCGACCTCGAACTTCCGTTTCGCCTCGCGAAAATCAATTTCACCCAGAATTTCGTCAGATTCTACTCGCACTTTCAATGCCCGTGTACCGGAAAAACCCTGCACGCTCCAATCATCTGTATATAAATGCGTTATGCCGTTCTCCGCAAACATAGTTTGAACTCCGGAATCTTACGAAATGTCCAAAAATTCCTTGACACGTGCCGGGAAGCTGCTATATTAGCACTCGTCGGCGAGGAGTGCTAACATGTCCCCTGCACTCACTTCTACGATAATCCCGAAGTTCTCAAGCGGAGGTTACGAAACATGGCAGTCAACATCACCCCGCTGCACGATCGTGTGCTCGTGAAGCGGCTCAAAGAGAAGGAATCCGTGAAGGGCGGAATCATCATCCCCGACACGGCGAAAGAGAAACCCCAGGAGGGCGAAGTTGTTGCCGTCGGAACAGGAAAACTCGAGAAGGGCCAGCGCGTTCCCCTCGACGTGAAAGTCGGCGACCGCATCCTTTTTGGCAAATACAGCGGCAATGAAATCAAGTTCGATGACGAGGAATTTCTCATTCTCAAGGAAGACGAAATCCTCGCCAAACTCGGAGCAGCTGCAAAAGCGGCTTCCAACAGAAAGTAACATCCCCAGCCGGAAATTTCCGGCGGGCAAAATCCCTGCTTGCGCAGGCAAGCATTCGATAAAATTGAGGAGGTCAAGGTCTCATGGCAAAGCAAATTGTGACTGGTGAGAATTCGCGCCAGTCGATTCTGCGGGGCGTCAATATTCTGGCTGACGCCGTGAAGATCACGCTGGGCCCCAAGGGGCGCAACGCGGTCATCGAAAAGAAATTCGGCGCGCCGATCATCACCAAGGACGGCGTCACCGTGGCGAAGGAAATCGAATTGCCCGACGCGCTCGAAAACATGGGCGCGCAAATGGTCCGCGAAGTCGCGTCGAAAACTTCCGACGTGGCTGGCGACGGCACCACCACGGCCACCGTACTGGCTCAGGCCATCTTCCGCGAAGGCGTGAAGACGGTTGCGGCCGGTGCAAGCCCCATGGCCCTCAAACGCGGCATCGAGAAGGCTGTCGAAGTCGCGGTCGAGGAAATCGAGAAGCTCCATAAGGACGTTAAGGGCGACATGATCGCGCAAGTCGGCACCATCAGCGCCAATAACGACAAGCAAATCGGCGCCATCATCGCGGAAGCGATGAAGAAGGTCGGCAAGGATGGCGTGATCACCGTCGAGGAATCGAAGACGATGGAAACCACGCTCGAAGTCGTGGAAGGAATGCAGTTCGACCGCGGCTACTTGTCACCCTACTTCGTCACCGATCCCGAGCGCATGGAATGCGCGCTCGAGGATGTCCGCATCCTGATCCACGAAAAGAAAATCAGCTCCATGAAGGATTTGCTCCCGCTGCTCGAGCAGATCGCCAAAATGGGCAAGCCGTTGCTGATCATCGCCGAAGACGTTGAAGGCGAAGCGCTCGCAACGTTGGTCGTCAACAAGCTCCGTGGCACGCTGCAATGCGCCGCAGTCAAGGCCCCGGGCTTTGGTGACCGCCGCAAGGCCATGCTCGAGGATATCGCCACGCTCACCGGCGGGCGCGCCATCACCGAGGACCTTGGCATCAAGATCGAAAATGTCAAAGTCGAAGACCTGGGCCGCGCCAAGAAAATCACCATCGACAAGGACAACACCACCATTGTCGAAGGCTACGGCAAGCCCGGCGAAATCGAAGGCCGCGTCAAGCAGATCCGCACGCAGGTCGAGGACACCACCTCGGACTACGACAAGGAAAAGCTGCAAGAGCGGCTCGCCAAACTCGTTGGCGGCGTTGCCGTCATCAAGGTGGGCGCGGCGACGGAGACCGAGCTGAAGGAAAAGAAGGCTCGCGTCGAAGACGCCATGCACGCCACACGCGCGGCGGTCGAGGAAGGCATTGTCCCCGGCGGCGGCACGGCACTGCTCCGCTGCGTAGCGGCGCTCGAGAAGATCAAGGCCACGGGCGATGAATTAATCGGCGTCAACATCGTCAAGCGTGCGCTCGAAGAGCCTATGCGGCAAATCGCTCGCAACGCGGGAGAAGAAGGCGCGGTGATCGTGGGCCGCGTGCGGGAATCCAAGGACGACAACTTCGGCTTCAATGCCGATACCGGCGAGTATGGCGATATGGTCAAGGCCGGCGTCATTGACCCCGCAAAAGTCACGCGTTTGGCGCTTCAGAACGCAGCGTCCATCGCGGCCCTGATGCTCACCACCGAAGCACTCGTGGCCGACATCAGGGAAGACGATAAGAAAGCCGCGGGCGCAGGCGGTCCCGGCGGCGGTGGCGGCATGGGCGGAATGTACTAAACATCTGTGTTGCTTTAGTTGTCGGGGGGCGGGTTATCCCGCCCCTTTTTTTTGGTTTACGTGGCGCAGGCTACAGCCTGTGTGCCTTTGCACTGCGCAAAGGAGGTGGCTAATGATTGGGACGACTGGCGCTACGGTATTGCTCATAGCCAATTTAGTTTTCGCCACTCTACTAGGAATCGGTGTTGGCGGCCTTACGTGCCTGGTGCTGCGCCGTCGGTGGGGCCTTAGGGCAGCCATCATAGATGCCGCAATCGCTCTGGTTGTCGGGGCCATTGCAGCATACGCGGTCGCGGCGATAGAGACTGCGCGTGGTGTTTGGGGGTCCAGTGTGACGCTGGTTTTATCCATCGCAGCGGGCAGCGTCGTAGTAAGACATTTGCTAGGCGTTTTATCTCGTCCCCCTCGTTCGCTGTGACGCAGCGGGCGCGTTGAGTGGCATAAACGCGTACAGCTATGACGCGGCAACGGCTGCGAGTGGACAAGGTCGCAGCACGATGACCGTGTACATCTTCTCGGGATCGCCCGCGGCCCCGGCGGAGGCGGCGGTGGCATGGGCCGCATGTACTAAGACCTTTCTCTGTAGCTCACGTCCCGATTGCGTCGCAGTTGCGCAACCTGACGTGAAGCTTCCAGCCCCAAAAACCACGACACTGTCATCCCGAGCCGCCACGCGGCGAGGGATCTGCATTTTCTTTCTGACCTTTGCGTCGCGGCGTTTCACCTTTGCGCAGCCCAACCTAAAGCTTTTCGCTTTAGGGCGTCGTTGTTTTTCGACATGCTTTTTTACTTTCTTCAGCCCGCTGCAACGCACACATTTTGCTGCTCCGCGCCCTCTGCGCCTCTGCGGTAATTCCCGCTTTTCAAACATGCATTTTTGAGCACCCATCCCCGCCGCTCCCCTTGAACCCTCCCATCCATAACGCTACCCTTAATCCACAAATCGCCCGCGCCTCGACTTGGCGCGCAATCGCAACTTTTGCCGGCGAAACGGGTTTGTATCCATGGGGAACGAAATCTTTCGACGAGGTGATCCGAACATGCGCAACGTCCGCTGGCTTCGTCTTTTGCTGCTCGCATTCGTAATTCTGGCCATACCGGTCGCGTCCCACGCGCAGGTCGGCGTCGCCATATCGGTGAGGATCGGTCCTCCGCCTCTGCCAGTCTACGCACAACCCTACTGCCCCGGACCCGGCTATATTTGGACGCCCGGCTACTGGGCCTATGGCGACGACGGCTACTATTGGGTGCCCGGAACATGGGTAATGGCTCCTGAACCCGGCTTGCTGTGGACTCCCGGCTATTGGGGCTGGGGCGACGGCGCTTATATCTGGCATCGCGGCTATTGGGGACGCCATGTCGGCTTCTACGGTGGCATCAACTACGGTTTCGGTTATCCGGGTGTCGGTTTCTTCGGAGGCGAATGGCGCGGCCGCGAGTTCTTCTACAACCGCGACGTCAATCGCGTTGACGTACACATAATCCGCAACGTTTACGACCGCCGCGTCGATGACCGCTTCGATAGAGACCGGGACCGCGTCAGCTTCAATGGCGGCCGCGGCGGAGTCAACGCTCGCCCGAATCGTGAACAAGAGTTCGCCGATCATGATCGCCACTTCTACGCGACCCGCGATCAAGTGGAGCACCGCGACGAAGCCAGCCACAACCGCGCGCAGTGGGCATCCCAGAATCATGGCCGCCCGGGAATCGCCGCAACCCAGCGCCCGGGTCAGTTCAACGGTCGCGGAGTCGTCCGCGCCGGCCGCCCCGGCGCTCCGTATCGCGGCAACGGCGGACAACCCAATCGCGACAACTACCGCCCCAATGATCGCGGCAGCAACCAGCCCGATCGAGGCAACTATCGCCCCAATAATCGCGGCGGCAATCAGCCCCCGAATCGCGGCTCGTACCGCCCCAACAATCGCGGCAACAACCAGCCCGATCGCGGCGGCAATCAGCCTCCGAATCGTGGTGGTAACCGCGACAACCAAATGCGCCCCGGCGGCCCCGGCCGTCCGAACAACGGTCGCCCAAGCAACGGCCGCCCTAACCAAGATAACCGCAAGCGCCCGCCACCCAAAAAGCCCCACGGCCCTGGTGGTGACGGCCACCGCCTGCGCTAGTTATTCTCGGTAGCTATCGCCATGCCGACGAACACGGTCGGCATGGCGCGGCAACCTCTCTGCCTGTATCCGCATGGCTTTCGTAGGGGCGCGGCTTGTTCACCCTGAGGAACGAAGGGCCCCGCCCGTTCATCCTGAGCCTGCGAAGGGTGCCGCATACACGCGCGGCTTCGCCTATGCCTTGACGCGCATTCCCATTCGGCCTCTGAATTTCGCTCGTCGCCAGCCGCTTTCCACTCATGGATGCTTTTCGCGCGCGCCCAAACTCCCAATTGTGATAGGGTTATTTGGAGGCTTGCAGTTGATGCACTCGGAAAGAGAGAATAATGACCGGCGGGGAGCCCGAGCCCTGGCTCTTGCCTCAAACACTAGCCCAATTTCTAATCGGTACAACAAATTATTAGAAACGCGCGTAACTCATACAAAACAAACAACCGCTCCCCGTTCTAATCGGTACAAAAATCGATTTTCGCCGCGCTATTTCTCATCATTGATTCGCCCTCGTTCCTGCCAGGAAGCCGGTCATTCCACGGATCGGACCGAACAACCGGCGCCTGGCATTGGCCCTCTAGCCTCTGACCTCCGGCCTCCAACCTCCGGAACTTCTAATCGGTACAACAAATTATTAGAAATCCGCGTAAATCACACAAAACAAACGACCGCACCACTTTCTAATCGGTACAAAATCGCGTTTTTGCAAACCTCTGCGGCGCGGCCTTTCGCTGATTGGAGAAGCACGAAATGAGCGCCACGGGAGCGCCCTTCGCCACCGTCGAAGAAGCCCTCGAAGAAATTCGCCAGGGCCGCATGATTGTTCTCGTCGACGACGAAGACCGCGAAAACGAAGGCGACCTCACCATGGCGGCGGAAAAAATCACGCCCGAAGCCGTCAATTTCATGGCCAAGGAAGGCCGCGGTCTGATTTGTCTCGCGCTCACCGAAGAGCGTTGCGACGCGCTGAATTTAACTCCCATGTCGCAGCGAAATACTTCCGCGTTCGGCACGCCATTCTGCGAATCGATTGACGCGCGCCGCGGCGCATACGCTGATGCTCGAACGGGTCGGCCTGCTGACGGCCCAGGAGTCGCGCGACTGCCTGGCGGCTCTTCGGCGCGGTGATGGCGGCGGCCAAGATCAACCGCGAGCGGGCCGCGAGCGGACTGATGACAGTGACCGAACTCGCCGACACCCTCGTGCGGCGCGAGGCGATTCGTTTTCCTGCGGCGCATCAACTCGCGGCCCGGGCGGTCGACGCGCCTGGCGAAGAGCGCACGCCGGCGCGGCTGGTGGCCGAGCTGGGGCGGCTGGCGCCCGAGCGGATTGGCCGCCCGCTTCGATTCTCGGAAAAGGAGTGGCCCGAAGCGCTCGACCCGGAGTATTTTGTACGCGTGCGGCACGTCCCCAGCGGACCGGCGCCGCAGGAGGTCAGGCGACAAATCGAGCGGGCTCGTCCGGAAAGCCAGGCGGCGCGCGCGTGGCTGGACGAGAAACTCGCCCTGCTGGCGCGGTATCCCGAGCTCCTCCGTCAAGCCGCTCGCGAGCGCGGCGTCGCGGGGCTGTAGTATGTCCGCAGCCACAAGCTTCTTCGATCCCCATGGAGCAGAAATCGTCGACCGAAAACACGCAGTTGGTCCGCGGGCTTGGCCTGAGCGGAGCGATCGCGCTCAATGTGAATCTGATGATCGGCGTCGGGCCGTTCATCACGTTGCCGCTCGTCATCCAAGCGATGGGCGGCCCGCAGGCCATGCTCGGCTGGGTGATGGGCGCGCTCCTGGCAATGTGCGACGGACTGATCGTGTCGGAGCTGGGAGCGGCGATGCCCGACGCCGGCGGGAGCTACGCCTACATCCGCGACATTTACGGCCGCGAGCGCCTGGGCCGGCTCCTATCGTTTCTCTATGTGTGGCAGCTCACCTTCAGCGCTCCGCTCAGCATCGCCTCCGGATGCATCGGCTTTTCGCTCTATGCAGCTTATCTCTGGCCTGGCCTGTTGCATCCGGTTGGCAGCTACCATCTGGCGATGCACTTGCCGCTGGTCGGCTTGCTGAAGGGCGATCTGGTGTTGGCGCGTGGCACGGTGGTGGCCGTCGCCGCGTGTCTGGTGGCGCTCGCGCTGGCTTACCGCAAGATCGACATGATCGGGCGCGTTTCGAAGTTCCTGTTCTTGGGTGTGGTGGGGACGATTCTGTGGGTGATTTTCGCCGGGTTCACCCACTTCCATCCGTCGCTGGCCTTCGATTTCCCACCGGGGGCGTTCCGGTTTTCAGCCGGGTTTTTCACCGGGCTGGGATCGGCGATGCTGGTGGCAACCTACGACTATTGGGGTTACTACAATATCTGCTTTCTGGGCGGAGAAGTGCGGGACCCGGGCAAGAACATTCCGCGAGCGGTGATCTATTCCATCGTGCTGGTCGCCGCGCTCTACCTCGCGATGACGCTTGGCGTGATTGGGGTGGTGCCGTGGCGGGAGCTGCTGGTGACGGCGCATTCCAATGCCCGGAATTTCGTTATCTCGGTTTTCATGCAGCGAATCTACGGCCCGGCGGCGGCGACGGTGGTGACGCTGCTGATTCTGTGGACCGCGTTCGCTTCGGTCTTTTCGCTGATGCTGGGCTACTCGCGCGTGCCCTACGCGGCGGCGCTCGACGGAAACTATTTCCGCTCGTTCGGCCGGCTGCACCAGAAGCATCGTTTCCCTCACGTGTCGGTGCTGACGATGGGGCTGGTCGCGGTGGCGTTCTGCTCGCTGAAACTGGTGGACGTGATCGCGGCTCTGGTCGTGATCCGGCTGCTGCTGCAATTTCTGATTCAGGCGGTGGGGCTGATTGTGCTGCGCTGGCGGCGCCCGGATCTCGAGCGGCCGTTCCGGATGTGGTTGTATCCGGTGCCGGCGCTGCTGGCGATCATCGGCTTCCTCTACATCCTGATTTCGCGGCCGAATTTCTACAAGGAGCTGCGTTACGGGTTCGCGATTCTGGTGGCGGGCCTCGTGATATACGCGGTTCGCGCGTGGCGGCGCGGGGAATGGCCGTTCGCGAAGCGCTCCGCCGACCAGGCGCGAACGTGAACGGGCGGGCCATCCGATTTCAACCGTTTCTGTCGCCCGGCCGGGCGAAGAATTTGGAGGAAACACAATGCTGCGTTTTACAGTGGTAGTCGGCGCGCTGGTGTTGGGTTCGGTCGCAGGCCAGCTGACCGCGGGGCCCCCGCGCGCGCTGAGCGTCCAGCCACAGGTGCGCGAGCGCGCGATCGGGATCGATCGCGGCGCGGCGGCGTTGTGGCAGAACCTGCTGAAGCTCCACACCCGCGCCAGCATGATCATGGTCACCGCGCATCCCGACGACGAGGACGGCGGCCTGCTGACCTACGAATCGCGCGGCGAGGGTGCCCGCGTTGCCCTGCTCACGCTTAACCGCGGCGAATCCGGACAGAACCTGATGAGCTCCGACTATTTCGATGCGATGGGCCTGTTGCGCAGCGAGGAACTGCTCGCCTCCGACCAGTATTACGGCGTGCAGCAATATTTCACCCGCGTGATCGATTTCGGATTTTCGAAATCGAAGGCCGAGACGCTCCAGAAGTGGACGCACGAACGGGTTCTCTACGATGTGGTGCGGATCGTGCGCATGGTGCGGCCGCTGGTGGTGACGTCGGTCTTCGTCGGTGGGCATTCCGACGGCCACGGACATCATCAGGTGGCCGGGCAGATGGCCCAGGAGGTTTTCAAGGATGCCGGCGACCCGAACATATTTCCCGACCAGATTCGCGCCGGGCTGCGGCCGTGGACGCCGCTCAGAATGTACGCCCGCGTGCCGACGTTCGCCATCCGGAACGGCCAGATTTGGGACTACGCCAATGGCCATACCTATCCGCTGCGCTTCTACAACTACATCAGCGGGAAGTGGATCGAGGGGCAGCTCCCAAGCAACGTCGTGATTCCCGAAGGTCAGTACGATCCGCTGCTCGGCGGGACGTTCTTGCAGATCGGGCGGGAGGGCCTGGGCTTTCAAAAATCGCAGAATGGCGGCGTGGCGGTTCCTCCGCCGGGCCCAGCCAGTTCCGCCTACCACCGGTTCGGGTCGCGGGTTGCGGCTGCGGCGCATGAGGACTCGATGTTCGCCGGGATCGACGTTTCGCTCCCGGGGATCGCCGATCTGGCTCAGGGGCAGAACAACGCGTTCCTGAAAGAGCGCCTCGAAAAGATCAACGCCGACGTCGAGCAGGCGATGAAACAATTCGACCCGCGCCGGCTGGAAACAATCGCGCCCGAACTGGCCGAGGGCAGCAAGGCCAACCTGGCGCTGATCCGACAGGTGACTTCGAGTTCGCTCAGCGCCAATGCGAAATACAACGTACTGCACGAACTGCGAATCAAGCAGGCTCAATTCAATACCGCCCTGGCTGAAGCGCTCCATCTTTCCGTTCGCGCAACGGTCACGCCCGCGCGCGGGCCATCCGGCCCGTTCGCCTTCTTCCGCGGTTCGCCCGACACGTTCCGGGCGGCCGTTCCCGACCAGACGTTTTACGTGCAAGTGCGGGCGGCGGACCTGAGTAGCCTGCCGGTAGCCGTGCGCCGGGCGTGGGTGGAAACGCCGGCTGGCAAGTCATGGTCGGTGTCAGCCGAGGGCCAGACGCCCGCGACGCTGGGTGCCGGGGAAGTGGCTGCTGAGCGTTTCCAGCTGCACGTGGCCCGGAACGCGAGCTACACGCGGCCGTACTTTTCGCGGAATAATCTCAAGCAGGCCAGCTACAACATCGACAATCCGAAATATTTGAATCTTCCCTTCGAGCCCTATCCGGTTTCCGGATGGATGGAGTTCGAATATGACGGCGCGGCGGTGCGGGTGGGGCAGGTCGTGCAAACGCTCCGGCACGAACGAGGGCTCGGACAGGTGGGCGAGCCGCTGATGGTCGCGCCGGCCATTTCGCTCTGGATTTCGCCGCATGCGGGGATCGTACCGTTCGGAACGAAATCGTTTCCCGTCTCGGTTCTCGTCCATAGCAACGTGAAGGGGCCGGCAAAGGGGACGGTAAGTATCCATCTGCCGACAGGCTGGGAATCGACGCCGGTGTCGGTGCCGTTCTCGATGGTCAAGGACGCGCAAAACCAGACGGTGCGGTTCGAGGTGCATCCGGCATCGCCCGAAGCGAAGGCATACGAGCTGCACGCCGTGGCCGAGTACGACGGCCGCGAGTACGACGAAGGCTACGAGAAGATCGGCTATCCGGGCCTGCGACCCTACTACTTTTACCGACCTGCCAACTACGCCGCGCACATCACTGACGTGAAGATAGCGCCCGGTCTGAATGTCGGCTACGTGGTGGGCACCGGCGACGGCGTGCCGCAATCGCTTGAGGATCTCGGCGTGCACGTCAGCTTCCTCGACCCGGAGGACATTGCCTCGGCCAACCTGTCCCCATTCAACGCCATTATTCTCGGCGTGCGCGCCTACTCGGCGCGACCCGAACTGGCCACCTATAACCGGCGCCTGCTCGACTACGTGCATCAGGGGGGGGTGCTGATCGTGCAGTATCAGGCGGGAGACTACGATCACAACTACGGTCCTTATCCCCTCACGCTGGGCCAGGCGCAAACCGTCACCGACGAGGATTCGGCCGTTCAATTCCTCCTGCCCAACAACCTGGCGCTCGTCTGGCCAAACAAGATCGGCCAGCAGGATTTTCTCGGCTGGATCGAGGAGCGTGGCCACGGCTACCCGAAATCGTGGGACCCGCAGTGGCAGGCACCCTTCGAGATGCATGACCAGGGCCAGGCACCGCAGAAAGGCGGGCTGCTGGTGGCGCGCTACGGCAAAGGGGAATACGTCTATCTGGCGCTCGCTCTCTACCGCCAGTTGCCCGAAGGCGTCCCCGGTGCCTATCGCATCTTCGCGAATCTGCTGAGCCTTGGCCGCCACCGGGCCCTCGAATCCCAGGGAAGTGCGGCGGCCCGCTGAGCGGCCCGGGCCCGCGCAAAGAAGCGAACGCCGCACCATGTCGCCGATGATGCGTGAAATCGTCAAACAGCCGGAAACTCGCGCGCGCTTCGCGCCGCAATCGGCTGCGTCAATGGCGATCCTCGCGAGTGCCGTGACCGAACGGTTTCGCAACTGCATGCACGTCATTTTGCAACACGGCGTCGCAAAACTTCGAGGATTCCTGTCACTAGCATCGCGGGAGTTGGCGGGCAGCCAGGAACATATCCGTCAACGGGAATGACTGCGTCCACAGCGCCGACAACGGCGTGGCTACCCGCGAATATGCCACCACTGCACCCACACGCTCCCACGGCCACGACCAGTTTAGGCGCTGGGACTGCCTCGTAGGTGGCTCTGACGGCGCCAACCATGTTCCGAGTAACTGGGCCGGTCTGACCAGCCCGAGTTTTTGTACCACGGCGAATGAGAGAGTCTACATCACAACCTCATCGGGCAACGGTGCAAATGGCGGCTCGCAGGGAGCCGTAGGCGACCGGAGAGCCGCCATTTGCGGCGCGAACGCCGCCGGCGCCGGCGGCCTGTAGCCCAGCGACGAGTGTGGTCGCCGCGTGTTGTATTCCACACGCCACCGTTCGATCA
>Ga0307374_10002279_pt1 | contig 34290 bp, 26 predicted proteins | sample OX3MG_FD_202532 | JGI IMG/M metagenome (GOLD analysis project Ga0307374, IMG submission 202532) | Soil microbial communities from Risofladan, Vaasa, Finland - OX-3 | ecosystem: Environmental > Terrestrial > Soil > Coastal area > Acid sulfate soil | place: Finland: Risofladan, Vaasa | collected... | reverse complement strand
GCGAAGCGCGGCCAGCGCGGACGCCCCGAGGACGTGTAAGTCGTTGGGGTGGTGGGCGATGATCGGGCAGTCGGCCTGGTGGTACACGGTGCCGGACGCCGTGGAGTAGAACGGGCCCGACGAGCGCGACGGCGTTGGCGCCGCCTCGGCACCCGGCTCGACGTCGACGGCCGGCGGGACCCGCGAGCCGTCGTTGCCGCCCAGGACGCGCACGAGCTCCTCCAGGACGCGCATCTGCTCCTCGTGGTGCAGGTCGGCCTGATCCCAGACTCGGTAAAGCCAATGGCCCCAGAAGAACAGGCCGCCGAGGACCATGCAGCCCAAGCCGATGAACGACCCGCTGACCATGTAGGGGATCTGCTGCTGCACGACGCGGGCGTGAGCCGCCCCGTACCAGCCGAGCAGGATGAAGATGACGCCGAGCGGGATGAGGATCGCGCCGGCCGCCACCTGCCAGGTGTTGCGCAGGTCGAGCTTGGGCTGCCCCTCGTCGCCGCCTCCGCCGGTCGGACGACCGCCCCCGCCGCCCCGTCCACCAGGGAGAAGCCGCCGTATACCCCCTGGCTTCTCCGCCTGTCCTGGCGGGGGGGTGAAGGCATCGTGAACTGCGGTCGCCGTCTCCTCCCGGTGGCCGACGGGCGTTGGCACGTCGACGATGGGGTTGGGGTCGGTCGTGATGGCATCTCGGGCCGATCGTTCCATCTCCAACATCATCGTCTCCTTGGGTTGATGAACTGCCAGCGGGCTAGGAGCAGAAGCGGGTAGCACAAGATCAGAACGGACAAGAGCGCAGCGACCGCCCAGCCGATGGGTGCCGGTACCCCACGGATCGGGAAGTCACTCGACGCGAAGGATGGGCCGAGCGACTGGGCTGCCGGCCCGGTGCCCGGCCCGGTGGGGGGGACGCTCTGGACGGTGGTCGAGGTCCCGAAGGAGGAGCTCGGTGTGAAGCCGAAGTTGCCGCCCGAGCCCAGCGAGTCGATGCCCGAGCCCGTAGCCGTCCCTCCGGTATCGAAGGGCAGGCTCGGCAGGGTCGGGAAGGCGTCGGCGGTGATGCTGGTGGCGCTGACCGCCGCTTGGGCCAGACCGAAGGTGATGGACGTCGTGACCGTGTAGAGCCCGGCGGGAAGGCCCTGGTTCCCGAGCTGCGGGAGGGGGATGTTCGGTTCGCCGGGGATGAAGGGGACATCGACTTGATGTGCGATGGCGATCTGCAGGCCGCCTGCGTCCGCTGCGGCCTCACCGCCAGTGGACGTCAACTGCGGGTTGAGGATCCGGATGGTGATCCCGTCCTGGCCCAGCGTGCCGTCGACCGTTTGCTGCAGCTGTGCCGGGGTTATACCTGAAGCCGACGGGTTGCTCGAAGAGACGTGCACGCCGGTGGCATCTATATAGGCGGTCTGGCCGTCGACGGTCACCTGGCCCAGGCGCAGGCTGGCGGTGGGTTTGCCGGTGGTGCCGTCGGACGAGGCGCTTGCCGTGCTGGTCAGATTGGCGATGTTGACCAGGCCGGCGATGTCGATCGCTTTGACAAGCGACGTGGCGGTGCTGACGACACTGCTGCCGGTGACGGTAGTGGTGTCCGAAGAGGTCATGTTGCCCACGTCGATGAGGCTGCCCGTGGTCGTGCCGCCGAGGGGCTTGGCGGCGCCCAGGTTGGCGAGCGCCAGATTGGTCACCGTCGCGGTGGCGTCGCCGCCTCCGGTGGACGCGTCGGCAGTTGAATAGGCGACGCTCGGCATCAGCGGGGTCGCGTTGGACGGCGAGACGCCGAAGCTGGCGTGACCCCCGTACCCAGGCGAGTTGGGGTACTTGGACTCGGCCAGCGCCGTGTCGTTGGGGACGGGGAAGGGGAAGCCGTCCGTAGCGAGGAGGGAGCCCAGTTGGGCCGCAATGTCGCCCGGATAGTACGGCGCACCCAGGGCGTCGATCACTGGTCCTTCCGCCATGTTGGTACGCGCGAAGGCGATGTCGTCTTCGATGAGATTCTCATGGGGAAGCGGGACCACATTCGGGATGTTGAAGCCGAACTGTGCCGCGATGGCCAGCGTGCTCGCGTTGTAGCCGGCGATGGAGCCGCCATCGGCTCCGGCCATGGCGAGACCAAGCGGCCCGACGGCGATGCCGAAGGATGCGGCGACGGTCACGGCGGCGGTCAGGAAGTGTCGACGGCGGCCGCGGCCGCCACTCGTCCTGTCGGTTGTGTGGTTCGTGCTCCTCATACTGGTCCCCCCAGGTAGGCCGTGGCCAAGTTCCCCTCACGCATGTCGGCCGATTCGCCGACGTCCACTATTGAACCCTTATCCATGACGTAGACGTAGTCGGCCAGCCCGAGCGCCGTGTCGACGTACTGCTCGACGAGCAGGATGCTGACGCCGCCGGCCGCGCGCTGGCGGAGGGCATCGAAGAGCTGGTCGACGATGAGGGGCGCCAGACCCATGGAGATCTCGTCGACCATGAGGAGCCTGGGGCGGGCCATCAGGGCCCGGGCCAGGCTGAGCATCTGCTGCTCACCGCCCGAGAGGCTGCCGGCCAGCTGGCGGAGGCGGGTCCCGAGGACGGGAAAGAGCTCGGCTCCCTCCGAGACCGTGTCGGCGTCCTTCTCGACGGCCTTGGCCGCCATCTCGAGGTTCTCCCGGACGGTCAGGCTGGGGAAGATACCCCGTCCCTCGGGGACGTGGACCACGCCCAGGCGGGCGATGCGGTAAGCCGACCAGCGCTCAATGCGCTGGCCACCCACCGAGATTCTCCCGTGCTCGGGCCGGATCAAGCCCGAGATGGCGCGCAATGTCGTGCTCTTGCCCGCGCCGTTCGGGCCCAGCAGGGCGACGACGGAACGCTCGGGCACGACCAGGGAGACGTTGCGGAGGGCGTGGACACCGCCGTAGGCGACGCGGAGGTTGCGTACATCGAGCATGGGGTGACCCGAGGAAGGCGCTGCGTCAGACGACACTGGCGTCTCCGAGGTAGGCGGCGCGCACCGTTGGGTCCTGTCGGATTTCGTCGGGCGTGCCGGTCGCGATGATCTTGCCGAAGTCGAGGACCGTCAGCGACGAGCACACTTCCATGACGAGCGCCATGTCGTGTTCGACGAGCAGGATGCCCGGCATGTCGGGGCCGGTGACGACCATTCGCAGGACGTCGCTGAAGGCGGCCGTTTCCTTCGCGTCGAGACCAGAGCCTGGCTCGTCCAGGAGCAGCACACGCGGGTCGGTGCACAGCGCCCGCCCGAGTTCGACCATGCGGCCCTGACCGGTGGAGAGCTCGCCGCCGAGACGGTCGGTCAGGGGCCAGAGGTTGAGCAGGTCCATCACGGCGCGCACGCGCGCAATCCGCTCGGAGCGCCGCCGGCCGAAGACGCCGCCGGGATGGGACGACTCCCATGACGCGACGAGGTTGTCGTGGACCGTCATCCGCGTGAAGAGGGCGAGACGTTGGAAGGTCCGCGCCATGCCAGCCCGCCCGCGGCGGTGCGTCGGCCAGGACGAGATGTCGGCACCCATGAAGCGGACCCTGCCCGAGGTGGTCTTTTGCAGCCCGGTGAGGACGTTGAACATGGTCGTCTTGCCGGCCCCGTTCGGCCCAATCAGGCCGACGATCTTCCCGGCGGGAACGGAGAGGCTGACATTGCTCAGGGCGTTGAGGCCGCCGAAGCTCACCGACACATCCGAGGCGGACAGAACTGCCGTCGGATCCTCCATGCCCGCCGCCACCGTCATTGTCGCGGCGTCGATGTCAGCCGGCATGGCCGTTCGTCCCTTCCCGGGCGCCGATGGTCGCCGCCACGCGTCGGTCCTGTCCGTTCACCCTCGGGCCACCGTTGGCGGCCACAGTGGTCCCGGCGACGACGACAGCCGCGGGGGCAGCGGCGGCCCCCGCCCGTCGTGAGCGTCGCCGGGGGAGCGGCCGCATCACCGCCATGACGTGGTTTGTCTGGCGCTTGGTCATGGCCACCGTGCCCTCGGGCTCCTGGGCGAGGCCGATCACGCCGAAGGCGATGGTCAGCTGGATCGCCTTGGTCACATCGGGCGGGATGCCCGGGATGATCAGCACGCCGAAAGTCGTCCCCGCGAGCAGGGCCCCACTGATGTTGGAGCGCCCGCCCAACACGACGACGAGCAGGAGCTGCAGCGAGGCCGACCACATGAAGTCGAAGGGTGTGATCGACTGCTGCCAGGCGCCGTAGAGGGCGCCACCGAGGGCAGCAACCATGCCGCAGATGGTGAAGGCGATCAGCTTGGTGACGACGAGGTTCACCCCGAGGGTCGAGGCGGCAAGTGGCGAGTCGCGCAGGATGTGCAGACGCCGACCGATGGGACCGTTGCGCAAGGCGTAGGCCGTGATGGCGGCCAGGCCGAAGATAATGGCCACCAGCTCGTACAAAGATGCCCGTCCGGTAAAGGAGATCCCGAAGAATTGCGGTCGCGGCACCGTGATGCCAGTGATGCCGCGACTCACGTCCACCCGGTTGAACACGACCTGGTCCATGATCAGCGCGAAGGCCAGCGTGGCGAGGGCGAGGTAGAGGCCAGACAGACGCAGGCTCGCCGCGCCGACGATGAGCCCAAGGGGGGCGGCCAACAAGACCCCGATGAGCGTCGCGAAGAGGAAATGCTCCCCGTGCGTTCCGGAGAGATGGCCCACGGTGAACGCGCCCACGCCGACGAAGGCGAATTGGGCCAGCGAGATCTGCCCCGCCCATCCGGTCAGGACGACCAGCGTCAGCGCGATCAGCGCGTAAATCATCGCTCCTGTGATGATGAAGAGTCCGAGACCATGGAAGGCCAGCGGGGCCATGAGGGCGAGGACGAAGGCCGCGAGGCCGACGGCCAGTCGCCGGTCCAGGCCGACGCGCCGGCCCGCCACGCCGACGACGAACTTCGACGCCCGTCGGCCGGCGTTGCCCACCGCGGCCGACGTCGTCCGAGCGACCGACAGCGGGCGCGTCGCGGCGCCGACCTCCTTCAGTCGTGGTCCGAACAGGACGAGTAACGCGAAGAACGCGAGGTAGGGGAGCGCCGCCTCGATGTTCGCCACTGTTCCCGAGTTGGAGTACTTCGACAGGATGCTTCCGAGGATCCCGAGCGCCAGTCCGCCCAGATACGCCGCGGGCAGCCCGTAGAGGAAGCCGAGGACGGCCGGCGCGAAGGCGAAGATGACGACGAGGATCAGCTGGTTGATATCGAGGCCCTGCGAGGGACTGATGAGGATGCCGACGAGCGCGGCGAAGACCGAGGACAGGATCCAGGCGGCCCGGCGGATGTTGTCGCCGTGGATGCCGATCATGTCGGCCAGGTCGGGGTTGTCGACGACGGCCCGTGTGGAGGTGCCGAAGGAGGTGTGCCGCAAGAGCGCCCACAGGACGCCTGCCATGAGCAGCGATATGAGCAGTGTCCCCATCTGGTCGTAGCCGACGTGCAGGTGCGAACCCAGGACGAACGTCTTAATGGGGAAGATGGCCTGCAGTTGCCTGTCCTGGCTGCCGTAGATGATCGGGACGAGCGACGCGAGCAGCGCCAGCACGCCGAGGCTCACGACGATGAGAACCTCGGCCGACAAGCCGGCCAGTGGGCGGTAGAGGGCCTCGAGCGCGATGCCGATTATCGGCGCCACGACGAGGAAGAGGATGGGCATGGCGATCCAGGCCGACAGGTGCCAGTGGTCGTGGAGCTCCCAGTACGTGTAGGCGCAGAACATCGCCACCGCGCCGTAGGCCAGGTTGAACACGCCGACCGTCTTGTAGGTCAGGACCACACCCATGGCGGAGAGCCCGTAGACGCTCCCCGTGAAGAGGCCGATCACGATGAACGGCCAGAAAGCGCTCACGGGGAGGCCTGCACGAGGTGGCCGCCGCAGAAGAAGCCCGAGGACGGTGACTTGCGCACGAAATTCTGCCCCTGGATCGTGACGTCGACTCCGCACGAGACGGCGCTCAGGTCATTGCCCCGCGCGCTCGGCGTAGTCGGGCCCACCGAACCGCCTCCCGTCCAGTTCTGCAGGCTATTGAGCCACTGCACGAGGGTGGCCCGGGTCGGGTTGTGTCCGCTCTCAATGAGCGCGTAAATCAGCATCTGCGCGTTGATCCACGAGAGATACCCGAAACCGCTCGGCTGGTCGCCCGGCTCGTAGGTGTGCAGCTGCTGCTGGTACATCTGCACCATGGTCTGGGGCTCGCTCAGGGGCACGAAGGGCAGCCCGACGACCAGACCTTGTGCGGCGCTCTGACCGGCCGTAGCGATCATGTCGGGGGTGTACTCGTCGAAGGTGGCCTCGACCAGCTCCTGCGTGTAGTTCTGTTGCTGCATGGCTTGGAGGAGCTTGGCGGTACCTGTCACGTCCATCGTCGAGAAGGACCCGTTGCAGTTGTTCTGCTGCATGGCGACGACATCGCTCTCCAACGATGCCGTGGTCGGCGAGATGGAGTAGTCGGTGTAGCAGACGACACCGCCCAACTTCTGGTACACGTAGGCGAACTGCTGAGCAGCCTGAGCGCTGATGGCGATGTCATACGCGAGGAACGCCGCTCGGGGAGGGAAGTAGCCGGACTGCTTGGCCTGCTGGAACGCGGTGTCGGCAATGTAGTAGGGACCGTTCGCACCTTTGGGCTGGTCGCAACTGCCGCCCGCGGCCGACCAGTAGACCGGTGACTCGGTGCGGTTGCAGTTGATGGCGAAGCCGTCGTCGGGAATGTTGGCGGCCGTCATTTCGGCCACGCCGCCGTTGTCGGCGTCAGAGGTCGAGCCGACGAACGCCAGCACCCGGGGGATGAGGTTGGCGACGTCGGACTGGTTCGTACTTGCGTTCTGCTGATCGTCCTCGACGTTCAGCCCCAGCTTGCGCCCGCAGATCCCACCGGCTGCGTTGATGGCGTCAAAGAGCGCCTGCACCGCTTGCGGTCCCTGCGGGAAGCTGCCCGGCAGCGGGCCGGTAAGCCCGCTCACGTTGCCGAACGTGACGGAGTTGGGGGTCACCCCCGGAGCGGACGCGGTGTTCCCGGCTGTCCCGGGACAATCGGCCGCCTCGGCCTGGGGCGAGAAGTTGAAGCCCGCGGACGTGGGCGACACCGTGGAAGTGGGTGCTCCGGTGCTGGCCGCCGCCCCGGTCCCCGCCTTGGTCTGCGCGGCGGACCCCGACCCGCTGACCCCGGAGCCCGACCCGCTCGCGCCGGTCCCTCCAGCGGTCGTGCCGCTCCCGGTGGCGCCGGCGGCTGCGGTGGTCGTCGTCACGCTCCCTGTGCCGGACGAGCTGGCGGCGGCCTGGTTGGACCCGACATTGGTCGCCCCTGATCCCAGGTAGGCAGGCACCCGGGCACCACATGACGTGGCGACCAGGCTGAGGACGAAGACCCCCGCCAGCCCGGCTGCCCGCTTTCCACCCCTACGTGTGCCCACGCCTGTACCCCCAGAGCGTTAGTTGGTCGATCCTAATGACTGCTGGGGAAACTCCCCAACGGTCGTTTACCTACCCCAATTCGCTGCCGTCCACCGGAAAATTTCACATTAGCTGTTCCCTGACACTGGCGTCAGGGAACGGGTACCCTTTGGGGTATGGCACTGCCCAAGATCATCAGCGTTGACGACCACGTTGTCGAACCACCGCACGTCTGGCAAACCTGGCTCCCCCAGAAGTGGCGGGAGCGGGGCCCTCGGGTCGAGACCAAGCGGTGGGGCGGCTTCCGGCACCTGTCCGGGGCCAAATACGACATGCACGAGGATCCCGAGGGCGAGTGGGGCAGCGCCTGGTACTACGACGACGAGCTGATCTACGTGCACAAGAAGTTCGTAGCGATCCCTCGGGCTGCGACGACCGAGGACGAGCACGGCAACATCGCCTTTGACCGTACACAGATGACGATGACGGCCATCACCTACGACGACATGCGCAAGGGCTGCTGGGACCGCGACGAGCGGGTCAAGGACCTGGCCCTCAACTACACCGACGGCTCGCTGCCGTTCCCGACGTTCCCCCGCTTCTGCGGCCAGACCTTCCATGAAGGGAAGGACAAGGAACTCGGACTCGCGTGCGTGCAGGCCAACAACGACTGGATGGTCGAGGAGTGGTGCGCACCGTCCGGCGGCGTCAACATCCCGCTCTGCATCATCCCGCTGTGGGACGCCCAGCTGGCGGCGGCCGAGACAAAGCGCAACGCCGAGCGCGGCGTGCGGGCTATCGCCTTCAGCGAGATTCCCACCCGACTCGGCCTCCCCAGCATCAACACCGACTACTGGGATCCGCTGTGGCAGGTCTGCAACGACTACGGCGTGACGGTCTGCATGCATGTCGGCTCGTCGTCGTCGAACCCCATCGCTGCCCCTGACTCCCACCCGGCGGTCGGCGGGACGTTGGGTTTCAACAATGCCATGGCCTCGCTGGCCGACTGGCTGTTCTCAGGAAACCTGATCCGCTTCCCCAAGCTCAAGCTTGCCTACTCGGAAGGCCAGATCGGCTGGATCCCGTACGTCCTCGAGCGGGCCGACACGGTCTGGGAGATGCACGACAGCTGGCTGCACGCCAAGGACCGCATCCCCGTCCCACCCTCGACGCAGTATTACGGCCGTATTTACGGTTGCTTCACCGCCGACCGGCACGGGCTGCGCTCACTCGAGGAGGTCGGCGAGGACAACATCTGCTTCGAGACCGACTACCCCCACACGGACACGACGTGGCCGTACTCGGAGGCTTACATTGAGAAGCTCTGTGTCGGCCTCACCGACGAGGTGGCCTACAAGGTCCTCCGCGGCAACGCCATCAAAATGCTGGAGCTCGACCGCACTTAGCGCTCAACCCTCAGCGCTCACTCCTTCGCAGGTTTCGTCCATATGGGCGACGGGCGCGAGGTCATGGACCGGCCGCTCGGCCCGACGAAGGTCAGTTCGACATTTGCGTCACCGGTCACCTGCCATCCGCTCGAGTGCACGCGGTCATGGTGGTGATCGCACAGCAACACCAAGTTGGGAAGGTCGGTCGTGCCGGAGGGCGTCCAGTGCACGACATGGTGCACGTTGGTGAAGAGCGCGTTCGGGCACCCCGGGAAGCGGCAATGTCGGTCGCGCCGCTTGACTTCTCGGCGCTGCGTCGGGGTGGGGAAGCGTCGACGCTTTCCCTCGAACATGGTGTGGCCGACATCGTCATCGACGGCCAGAATGACGTCGGCATCACAGGAGATGCGGCGGACTGTCTCACGGCTGAGCAGGCCCAGACGCTCCATTTCCGCCGAACCCTCACCCCCCTGCAGGTACGCCAGGTCCGAGTGGACCACGACCAGAAAACGACCGGCGCCGGCCCCATCCGCCGTCGGCGAGGCGGGGGACAGGAGTATCTGCAAAAAGCCGTCGGCCAGACGGTGATCCCACGGGGTGAAGCCGTCGGAGGGAATCTCCCGGGCGGCACCCTCAATGGCGCCACGGGCTAGGCCGTATTGCGCCATCGGTAGCTGCATGGTGATCGTCCGGCGATCGTCGTGGAAGCGGACGTATCGAGCCTCGTGCTGCGCCGTTGCATCCTCATCGGTGGGCCGTTGGCGATGCCGTGCCATGTCGGAGAGCTGGCGCACCGAGCACTCCTGCGCGCGATGCAGCATGGCGGCGTCGGTTTCGGGCGTCGCCAGCTCGACGGCGACCCGCGCCTTGTCCAGGCTGATTGCCCCCTCCCGCAGCCCTTCGGCCAGGTGCGGAAGATCGAACAGCGCCTCCGCCACAGCCGCCCACATCCGGCCGGTGGCGCCGGAGACGCCGAAGCGCTCGGTGATCCATGCCGACATGGACGTGGCCCCCTCGGTCCGGAACGCCTGACGGCGTCCCAGCTCGCCGAGCACGGGCATCAGCTCACCGAGGATGGACGCCGCGAGGATCTCGAGGCGACCGGCCTCGGCCATTAGGTCCTCGGTCGTCCTCTTCTCAGGTCTCTCAGGTCTCTCAGGTCTCTCGGGCCTCTCGGGCAGGGCGGCGGCGGTCGTCGTCGGCACACAACGGAACGGTCGTCCTATGTGGTCGTCGTGGGCGACCGGATGTAGGCAATGACGCCGGCGAGTGCGGCCAGCCCCGCCAGGACGACGGCAGCGACCGAAAAGGCGTGTCCCGACATGGACGGCACGCCTGTTCCGCCGCCCGCCACAGTGAAGAGCAACCCCGTCAGGGCCAGACCGAACGCGGTCCCCAAGCCACGGGTCATATTCAAGATGCCCGAGGCCATCCCCGCCGACTCACCCGGGACCTCGCCCATGATGGCGGCGTTGTTCGGCGCCGTGAACAAACCCAGTCCGACCCCGATCAACGCCAGCAGCACCACAAAAACGATCGTCGCCGGACGGGCCAGCCCGGCAGCGCCCAGGGAGGCGGCGACGAAGGCCATCCCGATCACCGTCAGTGGGCGGGCACCGAGGCGGTCGGCCACCCGTCCTGCGAAAGGCGCGACAACCCCGAAGGCCAGCGGCACGGCCATCAGCTCCAGACCGGATCGAGCGGATCCGTAGCCGAGACCACGTTCCAAGTAGAAGGGCACGAGCAGGAGCACGCCGAACATCACGAGATACGACAGCAGCCCGCTCAGAATGCCGGCCGAGAAGCGCAGGTTCGAGAACAACGGCAGCGACATCATCGGGGCGCCGTCACGTCGCTCGTGCAGCACGAAGCAGACGCCCAGGACGAGTGCGGCGGCGAAGGACAAGAGGATCAACGGCGACGTCCAACCGAGCGTCGCACCGAAGGACATGGCCGACAGCAGCGCGGCGATCGTCGGGACGAACAGGACGAGTCCGAGCCAGTCGAAGGCGACACGGGTCTGGAGGTTCTGCGAGCGGGGGATCAGCAGCCAGGCCGCCGCCGCCCCGAAGATCCCGAAGGGGATGTTGACGAGGAAGATGAGGCGCCACCCGCCGGCCGCCAGCAGCAGGCCGCCGACCGTCGGTCCCAGCGCCAAACCGACCGCCTGCGCCGCGCCCTGCAGTCCGATCGCCCGCCCGAGCGATCGAGCCGGCACCACCAGCACGATGATCGCCAAACTGTTCGCCTGCAGCATGGCCGCCCCAAACCCCTGGACCGCACGAAAGGCGGCCAAAGCAGGCAGGTCCGGCGCCAACCCGCATGCCGCCGAGGCGACGACGAAGATCACGAAGCCGTAGACGTAGAGCAGCTTGCGCCCCCACATGTCGGCGAAGCGGCCGACACCGGTGACGGTCGCCACCAGGACGAGCAAATAGGCGAGGCCGACCCAGGTGACCGACCCGACGCTCGTGTGGAACGAGCGCTGCAGGGAGGGGAGGGCCACGGTGACGATGGACGCATCGAGCTGGCCCATGAGCGCACCGACGCACACGGCGGCGACGGCGAACCACGGCGCGTGGGGCTGCTCACGGATGAACGGCGGGCGCCGGGGCTCGACGAGCAGGCGGTCCCAGGACCAGACCCGCTGCGGGTCGCTCAGGGTCACCCGGTCACCCGGCGACCCAGTCACCCGGTCACCCGGCGACCCGGTCACCCGGCGATCTCCACCGACGTGCGGATGTGCACGTCCCGCGACGACGACCCGATCACCACGTCGTAGTGCCCAGGATGGGGGAAGGCGGCCTCCGGCAACTCGACAACCACCGGCGCCGTCTCGCCGGCCTCCAACCACACCTTGACGAAGGCGGCCAGGGTGGCGACCGCGACCGTTCCCTCCGTGTGGACGTAGGCCTGCACGACCTCGGTCCCGGCGCGGTCGCCGGCGTTGGTGAGCTCGACGGTGATGGTCCGGCCCTCGACGTCGGCCGTCGGGTTGTAGGCGAACGTCGTGTAGCCCAGGCCGAATCCGAAGGGGAACAGCGGCCGGATGGAGCGGGCGTCGTAGTGCCGGTACCCGACGAGTGATTTCTCGGCGTACATGACCTTGCCGTCCATGCCCGGGTAATGGGTGGGGTCGTCGCCGGCCGGCGTGTCTTCTCGGCGCTCGGGGAGCGTGACCGGGAGGCGCCCTGACGGCTCGACCAGCCCGACGAGCATGTCGGCCAGGGCATCCGCGCCCTCCTCGCCGGGATACCAGGGGAGGAGCACCGCCCCGGCCGCGTCGAGCCAGGGCATGGCGACGGGTGACCCCGCGTTGACGATCACGACGGTGCGCGGGTTGGCGGCGCAGACGGCGGCGACGAGCTCGTCCTGGCGGCCGGGCAGGTGCAGGTCGGGACGGTCGAAGCCCTCGGACTCCCAGCTTCTGTTCAGCCCGACGACGACAACGGCGACATCGGCCGCCTTCGCCGCGGCGACGGCCACCGCCATCTCGTCATCCGCCACGGGACGGCTGGCCGCCAGCCGCACGCCCAGCACCGGCGATGACGACGAGCGCGGCCAGACGTCGACCTCGAGGTCGTAGGCGCGTCCCGACTCGAGTGCACAGGACGAGTCTTTGAGCGCGCTGCCGGCGCCGTAGAACCCGTGGCCACGGGTGGGGGAGGAGTTGTCCACAACGACCTCGCCGTCGAGGCGCCACACCGAGCGCCCGGCGCTCTCGAGGCCGAGCTGCCACGTCCCGCTCACGTCGGGCGTGAACGTCCCGCGCACCCGGATGGAGCACTCGCCTGCCACCGTCCCCGCGCAGGGCGGCCCCACCCAGGTCAGGCGTCCCATGTGCGCCGTCTCCCGCCCGACGACCTCCCCGGCGCACTCGTCCTTGGCGAAGTACTCGAGCTCCAGCTCGTCGCCGACGAGGCGCATGTCGATGGTCGGCAGCTCCCGGTCTATCCGGCACCCGACTTCGTGCACGACCTCAACGCCGGCGAGGCGTTCGGCCATCGCCTCGTAGACGCGCCGGCGTCGGTGCGGGGTGACCTCCGAGCTCCCCCCGCCCGTTTCCAGCACGCCTGCGTTGGGTCCGATCACCGCCACCAACTTGGCGACGAGGACGGACGGGTCCAGCGGCAGCAGCTGTCGCTCGTTGCGCAACAGGACAGTCCCCTCCGTCACGACCTGGCGGGCCACCGCCCGCCGCCCGGGGTCGTCCTCCTCGCGCTCGTCCTGGCCGGCTCGGGGGTCACCGTCGAGGATCCCGACCCGGGCCATCAAGCGCAGCAGGTGGCGCACCTGCTCGTCCACGATCGACTCCTCCAACTCGCCCCGCCGCACCGCGTCGGCCAGGTTGCCGTCGAACCAGGCCGAGGGTCCCGGCATCTCAAGGTCGAGCCCGGCCGTGGCGGCGGCGATCGTGCTGTGCGTGCCGAACCAGTCGGACATGACGAGACCGTTGAAGCCCCACTCGTCCCGCAACACCCGGCCGATCAGGAAGTCGTGCTCGCCGCAATACACCCCGTTGACGCGGTTGTAGGCGGTCATCACCGCCCAGACACCGGCCTCCTTGACGGCGGCCTCGAAGGCCGGGAGGTGGATGTCGCGCAGCGTCTGCTCGTCCACCTCGGCCGAGATGGTCATGCGCTCGTACTCCTGATCGTTGCAGGCGAAGTGCTTTATGCAGCAGGCGATCCCCTGCGCCTGGACGCCCTTCACGTAGGCGACGGCGAGACGGGCCGTCAGCAGCGGGTCCTCGGAGTAGGACTCGAACGTCCGGCCGGCTAGCGGGGTGCGCACAATGCAGACGGTCGGTCCCAGCAGGACGTGCACGCCCTTGGAAGCCGCCTCACCGGCGAGGGCGGCACCGAGGCGGCCCACCAGATCCTCGTTCCACGTCGAGCCGATCGTCATACCGCAGGGCATCGACAGCGAGCGGCGGCCGATGAGGCTGTCGCCGCGCACGCCCGATGGGCCGTCGGAGACCTTGAGCGCCGGGATGCCCAGGCGCTCGACCGGCGGCAGATACCACAGGCCGGCGCCCGCCGTGAGTGACGCCTTCTCGTCCAGGGTCATGGCGTCCAGCAGCGAGCTGATGCGCTCCTCCACATGGAGGTCGGGCTCAGACACGGTCATGGGCGCCTTTCGGGGTTGGGTTGGGTGGGGTGGTCACCACGTATCGATGAAGGGACGGCGGGCACGGGATGGGTCGACCGGCCGCGTCGCCGGCGACGTCGACGGCCTCGACGACAGGAGCGTGTGCACCATGCGGGCTCTCGTCGCCGCGGGGTCGATCACCTCGTCAATCTCGAAGTGCATGGCCACGTTGATCGCCTTGCCGTGCGCGTAGGCCCGCTCGACCATGTGCTCGAACGCGGCCGCCCGCTCGTCGGGATCGTCAAGGGCGTCGAGCTCCCGCCGGAAGCCGAGCCGCACCGCGCCCTCCAGGCCCATGCCGCCGAGCTCGCCCGTCGGCCAGGCGACCGTGAACAGCGGCCGTCGGAAGCTGCCGCCGGCCATGGCTTGGGCCCCCAGCCCGTACCCCTTGCGCAGGATGACCGTGGCGAAGGGCACCGTCAGGGCGGCGCCCGTCACGAACATACGGCTCACGTGCCGAACAAGCGCCGTCTCCTCGGCCTCGGGCCCCACCATGAACCCGGGCGTGTCGCACAGGAACAGGACGGGCAAACCGAAGGTCTCGCACAGCTGCAGGAAACGGGCCGCCTTGTCGGCACACGCGGCGTCTATAGCCCCGGCCAGATGCAGCGGGTTGTTGGCGACCACCCCCAGCGGTCGCCCCTCAATGCGGGCCAGCGCGGTGACCATGCCGGGGGCGAACTGCGGGCGCAGCTCCAGCACCGACCCGGTGTCGGCCAGCAGCTCCAGCGCGCCGTGCACGTCGTAGGCGCGGCGCCGGTCCTCGGGAACGACTTCCCTCAGGCGGGCCTGGTCGGCACACTCCCAGTCGGCCAGGTCGCCCTGGAAATAGGACAAGTATTTTTGGGCGGCCTCGACGGCTTCCGACTCGTCGGCGACGAGGACATCGATGACCCCGTTCGGCACCTGGACCGAGACCGGTCCGATCTCCTCGGGCGCGTAGACACCCAGGCCGCCCCCCTCAATCATCGCCGGCCCCCCCATGCCGATGTTGGCGTCGGGGGTGGCGATGATGACGTGGCAGCAGCCGAGGAGTGCGGCATTGCCGGCGAAACAGCGCCCCGACACAATGCCGACGAGCGGGACGAGTCCGCTCAGGGCGCCGAAGAGGGCGAAGGCTTCGGTATCGAGGCCGGTGACCACGGCCGTGTCGGTGTCACCGGGACGCCCACCCCCTCCCTCGGCGAAGAGGACGAGTGGCAGGCGCAGACGTTCCACGAGGGCGAAGAGGCGGTCCTTCTTGCGATGGTTCATCTGCCCCTGGGTGCCCGCGAGGACCGTGTAGTCATACGAGACGACGGCACATCTCGTGCGGTTTTGCTCGTCCTGGGGGAAGAGGTCGCCGTTGATGCGGCCGATTCCGGCGACCAGGCCGTCGGCGGGCGTATTGCGGACGAGATCGTCGAGGTCGCGCCGCGCCCGTTGCGCCGCGACGACGAGCGAGCCGTACTCCTCGAAGGTGCCCGGGTCGCACAGGTGCGCGATGTTCTCCCGGGCGGTCCGGCGCCCGCCGGCATGCCGACGGGACACTGCCTCGGTACGGTGCTCGTCCGCGGTGTTGGCCAGGCGTGACCTGAGCTCGGCCAACTCGGGCCGGATGCGCTCGCCGTGCACGGGTCCGGTGGCTCCGAAGTTTCCCGCCACCGCCGACGGTTGTGCCACATCCCTCTCGGTGATCTCCACCAGGACATGCTCCGGTGAGACGGTGTCGCCGGCGGCGACGCTTACCGTGCGCACCGTCCCCGACGTCGGGGCCGCGACCTCCTGCTCCATCTTCATGGACTCGACCACGAGGAGGCACTGGCCGGCGTGCACCTCGTCGCCGGGCGCCACTGAGACGGCCACGACCGTGCCAGCGAAGGTGACGGTCACCTTGACGACGTCGGACACCGTCTATCCCGACCTCGACCCGATCCGGCGGTCCGGGCTCAGCCGGCTGCCCCGGCCGTCGTCCCGTTCCCGCTCCACAGTGGTTCGGGGACGGTGAAGCCGACGCTGTCGCCCCAGGTGTTGCGGTACGAGACGTGATCGGCGGGCCGGCGGGCGGCAATGCCCCACGTGCCGGTGGGGTAGCCGAAGGACACGGTGGCGGCGAGTATCCAGCCCTGGTCGTCGGGGACGCCGAGGATTTCGAGCGTCTCCTTGGGGTGGAAGAACTGCAGGAGCGCGGTGATGCAGCTGCCGACTCCTTCGGCCCGGGCGGCCAGCATGGCGCTCCAGACGGCCGGGAAGATGGAGCCGCCGCTCGGGTCGAACTGGCAGAAGGGGAACAGGAAGAGCGGCACCTCGGTGAAGTGGTCGGCCAGCCATTGTGCCGAACGCTGCACCCGGAACATCTGCTGGGACTCGGGGGCGTCGGGGTTGGCGGTTGCCGCGTCCAGCTGGGACTTGTAGATCGTCTCCCACAACTGCCCCATGGCGTGCTGGTACAGGGGCGCCAGGGCGGCCTTCTTGTCCGGGTCGTCCAGAAGGAGGAAGCGCCAGTTCTGCTGGTTGCCGCCCGAGGGGGCCCGGACGGCGGCATCCAGGATGCGCGCTTGGACGTCGAGGGGGATGGGATCGGGCTTGACCCGCCGCATGGCGCGGGTGGTGTACAGGGCTTCATGGAGGTCCATGCCTGCGCACACTACGCCGGACACCCGGCCGGGACCGAGCCGGTGACAACCCGGCGACAGGCCCAGTCCACCGGGCCCAGAACCGACAAGCCCCGCCGTCCATTGGGGCGTCGACCCCTTTAGAATTTCGGGTATGGCTCGCCCCATGACTCCGACCGCGCCTGCTCGCAAGGCGTACCGGACTCGTTCGCCTGGCGAAGCGCGGCGGTCCGACGTGAGACGCGACGACGTTCGGGACGTGTTCCGAGCCCTCGGCAACGAGACCCGCCGGGACATCCTCGAGATCCTCCACCGCCACGGTGGCCCGATGACCTCGCAGCGCATAGCCGAGCCGTTCGGGATGACGTGGCAGGCGATCTCGCGCCATCTGCGCGTCCTGACCGAGGCCGGCCTCATTACCTGCACCGAGCACGGCCGCGATCGGGCCTACAACCTCAAGGAAGACCGACTCCATGAGGTTGTCGGCGCCTGGATCACGACGCTCGACGGCGACTGACGGGCGTAAGCCTGTCGGGCGGTGAGTTCGCATGAGGTTTCTCAAGCTGTGGGGAGAACGAGCCCGTCTGTCTGTGCACAACCCTGTGGATGACACAACGGCGGACGCAGCGGTTGACATGGGTGGAAACTGGCAAAGACCCTCGTAGATCAACGCTCCGTGCCCGCTTGGTCGCGTGCCGATACCGCTGCGTTAACCCTCAGTTCACATGGGTCAGGTGACCCACCCGGCCTGGTCGGACACTGGCTCGTAGCCCCCGGCCCAGCGCTTCGCCGGGCCGGACGGCCGCCCCGGTCACCCTCAGTCGACCAGTTGCACCTTCTCCAGCGCCTCTATGTACTCCTCGACCATCCCGAGCACAACATCCCTCGTCTTGCGCACGCTCGTCGCCAAGCCGATCACTTGTCCTGCGGGGTTGAAGTTCACGTCCCGGGCGGCCTCGGGGTAGGCGTGCCCGCGCGACACGCAGTCGATCGCCACCATCATCTGCAACGGCATACCCAAAGGCTTGGGGTTGTCCGGCGCCTCCCAGGCCTCGGTCCAGTCGTTCTTCAGCATGCGGCACGGCTTGCCCGTGAACGAGCGTGAGCGCACGGTGTCCCTCGACGTCGCCGACAGGTAGGACTCCATCTGCTTCGGCGGCACGTCGGCCTCCTCCACGGTGAGCCACAACGAGCCCGTCCACACGCCCGCCGCACCCATCACCATGGCCGCGGCCATTTGACGACCCGACCCGACGCCACCCGCCGCCAACACCGGCAGTGGCGCCACCGCATCAATCACCTCGGGCCACAACACGATGGACCCGACGTCACCGGTGTGACCCCCGCCCTCGGAGCCCTGGCAGATCACGATGTCGACGCCGGCCGCCTTGTGGTTCAACGCATGCTTCACCGACCCCGCCAACGCCGCGATGAGCATCCCGTGCGAGTGCACCTGCTCGATGACGTCGTCGGGCGGCGTCCCGAGTGCGTTCGCCACCAGCTTGACCTTCGGATGCGCCAGGATCACCTCGACGAGCGGCGCCGCCGTCGCGGCCGTCCACCCGAGCAGCTCACGCCGCGGCCCGCCCTCCAGCTCGGGCACGCCGTGGTCGGCCAGGATCTTCTTGGCGAACGTGCGGTGCTCCTCGGGGATCATCGCCTTCAGCTCGGCCTCGAGCTTCACCGGGTCGAGCTCGCCCATCCCCTCGTACTTGCCGGGGATCACGATGTCGACGCCGTACGGCCGGTCGCCCACGTGCTCGTCCAGCCACGTCAGCTCCACCTCGAGCTCGTCGGCGCTGAACCCGACGGCGCCCAGCACGCCCATCCCGCCGGCATTCGACACCGCGGCGGCCACGTCACGGCAGTGGGTGAAGGCGAAGATCGGAAACTCGATCCCCAACCGTTCGCAGAGCTCGTTATGCACTTTGGACCTCCAGGTCGGCGACCGTGCCGGGTGTCCACCCGGCAAGTAGAACGAATTCTAGTTCTGCATGGCCTCGACCGCCTATCCCGGCCGTGGCGTCTCCTGCCCACACGCGCAAAAACGGCCTAGCCTCCGGGACCATGCCGATCCGCACCGAACCCGTCCTGCCCGAGGACGAATGGCAGCTCAAGCTCGACATCCACGACGGGGGTATCGCCATCCTCACCAATGACTACCAGGAGAAGCTCAATGCCTGGAGCTGGGAGGCCACTCGGCAACTCGGCGTCATGGCGGACCGGATCCGCTTCAACGACGACATCAGGGTCCTCGTCGTGAAAGCCGAAGGCCGGGCCTTCTGCGCTGGCGTCGATCTCGGCATGCCCGAGGATCGGGTGACCGGCCGCTCGCCGGCCGAGAAGGTACGCAACTACTACGAGGGCATCCGCTGGGTGCATGAGCGCTTCCGCGTCTTCCACGAGTTGCCACAGCCGATCGTCTGCGCCGTGCAGGGCTACTGCCTTGGCTTCGGTTTCGAGCTTGCGTTGATGTGCGATATCCGGTTGGCCGCAGATGACGCCATCTTCGCCTTACCGGAGGCGCAGGTCGGCGTGTCCATTGATGCTGGTGGCGACCTACGCCTGGCTCACGAGGTCGGCGCGGGCTGGGCCAAGCTCCTCGCGTTCACCGGTCGCCGCATGGACGCGGTGACCGCCGAGCGACTCGGCATAGTGCAGCAGGTGACCACCCGCGACGAGCTGGTCCCGGCAGCCTTGGAGATTGCCACCGAAATCGCGGCCAACGCGCCCCTCGCCGTCCAATCGATCAAGCGGACCATTGACGCCTTCGCCTACCGGGGACTGGCCGAATCCCTCAAGTTCGAGGCGATGAGCGCATCAATCGAATTCGTCTCCGACGACATGCCCGCCGGCTATGCGGCCAAAGCCAAGAAACAGCAGGCCCAATTCGAGGGGAAGTGATGGGACTCCCGGAACCACCGCCTGTCGGCACCGCCATGCTGCCGACGGACACCTTCGCCGGGACCACCGCCATCGTCACCGGGGGCGGCACGGGCCTCGGGCGCGTGATCGCCGTCGAGCTCGCACGGATCGGGGCGGCGGTCGGGATCATTTCGCGCTCGGAGGACCACCGTTTGGCCGGTGTCGCCGCCGTCGAGGCAGTGGGCGGCCGTGCCGCGCACGCCGGAGCCGATATTCGCGAGCCCGAGCAGATAGCCGAGGCGTTCAACACCCTTGAGGCCACACTCGGCCCGGCCACCGTGCTGGTCAACAACGCTGCGGCCAACTTCCCCGTGCTCGCCGCCGACATGCGGCCGAATGCATTCCGCTCGGTCACCAACATCGTGCTCGACGGCACGTTCTTCTGCAGTCAGGAACTCCACCGGCGCGTGACTGATCGCAACGTGGCCGGCTCCATCGTGAACATCCTCGCCACCCAGTCGTTCACCGGGGGACCGGGCATGGCGCACGCGGCCGCGGCGAAGGCCGGCGTCGGCAACCTCACCAAGTCGCTCGCGGTGGAGTGGGCGCCCGACGGGGTCCGGGTCAACGCGCTCGCGCCGGGGCTGTTCCCCCACGACGAGATGCGCGAGGACCTGAAGGCCCTACGGCCTGACGGTGAATCCGTCGATGCGCGACGCTCGCCTGCCGGACGCCTCGGCCGCACCCATGAACTCGGCTGGGCCGTGACGTGGCTGTGCTCGCCCTACGCCGCCTTCGTCACGGGTCACACCCTCGTCGTCGATGGTGCCAATTGGCTCCGCCGCGACTTCGTCATGCCCGAGTTCACGCCGGTGAGCGACCAGCTGAAAGCGGTGCTCCGGCCTAGCTCGTAATTCCGGGACCCGCCCGACCTTCGACGCCGGTCAGGTCCTTCCCATTCCCCCATTACCCCAGTACCCCAGTACCCCATTCCCTCCGAGGCCCCGCTGGTGCCTCCAGCATCCTCGGTTGACGCACCCCAAACGCAGCCAAATGCGGTAACCCCGGGTGCGTGGATTGGTTGGGTAGCCACAAAAAGGATGTCCCCAGAAAGACGATGGGAGTAACCTTCAAGACACCTTCGACAGTGAGGGTCCGTTAGGACGGCTTGCGCCGCCCACTACCTCCGCGAGGTTTCACCCCATTCCTCGGTGCCGTTTCCTTCGAAGATGACCCCCTATGCCACCTGGGCCCGCTACCTGGTGGTTGTCATCGACTTTCTCGCTGGATCGACTGGCGGTAGTGGGCGGCGTAAGCCGCCTTGGCACGAGCGGTTCGCACGGTCGCACGGTTCGCACCCTTCGCCGTCCTCGCGTCAGGCCGCCGGCGATTCGCCCTCGCCCTGGCCAGGACCAGCACCCGCACCCGCACCCGCGCCCGCGCCGGCCCCCGCGTCCTCCTGGTCGGCGAACTGGGTCCGGTAGAGCTCGGCGTAGAGCCCGTTCTCGGCCAGCAGGCTGGCATGGGTGCCGCGCTCGACAATGCGCCCTTGGTCGATCACCAGGAGCTCGTCGGCCTCGCGCACGGTCGAGAGGCGGTGGGCGATGACCAGTGAGGTGCGGCCGCTCAGGGTGGTGCGCAGCGCGCGCTGGACCGCCGCTTCGGACTCGGAGTCGAGGTGCGCGGTCGCTTCGTCGAGGACCACCACATCGGGGGCTTTGAGCATGAGGCGGGCCAGCGCGACGCGCTGCTTCTCGCCGCCCGAGAGGCGGTAGCCGCGCTCGCCTATGACGGTGTCGAGGCCGTCGGGGAGCTCGCCCACGATGTGGCCGATCTGGGCCTGGTCCAGCGCGGCCAGCAGGTCGGCGTCACTGGCCTCGGGGCGGGCGTACAGCAGGTTGGCCCGCAGCGAGTCGTGGAAGAGGTGGGGGTCTTGGGTCACCACGCCGACGACGTCGCGCACGGACTGCATGGTGGCGTGCCGCACGTCAATGCCGTTCAGCTTCACCGAGCCGCGTGACACGTCGTACAGGCGCGGCACCAGCGAGGAGATCGTCGTCTTGCCGGCACCCGAAGGCCCGACGAGGGCGACCATGTGGCCGGGCTCGACCGTGAAGGAGATGTCGTCGAGCACCTGGTTGCGCAGTCCGTTCTCGAGCACGGCCACCGCCTCCAGGGAGGCCAGCGAGACCTCGTCGGCACTCGGGTAGGTGAAGTCGACGTGGTCGAACGCAATGGAGGCGGGCCCCCTTGGCACGTCGACGGCGTCGGGGTCCTCGTCAATCATGGGCACGATGTCGAGCACCTCGAAGATCCGCTCGAACGAGACGAGGCACGTCATGACGTCGAGGTTCAGGCTGGAGAGCTGCGTCAGAGGTCCGTACAGGCGCGTCAGGTACTGGGTGAGGGCGACGACGGTCCCGACGTCGAGGACGCCGCGGATGGCGGCCACACCGCCGAAGCCGTAGACGATGGCGGTGGCCAGCGAGGCGGTGAGGGTCAGGGCCACGAAGAAGACCCGGGCATAGGTGGCCTGCGCGATGCCGATGTCACGCACCCGGGCGGCCTTGGTCTCGAAGTTCTCGGTTTCCATGGCCGGACGACCGAGCAGCTTGACCAGCATGGCGCCCCCGACGTTGAAGCGCTCTTGCATGACCATGTTCATTTCGGTGTTGAGCTTGTAGCCCTCCATGGTGAGCGAGCCCACGCGCTGACCCACGATGCGGGCCGGGATCAGGAACACCGGCAACAGCACCAGGGCAGCCAGGGTGATGGGCCAGCTCAAGTAGAACATCGTCCCGAGCACAATGAGCACGGTCACCACGTTGCCCACCGCGTTGGAGAGCAGGTCGGTGAACGCCTGCTGCGCGCCGATCACGTCGTTATTGAGGCGGCTGACGAGCGCGCCGGTCTGGGTGCGGGTGAAGAAGGCGAGCGGCATGCGCTGAATGTGGCGGAAGACCTTGGAGCGCATATCGAAGATGAGACCTTCGCCGACGACGGCCGAGGACCGCCGCTGAATGAGCGACAGCGCGGCGTCCAAGATGGCCAGCCCCCCGGCGACGAGGGCCAGCCCGATCACGAGGTCGGTGTGGTGGCGCAGGATCCCGTGATCGATGAGGGCCCGCAGGATCAGGGGGTTCACCGCCCCGATGACGGCCTCGAGCACGACGACCGGCAGGAAGACGGCCAGGATCTTCCGGTACGGGACGGCGAAGGTAAGCATGCGCCGGGCCGTGCCCTTCTTGACCCGGTGCTGGAGGACGGAGCGGTCCTGGCGGAGCGAGCGCATGCCGCCCCAGCCGCCGCGGCCGCCGCCACCGCCCATCATGTGACCGACCATGCTCATGGGCGCAGTCCCACGGTCCTCGTTCGCGCTGGCGTCACCTCGCCAACCTACCGGGAGTGCCTGCCGCGACGGTCCCGGCGTGTGCCAAGGTAGGCGCGATGGGCGAGGTGGAGGCCGAAATCGATGTGATGTTCGTGTGCACCGGCAACCTGTGCCGGTCACCCTCGGCGGCGGCGTTCTTCGAGCGTTCGGTGCGCCAAAGCCAGAGCCAGAGCCAGACCCAGAGCCAGACCCAGAGCCAGAAAGAGCACGGCCAGAACCACGCCGAAATACAGAAGGTCACGGTCGAGTCGGTCGGCATCATGGGTTCGACGTCGGAGGTGCCCCCCCGTCTGGTGAAGGAGGGTGCGGCCTTCGGGCTGGACTTCGGTGACCACGTGTCGAGGCGGATCAGCGTGGGCACCATCCGCCGGGCCGATCTCATCGTCACCATGGCCCGCGAGCACGTCCGCGAGATCGTCCTGGCTCAGAACGACGCGTTCACCAAGACGTTCACCCTGCGCGAGATCGTGCGGCGCGGCCAGGACAAGGGCCCACGGCAACCCGGCGACTCACTGCACACCTGGCTCCAGCGGTTGAATGCCGGCCGCCGTCATCTCGACCTGATCGGCGACTCCCCGGACGACGACATACAGGATCCGATGGGAGGGCGCTCCGAGCAGTTCCGGAACATGCTGATTGAGGTGGAGGGGCTCACCAGGTCCCTGCACGCGCTGATCTGGCCCGAGGCCTAGAGGGATACGTCACGCACCAGTCGCACCAGCAATGGAGCGCAGGCCCGAGTCGGAGCGATCAACCGGCCGCGCCAGAAGGCACCGCCCGCCCGATCACATCAGTTCAGACGCTTGGAGTCGGGACTTCTGTCTCGTCCCGGCGACGGCGGGTGTAGAGCACCACGCCAGTGCCGAAGAGGACGAGGGCCAGAGCGGCCGCGATCAGGGCGGCCAGGTCGGCACCCGTGAAGGCGAGGCCCCCCGTGCTGCCGCTCGTGGTGGAGCTCGATGTGGCCGGCGCTGCCTGCAGGTCGACCAGGAAGGTCGCCGTGTTGCTGGCGCCGCTGGAGTTGGTGCCCGAGGCCGTGATGGTGTTCGTCCCGAAGACGGCCGTCTGTGGCGTGCCGCCGTTGATGGCCAGGTGCGGGTCGGTCGCCGTGATCGACAGCGTCACGAGGCCCGAGGAGTCCGAGGTCACCGTGGCAACGGTGGAGCCCTGGTAGCTCACGGTCACCGAGGAGTTCGGGCTGAACGCGCAGGTCTCGCCCAGGCTCACCGTCTGCGGTGTGTTGGTGACGGTGATGGTCGTGCTGGTGGAGCAACTGGTGGGCGTGCCCGAGGACGACGGTGACGTCGACCCCGCCGCGCCGGCAGCACTCGCGGCACCGAACAGCAGTCCGGATGCGCCGAGCACTACGGCCACAGCGCCGCCAACCCGAATTTTCGTTCCACGACCTTGCAGCATTCGATTCCTTATGAGTTTTTGAGTGCCGGCCATCACCGGATCACGCCCCGGTCACTCGAACAATAGTGGCACGATACTCGATGATTCTGTGAAAACAAAGCATTCGGGAGCCCCCTCCGTTTCTTCAAGCGTTGCCATGAGAACGCTGGTGGAGAGCACATATTGCGTCGGGAATTGATTTCTGTGGTAATGCCATTTCCCCCGTAGCGGCCCAGTTCGGCAAGGCCTTTTGGCCGCGACCGGCCACGACGCTCAGTGCGTCAGACCCCAACTCGGGTTGACGCTGCCGTCCCATTCTGTGGCGATGTGGGTGCGCCCCGAGACGTTCCAACCGGGTGCGCTGAGGGTGATGGTGAGGTGGTCGGGCGCGAGCCTCGCCTGGGGGATGAGGTGGAGGGAGAGGCGGCCGTTCACCACGGCGTGATTGATGACGGTGGCGAAACTGACCAGGTTGGACTGGCCCGGGAGCAGCGAGAAGTGGCTCTGGGTCAGCTGCAGGCCCGACTCGGCCACCGAGCTCGGCGCCACCGCGCCGCGGGGGGCCCAGAAGAAGATGCGGGCGACGTACTGGCCCGGGACAAAGGCGTTCACGCCGTCGGGGCCGTACTGGTAGGAGGGCTGCTGGCCGGGGAGGGCGTGGTTGGCCACGGCGATGGTGGTGTTGACGAGTGCGTTCCCGGCGCTGTCGACGGTGACATTCATGCGCACGCCGACGCCGAGGAAGTAGTCGAGCTTGTTCGCCGTCGAGTTCTCGACGGCTATGTGGAAGCTGCGATCGGGGGCGGCCGCGTCCAGGGTGCCGGCGGCGTCAAGGGTGAGCAGGCCCTTCTCGTCGGTCGGGACGTCGCTCCAGACCATGAGATGACGGCCCTGCACGTCCTTGGAGAGGGCGCTGGCGAAGGCGTCGAGGTCGACGTGCTCCTGCTTCATTTCGTTCACGGCGGCCTTGACCGTGGCGGCGATCTTGTCCCGGCGTGACGCGGAAATGTCGTTGAGCTTCTCCCCCTGGTAGGCCTGGTCCAGCAGGAGGTAGGCCGCGTTGGAGGCGCTCACCGGTTCGCTCATGCCGGGCACGAGGACCGGCCCGGTCAGCTTGAGGATGCTCTCGACCGCCACGACGTCTATCCCGAGCACGCCGTCGACGTGCTGGCCGGTGGCCTGCGCCCACATGGCCTGCATGCTGCGCCCGGTGAGCGCGAAGTCGGCGGTGGCGTCGGTGTCGGGCCACTGCTGGGTCGGCAGGTAGGCGCCGAACACCTTCTGCGTGCCGGCGGGCAGCGTCACCGGCGCCGGCGCGCTCAGCAGGAAGTTGCCGTACGACGAGTCGTCGTGCACGCTGAAGGTGCCCGAGACGGCGGTCAGCAGGTCCAGCGACAGGACGGCGCCGCTGTCGCGCATTTCCGCGTTGTTCATGCCGCCGATGAGGTACGTCTGCGGGCCGTCGGACCCGAGGAAGGGGCGCGCGAAGGCGATCGTCTTGGCGCTGAGGTTGAGCAGGCGCACCAGCTTGGCGTCCTCCCGGTTGAACGCATCGCGGGCCGAGGCCAGCGGGCCGATCAGGCCGCCCGAGGACCGGTCCAGCGCGGCCATCCGGTGCTCACCCCCCACGACGAAGAACTCGAGACCGGCCAGCTTGTCGAGCGCGACGGTGGTGCCGTGGCTGTTGGAGACCAGGTGGTTGAGCGAGTTGAGCATGCTGTCGGCCACCGCGGTCGCCTGCTCGACGTCGGTCGACAGCTGAATGATCCCGTCGCGCTGGGTGCTGAAGAAGGGAACGTAGCCGAGGAGTTTGAGGGGCACCGAGCCGGTGAGCGAGGCGTTGGCCAGGGCGGCGTCACGCGAGACCTCGGCAATATCGATGGAGAGCTGGGCGCGGCCGGAGGCCGACTCGAGCAGGGACTTGTTGCCGAGGTCCGCCGTGATGATGGTGCGCGCCGCATTGAGGTCGTTGCGCGCCGTGTTGACCGGGCTGTACGAGAGGAGCGTCAGCACGATGAGAACCACCACGAAGAAGCCCAGCAGCACGACGACGCGCATGAGGCGGTTGTGGCGGACGACCTCCTTGTCGGTGGCGCCGCGCACGGTGCGGTGATGGCCGTGCTCCGTGTCGCGCAGGTGGCGCACCAGGTGCAGCGGCCCGTGGCGCACCAGGTGCCACCGGCGCTGCTCTCTGTGCGTGTAGATCGGCACGGATCAGTTGGCTCCGACTCTCGTTCGTGTCACGGGGAGGAGGTCCCGCGCCAGGTCACCACGGCGCAGCAAACCTACCGCCTGCCCTCCGCCGTACCTGGTCACACACGCTCCCCGTCACCCGACCCCCCGCGGGGACCGGCCTATCATGTCGCCCGATGCCCACCGCACGACGCACCCCGGCGCGCCTGTCGCTCACCCTCGGACTCCTCGGCCTCGTCCCGGCGACGGTGGCTTTGGGGGGCGCCGCCGTCGGCTCCACCACGCCGGCCGCGGCGGCCTCCACCACCCTCCCGTCCAACACCGGCGCCGGCGCGAAGTACGTGCCCGTGCCCGGCAAGATCATCGCCATCACGCGTCCGCTGGCCAACGGGACGCTGTGGGCGCTCGTCGGGGCCCGGGGCAAGAGGGCGGTGTACCAGTACAACGCGAACACGGGCACGTATGTCGGCGCCGAGCTCGTCAGCCCGAACGCCGACACGGTTGCGCTCTCGCCCAGCGGTGCCACCCTCGCGCTCGGCACCACCGGCGGCGCCTACCCGGCCGTCGTCTGGTACAGCGCACAGACCGGTCGCTTCGCCAACGCCAGCCGCTCACCGGCACCGGTCACCCTGGTGGCGACGAACACGGCCGGGACCGGCATTTTCGCCGTGCGGGCCCCCAAGACCGGGACAGAGTCCGTGTTCGCCTTCGGCACGTTCAACGGGCTGGGCTATAGCTTCGCCGTCCCCGGCACGACCGTCGGCCTGGCCCCGACGCCCGACCAGAAACGGCTGCTCGTCCTGCAGTCCAACGGGCAGCTCGGCAGCGTGGGCGTCCCCGTGGGCACCTACATCCCGGGCGTCTCGACCGGAGCGCCGGCCCTGGGCATGGCGCTCAGCGCGGACGGCGCGACGCTCTTCGTGCTGCGTGGCCCGGTGGGGCACAATGCCGTCGCCGAGGTCGACGTGGCGACCGGCAGGGTGATTGAGACGATCCCGGTGTCCGGCAACTGCGTCAGCATTGCGCTGTCGACCGACGGCCACACGCTGTACGAGGCGCTGCGCGGGAAGAACGCGAGCAGTATCCGGCCGGTGACGGTGCCCTAACGGGCGCGCGCTACGAGCAGGCGGGGGGAGTGGGGACGGCCCCTATGTGCAGCACGCTGATGGAGGCCGGTGGCACGCTGCCCTCGTCATTGTTGACAAGGGAGTAGAAGGTCTTGGTGCTCTTGCCCGGCACGTCCGACCCGGCGTTGACCGTCGTCGTCTCCACGGCCTGGTACCCGTCGGCGTAGGTCACGCCCCAGTTGACGACGACATTGGACAACGACTGGTTCGCGCCGTTCGACATGGTGCCGGCCACCGAGACGAGATACGTGCCGTCCTTCGCCTGCGCCGACGCCAGCTGCACGGTCGCCGTCGACGAGCCGGCGTGGCACGTCGTCCCCGCGATCACCTTCACCGAGCCGTAGGACGAGATCGACCCCTGGCTGATCACCGGGCCCGCGGCGTTCTGCGCCTTCACGTGCTCCACGACCTTGTAGGCCACGGCGGCGACGAGGATGACCGCCACGAGCATGAGGGGGATGGCGATGTTGGAGCGGGTGACCCGCGACCACATGGAGGCCTTGCGCGGCGGGGACCAGGGCGGCCACGTCACCGCGCCCGGGCCGCGCGCACCGCCGGGGTCGACGTTCACCCCGGGGATGCCACCGCGGAACTCGGTGTCGGCCGTCAGGCCGGGGTGGGCATCGGCCAGGCTGTTGGGGCCGAAGTCGAGGTCGGCTCGCACGCCACGGAGCCGCTCGTCAAGGGCCGCGTTGATCTCCCCGAGCGTGTGCGATATCCGGTCGGCCGCCTCACCGAGGCGCTGCAGCGTGTCCCCGGCCGCCTGCAGGGGCTCGCCTGCCCCGGTCGCCGCCACGGTGCCGGCCAACTCGCGCACGGTGGCCGAGAGCGCGGCCATGTCCTCGGCGAGGGTGGCGTCGTACGGGGGTGCCCCACCGGCCGCGGTCCCGTCGCCCGGCACGCCGTTGGCTCCCGCGGGCGATGGTGACTTGGGGACGCCGGCGAGCCCGGATGGCGGCCAGTTGAGGGAGGCTTCTATCTTTTCAGGCATAGGGGGCGGTGGAACGCATTCCGGGGCAAAGCCTATAGCAGTGCCCGCGCGGCTCCTGGCCCGCCCGTCGCCGACTCCGGTCAGGCACCAGGCTCCTTGCGATCACGGTGCGCCCATGCATAGAGCGGCACGCCGACCCAGGTGAGCACCATTTTGACGGCCGCGCGCCCGCCGAAGGCCAGCGCCAGGAACGGCTTCCACACCGGCGCCGAGCGGTCCGAGTAGTAGAAGTACATCCCGCGGTGCTGGGAGACCACCGAGCGGAACGGGACCTGGCGGCGGGCGGTCCCGCCGAGGTGCACCACCTCGGCCTCGGGGGTGAACCAGACCTGCCACCCGGCGCGACCGAAACGCTCCACCCAGTCCTGCCCCTCCCAGTCCAGGACGTAGCGCTCGTCCTGGAGGCCGATCTCATCCGCCGCGGCGCGCCGGATGAGGTACGCGCACTCGAAGCCACGGCCGACCTGGCGCTCCTCGTCGTGCGCCCAGCCGTCCCACCAGCAGCCGGTGCACTCGCCCGCCGAGCGCCGGCGCACCATCTGCCGGCCGAGGATGCACTCGGCCAGCGTGGGCAGGTTCCCGACGCTGGTCTGCAGCGCGCCGTCCTCGTACAAGAACTTGGGGCCGACCCAGGCGGCCCGCGCGTGGCGGCCCATCGCGTCCAGCAGGGCGCGCACCGAGCCGGGGCCGAACTCTACGTCGGGGTTGGCGATGAGGAAGAAGTCGCCTTTCGCCGCGGTCATGCCCTGGTTGTTGGCCGCCGCCAGGCCGCGGTTCGAGTCGTTGGCGATCACCCGCGCGCCGGGCGAGAGCTGGTGCACGAGCTCCACCGTGCTGTCGCTGCTCGCGTTGTCGACGACGATGACCTCGGACCCGGGGGGCAACTCACGCTCGAGCGTCGTGAGGCAGCCGGCGATGACCGGGCCGCTGTTCCACGTCACCACGACGGCCGACACCGGGCACCCGGTCATGACGCCGCCATCTCGTAGGCCTGGAGCTGCACCGCCGCGCTCTGCTCCCACGTGGGGGCCGCCGCGGCCCGGGCCAGCCCGGCCTCGCGCAACGCGGCCCGCCGGACCGGATCGCCAACCACCCGCTCGAGTGCGGCGCCGATGTCGGCGACCGACCCCGACGCGCTCCACTCGGCGGCACTGCCCAACACCTCGGGCAACGACGCCACCCGCGCGCACACGACCGGTATGCCCGAGGCAGCCGCCTCCAGCGCGGGCATGCCGTACCCCTCGAAGCGGGTGGGGTAGCAGAAGGCCTCGGCACCGGCCAGCACGGCCGACCACTCCTCGTCGCTGATCCGCCCTGCGTGGACGATGCCCGGCACCGGCGGGGGAGCCTCGGACCCGACGACGACCAGGCTGGGCCGTCCGGCCGCGGGCAGCCGCTGCCAGGCGGCCACCGCCACCTCCAGGCCGCGGCGCCTGGCCCCGCCCATTGCCGTGACGTACGGTCCCTCCACCCCGAGGCGCGCCAGCACCGGCGCCACCACTGCCGCACGCGCCGGGTTGAAGATCGGGTCGACCGCGGGCGGCGCGTTGAAGACGCGGTCCGCCGGTATCTTGTACGTCGCAATGATGGACGAGCGAGCGTGCTCGGAGCAGGTGACGATCGCGCCCACGTGGCGCGCCGACCAGCGCGCCTGGGTCACGAGTGACATCCGTCGCGCGAGCGAGAAGTCCTCGGGATGGTGCTCCCACGAGAGGTCGTACATGGAGACCACCGCCGGTCCCCGCCACGCCAAAGGGATGGCGTTGTAGGTCCCGTGGAACAGGCCGGTGAAGCCGCGCAGCCACCGTGCTGCGGAGAGCTGGAGCCATACGGGCTCCGGGAGCTTGCCGGGCACGTCGAGCCGCACCTCCTCGAAGTCGCCCACCTCGGGCGAAGGCCGGCGGGCGTCGGTGAGCAGGAGGATCTCGACGTGCTTCGACAGGAACGGCAGGAAGTGCGCCATGAGACGCCCGACCCCCGTGTAGGGGCGGTCCTGCAGGCGCCGCGCGTCGAGCGCCACCCGGATCACGCGGCGAGCGACCGGTACACCTCGGCGTGCACCGCCGCCGAGCGGGCCCAGGTGAACCCCCGCGCGTGCGCGAGCCCCCGCTGGCGCTGCTCGGCCCACAGCGAGGGCGTGTTCAGCAACTGACGGGTGGCATCCGACATGGCTTTGACATCGCCGTCGGGCACCAACAGCCCGCCCCCCTCGACCACTTCGGTCACCGCGGAGTTCGAGAAGGCGACGACAGGCACGCCGCAGGCCATCGCCTCGAGCGGAGGTAGGCCGAAGCCCTCGTAGCGGCTGGTCATGAGGAAGGCGCTCGCCCCGCGGTAGAGAGCCACGAGATCTGGCACGAAGCCGCGCAGCTCAATGCGCTCGGGGTGGCGAGCGGACGCGTGCAGCGCCTCCAGCTCGGCCCGGCCCCAGGGGTGGATGCGCCCGGCCACCACCAGGCGGTGCGGGAACCCGGCCTCGACCAGCTCGTCCATGACGGCGAACGCCTCGGCGAACCCCTTGCGGGCGCTGTACTCGCTGACCACGAGCACATACGGCGCCCCCTCGTCCTCAGCCGCAGCACCGACGCAGAACGAACCATCAACCCCGAGATGCGCCACGTGGACGCGGGCCGGGTCCAACCCCAGTAGGCGGATGCCCTCGTTGGCCGCGTGACGGGAGATGGCGACGACCGCCGCGGCATCGCGATAGCGCGGCCCGAAGCGCTTCCAGCGCGCCCGCAGCCTGGCCAGGTCGGGGGCATCGAATACCAGAGGGATGACGTCGAACAGCGTCTGAACCTTCGGCGCCCGCACGCCGAAGGGCGCGTGGAACGAGGCAGTGTGGAACACCGAGGAGGCCGGGCGGCCTCGCCGGGCCTCCACTGGGAGGCGCACGGCGTGCTCTATCACCTGCACCCGCCCGCGTCGTCCCACGCGGCTGATGGGCATCCTCGCCACCCCCTCGGGCAGTACCGCCCCGGCTGTGCAGAGCGCGGTCAGCGCGACATCGTCCCGTCCGGCCAACGACTGCAGGAGGTTGCGGATGTAGGACGCGATACCCCCACCGGCGGCGACCGAGGTCAGCGGCTCCGCATCCATCATCACGGGGACAGCAACCGGGGAGGTTCCGCTCAACCCCGCCCCCGTCCCGCAACGGGGGCGGTCACCGCTCGGGTGGCGCCGACCTGCCGTCGGGTGCCGTGGAGCCGTTGTTGAACAGGCTCGGTACGGCCTGGGGATCGGGCATCACCATGTCGTCGGGGATGTTGCCATAGCCATAGCCATAGCCGTAGCTGAACGTGGTCCCCTTGGCGTCTCGCTCCTGGAACTTGTTGAGCACCACGCCGAGCAACCGGGTCTGGTTCCGGGTCAGGAGGTCCTTCGCCTTGTTGACGGCGTCAATAGCAGTGTTGCGCGACTCGGTCACCAGGACCGCCCCGGCCGCCATGCGGCCGATGACGAGGGTGTCGGCCACGGGGAGCACCGGTGGCGTGTCGAGCAGGACCAGGTCGGCCTGACGGGCCAGGCCCTCGAGCAGCTGGTGGGTGCGCCCGCTGCCGAGTAGCTCGGTCGGGTTCACCACCGGGTTGCCGGTGCCCAGGAAGTACAGCCCCCACTCGCTCTGGCCCCGAGGCGTGGGGAGGCCGATGTACTGGATCGACTCCTCCAGGGTGCGCCGGCCGAGGAGCACGTCGGACACCCCGTACTCGTTGTGGGCGCCGATCAGCTTGTGAGAGTTGGGGTGGCGCAGATCGAGGTCGACGAGCACGACGCGCTTGCCCGAGGCGGCAAAGGACATGGCCAGGTTGGCGCACGTCACGGTCTTGCCCTCGTTGGGGTTCGGGCTGGTGAAGATGACGGTCGGTCGCTCCAGGTCGAGCAGCGCCACGCTGAGGTTCGATCGGATGATCCGGAGCGCCTCCTCAAAAGTGTTCCGCTCATCCCTGATGGGTGTGCCGCTGCCGCTCCGCGAGGCGCGCCTAGCCACCGGGGCCCCCTGCCACCGGCGCCGCCCGCTGCACCGTGCGTTGATAGGACCCGATGGGGCTCGTATCGAGACGGAGGGTGTCGAAGCGGGGCACTATCCCGAGCACCGGCAGACCGACGCGCCGCTCCAGCTCCTCGGGGCTCTTGATCGTGATGTCGAGATAGTCCAGCAGCAGGATCAGGAAGATGGAGATGATGAACCCGAAGACGGCGCCGAGGATCATGCGCTTGGTCAGGCCGGTCGAACTGGCGGCGGCGTAGGTCGCCGGCTGGTAGACGTGAGCCGGCTCGTTCGGTACGGCCGTGGTGGACGTCGGGTTGATCTGGTAATCGGAAATCTGCTTCACGAAGGCACGGCTGATGCCGTTGGTGAGGGTGATGGCGGTGGAGGGGTCGGTATCAGTGACCTGAATGTTGATCAACTGGGTGCCGACGACCACGCCGGCCACCGTGTTGGCCGAGACCTCGCCGGCGAAGCGGTTGACATGGGTCGTGTCAATCGCCTTCTGGGCGATGACCGGGGCAGGGATCATGACGGCGTAGGTGGACACCAACTCGTTGAGGTTGGCGGTCTCGAAAAGGTACTGGTCGTTCTGCCCGAGGTTCGTGTGGCCGACGAAGATGGTGGAGGTGGCGGTGTAGGTGTGCGTGCGCGACGTGATGGCGTAGCCCACGGCCGCCCCCGCAATGAGGGCGACGACGACCAGCAGGAGACGCTGGCGGATCAGGCGGTAGTAGCGGCGAAGTTCCATTCTTCAGCGCGTTACCGTACACCGGCCGCGGAAGGGCCTGGACCCGCCTCCAGGCTGCCCGAATCGCCTGGAGCGTACGCTTGCTGGGGCGCCTCGTACCTGGTGAGCGCCAGGCCGAGGCCGGCCCAGAGCATCCAGGGCAGTGGGAACGTCAGGAAGACGTGATGGAACTGGCCCGCGACGAAGATGGCCACGAAGGCAAAGCCCATGCACGCGGCGACCTCGTCGCCGCGGCCGGCTCTTCGTTTGAGCTCCAATCCGATCAGGAACACCATCACGAGCCAGGGAATCAGCGCCTGCACCCCCAGCTCGTCACCGACCTGGGTGATCACGTTGTCGCTGATGTCACCGCCGAGGAGCAGCCCGGTGAGCTGCACGTAGCGGTTGGCCACGCCCGGTTGCTGGCCGAGCCCAAGGCCCAGCGGGAAGATGATCATGACGTCTATCCCGTCCTGGATCTCCTTCACGTGACCGGTCGACGACTGCTGTGCGACGGTGTCGTGCTTGTTGAAGAAGCGCGAGCTCCCGATCGCCGGTACGACGAGCACGGCGGCCACGGCGAGCGTGGCGATCAGCCGGAGTCGGCCCTCCAGCGGGGTCCGTGAGGCCGGGAGCGCGACGAACACGAGGACGACGACGATGGCCAGCGAATCGGCGCGCACCTGCGTGAAGTAGCAGCTGGCGGCACAAGAGGCGAAGACGAGGTAGTAGAACACGGACCGGTGATGCTGGCTGATGCGCACCGCCGCAATGGCGGCCACCACTGCCATGTAGTCACCCATGTCGTAAGGGCTGAGCAGGATGGAGCTGATGTGTAGCGGGCTGATGGTGTGGATGTAGGCCAGGTTCCGCTGCACGACGGTGAGGGGGGTGTTGAGGACGTATTGCTCGTAGTTCTCCACGCCGGCCGTGTTGAGGATGAAATTGCTGAACGATGAGGCGGCGACCTTCTGGTAGAGGCCGACGACCGCGATGAAGCCGCCGACAATGAGCACGAGCTGAAGGAACTGTTCTCGCGTCTTCTGCGAGAAGGGCGCATGGCGCGCCCCGAGGAAGATGAGCGGGTACCCCGCGTCGGACCTCCA